>Ga0318492_10000087_pt1 | contig 21278 bp, 19 predicted proteins | sample GRESIP108b1f22_FD_203292 | JGI IMG/M metagenome (GOLD analysis project Ga0318492, IMG submission 203292) | Tropical soil microbial communities from Luquillo Experimental Forest, Puerto Rico - GRE.SIPMG.108b1f22 | ecosystem: Environmental > Terrestrial > Soil > Tropical forest > Bulk soil... | reverse complement strand
CGGTGATCCGCTATCGCTCGCCGGAGCGGCTGTACGAAATCATGGCGGGCTATGAAGCCTGCGGCATCATGATCGCCAATCCGCATGTCGTCACGCTCGAGGACGGCAGCCGCTACAAGCGCGTCGATGCCGATCAATTGGGGTTCAAGCATGAGGTGGATCCGATGGGGCTGCTCAACCCGGGCAAGATGCGCAGCTTCATGCCGCACGCGGAATGAGTGACGAGGTGACGGTCGCAGCTCCGCTCAAGGCCGTACCGGAGGCGGCGCCGATCGAGGGCGCGGCCGCGCGGCCGCTGCTCCGCCTCCGCGGCATTTCGAAGACGTTTGCCAACGGCACGACCGCCTTGGCCGACGTCGATCTTGATATCCGGCCGGGCGAGTTCGTCAGCCTGCTGGGTCCCTCGGGCTGTGGAAAGTCGACGCTGCTCAAATTGATCGCCGGGCTCGCAGCGCCATCGACCGGAACGATCGATTGGCCACAATCGACCTACGACGCGAACGGGACGGCTGAACAATCGCTCGGCTTCGTATTCCAGGAGCCGACGCTGCTTCCTTGGCGCACCGTTGCCGGCAACGTCCATCTGCCGCTGATGCTCGCCGGCATGAGCAAGCGCGACGCGCGCGCACGCGTCGAGGACGCGCTGGCGCAAGTCGGCTTAACGGCATTCGCCGACGTGCATCCGCACCAGTTGTCCGGCGGCATGAAGATGCGCGTGTCAATCGCGCGTGCGCTGGTGACCAAGCCGAAGATCCTGCTGATGGACGAGCCCTTCGCCGCGCTCGACGAAATCACGCGCACCAAGCTGAACAACGATCTGCTCGAACTGTTTGCGCGCCAGGACCTGACCGTCATCTTCGTCACGCACAGTGTCTACGAGTCGGTCTATCTGTCCAGCCGGATCGTCGTGATGAGCTCGCGGCCGGGACGGGTGACGGCCGAAATCTCGATCGAGGTCAACTATCCGCGCGCCGAGGAATTCCGCACGTCGCCGGTCTACAACGAGCGGTGCCGGCTGGCATCGGCTGCGCTACGCCGCGCGATGTCTAACGGCGACTCGGTCTAAGCGGCGCCCCTATGCTGAGGCCTGGCTGAGGCCGGCCCACACGGTGAATACATATATTGAGATCATCAACGTCGAATACGTTGCCGCTTCAAGATTTAAAGACATTTGAACCGCGATTAACCTAAATATCGTAACGCGTCTGACATTCACGCATTGTTAGCCTGGGAAAGAGCAAACTCCACCTATGACGATGAGCACATATTATCGCGCGCAAGCGCAAAGGTGTCTCGCCTTGTCTCGGGCATGCTCGGATCGCAGGCACGAAGCACAGCTGACATTCATGGCCAATCGCTACTTTGAGCGGGCAGGCGAGCTGGAGCAGGGATTGCGCTTGCAATCGACTGCGGCGTCCCAGTCCTCAACCACCCTCCACGGCACAACCGCGGTCACAGGACGGTAGGTATCGGAGCGAACCGGTCGCTGCCCGGTTCGAACCGAGTCCCGAGCGGGATCAACGCGATCATTGAAGATCGCGGCATCGAGATGCCCGCTCGAATTTCGCCCGCACAAGCCAAGGACGTCGAAATTTGCATCTCGGGGACCGCGCACGATAGCGCTCGCGGTCGGGGCCGTATCGATCGAGCAGCAACCCCTCGTGACTCTGCGGCTCGAGCTACAGCGGCTGCGGTCCGGTGGCGGTGCCTAGGCGCAAAGCCCCGGCGGATTGGACGCCAATCTACTCGAATGCTGCCGTAGGATTGCGGTGGCACGGTTCGCGTATTCAATTGTTGCATCGGCGCGCCATTTTGACGATACTTTGCGGCGACTCAAACGAAACTGACGCGCCATCGTAATGGCGACAGTGGCCATCGGAAAGGTTAGATCAAAATCGACAATTAGTGCACACCGAAATTATCGCGGGAGAGATCGGTCTTCCGACGCCGAAGGAGCAACCGCCCCGGAAACTCTCAGGCAAAAGGACCGCGATGATTGACGTCTCTGGAAAGAGGCGCGCGTTGCGCCCGCCGACGGGATAACGTTCTCAGGCAAACACACAGAGGGGGCACCGACACAGCGGCACCATCGCCGCCATGAGGTGCTCCAATGTGGCGCGATCCCTCTCTCATACGTTTTCGACCGGCGCGGTCCGCCATTCGGCGGAGGCGCGCATGAGCGAAGCACGTCAAGATGCGCCATTGCTACGCACGCCGCTCTACAAATTTCATCTCGAACGCGGCGCGCGGCTAGTTGCTTTCGCCGGCTATGAAATGCCGGTGCAGTACCCCACCGGTATCCTGACCGAGCATCTGCATGCCCGTGCGGCCGCGGGGCTGTTCGACATTTCGCACATGGGGCAGATCGCCATGCGCTCGATGGCGGGGCGCACGGAAGATGCCGCTCGCGCATTGGAAACGCTGGTCCCGATTGACGTCATCGGTATCGGCGAGGGGCGGCAGCGCTACGCGTTGTTCACGAACGCGGCTGGCGGAATTCTGGACGACCTCATGGTCGCCAATCGCGGCGACCATCTGCTGCTTGTCGTCAATGCCGCCTGCAAGACCGCCGATTTGGCGCACCTGCGTCAACATCTTGAACGAACCTGCAAGATCGATCCTCTGCCGGATCGTGCGCTGATTGCGTTGCAGGGTCCGCTGGCGCAAGCGGCGCTGGCGCGCCTCGCGCCCGCGATTGCCGCAATGCGTTTCATGGACGTGCGCACGGCGCGGATCCTCGGCGCAGACTGCGAGGTTTCGCGCTCCGGCTATACCGGCGAAGACGGCTTCGAGATCAGTATCGCGGCCGATCGCGTTGAGGCATTGGCGCGTGCCCTATGCGAGGACAATTCGGTGATGCCGATTGGCCTTGGCGCGCGCGACAGCTTGCGGCTGGAAGCCGGGCTGTGTCTCTACGGTTCCGATCTCGATCCGACGACGACGCCGGTGATGGCCGCGCTCGAATGGGCGATCCCGAAAGTCCGCCGCCTCGGGGGATCGCGCGCGGGCGGCTTTCCCGGCGCAGACGTCATTCTGCGGGAATTGGCGGACGGCGCGCCACGCCGCCGCGTCGGACTGAAGGTCGAGGATCGCGTGCCGGTGCGCGGCGGCGCGAAACTCTACGCGGACGAGATTTCGGCAACCCCGATCGGCAGCGTCACGTCCGGCGGCTTTGGGCCGAGCGTGCAGGCGCCGATCGCCATGGGTTACGTCGACAAAACCTCTGCAACGACCGGTAAACGGATTTTCGGCGAGGTACGCGGAAAGCGCATTGCGTTGCAAGTCTGTGATCTGCCTTTCGTCCCGCATCGCTACAAACGCGACTGAAATTGAACCGCGGAGATCAATCGCGATGCTGAAATTCACGCAAGACCACGAATGGCTTCGTATCGATGGAGATATCGCCACTGTTGGAATCACGGACCATGCGCAGGAACAGCTCGGCGATCTTGTCTTCGTTGAATTACCAGCGCCTGGAGCGAGGCCTGAACAGGGAGCGGCGACGGCGGTTGTCGAATCCGTCAAGGCCGCCTCGGACGTTTATGCGCCGGTGAGCGGCGAAGTCATCGAGATCAATCAAGCTATCGTCGACGAGCCGGCGTTGGTGAATCGCGACCCGATGGGTAAGGGCTGGTTCTTCAAGATCAAGATTTCCGATCCGTCCCAGCTCGAGCCGCTGCTCGATGAGAAGGCCTACCAGGCGATGATTGCGTGAAACGTTCCACCGCAATCAAGCTCAAACTACGGTCCGAAAAAGGTGAAGACGATGTTTCCCAAAGACTCCGCCGCCGATTTTGATCCGAGTGATTTTTCGCGTCGTCACATCGGGCCGTCACCTGCGGACATGAGGGACATGCTCTCGACTATCGGAGCGGCGGACATCGGCGAACTCATTTCACAGACGGTGCCCGGTGCGATCCGACAAGCCGCCCCGCTCGCGCTCCCGGCAGGAATTTCGGAAACCGAAGCGCTGCAGAAGCTCCGTATCATCGCCGATAAGAATAAGCTTTTCACGTCGCTAATCGGTCAGGGGTACTACGGAACGATTCTGCCGCCGGTGATCCAGCGCAACGTTCTTGAGAATCCAGCCTGGTACACGGCCTACACACCTTACCAGCCCGAGATCAGCCAGGGACGGCTCGAAGCTCTGTTGAACTTCCAGACCATGATCTCCGAGCTCTGCATGCTCGACATCGCAAATGCTTCGCTGCTCGATGAGGCGACCGCAGCGGCGGAAGCCATGGCGATGGTGCGCCGCGTGGTTAAATCAAGCGCGAACGCGTTTTTCGTCGATGCCGAGTGCCACCCGCAAACGATTGCGGTGGTGCGCACGCGCGCCGAACCGCTCGGTTGGGCCATCGAAGTCGGCGATCCGATGAAGGACCTCGAACCGGCGGCGGTGTTCGGCGCTCTGCTGCAATATCCCGGAACCTCAGGCGATATTCGGGATTTCCGCGCGGTTATCTCGGCGTTGCACGCGGCCGGCGCGCTCGCTGCCACGGCGACCGACCCGCTTGCGCTGACCCTGCTGACGCCGCCCGGGGAATTGGGCGCGGACATCGCGATCGGATCCACCCAACGTTTCGGCATGCCGATGAGCTATGGCGGTCCGCATGCCGCCTTTATTGCAACCAAAGATGCCTATAAGCGCGCGCTTCCAGGCCGCATCGTCGGCGTTTCGGTCGATTCCCGCGGCCAGCCGGCTTACCGACTCGCGCTGCAAACCCGCGAGCAGCACATCCGCCGCGAGAAGGCGACCTCCAACATCTGCACTGCGCAAGTTCTCCCGGCGGTGATCGCGGCGATGTATGCGATCTATCATGGCCCGGACGGTCTCAGACACATTGCGCACAAGATCCATCGCACCACCGGGACGTTGGTCAAGGGACTGGCGGCGCTCGGTTGGCATGTGCAGCAAACCGCCTTCTTCGACACCGTCACCGTCGCGGTGGGCGCGCGTCAATCCGAAATTCTTGAAAACGCGGCATCGAACGCGATCAACCTCCGCAAGATCGGCGCCGGCGCGCAGGCCCGCATCGGCATCAGTTGCGACGAAACCACAACTCCGGCCGTGGTCGAGGCAGTGTGGCGAGCATTCGGTTCCCAAGCCAAAGCCCAGGTTGCCGCGCCATCGTTCGAAAAGTTGAGTGCGCAAACGGACACCGCGATCCCCGCGCAGCTTGCCCGTCGCAGCGACTTCCTGACTCACCCCGTCTTCCATCTCTATCGCTCGGAAACGGAAATGCTGCGCTACATGCGGCGGCTTTCCGACCGCGACCTCGCCCTCGACCGCAGCATGATTCCGCTTGGCTCCTGCACGATGAAGCTTAACGCGACCGCTGAAATGGTTCCCATTACCTGGCCGGAATTCGCCGACATCCATCCCTTCGCGCCGGCCGACCAAGCCCAAGGCTATGCCGAGCTGCTTGCGGATCTTTCCGCCAAGCTTTGCGAGATCACCGGCTATGACGCGATCTCGCTGCAACCAAATTCCGGCGCACAGGGCGAATATACCGGCTTGCTCGTCATCCGCGCCTATCACGTCAGCCGCGGCGAGCCGCAGCGCACCGTGTGCCTGATCCCGTCATCGGCCCACGGCACCAATCCGGCATCCGCGCAAATGGCCGGAATGAACGTCGTCGTCGTCAATTGCGACAGTGACGGCAATGTCGACCTCGCCGATTTGCGCAAGAAGGCAGAGCAACATTCCAGCCACCTCGCCGCAGTCATGGTCACTTATCCCTCCACGCACGGCGTTTTCGAAGCCGCGATTCGCGAGATTTGCAGCGTCGTTCATGTCCACGGTGGACAGGTCTATCTCGACGGCGCCAACCTCAACGCGCAGGTCGGGCTAGCACAGCCGGGCGCATATGGCGCCGATATCGGGCATCTCAATCTTCACAAAACCTTTTGCATCCCGCATGGCGGGGGCGGTCCCGGCATGGGCCCGATCGGCGTGAAGAAGCATCTTACGCCGTTCCTGCCCGGTCATCCGGAATGGCCGAGCAAACCCGCACAAGTAGGGGCTATCAGCGCCGCACTGTTCAGCTCGGCTTCGATCTTGCCGATTTCGTGGGCCTACATCGTCATGATGGGCGGCAATGGCCTACTCGCCGCGACCCAAGCTGCGATCTTGAACGCCAATTACGTTGCTAAGCGGCTCGAGGGCCACTACGCGCTGCTTTACAAGGGGCCGCATGGCCGCGTCGCGCATGAATGCATCATCGACACGCGGCCGTTCAAGGACACCGCCGGAGCCTCGGTCGAAGACATCGCGAAGCGGCTGATCGACTACGGATTCCACGCGCCGACCATGAGTTTCCCGGTGGCCGGCACGCTGATGATCGAGCCTACGGAATCCGAGTCGAAGGCGGAACTCGACCGCTTCTGCGACGCCATGATTTCAATTCGATCGGAGATCGCCGCGGTCGAGAAAAAGGCAATGGATCGCGAAAACAATGTCCTCAAGAACGCACCGCATACCGTTTTCGATCTCACCGATGAAAGCTGGGATCGCCCTTATGCACGCGCGCTGGCGTGCTTCCCGGTCAAAAGGCTGTTGCGCGACAAATACTGGTGCCCCGTCAACCGGGTGGACAACATCTACGGCGACCGGCATCTCGTCTGCTCGTGCCCACCGATGGAAAGCTACCAGTCGGCAGCGGAATGATGCGAGCCGCCACCCGGGAAGAAACACCCGCGACGTCCGGGGTCGGACTCTGATCGTCGTTATCATGCCCCCTGCTGCCGGAGCAGAAAGTCTGACACCTTCAGCCCAAGCTTTGATCCACGCAGTCTTCGTATGTCGGCATGCGAGAAATAAATCCACCTGACAGCAGGCTTTCACCAAGCCGCGTGAATCCCTGCCTCGACATATCAGGAGTGCGAGCCCAAATCCCCGCTTGGCCGTAACGCCGCAGCGAACTCACCAGAATGTTGCGCGCGATGTCGGGGAAGAAAGGCGCGGTGAGTTCGGTCAATTCTTCCGCATCGTGTTGGCTGAGCCAGCCCTGCATGCGTCGAATAGCGCGCGTCATGCCCGTAAACGCATCGCGGTGGCGCTCGATTCCGCTCTTCGTGGCGACGAACGTCGTATAAACCGTTGGTCCTCGCGCGCTGGCCGCATAGAGAATGTGGCCCGCGCCCAACTGTAAAGCCATTGATGCGTAGGGTTCGAAGAGCTGCACCACATCGAGTTGCCCGTTGCACAGCGCTTCGAGGTTACTGGCCATCGATCGATCAGGCGCCCGCTCGAGCCCAGAGGGATCGATACCTTGCTCGCGCAGGTCGTGCTGAAGGCACATCCAAGGCGTGGGCACTTCGGAAACCCTCGCAAATCTCAGTGGCGCCAAGTCCCGGAGCTGAAATTCGGGACGATGATGCCTGCCCACGAGATAGAACGGATCGCGTGCGACGACTTCGCAAAAGCACACGAGCAGCGAGCTCGGCTGCAGGTCGTGGGCCTTCATGACCCGCATCGGCCCACCCCACGTGATGTCGACCGTGTCATTGAGGAGAGCCAATACGCCGTCACCGGGATTGGACGAGGTGACCAACTCGACCTCGACACCTTCTCCGGCATAAAAGCCGAGCGACTGGGCGGCGTAGAACGGCGCGTAAAACACGGCGCGGAAGTTTTCAGCGAACCTGATGGGCATGACGGGGATCGATTAATGCTTGCAAATGGTTCCGGTTGTTACGGTCGACGGTCAATCCATCGAGACTCCGCTGGCCTTGATCGGCCCGGCCCATTTTTTAATCTCGGTCTCGACGAATCTTTGCAGATATTCAGGCGAGCTGCGCTCGCGCGGCACGAGATCGGCGCCGATCTCCTGCATGCGCGTCTTCACGGCGGGGGTGTCGATGGTCGCGAGCGTGGCGACATGAAACTTGTCGACAACCGCCGCGGATGTTCCCTTGGGCAAGAAGGAGGCAAACCAGTTCGAGGCGTCGAAATTGGTCAACCCTTGCTCATGCGCGGACGCCTGCGCGGGCAGGCTCGGCGAGCGATCGCGCGTGAGGATCGCGATCGCCTTGACCATCTTGCTCTGAATCTGGGGAATCGCGATCGGCGTGTCAGGGCATTGGTAGTCGATCCGGCCGGCGATCAAGTCCTGCATCGCCGGAGCGGCACCGCGATAGGGAACGTGTGTGACATTAATCCCGATGGCCGCATTCAACAGCACACAAGCAAGATGGCTGGCGGAACCCGCTCCGCCCGAGCCGTACTGCATGCTTGCTTGGTTGACCTTCGCATAGGCGATGAATTCCTTGAGATTGTCGGCCGGTAAATTTTTGCGCGCGAGCAGGACCAGCGGCGTCTGCGCGATCAGCATGACGGGCGCGAAATCCGTCGCGGCATTGTAGAGCGGAGTTTTATAGAACGTCTGATTGGCGGCATGGGTGCCGACATTGCCGAGCACGAACTGATAGCCGTCGGGCGCCGCCTTCGCTACCCGGGAGCTCCCGGTCATGCCGCCGGAGCCGCCGACGTTTTCGATGATGACCTGCTGGCCCAGAAGCTCGGAAAGGCCGGGGGCGAGGATGCGTCCGACCGTGTCTGCCGGACCGCCGGCGGCGAACGGAACGACCATGGTCATCGGCCGGGTCGGCCAGTCCTGTGATAGCGCCGGCCCGATGCATTGGAGGCTGGCGACGAGCGCAACAGCTACGAAACCGGGTAGCCGTCCCATTCAATCCTCCAAGCCAAATGGATGAACAGAATAACAGCTACTCGGACGTTGGATAGTCCAGAGCGCAATTCGGCGACCCATCGAAAAATGGATATGTGCCCCGCCCGCGGGCCCCAGCCGCCCGGCGGCTCGCAAGCGCATCGGCTTCCCGGTAAATTCAAACGTGATATCAATTTGCGCGCGGCTTGTGGATTGGCCGATGTTCGACGCAACTGCGTGTCGCAAAATGAACTTGACTGCAGCGGCGCGCGCGACGCTCGAACCGCGGCTCAACGCGCTTGTGGCCGTCGAGGATCGCCTTCGATTGGCATGCACGCGTCCCAGCTGTGATCGCTGACGGCGTGACCGAGGTGACGGAGCTTTGAGAAAAGGGGGCATCGATGCCGCATCTGACCACCGACGACAAGGTGAAGCTTTACTACGAGGACAGCGGATCAGGCATTCCGATCGTCTTCGTGCATGAATTTGCCGGCGACTATCGCTCATGGGAATCGCAGGTACGCTATTTTGCCCGCTGCTATCGGTGCATCACCTACAACGCGCGGGGTTATCCGCCTTCGGACGTGCCGGCGGATGGCGAGCGTTATTCGCAAGATCGCGCGCGCGACGACATTCGTGCCGTGCTCGACGCGCTGAAAATCGACAAAGCTCACATCGTCGGGCTTTCCATGGGCGGCTTCGCGGCGCTCCATTTCGGCTTCACTTATCCGCAGCGCGCGCGGTCGCTGGTGGTGGCGGGCTGCGGCTATGGGGCCGCGCCCAACCAGCGTCAGCAATTCGCAGCGGAAGCGGAGGCGGCAGCAAGGACGTTCGAGGAGGCCAGCATGGCGAAGGCAGCGGAGGCCTATGCGCTCGGACCGACGCGCGTGCAGTTTCAAAATAAAGACCCGCGCGGCTGGAAGGAATTCGTCGACCAGCTCACCGAGCACTCGAGCGAAGGTTCGGCGCGCACCATGCGCGGCGTCCAGAGACGGCGACCGTCCCTGTTCGATCTCGTCGACAAGATGAAGACGATCACGGTCCCGACCCTCATCATGACCGGTGACGAGGACTGGCCGTGCCTCGAACCCGCCCTGCTCATGAAGCGGACGGTCCCGACGGCGGGGCTCGTGGTGATGCCCAATGCCGGCCACACCATTAACCTCGAAGAGCCGGCCGCGTTCAATCAGCACCTCGCCAACTTCTTCCAGGCGGTCGATGCCGGCGCTTGGCGCCATCGTGATCCGCGGGCGATGAAAGAAGCGATATTGGGACGGTGAGAAGGTCGCTGCACCCCTTCGGGCGGCCGTATATCCGTCGCTCGCGCAACGCGCGCCGTCGCGCTCAAAGCAATCGCGTTTCAAAGCGCCATCCGCTGGGCTGCGCTACGGCCGAGATAGGCTTGGCGCACGCGATCATCGTTGCGCAGCGTCGCACAGGGCCCGCTGGCGATGATCGATCCCGTCTGCAGCACGTAACCGCGGCTCGCAGTCTCGAGCGCATAGCGCGCGTTCTGCTCGACCAGGAGGACACTCGTGCCGGCGGCATTGATCGCCTTGATCGTGCGGAAAATGTCTTGGACGACCATCGGCGCAAGTCCGAGCGAAGGCTCGTCGAGACAAATGAGGTGCGGTTCGGACATGATCGCGCGCCCAAGTGCGAGCATCTGTTGCTCACCGCCGGACAGCGTGCCGGCGTTCTGGCTCCTGCGCTCGCGCAGCCGCGGGAACATGTCGAGGACCTTGTCCATGAGGCCGCGCACCTTCGCGCTCTCTTTGCGGTACTTGAAGGCGCCGAGCTCGAGATTTTCGCGCACCGTGAGGAACGGGAACACGCGCCTTCCCTCGGGAACGAGCGAGATCCCGAGCTTGGTGCGCTCATACGATGGCAGGCGCGTGATGTCATGCCCGCGAAAACGGATGGAGCCGGCACGCGGCAGAAGTGCGCCAGCGACCGCGCGCAGCGTCGTCGATTTGCCGGCACCGTTCGCGCCAATCAGCGTGACAATCTCGCCCTGCCCCACATGCAAGCTGACATCGCGGCAGGCAGAGATCTCGCCATAAGCCAGTTGAAGTCCCTCGGCTTCAAGAAGCGCGGTCACGTCATTACCCCGAGATAAGCTGCAATCACGCTCGGATTGGCTTGGACCTCGGCGGGCGTGCCCTCGAAAAGATGCTGCCCGTAATCCATGACCAGCACCCGATCCGAGAGCTTCATCACGAGATCCATGTTGTGCTCGACAACGATGATGGTCATGCCGCCCCCGCGAAGGCGGCGAATGCGGTCAAGCAACCGCTCAACTTCTGCCGCGTTGAGGCCGGCGGCGGGCTCGTCGAGCATGAGCAGGCGAGGCGAGGTAGCGAGTGCGCGGGCGAGCTCGAGCATGCGTTGCTCGCCGTAGGCCAGCGAAGCCGCCTGCGCCGATGCGCGGCCTTCAAGCCCGACGAAGCGGAGGAGCTTGATCGCCTCCCCGCGGCAGCGGGCATGGTCGCGCCCGAACGCGGCCCCGTGGACGACGTATTGCCAGGCTGGGATATCGTGATGGATGTGAGAGGCCGCGATGACGTTGCCGAGCACTGATAGCTGCTTAAAAAGCCGCAATTTCTGGAATGTGCGCGCAAGGCCGAGGCGTACCCGTTTGTGCGCCGGCAAGCCTACGAGGTCGACGCCGTCGAAGATCATCCGGCCCGCATCCGGCTGATAGAGCCCGCTCATCAGGTTGAGGAGCGTCGACTTGCCGGCACCGTTCGGGCCGATGATCGCAAACACGCTGCCACGCGGGACGTTGAGCGAAATGTCGCGAACCGCCTGCACGCCGCCGAACCTTTTGTGCAAGCCTTCTCCGCAAAAGAGGGCAGCCGCGGTCGCAGGACGCGCTTGCGCCGCCGCAGCGGGGCCCGAAGCGATCATCGGTGCATTCCAGCGTCGGTGGCGGTTGGTAGCCGGCTAAACCGCGCGCGGAAGAGCTGCGCTGCTTGCACGATGCCGCCTGGCATGAACAGCACGACGAGGGTGAGCGCAGCGCCATAGAGGACGAGACGCAGATCGCCGACTCCGCGCAAGAGCTCGGGCAAGATCGTCAGCAGGATCGCGCCCCAGACCGGGCCGATCAGCGTCCCCATGCCGCCGACAATGACCATGGCGAGGATGGTGAAGGACTCGGTGATGATAAAGGCGTCCGGAACCAACGTGCCGACGAAGCTCGCATAGAAGGCGCCAGCCGCGCCGGCGAGCGCCGAGCCGACGCCGAAGGCGAACACCTTCCAGGCCATGCAATTGATGCCGAACGAAGAAGCCGAAACCTCGTCCTCTCTGATCGCGGTGAGCGTCTCCCCGACCGGCGAGCGGACAAGCTGGTCGAGCAGAAGGTAGAACAGGAATGCGAAGCCTGCGACCAGATAGAACATGTTCGCGGTGTTGCTGAACGAGATGACCGGCAGCCCCGGCAGCGCAACGTCTGGCGGCGGCTTGATGGCGTAGATGCCGAGCGGGCCTTGCGTCAGGCTGATCCAGTTCAGCAGCACCTGATGCACGATGACGGCAAAGCCGAGTGAGGCGATCGCAAGGTAATGGCCCCGCAGGCGAACCGCGAAAATCGACAACGCCATACCGGCAGCGCCGGACAATACCATGGCGAAGACGAACGCCGCCCAGAACGGCACGCCAAGCTTCATGATGAGCAGCGTGGAGGCATAGGCGCCGATGCCGTAGAACGCCGAGTGACCAAGGTTGAGCTGACCGGCATAGCCGAGAATGAAGTCAAGGCCGATGGCGAGCATGATATTGATCGCGCAGACGATCAGGTTCGTGCGCCAATAGGAATCCTGAAATACCAACGGCAAGACCGCGACGATGACCGCGGCGGCAAGGAGCCACCAGCGCCGGTTACCGGATTGGCCGGCAAGCGTCCAGTGGGCCTCGCTAGACATTCTCTTCACGCTTTTCGGCGATCAGCCCGGTCGGACGGAATGCGAGCATCAGCAGCAGCAGCGTGAAGACGACGAGGTCGGTCAGGCCCGGATTCACGAGCTGGGTCGTGAAGCTTTCGATCAAGCCGACCACAAGCCCCGCGATGATCGTCCCCTCGACGTTGCCGAATCCGCCGATGATGACGATGGCGAACGCCTTCACGATTACGCTTGTGCCGGCAAAGGGCGTCAACACGAGGACCGGCCCAAGCATGGCGCCGCCCATGCCGGCGAGCGCGGAGGCAATCACGAAGGTCAGCATGATGAGCTGGTTGGGATTGATGCCCATGAGGCCCGCGGTCTCACGGTCTTGTGAGACCGCGCGCAGCGCCTTTCCCATGAAGGTGAACTTCATGAACGCGTAGAGCAGCGCGATGGTGAGCGTGGATACAAAGATGATGATGAGGTTCTGCCAGGTGATGAATGTGCCGCCCCAGAGCCGGATGACTTTATTGCTATAGGGGCTATCGAAGGCATACGGGATCGGCCCGAACCAAAGCAGCATCGCGTTCTGCAACAGGATGGACACGCCGATGGTCGCGATCAGCGGCAACAATTCGCTGCCGCGCTCGCGCAGCGGCGCGAAGATCGCTGCGTTCACGAGCCAGCCGAGCGCCGCGCCGACCACAAGCGCGACGCCGATGCTGATGAGATAGTTGCCACCGAAGGCGAACGTGAAGAAATAGGCCGCGAACGCGCCGATGGTCACGACGTCCGCGTGCGCGAAATTGATCTGCACGAGAACGCCGTAGATGAGGGTGAGCCCCAATGCCACGAGGACATAGAGACTGCCGAAGACTATGCCATTGATTCCCTGTTGGAGGGCGACGGTCAGCATGACCGCTCAGTTCCAGCCGAGCGCCTTCCACGACAGATCCGGCAAGGTCTCCATATAGTGGATCGTGTCCATCTTGATGTTTTGATTGGTCTTATCGAATTCGACGCTGCCGGTCACACCGGAAAAGCCCTTTGTCGTGGCCATGATATCGCGGATCGACTGCGAGTCCGTGGCACCGCGGCGAACGACGTCAGCGATGACCAGAATCTGGTCGAAAGCGTGGGCATTGATGTGCGTCGGCTCCTGACTGTATTTGGCCTTGAAGGAGCGAATGAAGTTCTGCACCACCTCGCGCTTGTCGGTCGGATCGAATTGGACGATGCGGACGTAGCCGAGCGCCGCCTTGCCCGCCTTCTGCTCGAAACCGAAGGGCAACCAGATCGTGCCGAGCTGAATCGATTGTCCGCCGCCACCCCTGGTGACGCCGGCCTGCGCCAGCGCTTGCGTGATGCGTAGGCCCTGGCCCTCGAGCGTGTAGGTCGGGATCACATCCACCTTGCCGAGACCGGCTATGCGCGTCGCGATCGCGGTGAAGTCGTTCACGTCGCGGCCGAAGCCGATATCGGCAAGGATTTGCCCGCCGAGCGACTTGAATGTGTCGCCGAACACCTTCGCGTTGCCGATCCCGGCATTGGTGTTCTCATAGAGCAGCACCGCCGTGCGTGCGTTAAGGCGCTTATGGGCATTGGTGGCGATGTCGACGCCCTGCATCACCTCGTTGGGCATGATGCGAAACGTCCACGGGTTGCCGGGATCGGTGATCTTGATCGAGGACGAGCCCGCGTTGAGCAGCGGCACCTTCGCCTGCTCCATGAGCGGCATGACTGCGAGCGTCGCGTCCGAGCACTCTTCACCGAGCACGACGTGGGGCTTGTATTGCTCGAGGAGCCGCTTGGCTGCTTGCGTCGCCGGCAGCGGGCTGCAGGCTGAATCCTCGTATTGGACCTCGAACCTGTGGCCGTTGACCCCTGTCTTGTTGATCTGCTCGATCGCAAGCTCGATGCCCTGCTTGTCCTGTACCCCGAAATAGGAACCCGGACCCGACATCGCGAACAAGCCCCCGATCCTGATCGCCTTGTCTTGCGCGTGGGCGGCATTCGCGGCAGCGAACAGGGCAACACTTGCAGCCACACCGATACACAGAATGGGGGAATGTGTTCTCATGGCCCTCTCCCTCGCGGCTATCGTTTTCATTTAACCCCGAAACCAATACGCCTGCCAATCTTTTATCATTCGCGGAGCAAGAAGCCACTCGGCAACTTCGCCGCCTGTCGGCGGCGCCCCACCCCGGATCGGCGATGCACCACTCGCCGATGGCATCGATGCGCCGACGACCAACGCCAACCATATGTTTGCGCTACGACGATCTCCCGCTACATCCAGCGTGGTTGCGTTCAAGAATTCATCAGCGTACCTTCGTATCGATCACGAACAGGAGGACGCCATGGCGCAAGAACCCCTCGCAACGAAGGGCAACTTTCTCCACATCTACGATTTTCGCGTGACCAAGGGCAAAGAGGAGGAATTCATCCGCTCGTTTGAGAAGTTCGACTATTCGGACGGCAACCCCATGCACAAGTCGCGGGCGCAAGTGAAAGACGGCGTGCTGTGCCGCGACACGCAGGATCCACAGCGTTTCTTCCTGATCGCGGAATGGTCCGACATCGAAGAGCACGCGCGCATCCGCAAGGTGCTAGCCAACGAGATCAAGCCGGAATTCATCAAATATATCGAAGGGGGGACGTTCATTCCCAAATATGTCGAGGTGGTCTCGTCGACGCCAGACGAGATTCTCAACAAAGCCGCTGCGGCGGAGTAGACGTTGTCGCGGGATTTATACACGTTCTTCCGCTCCTCCACCTCATACCGGCTTCGAATTGCGCTCGCCTACAAGCGGCTCGAGTACACGCCGCATTACGTCAGCCTGCCAAAAATGGAGCATCGAACGCCCTCGTATCGGGCGCTGCATGCTCAAGGGTTAGTGCCGTTGCTGATCGACGGCGATCGATCCTTCATTCAATCCATGGCCATCATCGAGTATCTGGACGAGGTTTACCCGGAGCCGCCGCTGATGCCGGCGGACGTGCACGGACGCCATTACGTGCGGGCGGTGTCGCAAATCATCGGCTGCGATATCCACCCTCTCAACAATGTACGCGTGCTCAAGCACATCCAGACGCAATTCGCTGCCGACGAGGCAGCGACCAAGAGTTGGTATCGCCATTGGATCGCGGAGGGACTGGGAGGTCTGGAGACTTACCTGGCTAGCGCGGGCCTCGCTCGTCGCTTCTGCTATGGCGATACCGTCACCATGGCGGACATTTGTCTCGTGCCGCAGATTTTCAATGCCCAGCGCTTCGACTGTCCGCTCGACGACTACGGCACCCTGACTGCGATCTTCGAGCGATGCATGGCCCTCGACGCCTTTCGCGCGACGCAGCCCAACACTCAAGCCGACGCATTTTGAAACGGACGGCGCCGGCGGGCATCGGCAAGACGCACCCGTTCTCGATCATCGACCTCAGCTGGGCTGAAAGATCGTTCGCCCCAGATGATTGTTGCCGTTGATGAGACGGATCAGCGTTATGATGAGCGCGTTGCGCTCCTGCGCGAGAAGCGGCTCGAGCAGACGCTTCTGCGCGCGTCGCATCGGCCGATACATCTTTCGCGTCAGTCGCTCGCCGGGGCGGGTCAACCGCGCAAGCACCATGCGTCCGTCGTCAGGGCTGCGGCGCCGCTCCAGAAGCCCGCGTCTCGCGAGGCGGTTGAGGACGTCGGCGACATTGGTGCGGTCGATTCCGAGTTCGCGGGCCAATGAATTTTGGTCGAGATCGGGGTTGAGCGAGAGCGTCGTCAACAATCCGTACTGAACCGGTGTGATGTCGAATGCCGCGCATTCCTCGAAGAACAGCGCGTAGTGGATTTGATGCAAGCGCCGCAGGAGATAGCCGGGCCGCCCCCACAGCGGCATGTCGGAATGGACCGTGCCGGTGCGCAATGATCCTTTCTTGGCCTTGCCTCGCCGGGCTTTCCTTTTGCCGGCGAGTCTTTGTACGTGTTTTCTTGTTACGCGTTTCCTTGCCGGTTTCATTCGTGTCGCCATTGGCCGCCCTCCTCGTCGCGCCAGTTTCCGCCTCCTGCGCAGCGGCAAATACTCAGTATATGATCATACTTGCACGCGCCCGGGACTGTGTTAGGCTTTTATCCGCGCTGCGCGCAGATGCAACCGCAAAAAACTGCAAATCCGACGGCGGTGCTGGTTCGAGCAGTTACATCTCGGCGGGAGAGCCAAAATGCAAAGGCGTGCGTTTCTCATGCGAGCGGGCGCGGGCGTGGCTGCGACCGCGGTTGCGGGACCGGCGATCGCTCAGAGCGGCGCCCCGGTGCGTTGGCGGCAATGCCGGACGTTTTCTCCGGTCGTGGTTCATTGATCGGCTACGCCGTTCGTTCGGGCGCTAGACAGATATGATGGTATGCTGATGACCTGAATACCTTGCCACGATTGCGCAAAGTTCACGGACCTATTGGCCTTGCGAAAAATCAAAGCTATGCTGAACCATCTCGTTTGAGGCCGCAAACGATGGCATGGCAGAGGGTCGCATCCTTCCGTGAAATCGGCGTGGACGGCGTGCTGGGCGTAGATGTGAACGGCTCGCCCGTCGCGCTCTACCGGTTATCGAACGAGGTCTTTGCCACCTCCGGAATTTGTACCCATGCGCTCGCTTTGTTGAGCGAGGGTTTCGTCGAGGACGGCAGGATCGAGTGCCCGCTGCATCAGGGTCAATTCGACATTCGCTCCGGCAAGGCGCTGTGTGCGCCGGCGACAGAGGATCTGCGCACCTACGCCGTGAAGCTCGAAGGCGACGGCGTCTTCATCGATATGGAGCGTCGGGCCGCCTCGGCGCCAGCCATGGCGAACGCGGCCCCGAATCGCACAGCGGCGGATCGCGTTCGCGCTACCGAGGAAGACAATCAAGCGGGCATTGGGAAGATTGCCGCCATGAACGTCGATCCCGAGCTTTCGCTGACGAAACGTTATGTCTGGCCGACGGAAGGGCTCACGCGCATCCCCGATTGGGTCTATACCGATCAGACGATCTACGAGCGCGAGATCGAGAAGATTTTTCACGGCCGTACCTGGAACTACGTCGCCCTGGAATGCGAAGTGCCCAAGGCCGGCGACTTCATCCGCTCCAATGTCGGTCCCACGCCCGTGGTCGTCGTGCGCGCCGACGATGGCTCCATCAATGTCGTCGAGAACCGCTGCTCACATCGCGCCGCGGAGTTCTGCCGCGAGCTCAGCGGCAACGCCAAAGAATTCGTCTGCCCTTACCATCAATGGTCCTACGACCTTCAAGGCAATCTCGCCGGCGTTCCATTCCGACGCGGCGTCAACGGAAAGGGCGGCATGCCCGCCGATTTCGACAACGCGCGGCACGGACTGCGTCGGCTCAACGTCACGATTCACCGCGGCGTCGTGTTCGCCTCCTATGTCCGCGACATGGAATCGTTGCAGGATTACCTCGGGCCGGAGGTGCTCAAAGAGTTCGAGGCGACCTTCGACGGCCGCAAGCCGAGGCTTCTGGGCTACTACCGCCACACGCTGCCCGGCAATTGGAAGCTCTACCACGAGAACCTCAAGGATCCTTATCACGCCACGCTGCTGCACACCTTCCTGGTGACGTTCGGGTTGTTGGTGGCCGGTAACCGGTCGCTCATGCTTGCGGACGCGACCGGACGGCACGGCGTGATGGCGTCGGCGAAGTCGGAGCGCAAGAGCGTTTCCAGCGATGCCAAGAAGGAGATGCGCGCCTATCGCGACGGCATGACGCTCGCGGAGCCGCGTTTCATGGACTTCATCGAGGAGTTCGACAGCCCCTGGTCCGTGACGATGGCGACCATCTGGCCGAATCTGATCATCCAGCGCGAGATGAATACGCTCGGCGTGCGCCAAATCGTACCGACTGGTCCGCACGAGTTCATAATGAAGTGGACGATGTTCGGCTTCGAAGGCGACGACGACGAGATGACCCGCCATCGTCTGCGCCAGGGTAATCTCATGGGCCCGGCCGGCTTCCTCGGTCTGGAGGACAACGAGGCGATCAAGTTCGTGCAGGACGGAATGCAGCACGTTCCGGGCGGCCAGCATCTGGTGAAGCTCGATCCCGCGGTCGCGGCGGGCACGTCCGACAGTTTGATCTCGGAAGCATCGATCCGGGCCATGTATCGGCACTGGCGCGCGGAGATGGGGCTCTAGAACCATGGGTGAACCCGCTCTGACGCGCGATCATCCACCCGACGCCGCGTCGCTGGATTCGCGCCTGCAAGCTCTGCTGTTGCATCACGAGATCGAGTCCTTCAATGCGCGATACGCGCAGGCGCTCGACGAGCAGCGCCTGGCGGATTGGACGGAAATGTTCACCGACGATGCGCTGTACGTTGTCCTGTCGCGCGAAAATTTCGACCGCGGACTGCCGGTCGGCTTGATCTATTGCGAGAACAAACGAATGATCTACGATCGCGCATTCGCGCTCATGGAAACTTCGATGTTTGCGCCGCGTTATTTGCGGCACATCATCGGAAACCAGGTTGTCCTGAGTGCGGAGGGCAATGCAACGGTGAAGGCCCGCGCGAACTATGTCGTGCTTCAGGTCCTGTTCGACCGCCCCGATGCGACGCTGCATCAGATCGGCGTCTATTATGACGTGTTCCGCCGCGTAGGTGGCGCGCTGAAGCTCGCCGAGCGCCGCTGCGTCTACGACAACCTTCTGGTGCCCAACGCCCTGTGCGTTCCGGTCTAGAATCGACGGACCGACAGCAGCCTCAGGCCGCCGGCGTTAGCACGCTCGGCTTAGTGCCGATCGCCACCGCGAACGCCGGCCGTGCATCGATCGCACTCTGCCAGCGCTCGAGCTCCGAATAGGCCGGGCGCTCGATCGGAAACTCCAGGCAACGCTTCACGATCGAGCCGAGCGCAATGTCGGCGATGGTGAAATGATCGAGCGCGAACCAATGGCGCCCGGCGATGTGGCCATCGAGTATTTTGAGCTGGGCGAGGAGATCGGCACTTTGCGTCGCGAAATCGCCCGCGCGTTCCGCCGGGGCCTTCTTGGCGTCTTTGAACACGGCGACATACGGCGTGTTCAAGGCGCCGAGCAAAAAGTCCATCCAACGCTCGACCATGGTGCGCTCGGCCGCGCTCGCTCCGATCAGCGTCGGCCCATGCACGGCGGCGAGATAGCGAAGGATGGTATGGGATTCCCAGATCACGAGATCGCCGTCGATCAGGGTCGGGACCTTCGCAGTGGGATTGAGCTTGCGGTATGCCTCGGTCAGCGTGTTGCCGAACTGGCGACCGCGCGTATCAAACGATCGGTTTGCCGCGCGGCACACCAGTTCACCCGCCGCGCGGCTTGTACGCAATGGCGTCCATTTCGATCTTGGTATTGATGACTGCTCGTGCCTCGACGGTGGTGCGGGCCAGCACGGCATCCTTGAAGTGCTCTCCGAATACCCGGTTGTAGCGTCCGAAGTCGCGGGCATCCCCGAGATAGGTCGTGACGCGCACGACATCGGACAGTGTCGCTCCTTCCTCGGCGAGGATTCGGCGAATCGCCTCGATCGTGCCCCGCGTCTCGTCCTCGATCGTTCCCGAGATCATGTTGCCGTCGGCATCCTTCGCAACCTGCCCTGAAACGAAGATGAAATCGCCCGCGCGCACCGCGGGATGAAAAGGCAGGTTCGGGTTCTTCTTTCCGATCGGATGGATATCCTTGCGGGTAGCGCGTGCGTCCTGCATGGCGTTGATCCTCAGTGCAATCCCCTTGCTTCGATGATGTCGACCCCGCGAACGCGATCCACGAGGTAGATCAGCCCGCGATCGTCGATCGTGACGTCATTGGAGGACGGGCGCTCCTCGCCGTCTGCCGGCGACGGCAGAAAATGGCCAACCTCCCGCGGAGCGAACGGGTCCGCGATGTCAACGAGGCGCAGCCCTTGCGCAAACCACGCGAACGGGATCACGGTGCCGTGGAAACGCTCCGATGGCTGGTGGCAACCGCTCATCGGCGGTTGCGGGCTGCCGTCGACGTCGAGCCCGGCGACCTGGAATGTCGCGATCGGCACCGGCAGCTGCTCGAGCGTGACGTCGTAAATCCAGGCGAAGGAGGGTGACGATGGCCGCAGCTTGGCGACGTCCTCATCCGCCACCACCATGATGCGGCGGCCCTTGAGCGGTTGCGGAATCGGCAGACAGGTATGCGTCGGGTGCGCAAACGCCGGGCTCGTATTGGTATGCGCCACCGTTTTCGGCCGCGCCATGTCGGAAATATCCAGGATGAAGAGCCCGTGATGCCAGTAGCTGACATAGAGGCGATTGCCCATGCGCAGCGGATGATGACAACGCGGCGCGGGCCAGTTGTCCCAAGGATAGGGTTCTCCCCCGGCCTTCCACTGGCCCGGGATCCACCACCGCCCGACCTCGACCGGGCGGGCGGGATCGGCGAGATCGAGGATCATCATGATGTTGCCGACATAGCCCTCGGCCGTCGGCGACAAGTACGCGTAGCGGCCATCGAAATCGTAGCGGTGGACACCGCGGCCGGCCGTGCGCCACTTGGTGATCAGCTTCGGCGTGCTGGGGCGCGAGACGTCATAGATTGCGATGCCCCCGCCGAACTCGGCCGGTCCGCTCTCGCCCAATCGCTCGTGGTTGACGATCATGATGCCGTTGGCCACGCGCACCTTGTGGGAATGCCAGCCCTGCGGCAGATCGATGGTCGCGAGCTTGCGAGGGTGGCG
>Ga0318492_10000085_pt1 | contig 21617 bp, 20 predicted proteins | sample GRESIP108b1f22_FD_203292 | JGI IMG/M metagenome (GOLD analysis project Ga0318492, IMG submission 203292) | Tropical soil microbial communities from Luquillo Experimental Forest, Puerto Rico - GRE.SIPMG.108b1f22 | ecosystem: Environmental > Terrestrial > Soil > Tropical forest > Bulk soil... | reverse complement strand
GGTGTCGGCCGGCGCGGGGGCGGCCCGGCGCCCCTCATCGGCGTGCGAGACGCTCACGCCGTGAGCGCCGCGTCGTCCCGGCGCGTAGCGATGCGGGCTCGAAAACACCCCGGCCGGGGTGTCGGGGCCGCCGAGCGTGAACCACTGGCCGGTGCCGGGATCGATCAGCACCGCGCCCTCGTCGTCGGGGCCGCGCGCGCGCAGCAGCCCGGACATGCGCTGGAGCCGGCCGAGATCCGCGCGGCCCTGGTACTCGAACAGCCCCGCGATGCCGCACATGCCGCCCTCCGCTGCCGGCGCGCCGCCTCAGGCCCCGGCTGGCTCCTTCCACAGCCCGCCCTTCACCACCAGCCACCCGCACGCCGCGAGCACGCCGAGCTTGAGCGCGATCCCCGCCACGCCGTGCGGCGCCAGTCGCTGCACCACGAGGCTGATCGCCAGCGCGCCCGCCCACGTCGCCGCGACCCGCGCCCCGGCGTAGGGCAGCGGATGCACGCGCTGGGCGGCGAGGTAGGCGAGCACCGCCGAGGTGGTGTAGCCCGCGGTGGTCGCGACCGCCGCCCCCGCCGGGCCGAAGGCCGGCACCAACGCGACGTTCGCGACCACCGCGATCAGCGCCGCCACCGCCGCCGTGAAGCCCAGCAACGGGGTGCGCAGCGCCAGCCCGATGCCGATCGAAACCACAGTGTACGCACCCTGCGCGACCGCCGCAAAGGCGAGCCAGGCCGCGGGGAACGCGGCGTCGCGGTAGGAGGCCGGCACCAGCACCGCGAGCGCCTCAGGCGCCAGCATCCCCACCGCCAGGGCGGCCAGCGACGCCCCGGCGACGAAGGTCGAGAGCACGCGCGCGAAGAGGCGCGGGGCCTCGGGGAGGTGGGCGCGCGCGTACGCGAAGGGTCCGTAGGCGAGCTGGAACGCGGCCACCGCCATGCTGACCACGGAGAAGAACTTGATCGCCACCGCGTAGGTCGCCACCTCCTCGAGACTGCGCGCCCGCTGCAGCACGTAGCGATCCGCCGAGCCGATGGCCCCATAGGCGAACGCCACCGGCACCAGCGGCAGCCCGTAGCTCAGCATGCGCCGCAGCGTGGCGCGATCGAAGGCCGCTCGCAGCGAATGGCGGATCAGCACCAGCCCGAGCAGCGCCGCCAGCCCGTCGCCGGCCAGCCGCCCGTACAGCACCCCGGCCACGCCCAGCCGGCGCCCCAGCACCAGCCACAGCGACACCAGCGCGACCAGCACGGTCTGCGCCAGGTTGAGGACGATGAACTTCCAGGGCTGGAACGTCACGCGCAGCACGTCGTTCGCGAACATGACCAGCAGCGTGAACGGCAGCGTCACGGCGCCCAGCATCAGGTACTTGCGATACACCCCGCCGCCCAGCAGCTGGCCGGCGAGCGGCGCCGCGAACAGCGCGATCAGCGCGGTGGCGAGCAGCGTGGTCGCGAGCCGGAACGCGAACGAGCTCGACACCATGCGCACCCGCGCCGCCCGGTCGGGCTCCTGGTAGAAGAAGCGCGCCAGCGCGCCGTCCATGCCGAACACCAGCACCAGTGCCGCGGTCTGCATGTAGGCGGTGACCAGATCGCCGATCCCGAACGCGCCGCGGCTCAGCGCCCGGGTCAGCACCGGCACCAGCAGCAGCTGAACCGCGCGCCCGGTGGCCTGCCCCAGCCCGTAGACCAGCGACTCGCCGGTCAGCCGCTTGAGCGCGTCACGCACCGGCGACCACCGAGCGCGGCAGCGCGCGGTACAGCTCGAGCAGCCGCGCCGCGATGACCCCCGACTCGTGCTCGCGCTCGACGTAGGCCCGGCCGCGCTCGCCCAGGGCCGCGCGCGCCTCCCCCGCCAGCAGCTCGGCGAGCCGCTCGGTCAGATCCTCGAGCGTGCAGCGCACAATCGGGCAGTCGCGCAGCCGCGCCTCGAAGTCGGGGCGGATGAAGCACAGCACCGGCTTGCCGAGCGCCATCGCCTCGACCGCGACCATGCCGTACCAGCCCATGAACAGCTGGTCGACCACCACGTCCGCGGCGGCCAGCAGGCCGATCAGGTCGCGCCACGGCAGGCGCTCGGCGACCACGAAGCGGGTGTCCGGAAAGCGCGGCTCGAGGGCGCGGAACGCGCGCTCGACGTAGCGCGTCCCCTTGATGAGCCGGTTCGTGGGCGCGTGGACCACCAGCCGTGGCGCGCCCCGCGGCGGGCTGAACGCGTACTGCTCGAGATCGGCGGCCACCGGCAGGTGGGCGGCGCGCGGCGCGCTCTCCAGCAGGTCGGGGGTCGAGACCAGCTCGGCGTCGGCCCAGGCCCTGGCCGCGGCCAGCACCTGGCGCTGGCGCGCCGGGACGCAGAACGGGTCGCACTCGGTGCAGGTGGCGCGCGCGTGGGTGGCGAGCATGTGGGCGCGGTTGCGCACGTCACAGCCGTGATGGTGGAACACGACCCGGCCGCCCAGCGCCTTGACCAGCGGCAGGTCGGGGTTGTGGGGCGGCACCAGCGTGCGCCCGAAATGGAAGTGGTAGACGTCCCAGCGCCCGAGGTGGCGGGCGGCGCTCGCCAGGTAGCCGGCGTAGCGTCCCAGCAGCGGGCGGCGGTCGTAGTCGCGCTGCTCGTCGGGGCGATACTGCGGGAAGCCCGGATTGTAGGCCAGCGCGTGCGCCTCGATCCCCAGCCGGCGCAGCGCGCGCGCCAGCACCGAGGCCTGGCCGGCGATCTCGGCCGGCGCGTGCAGCACCCTCACCGCGGCCTCCCCAGCGGGTTCGAGGCCCCGCACCACGGGCAGGTCCAGCGCAGCGGCCAGGGCCGGGGCGGCGTCAGCACCGCGTGCTCCCCGCAGCGCCGGCACACGTGGGTGACGCGGCGCCGCGCCGGCAGCGCGCGCCGCCCCCCCGCTCCGCTGTTCCGCAGCGCCAGCACGAAGTTGGCGTCGCGGGCCAGATCGATCCCGGTCAGGCGGTGGAGTGCCGCGAGCGCGTCGGTGAACGGGGCCTGGAGCAGCCGGGTGCGCGGGTCGTTCATCCACGAGAAGCCGGCCGGAACGTGCGCCAGCGCCTCGACCTCGAAGCCGCGCGCGGCGAAGCGGTCGAGCAGGCCGGCAAGGTCGAAGCGCTGCTGGTGCTCGATGCGCTTGCGCAGCTTGAGCAGCGCGTACTTGGCGAAATAGCCGGCGAAGCGGTAGAGCCGATCGTCGAACGAGGCGGCGCGCGGCACCGCGAGATACAGGAGCCCGCCGCGGCGCGTCACCCGCGCCAGCTCGTCGCAGCACGCCTCGAGCGCGGTGACGTGCTCCAGCACGTAGTGGCACAGCGTGAGGTCGAACGACCCGTCGGCGAGCGGCAGCCGCGCGAGATCCGCCCGGAAGATCGCGGCCTGCGGCACCGCGGGCGGCGGCCCGGGCGGGAACTTGATGTCGAAGGCGGCGACCCGGAGATCGGGGCGCTCGGCGTACGACCACGAGCCCGGCCCGCAGCCGGCGTCCAGCACCCGCGCGCCGGGCGCCGCGGCGTCGATCAGCTCGGGGAGGAAGAGCGGCGGCTCGCCCGGCGCTCGAACCGGCTTGACCGCCCACGGCGTGGCGCTCATCGGCGCGCTTCGCCGGCCGGCCGCCCGCCCGCGGCGTCGAGCAGGGCGTGCGGCACCGCGGCCGCCGCGGCGGCGCGCCCGCGGGCCAGCAGCCACAGCATGAGCGCCGCCTGCTGGACCAGGAACGCCGGCAGCCAGGTGAGACGCGCGAGCCCGCGCGCATGCCGCGACCACAGCGTGAGGTTGGCCCGGAGCCGCTGATAGATCTTCCACGCGCTCGCCTCCCCGGCGCTGGCCGAGACCCGGTGCCACAGTCGCGCGGTGGGGACGAACAGCAGCGCGAAGCCGGCGGCACGCGCGCGCAGGCTCCAGTCCGCGTCCTCGGCGTAGATGAAGTAGCGCTCGTCCAGCGCTCCCACCCGCTCCCAGGCGGCGCGGGTCGCGAGCAGACAGCAGCCGGTCAGATAGCCGGTGCGTTCGACGGCGCGGTACTGGCCCCGGTCGAGCCGGCGCAGGCCGCGATGCGAGGTATGGGCCAGCAGCGGCAGGCAGCGCCCGCCCGCATACCAGATGCGCTGCGACGGCGCGGCGAAATAGATGAGTGGCGCCGCCGCCCCGGCACCGGGGTCCTGCTCCAGGGCCAGCACCAGGCGCTCGAACAGCGCCGGATCGGCCTCGACGTCGTTGTTGAGCAGCATGATGGCGTCGGCGCCGGCGGCCAGCGCCGCGCGCAGCCCCTGGTTGTTGCCGCCCGCGAAGCGCTGGTTGTCCGGGAGGCGCTGCAGGGTGACCGCGGGGAACTCGCGGGCGATCGCCTCCGGCGAGCCGTCGCTCGAGCCGTTGTCGACCACGCGCACCCGCACCTCCCAGCCGGCGGGGGCACGGCAGCGCTCGAGCGTGCGCAGGGCCGCCCGGGTGTCCTCGAGCCCGTTCCAGTTGAGCACCACGACCTCGAGCCGTCTCATGCCGCGGTCGACTCCCGCCCCCGCTGGAAGCGGGCGCGGCCCAGCGCCCACAGGGACAGGAGCAGCGTCGCCAGCGCCGCCGCCAGCGTGGCCGGCGTCGGGACGCCGGCGTAGATCAGGTACAGCCACCACAGATCGAGCGCGTGGAGCAGCCGCTGCTGGTCGGCAATGCTCACCTCGAGGCGCGGATCCGCCGCCCCACCGCCGCTCAGGCGCGGCGCCGCTCCGCGCAGGTGCTCGGCGAGGTTGCGCGACAGCATGCGCCAGTGGCCGGCGATCGGGCTGAAGGCGGGATTGAAGTGGCTGTCGCTCATGAAGCGTGGATGATCGAGCGGCAGCGTGTACGGATAGTCGCCGGCCTCGCGCATCTGGGCGCCAAAGTAGATCGCCACGCCGCCGATCTGGACCACCAGCCCGGCCAGCGCCAGCAGCGCGGCGAGCCGGCGGCGCGCCGCCGACGCGCGATCGAGCGCGAAGGCGACCGGCAGGAACGCGAGCGGGAGCAGCGGCACCAGGTAGCGCGGCCCGTAGGAGCCGTCGCCCGCCCAGTGCTGGAAGCGGGCGTAGATCAGGAGCCCGAGCACCCACGTCGCCGCGACCGCCCAGGCCGCGCGCCGCGCGGCGGTCCCGGCGCCGCTCATCGCCTTGAGCCCCGCGGGCGCCAGCAGGATCGCGGGCGCGAACCACACCACGCCCTTGCCCGACGAGATCAGGAGCCCGTAGAGGCCGACCGCGATCGGGGTGGTGAAGGCGGCCGGCGAGGCCTGGGCGCCGTAGCCGGTCTCGAGCAGGTTGCCGAAGCGCGCCCGGTCGTAGAGCCCATGGCCGGCGAGCGCCGCGGCCAGCGCCGCGACCGGCCAGCCCCAGCGCCGCGCCGGCGGCCACAGGAGCGGCGCCAGCGCCGCGAGCGTGAGTGGCAGCATGCTGAGCTTGGCCGACACCGCGAGCAGCGCGCCCAGCGCCGCGACGCGCGCGGCGCGCGGCGCGCCACCCGCCGCCCGGGCCGCGCCGCCGAGCGCGAGCAGCAGGCCCAGCGCCTCGAGCGGCTCGGCCATGAAGCTCTTGGCGTACACCCACAGCGGCGTGGTGAAGCCGAGCAGGAGCGCGGCCGCGAACGCAGGCCGCGGGGCGACGCCCAGCGCGCGCGCCGCGGCATAGAAGGCGCCGAGCACCAACGCAGTGATCAGCGCGTTGAAGAACGACACCACGAAGCGCACCGCGAGCGTGCGGCGCGGCTCGGGCAGGCGCGCGGCCGCGGCCGCGCCCTCGCCGGCCGCGGTGAGCGGCAGCGCCGCGATCGCCTGCGCGGCGGCGTTCTTCGAGTAGTGGCGCCCGTCGCGGCCGTCGAGCGTGGCGCCCTCCGGCACCTCGATGCGGCCGTGGAGCAGCGCGCGCGACAGCTCGAACATGGTCACCTCGTCGCTACCGACGATGCGGCCGCCGCCGCTCAGGACGTAGAACAGGAACGCGGCCAGGGCCAGCGCGCGCGCGGTGCGGCCGACGGGCGCGCCGGCGCGCGCCGACCCCGCCGCCGCGGGGGCCGGGCGCAGGCCGCCGGGATCGCGGCTCATCGCCACCCCCTTCCGGGCTCGAGCTGGTCGATCAGGCCCACGGCGCTCGCGGCCAGGGCGTCCCATGAGTGGGTGGCGCGCAGCGCCGCCACGCCCTCGCGCAGCCTCGCTCCCATCCCGGTGGCGAAGAAGCGCACGATCGCGGCGGCCAGCGCCGCCGGATCCTCGGGCGGCACGATGAGCCCGGTGATGCCGGGCGAAACGGTCTCGGCCAGCCCGCCGACGTCGGTGGTGATGACCGGCACGCCCAGCGCGTAGGCGACGTGGGTCACGCCGCTCTGGGTCGCGGAGCGATAGGGCAGCACCGCCACGTCGGCGGCGCGGAACAGCGCCTCGACCTCGTCATCGGACCGATACCCCTCGATCATGCGCACCGCCTCCGGCCCCCCCGCGGCCGCCGCCAGGCGCCGGTAGGGCTCGGGGCGCTCGTAGAAGTCGCCGGCCACGATCAGGACCGCCGGCCGCTCGCGCCGCACCGCGGCCCACGCCTCGAGCAGCGTGTCGAGCCCCTTGTAGCGGCGTACGTAACCGAAGAACACCGCCACCTCGGCATCCGCGGCCAGCCCCAGCTTGGCGCGCGCGCTCGCGCGCGTCCAGCGCCCGCGATCGAACTGGGCGTAGAAGGGATGCGGGACGCGGCGCGCCGGAGCACCGGGCTTGAGCCGCGCCAGATCGCGCTCGACGCTCTCCGACATGACCAGGTAGCCGTCCGAGTTGCGCAGCATCCAGCGCGTCAGCAGGAGGTCGAGCGGCCGGCGCTCGTGGGGCACCAGGTTGTCGCACACCAGCACCATCCGCGTGCCGCGCCGGCGCAGCGGGCCCACCGACGAGGCGAAGCCGGGGGCGAAGAATGGCATCCACCACTTCAGGATCACCGCGCCCGGAGCGAAGCGCTCGAGGGCCGCGGCGGTACGGCGCCAGCTCGCGGGGCCGATCGAATCGAGCAGCGCCTCGACCGGGAAGTGCGGGCGCTCGGCCTCGGGATCGAGCTGGGAGCCGCCCGGGAACAGGAACGCCGGGTACTGGCGCGTGAAGGTGACGCCGCGCACCTCGCCGTGCCGCGTCAGCGCGTCCCCCAGCAGCCCCAGGTACTGGGCGAGTCCGCCGCGCCACGGGGCGAGCGGGCCGAGCAGCGCGATGCGCATCGCTCAGGACATCACCGGCCGGCCGACGACCAGGTCGCGAGTCCCTTGGCCTCGAACTGGAACGGCACGACCTGTCCGCCGTGCGCCTCGAGCGCGGCGGCGACGCGGTGCTTGCGGTCGAAGCGGGTGAGCAGCACGAAATACCCGCCCCCGCCCGCGCCCGGCATCTTGCCGCCGATCGCGCCGGCCTGGCGCGCCAGCCGGTAGAGACGGTCGACGTGCGGGTTCGAGATCCCCTCGTCGAGCCGCTTCTTGTTCTCCCATGCCTCGTGGAGCAGCTCGCCCATGCCATCGATGTCGCCGAGCAGCAGCGCCTTCTTCATCTCCAGCGTCTCGCGCTTGAGGTGGTCGAGCGCCACGACGGTGCGGCGCCGGCCGCCCAGGTAGCTCGCGGTCTGGCGCTCGATGATGTGGGCCGACTGGCGGGTCTGGCCCATGTAGCACAGCAGCATCCGGTACTCGAGCTCGCGCAGCACGTCGGGGCGGATGCGCAGCGCGTTCACGACCGTGCTGTCGCGCTGGAACTCGATGAAGTTGAAGCCGCCGAAAGCCGCGGCGTACTGATCCTGACGGCCGCCCGCCAGCAGGAGGTCGATACGCTCGATGCGGTAGGCCAGCTCGGCGACCTCGTAGCCGGTGAGCGGCCGCTTGAGCCATTCGCTCAGCACCCCGATCAGCGCCACCACCAGCGTCGACGAGGAGCCGAGGCCGGAGCCGGGCGGGGCGTCGGAGTGCACCCACAGGTCGGCGCCGCGCCGCACCTTGAGCGCGCGCACCACCGCCTTGATCAGGTCGAGGTTGCCGTCGAGACGCAGCCGGCGCGGATGGTCGTAGCGCGCCACCGTGTCGTAGTCGAGGCTGGCGATGGTGAACCGGGTGTCGCGCCGCGGCCGCAACGAGGCGTAGGCGTACAGGTTGATGGTGGCCGACAGCACCATGCCGCCGTGCTGCTCGGGATAGGGCGAGACGTCGGTGCCGCCGCCGCAGAACGACAGCCGCAGCGGCGCGCGCGCGCGGAAGTAGCCGGGCGCGGTCACGCGCTGAAGGCCCGCTCGGCGCGCTCCCACTCCTCCGGGGTGCCGATGTCGAAGAACTCGCCCGCGGCCCGGAAGCCGCGCAGCCCGCCCTCCGCCGCCAGCGCCGGCAGCACGTCGCGCTCCAGCGACGACGGCCCGTCGGGCAGCCGGCGCCACAGCGCCGGGGCGAACGCGTACAGGCCGCCGTTGACCCACGCCGCGCCGCGATAGCCGGGGTCCTTCTCGACGAAGCGCACGATGCGGCCGCGCGCGTCGCCCTCGACGCGGCCGCGCGCGCGCGCGTCGGCGACCTCGTAGAGCGCCACCGCCCCGAGCGCGCCGTGCTCCCAGCGCTCGCGCTCCAGCGCCCACGGATCGCAGGCGGCCAGGGTATCGCCGTTGACCACCAGCGCCGGCCCGGCGACGAAGCGCTCGGCGTGCTTGAGCGCGCCGCCGGTGCCGAGCGGCTGCTCCTCGACCGAGTAGTCGAGGCGCACCCCGAAGCTCCCGCCGTCGGCCAGCTCGCCGCGCAGCGCCTCGGCGCCGTAGCCGGCGCACGCCACCACCTCGCGGATGCCGTGGCGCGCCAGCCACTCGAGCTGGTGGGCGAGGAACGGCCGGCCGGCCAGCGGCGTCAGGGCCTTGGGGCGGTCGCCGAAGCGCGGCCTGAGCCGCGTGCCGAGGCCGCCGGCCAGCACGAACGCCTTCATCCGCGACCGTCCATGTTGTAGCGCCGCCGCACCGGGTATTCGACCCCGGCGCCGAGGTGGGCGATCATCTCGCCGATCAGCCCCATGAGGATGAACTGGATGCCGATCAGGCCCAGCCCGGCCCCAAACAGCATCAGCGGGCGCACCCGCATCGGCTCACCACCCAGCCACTGGGCCACGAACCACACCCCGATCCCGAGCCCGATCAGAAGGAACAGCAGCCCGATGCGCCCGAAGACGTGCAGCGGCTTGAGCGCGCTGGTCGAGATGAAGGCCGCCGAGAGCAGGTCGAGGAAGCCGTTGACGAAGCGCGCCGCGCCGAATTTGCTGCGGCCGAAGCGCCGCGCGCGGTGGAGCACCGGCACCTCGGTGACCCGGAAGCCGCGCCAGTGGGCGAGCGCCGGAACGAAGCGATGGAGCTCGCCGTAGATCTCGAGCGAGTCGGCGACCTCGCGGCGGTACAGCTTGTAGCCGCAGTTGAAATCGTGCAGGCGCACCCCGGAGACCCACGAGGTCACGGCGTTGAACAGCCGCGAGGGCAGCGTCTTGGTCAGCGGGTCCTTGCGCTTCTGCTTCCATCCCGACACCAGGTCGGCGCCCTGCTCCAGGGCACGCACCAGGCGCGGCAGCTCGGCCGGGTCGTCCTGGAGGTCGGCGTCGAGGGTCACGATCCACTCGCCACGCGCGAGCCGGAACCCGGTGGCGAGCGCCGCCGACTTGCCGAAGTTCTGGCGCAGCGACACCCCGCGCACGCGCGCATCGGCGGCGGCCAGGGTGGCGATGCCGCGGTCGGTGCCGTCGCGCGAGCCGTCGTCGACGATCAGGATCTCCCACGGTCGCCCCAGCTGATCGAGCGCCGCCGACAGCTCGGGGACCAGGACCGGCAGGCTCTCGACCTCGTTGTAGGCCGGGATCACCGCCGTGATGTCGACCCCCTCGTCCGGCCTCACGCCCGCTCCCCCACCCCGGGACCGCGGGCCCAGGCGGCCTGGGCGGCCAGCCCCTCCTCGATGCCGACGCGCGGGTGGAACTCGAGGTCGCTCTGGAGCCGGCTCCAGTCCGCGCAGGTCCGCACCGGATCGCCGGGCGGTCGCGGCTCGAAGCGCACCACCGCCTGGACTCCCAGCGCCCGCTCCAGGATCGCGATCGCCTCGACCACCTCGACCTGACCGCCGCCGCCGACGTTGTAGACCCCGGCGGCGCGCGATTGCTGCCAGGCGCGCCAGTTGGCCTCCACCGCGTCGGTCACGAAGGTGAAGTCGCGCGACTGGCGTCCGTCGCCGAACACCGTGATCGGCTCGCCGCGCAGCATCGCGCGGCAGAAGCGCGTGAACGCCATGTCGGGACGCTGGCGCGGGCCGTACACCGTGAAGTAGCGCAGCGCCACCACCGGGAGGCCGAAGTTGCGCCCGTAGAGCAGCACCAGGTGCTCGCCCGCGAGCTTGGTCATGCCGTAGGGCGAGAACGGCCGCGGCAGCACGCTCTCGGCGGTCGGATAGCGCTCGGCGTCGCCGTACACCGACGACGACGAGGAGTACACGAAGCGCCCGGGCGGCGCGTGACGGTAGCGTTCCAGCAGCCGCTGGGTCGCCAGCACGTTGCGCTCCAGGTAGACCGGGAAGTCCGCGCCCCACGAGGTGCGCACGCCGGGCTGCGCGGCGAGGTGGTACACCACCGCGACGTCGGGGAGCGCCGCGAGGTCCGCGCGCGCGAGGTCGAGCTCGAGCAGGCGGAACGAGGCGTGCGCCGCGGCGCGCGTCAGGTTGGCGCGCTTGAGCGCCGCGTCGTAGGTGTCGGTGAAGCAATCGACACCGGTCACGGTCACCCCTTCGCGCAGCAGTCGCTCGACCAGGTGAGAGCCGATGAAGCCCGCGGCTCCCGTCACCAGCGCATGCGGTTCGGGCATCGACCCCCTCAGGGCAGGTTGGGCTGCGGTGGCCTGGGGAGCGCCTGGCTCGAGGACGGACGCCGCGGCACGCTTCGACCGGATTCGAGCAGCGCGCGCGCCTGGGCGTCGTTGGGATGCCCGTCCACCCAGTGCCGAATGTAGCCCATCGCCCGGTCGTGCTGCCCGCTCTGGTTCAGGCAGTAGTAGGCGCCGTAGAAGGCCTGGCTGTAGTTGGGCTCGAGCTCGATCGCGCGGTCGAATTGCTTGAGCGCCTTCTCGATGTCGCCCTTGAACGCCAGGGTCAGGCCGTAGGAGTAGAACGCTTCGGGGTCGTTGGGCGCGTTGACGGTGAGCTTCTCGAACAGCGCCAGCGCCTTGGCGGTGTCGCCATGGTCCATGTAGAAGCCGCCGAGCGGGATCAGGACGTCGGTGAAGTCCGGGAACATGCGGGCCACGCGCTCCATCTCGGCGATCCCGCGATCGAGCTTGCCCTGACGCCGGTAGTAGTAGGCCAGCTGGAGGTGGGCGGCCGCGAAGTTGCGCGACAGCGTCGCGGCGTTCTCGTCCTTGTACACCCCCGGGTCCCAGCTCCCGTCGGCCAGGAACAGACCGCGGTACTTGAACACGTCGTAGAGCGCGTGGCGTGTCACCTTCTCGTCGAGGTCGCCCTGGAGCGTGTCGCGATTGACCCGGTACACCAGCCCCTCCAGCGTGAACCGGGGCTGGAAGCCCATGTGCTCGGGGACCGTGACCGCGAAGTAGGGCTGCTTGACCCAGTTGCGCGTGCCCTGCTCACTCGACTCGATGATGTGCTTGACCATGTACTCGTTGGTGAGGATGTAGTGCCCCGAGGCGTCCGGGACCTCCCCCTGCCCCAGCATCCTGATGGCGTCGTCGTCGAGGTGGATCGGCACCCTGGGCGGATCGTCGCGGAGCTGCTGGATGTACCAGTCGGTGTTGAGCAGGCTCAGGTTCACGACCCGTACGTCCTGGCGGAAGTGCTCGACCTCCTGCATGTACCACAGCGGGAAGGTGTCGTTGTCGCCGTTGGTGAACACGTAGGAGTTGGGCGCCAGCGGCGCCAGCATGTCGTAGGCGTAGTCGTGGGCCACGTAGTTGCCGCGGCGATCGTGGGTGAACCACAGCGTGCGCATGATCTGGAACGGCTGGACCAGCAGCAGCAGCGCCGCGGCATAGCCCAGCACCCGGCCCTGGCCCGGGTCGCTGAACGACTCCCGCACCCAGCCCACCAGCCAGGCGGCGCCCATCCCGATCCACATCGCGTAAGCGTGGTAGCCGGTGGTGAAGAAATAGTCGCGGTCGCGCACCTCGTGATCGGTGAAGTTGAGGAACGCGATCATCCCCAGGGTCGAGAATGCCAGCAGCACCGCCATGACCCAGAACGATCGGCGCTCGCGCCACTGGAACACCCCCCCCACCACCCCCAGCGCCAGGGGCAGCAGGTACTGCCACCATGCCGGCTCCTCGCTCTGAGCCATCGGCCCGATCGGACGCGGGCCCCCGGCGATCGGCCACTGGCGCTTCCAGTAGCGCCAGAATTCCTTGCCGAACTGGGTGCGCACGATCCAGCCGATGTCCGACAGCTCGTGGTCCCCGCCGCGCTTGAGCGGCGAGCGCGAGCCGTACTGCTTGCGCTCCAGCAGGTCGCGCAGGTTGGCCCAGTTCGACGGATTGCCCTCGTTGATGGCGGGGTGCTGGGCGGCGCGGATCGGCAGGTAGAGATGGGTGGAGTAGCCCACCACCATGAGCGCGAGCGCCAGCGCGATGACCCGGCCCTCGCGCGCGCGGCGCGCCAGCACCGCCAGCGGCACGAGGATCGCGGCCGCCGCACACGAGCCGGTCCACCAGTTGAAGTTGGCGTCGCCGAACGCCGGCACGATCGCGATCCCGGCGAACACGACGCCGACCCACCACAGCGCCCACGGCAGCTTCTTCTGGAGCCCGTAGACGAAGAACACCCCCACACTGAGCAGCAGCATGATGCCGAGCATGTTCTCGAGCCCAAACGTCACCCCCAGCACCGCGAAGAACGGGATCAGGAACACCACGAACGCGTTGCGGTCGACCAGCCACACCAGCACCAGCAGCGGCAGCCCCATCATCCCCACGCCCAGGTGCATGCCGACGGAGAGCCACATGACGTAGACGCACAGCAGCAGCGGGCCCACGGTCGGGCGCTTCTCGTGTTCCTCCCACCACTTGAGGCCCAGCCACAGCACCAGGATCTGGGCCATGCTCATCATCGAGTAGACCTCGGCCTCGATCGCGTTCTCCCAGAAGTTGTCGGAGAACGCCAGCATCAGCGCGGCGATCACCGCGCCGAACTGGGCCAGCCACTCCGCGCCGGCATCGGGCGCCGGCACCGCGCCCGCCGTCGCCGCGGCCGGCTCGACGCCGCCGGTCATGCCGCGGCCCTGGGCGAGCCGGATCAGGCGCAGGGTGGTGAGGTAGGTGAACAGCACGGCGATCGCCGAGGCCAGCGCCGACAGGCTGTTGACGCGCTGCGCGATGGTGGCGATCGGGATCAGGGTGAAGAGCCGCGCGATCAGCACGTAGAACGGTGTCCCGGGCGGGTGCGGGATGCCGAGGATGTTCGCGACCGCGATGAACTCGCCCGAGTCCCAGAACGGCACGGTGGGGGTCAGCGTGGTGAGATAGACTCCGAACGAAAGCGCGAACGCCAGCAGCCCGACAGCGAACGTCACGCGGCGCCGCGACAGCTCCATCAGCACATCCTCCTGGGTGACCGGGACTCGGTCCGGCGCATCGGTAACCGCAGCAACGCGATGACGCCGCCGATCAGGCTGATCGCCACCGCAACGAGGTAGGTGGTGAACTGGAGCGAGAAGGCCTGGGCCCGGCTCACGCCGACCAGCCCGAACAGCACGATGCCGGCTCCCTCGCGCACCCCGATGCCGTTCAACGAGATGGGCAGCGAGACTATCACCGCGAGCAAGGGCACGAACAGGAAGAAGTAGGGCAGCGCGATGGTCAGCGACAGCGCGCGCGCGACCAGCACGTGGACGAAGATTCTTGACACTTGCGTGACGGTCGCGACCAGGGACAGCTCGAGCATCAGCCGCCGTTGCTCCCGGAATCCCTGCAGCCGCGCGGCCAGCTCGTCGAGATGGGGCTTGAGCATCCCGAGGCCGACGCGTGACAGCGCGCGCTCCACCGCCGGCAGCAGCCGGGGATGGAACACCGCCCACAGCAGCAGCACGCTGAGCGCGAAGAATCCCGCCAGCGCCCCGTAGACCAGCGTGAGGTGGAAGCGGTCGACCGCCGGCAGGGTGGTGAGCAGCGCGAGGCCGGCGAGCGCCACGGTGCCGATCAGGCGGTCCATCAGCACGGTCGAGAACGCGGTGGCGCGGGTCGGCCCGTGGCGGCCCGCGTCCATCACCCGCGCGATGTCGCCGCCGATGTTGGCGGGCAGGAAGTTGTTGAAGAACAACCCCACGTGGTAGTAGGCGCAGGTCTTCCAGAACGGGATGCGGATGCCGACCGCGTCGAGCAGGCGGTGCCACTGGAACGAGCCCAGGACGTTGCTGGCGAGCAGCAGCATCGCCGCCGCCAGCAGCCACTGCCCGCGCGCGTGGCGCAGCAGGTCGACGACCGCGGCCAGCGGGATGCGCCGGAACAGGTACGCCATGAGCAGGGCGCTCAGCGCCACCTTGGCGACGATCATCAGCACCCGCGTGACGGTCGCGCGCTTCATCGCGGCACGCCGGCGCCGTCGAGCAGGGCATCGAGCGACTGCCGCGCGCACTCCGGCCACTGGAAGCGCGCCGCCCACGCCACCCCGGCGGCCGCCAGCCGCTCGCGCAGCGGCTGATCACGCAGCACGCGGATCAGCGCCGCGGCCAGCGCCTCCTCGTCCTCGTAGCGCACCAGCAGTCCGGTCTCGCCCGCGCGCACCGAATCGCGCAGGCCGGGACTGTCGGCGGCGATCACCGCGGTGCCGCACCCGCCGGCCTCGACGACGGTCAGGCCCCAGCCCTCCTTGGGCGAGGGCTGGACCAGCACCCACGCCTCCTGCATCGCGCGCACCTTGTCGGCCGCGGGCCTGAAGCCCGGGAACTCGACCCCGTGCGCGAGCCCGCGGCGCGCGGTCTCGAGCTTGAGCTCGGCGAGGTAGGGGCCGTCGCCCAGCACCTGGAGCCGGGCGTCGGGCACCTGCCGCAGCACGCGTGGCAGGGCTCTCACCACCCAGCCCAGCCCCTTGTAGCGCCGCACCCGCCCCACGAACAGGATGGTGGGCCGCGCCGCCTTGGGCACCGCCGGGTCGCGGCGATAGAGCGCGTGATCGAGCCCGCAGTGGACCACGCGGATGCGCTCCGGCGCGATGCCGCGCGCCATGAGGTCGTCGCGCGTGCTCTCGGAGATGGCGAGGAACGGCGCGCGGGCGTAGGCACGCGGGATCAGGCCCTCGAGCGCCAGCACGTAGAGCGCCACCGGCAGCGTGGCCTCGCGGAACGCGGTGCTGCCGAACAGGTGCGGCACGATCACCCCCACCGGGGCGCGGGTATGCCAGGGGGTGAAGCACGGCACCTTGTTGACGTCCTCGATCACCAGGTCGGGCAGCGGCCGTGCCAGCTCGCCGCGCAGCACCCCCGGCACCACGGCGTTGAAGTTCCAGAACGCGCCGCGTCGCAACACCCGCATGCCGCGGTGCTCGGCCTCGCGGGCGGCGCCCGGGAAGCCGCACGCCAGCCAGGTGACCCGGAAGCCGCGCCGCACCGCCTCGAGCAGGATGTGCTCGAGGTGGAGCTCGGCGCCGCCGGCCTCGGGGTGCGCGGGGTCGCGGAAGTTGACGGCGACCAGCTGCCGGGACCCGCTCACCGCTTGTCCGCCACCGTCCCGATGACGTGGCAGGTGTAGAGCGACCAGCGCGCGCGCGCGAGCCGGGCGCGCAGCCCCTGCCACGCCGCGCTCCACCAGCGCGGCCCCGGCGGCTCGAGCGGCAGCGTCACCCGGAGTCCGCGCTTGAGCAGCTCGCGGGTCACGCGGTAGGCGAGCCCCGGCACCATCCACTCCCCGTAGGTGCGGCGCACCTCCAGCCCTGACTCGCGTACCAGACGCTCGAGGCGCCCGGGGGTGAACTGGGTCTCCCAGCCCGCGAACCAGGCGTTGAGCGCGATCAGGAGCTGCTTCATCGCCGTGTAGGGATGGACCGTCTGCGGCACGTCGACCACCTCCCGCCCGCCGCGCGCGGTGATGCGCGCCCCCTCGGCGAGCAGCGGCCGCGGATCGCGGAAGTGCTCGAGCAGCCCCTGGTGGAACACCACATCGAAGGCGCCGTCGCGGAACGGCATCGCCAGCGCGTCCGCCCGCACCAGCCCCACCTCGAGCCCCTGCTCGCGCGCCTGGCGCCGCACCAGGTCGAGCGAGGCGGGCGAGTAGTCGAGCACCACCGCGATCGCCCCGGCGTGCGCCAGCTCCAGCGTGTCACGCCCCGAGCCTGCCCCCACCTCGAGCACGCGCCGGCCCGCGACCGGGCCGTCACGCTGGATCTCCCGCGCCAGCCGCCCGCCGGTCGAGTAGGTCTGCGCCAGATTCGCGTGCCCGCGCCAGTACGACTCCCAGTGACCGAGCGTCGAGACCCGCGGGGTGCTCATTCGCCGGCCATCAGGCGCTCGGACAGGAAGCGCGGCAGCCCGGCGTCGCGGATGCGGCGCATCGCGCCGCCGACGTCGTAGAGCACCCGCACCTGGCGCAGCGCGCGCGCCTCCTCGTCGACGATGAGATAGCCGGCGCGCGCGTCGCCGTCCCGCGGCTGACCCACGCTCGGCACGTTGACCAGGTAGCGGCAGCCGGGCTGGATCGCGATCGCCGCCTCGCGCGTGTAGTGGATCACCCCCGCGCCGTCGCGGATGAAGGCGCCGGGATAGTGGGAGTGGCCGATGAAGCCCAGCGCCTCGTCGAAGGCTTCGAGCTCCTCCTCGGCGTCGAGCGGCGACAGCACGTAGGCCCAGCTCTCGGGCAGCGCGGGCGAGGCATGGACCAGGAGCGTCCCGCGCCAGCGGACGGTGAGCGGCAGCGACAGCAGATAGTCGCGGTGCTCGGGGGTGAGCTGGGTGCCGGTCCAGCGCGCCGCGGTCGCTGCATCGCCGCTGAACGAGCCCAGCCGGGCGCGACCCACCGCCGCAAAGTCGTGATTGCCGGCCACCGCGGCGGCGAGGCCCGGACGCAGGCGCGCGATGCACTCGTTGGGGCTGGCGCCGTAGCCCACGAAGTCGCCCAGGCACACCAGCGCCTCCGGACGCTCGCGCTGCAGGTCGGCCAGCACCGCCTCGAGCGCCTCGAGGTTGGCGTGGATGTCCGAGACGATCGCCCAGCGCATCACAGCTCCCCGGGACGCAGCCGCCGCGCGATGCGGTCGAGCACACCGTTGACGAACGCTCCCGAGGCCTCGGAGCCGTAGCGACGCGCGATCTCGATCGCCTCGTCGAGGACCACGCGCACCGGCGTGCCGGGGCGGCCGAGCAGCTCGGCGACCGCGGCACGCAGCACCGAGCGGTCGGTGGCGGCGAGGCGCTCCAGCGTCCAGCGCTCGGCGGCGAGCCGGATCTCGGCGTCGACGTCCGCGGCGCGGCGCTCCAGCACGCCGATCGCGTCGGCCACCAGCCGGCGCTGATCGTCGCTCAGGCGCTCCTGCGCCGCGGCGCGCGCCCACGCCGCGGCCACGTCGTCGCGGGTGAGATCGGACTGGTAGACCACGCGGAACAGGAGCTCGCGCGCCCGGTGGCGGGCGGCGGGCGCCCGGCGGCTCAACGGGCCCCCAGCTGGCGGCGCAGCTGGGCCATGCGGATCGCGGCCAGCGCGACCTCGGCGCCCCGGTTGCCGTGCAGGCCGCCGGTGCGGTCGGCGACCTGGCCCACGTGGTGGGCGGCCAGCACGCCGTTGAGCACCGGCACCCCGCTGTCGAGCGCGACCTGCGCCAGGCCGTGGGCCGACTGATCGGCGACCAGCCGGAAGTGCTCGGTCTCGCCGCGCACCACCACGCCGAACGCCAGCAGCGCGTCGAAGCGTCCGCCCGCCGCCACCCAGCGGCACACCAGCGGCAGCTCGAGCGCCCCCGGCACCCACAGGGTCTCGAGATCGCCGGCGGCCGCCCCGTGACGGGTCAGCACCGCCGTCGCGGCCTCGACCAGGCGCACGACGTAGGGCTCGTTCCAGCGCGATGCCACGATGCAGAAGCGCAGGCCGCGCGCGTCCTGGACCTCGGGCGCCCGGTCGTGCATCAGGTCTCTCCGAGCTTGAGATCGAGCAGGTGCCCGAGCTTGTCGCGCTTGGTGGCGAGGTAGCGGCGGTTGTGGCGCGTGGGCGGAATCACGATCGGCACGCGCCGCACGATCCGGAGTCCGTAGGCCTCGAGGCCCACCACTTTGCGCGGATTGTTGGTCAGCAGCTCGATCTCGCGCAGCCCGAGATCGACCAGGATCTGCGCCCCGATGCCGTAGTCGCGCAGGTCGGCCGGGAAGCCCAGCTCGACGTTGGCCTCGACGGTGTCGAGTCCGCGATCCTGGAGCGCGTAGGCCTTGAGCTTGTTGGCGAGCCCGATGCCGCGGCCCTCCTGGCGCAGGTACAGGAACACGCCCCGCCCGCGCCGCGCGATGGCGCGCAGCGCGGCGTGCATCTGCGGGCCGCAGTCGCAGCGCTGCGACCCGAATACGTCGCCGGTCAGGCACTGGGAGTGCACCCGCACCAGCACCGGGCCCGCTCCGCGCACCCGGCCGTGGACCAGCGCCACGTGATGGTCGCCCTCCAGCACGCACTGGTAGAGATGGAGCTGGAAGTCGCCCTCGGGGATCGGGAGCGGCACCGAGACCACGCGCCGCACCAGCACCTCACGCTGCCTTCGCCAGGCGATCAGGTCCCGGATGGTCAGGATCCCGAGCCGGTGGCGGCGCGCGAAGCGCTGCAGCTCGGGCAGGCGCGCCATGCGCCCGTCTTCCGACAGCACCTCACACAGCGCGCCGACCTCGGTGAGCCCGGCGAGCGCGCACAGATCGGGCACCGCCTCGCTGTGGCCGGCGCGGCGCAGCACCCCGCCCGGCACGCCGCGCAGCGGGAAGATGTGGCCGGGGCGCACCAGCGACTCGGGACGCGCGTGCGGGTCGGCCAGCACGCGCAGCGTGCGCGCGCGATCGAAGGCCGAGGTCCCGGTGGTGGTGCCCTCGCGCGCGTCGACCGACTCCGTGAACGGGGTCCCGAAGCGCGCGGTGTTGCGCTCGACCATGAGCCGCAGCCCGAGGCGGTCGGCGTGCGCCGGCGTCATGGGAGCGCACAGGATGCCGCGCCCGTGCTTGACCGCGAAGTTGACCATCGCCGGCGTGGTCTTCTCGGCCGCCCACACGATGTCGCCCTCGTTCTCGCGCAGCGCGTCGTCGACCACGATGATCATGCGGCCGGCGCGGATGCGGCGCACCGCTTCCTCGACGGTGAGGAACACGCCGCCGCGCACCGGACCGCGCGCTTCTCGGCGACCGCGCGTGGCGGCCCGCGCCGCACCGCGCGGCGCGCGGCGCGCACGGCCCCGCGCCGGCGCGCGCGCGCCGTTGCCGGCGCTCATGACGCCCTCCGCGCCGGCCCCGGCTCCTCGAGCAGGCGCGCCAGGTAGCGCGCCAGCAGGTCGACCTCGAGGTTGACCCGGCGCCCCGGCTGGTAGTCGCCGGCCACGGTCGCGGCGAGGGTGTGCGGGATGTAGGCGATCTCGCAGCCGGTGCGGTCGCACGCCGCGATGGTGAGGCTCACGCCATCGACCGCGAGCGAGCCCTTCTCGGCCACGAACCGCAGCAGCGGCGCGGGCAGCTCGAACGCGACGCGCCGCCCCTCGCCCTCGGCGCTCACCGCGCGCACCGTGCCCACGCCATCGATGTGACCCTGGACCAGATGCCCGCCGAGCCGCTGGTCGAGCCGCAGCGGCCGCTCCAGGTTGATGCGGGCGCCGGGTCGCCAGTCGCCGAGCGTGGTGCGGCGCAACGTCTCGGGCACCGCCTCGACCGCCACGCGCCGGGGCTCGACCGCGACCAGGGTCAGGCAGCACCCATCGAGCGCCAGGCTGTCGCCGATCCGCGCGCCCTCGAGCACGCGCGCGCCGGCGATCCACAGGCGCCGGCCGCCGGGACGATCCTCGATCCCCGCCACCGTCCCGGTCTCCTCGATCAGGCCGGTGAACATTCAGCCCTCCCCCGCGGCCCGAAGTCGACCACCACCAGTCCGTCCCCACCCAGCTCCGCGCGCGCCATCACCGTGCCGCGCAGCGCGCGCTCCAGACGCCGCCGCCCCAGCGGACCGCACCACGACAGGCCCTCGCCGCCCATCACCATGGGCGCGGTGGCGAGCGCCAGGCGGTCGACCACGCCGGCGCGCAGCCACGAGGTGCCGAGGTGGGCGCCGCCCTCGACCAGCACCTCGTGGCAGCCCTCGGCGGCGAGGCGGCGCAGCAGCGCCCGCGGCGACACCGCGCCGCCGGGCGCCGGGACGCTCAGCACCCGCACACCGCGCGCTTCGAGCGCGCGCCGCCGCGCCGCCGGGGCGGCGGGGCCGCACGCCACCACGGTGCCGCGCGCGAGCGGGGCGCGGAACAGCCGGCGGGCGAGCGGAAGCCTGAGGCGGGCGTCGCACACCAGGCGCAGCGGCTGGATCTTCACCCCCGGCAGGCGCGCGGTGAGGCGCGGGTCGTCGGCCGCCACGGTGCCGGCGCCCACCACCACCACGTCGGCGCGGGCGCGCAGCGTGTGCGCGAAGCGTCGCGCCATCGTCGAGGTGATCCAGCGCGAGCGCCCGCCCGCGTCGGCGATCTTGCCATCGAGCGTGGCGGCGATCTTCCAGGTGACGCGCGGGCGGCGTTTCGCGTACACGCTGCGGTAGCCGCCCAGCTGCTCGGCGACCTCGGCGCCCAGCAGCCCGACCTCGACCGCGATGCCCGCCCGCCGCAGGCGCGCGAGCCCGCGCCCGTCGACGATCGGGTTGGGGTCGCGCAGCGCCACCACGCAGCGCCGGATGCCGGCGCGGATCAGGGCATCGACGCACGGCGGGGTGCGACCGGTATGGGCGCAGGGCTCGAGGGTCACGAACATGGTGGCGCCGCGCGCGCGCCTCCCGGCGCGGTCGAGCGCCATGACCTCGGCGTGCCGGTCGCCGAGCCGCGCATGCCAGCCTTCACCGACGATCCGCCCGCCCCGCACCACCACCGCGCCGACGATCGGATTGGGCCGGGTGCGGCCGCGGCCGCGTTCGGCCAGATCGATCGCGCGCCGCATCAGCCCCGCTTCAGAACCACGCCCTGCTCGGACCATGTCCCCCCGGAAACGCGAAGCCCCGCGGTCGAATCGCCACGGGGCTCGAGGATCGGGCGGCTCATCCGGGCATGGACGTGCCACCTCCTTCTTCCATCCCGACTGTCACGGTCGGCCCCGGAATCGCACCGGATCTGCGTCGGCGTCCGCCTGATTCGAGCCCGTCTCCGGCTCCTCGAGCCGGAGGGCGAACGCTCCCGCTCGCGGGCTATACCGCCGGTGGGGACTTCTCACCCCGCCCCGAAGGAGCTTCTGAGCCGGCGAGGTTAGCGGCGGCGCGTGAGGGTGTCAAAAGCGCGGGCACGGCTCCGGGAGCCGCTCGAGCTAGTAGAGCAGGCTCAGCCGCGCCGAGAGGATGGTCCAGTTCTCGCCCTGCACGAAGCCCACGCGGCCGCCCAACTGGAGGCCGACGCGCACCGGCGAGGGCTTGCCCGACATCGCGGTCAGCTCGAGCGCGGCGCCGGGCGCGGTGTCGGACACC
>Ga0318492_10000081_pt1 | contig 21894 bp, 16 predicted proteins | sample GRESIP108b1f22_FD_203292 | JGI IMG/M metagenome (GOLD analysis project Ga0318492, IMG submission 203292) | Tropical soil microbial communities from Luquillo Experimental Forest, Puerto Rico - GRE.SIPMG.108b1f22 | ecosystem: Environmental > Terrestrial > Soil > Tropical forest > Bulk soil... | reverse complement strand
GCGTAGTAGGCGGAGCCACCGGGGAGCCGGTCGGCGCCGTGGCGATCGAGGGTGACGTGGCCGGCGAGGAGGACGCGCACGCGAAGGGAACTACGCCGCCGCCGCCGGCGGTGCAAGGCGCGCGGGGCCCCCGAGCGTCACCTCGCGCGCGGCGCCGAGGCGCCGGTAGCGCTCGCCGTGGCAGGTGAGGATGATCACCTGGCCCTCGGCGGCGGCGCGCCGGAGCAGGGCGCACGCGCGCTCGAAGCGGCCGTCGTCGGTGGCGACGAGCGCGTCGTCGAGCAGGAGCGGCACGCCCCCGCCGGATCGCCCGAGCGCGCGGGCGAGGGCGGCTCGCACCGCGAGCGCGAGCTGCTCGCGCGCGCCCTCCGACAGCTCGTCGAAGCGGTCGCTGCCGCGGCCGGGTCGCTCCACGCGGACGGTCCCGAGCCGCGCGTCGAGCTCCACGCGCGCGCCGGGGAACAGCTCGGCGAGGAGCGGCTCGATCTCTCGCGCGAGCGCCGGGAGGAACGCGGTGAGCGAGGACTGCTTGCAGGTCTGGAGGGTGTCGCGCAGGAGCTTCAGCGCCGCGCCCTGGGCGAGGTGCCGATCGACCTCGGCCTGCGCGGCGTCGCGGGCCGCGGTGGCGTCGGCGAGCCGCTCGTGGAGGCCCGCGAGGTCGGCGGCGCCCAGCCGCCCGGCGAGCTCGGCCTGCTCGTGGCGGAGCGCCTCTGCTTCGACGCGGAGCCGCTCGCGGCGCGAGCGCGCTTCCGCGCGGCGGCGGACGGCCTCGGCACCGGAGAGGGCGGCCTGCTCGCTGGCGAGCGCGCGGGCGGCGTCGCCGCGGGCGATCTCGTCCTGGCGCGCCTTCTCGATCGACGCCGCGAGCGCGGCGTCGTCTCCGTGCTCCCGCTCGTGGAGCGCGAGCCGGACGCCGGTCTTCTCGGCGGCCGCGGCGTGCTGGGTTGCGGCACGGGCCTCGGCGTCCGCCGCGGCGGCGAGCTCGCGGGCGCGGGCGCCGTGTTCGGTGAGCGCGCGTTCGGCGGCGGAGCGCGCGGTGAGCGCGGCGCGGGCGGCGGCCTCCGCCGCGAGCGCGGCGGGCCGGAGCTCGACGAGCGGCGGCGGGGGCGCATCGGCCGGACGGTCGAGGGCGGTGAACGCGGCCTGGGCGGAGGTCGCGTCGTCCTCGGCGCGCGCGAGGCGCGTCTCGAGCGCGGGGAGCCCGTCGGGCGCGGCGGTGAGGAGGAGCCCCTTCGCCTCGCGCGCGCTGGCCTCGGCGGCCTGGCGGCGTACGAGCGCGTCGCGCGCCGCCTCCACGGTGGGGACGTTCAGCGCGGAGAGGGCGGCCCCGAGCCGGGCGCGGAGCGCGGCCGCCTTCTCCTCCAGCGCGCCGGCGCCGCCGCCCGCCTCGACGGCGACGCGGGCAACGCCCGGGAAGGCGAGCTCCAGCCGGCCGGCGGCGAGCCGCTCCAGCAGGACGCCTGCGGGCGCGAAGATCCGCTCGCCCCCGAGCTCGAGCTCGATCGGGACCTCGGGGAGGATGGTGACGCGCGCGGCGGCGGCGTCGCGCGCCGCCTCGGCGGCCTGGAGCTGTCGATCGAGCTCCTCGGCGCCGCGAACGGCGCCGGCGCCGACCACGGGGGCGTCCGCGAGGGCGCCCTCTGCCGCCCGCGCCGCCTTGGCGAGGGTACGCGCCCGGGCCTCGGCCCGCGCCGCCTCGTCGCGAACCTGGGCCGCGCGCGCGGCCTCGAGGGCCGCGCGGAGCCGCAGGTGGAGCCGCTCGCGCTCCCGCTCGGCCTCGCGCCGCTCCTCGAGCCCAGCGACCAGCCCCGCTCGCGCCTCGTCGTGGGTCGCGCAGGCTGCGCGCGCCGCCTCGGCCCGCGCCGCCGCCGCGTCGCGCTCTTCGGCCGCAGCCGCCGCGTCGTGACGGGCGTTCGCGCGCTCGCGGACGATTCGCTCGGCCTGCACGCGCGCCGCGGTCGCGAGCCCCAGCGTGGCCTGCGCCGCCTCCACGCGCGAGCGCAGCTCCGCGAGCCGCTCCTCCTCGCGCGCCGCAGCCGTGGCGGCCTCGTCGGCCGCGGGGCGCGCCGCCGTGTTGGCCGCGAGCTGGCGCTCGACCTCGGCGTGGCGCGTGGCGTCGGCCTCGTTCGCTTCGGCCCGCGCCCGCAACTCGGCGTGCGCAGCGCCGGCGCGCTCCAGCGTGGCCCGGGCCCGCGCGAGGGGCGCAGCGGCCCGGCGCACCTCGGCGCCCTTCTCCGTGTAGTACTCCTCGCACTCCGTCTCGACCGCGCCCACGACCTCCTCGGCGCCGTGACCAGCGAGCGACGCGCCGACGATCGCCGCGAGCTCCGCCGAGAGGGCGTCGCGGGTGGCGCCGTCGAGGGCCGCCGCCGGGTCTCGCGCTGCCGCGCCCTGCTCGGGCCACACGAGGGGCAGGAGGCTCGGGCGCGGGCCGCACTCCGCGAGCACCTCGGCGAGCCGCGCCTCGGCGGCGTCGGAGGTGAGGCGCGTCTCGGCGCCCCCGCGCAGCTCCACGAGCTCGCAGGTGCCGCGCCGCTCGGCGAACACCTTCCGCAACCGGAAGGACGACCCGCCGTGCTCGAGCTCGACCTCGACCACCGGATCGCCGCCCGACCGCGCGACGAGCCGGCGCCGCTCGGCAGAGGTGCTGCGCGCGGGCAGCGTGAGCGCCGCGGCGAGCGCGCGCACGAGCGTGCTCTTCCCGGCCTCGTTCGGCCCGGACACCACGTTCGCGCCCGGCCCGAGCGCGAGCTCCACGCGGCCGGCATGGACGCCGACGTCCTCCACGGCGATGCGGCGGATCAGCAAGGAGAGACCTCGCGCGAGATGCGGTGCAGGATCTGGAGGGCCCGGGCGGCCTCGCCGCTGCCCCCCGCGGCCTGGGACCGGAGCGCCTCGACCGCGGCGCGGACGAAGCCATCGGCCGCGATCGCGGCGAGGTCGTCGGGGCTCGCCTCGGGGCGGATCGATCCCTTCTCCTTCACGAAGAGGAGCCGCGCCCGGGCGGCGGCAACCGCCTCCTCCGCGCGGGCGAGCTCGGCGAGCGGCAGCGCGCCGGAGACGGTGAGCTCGAGGACGGTGTCGGCGGGGCGCTCGAGCGCGGCGAGCTCGCGGGCGAGGGCGTCGACGTCGGCGGGGGCGTGGAGCGCCGCCGCGAGGCGGAGCCAGCGCGTGCGCGCCACCTGGAGCTTCTCCACGCGCGGCGGGGCCCCGGGGGCGTCGATCTCGACGAGCAGCGCGAGGCCGGGCTCCGCCGACGCGAAGCCGGTGGGCTCGGGCGAGCCGGGATACCAGGCGCGCGGTCCCACCTCCTTGCACCCATGCCAGTCGCCGAGCGCGAGGTAGTCGAGCGCGGCGCGCTCCGCTGCGCGCGGGTCGACGAGGTTCTCCGCGTCGCCCTCGCCGTCCGAGCCACCGAAGTCGGCGACGCTGCCGTGCGCGAGCCCGATCCGGATCGCGCCCGCGGCGAGCGCGCGGCCGGTGTCAGCGGTCCAGCCGGCGGTGGTGTCGCCGGTGGCGCGGCGCTCGCGGAGCGGTGCGGGGAGGACCACGGCGCGGCCGCCCGCCACGGTGACCGGAGCGGGCTCGTCGAGGAGGACCGCGATCGCAGGGCGCGCGGCGGCGAGATCGCGCCGGCGCCAGATCGATCCCGGGCCGCAGGCCGCGTCGTGGTTGCCGGGCAGGAGGTAGACCGGCGACGGGAAGCGCGCGAGGAGGTCGCAGGCCTTCGCCACGACGTCGGCGCCCACGGTGTGGGCGTCGAAGACGTCGCCCGCGACCAGCGTGAAGTCGACGGCGCGCTCGGCGGCGAGCGCCGCGAGGCGCTCCAGCGCGTCGAGGCGCGCCTGGCGCAGGCGGGCGCCAGCGTCGCCAGGGACGCCCTGGAAGGCCTTGCCGAGCTGCAGGTCGGCGGTGTGGATGAAGCGGACCACGGTGATCCTCCGGAAGAGGCACGGTACACCTCGGGTCGGACATCCTCCGCGGCCGCGGCGCTCGGGCCGCTCGGGGCCTCTCGGTCGAGTCGGCGCGGCGGTCTGCGGCCGCGCTCGCGGTCGCGGTGCTCGGCTGCACCGGGCCCCTCGCGATCTCCGCGGCGAGAGGCTCGGCGCGGCCCGAGCCAAGGACGGATCGGTTCGAACAGCGCGCAAGGAGGGTCCGGACCGGGCGCCGTGGGCCGAGGTGCGGCGTCACCAAGCGTGAATGCGTGTTCACGACGGCGATCTCCCTTGCGCGCCGCGAGGGAAGCGATAGATCCGCGCCTCCACCAGGAGAAACAGAAATGCGCGTGTTCGTCACCGGGGCCACGGGGTACATCGGCAGCGCCATCGTCGCGGCGCTCGTGCGGGCGGGGCACCGGGTCACCGGCGTGTCGCGCTCCGCGGAGAGGGACGACGTGCTCCGCAAGGCGGGCGCGGAGCCGCTGCGCGGCGCGCTCGGCAAGATGAAGGCGCTCGAGGCGACGATGGCGGAGCACGACGCGCTCGTGCACGCCGCGGTGGACTACCTGCTCGGGCCGCCCGCGGATCGCGAGGCGGTCGACGCGCTCCTCGGGGCGGCGCGCCGCGGCGGACCTCGCGTGGTGATCTACACCTCCGGCGTGTGGGTGCTCGGCCCGACCCCGCGCCACGTCACGTTCGACGAGGGCGCGCTCATCAACCAGCCCGCGGCGGCGGTGGCCTGGCGGCCGGCGCACGAGCGCGCGGTGCTCGACGCGGAGATCCCGGGGGTCGCCACCGCGGTGATCCGGCCCGGCATCGTGTTCGGCGGGAAGGCCGGCCTCGTCTCGCCCTGGTTCTCGCAGGCGATGGAGAAGGGCGCCGCGCAGATCGTCGGCGACGGCGAGCAGCGCTGGCCCTTCGTGCACCGCGACGACCTCGCCGAGCTGTACCGCCTCGTGGCGGAGCGGCAGGCGAAGGGGGTCTTCCACGGCGTCGATGGGCAGGCCGTGAAGGTGGGCGACGCGGCGAAGGCCGCGAGCGCGGCGGCCGGGCGGGGTGGGGCGGTGAAGAGCACCCCCGTCGCCGAGGCACGCCTGAAGCTGGGCCCGATGGCGGACGCGCTCGCGATGGACCAGCTCGTGGTGTCGAAGCGCGGCGTGGTGGTCGGCTGGCAGCCGAAGCACCCGCCGTTCGTGCAGGACGCAGGCGCGGCGTTCCGTGAGTGGAGCGCCTGATCGACACGTCGTGGCCATGTTGTGGGCATGGCCACGACGATGAGGATCATCCTCCTCGCGAGCGCCGCGCTCCTGGGTGGCGCAGCGCAGGGCGTTCAGGCGAAGGGTGAGCAGGCGGGCACCGAGCCGGCCGCCGACGTGATGGGCGGGCAGGGGCGCGGCACCGGATCCGGGAAGAGCTCGCTCGAGAAGGACCTCGGCGCGCAGGACGGCACGACCGCCGGAGCCTCCGAGCAGGCGATGGTAGGCGAGACCGCGGCGGGCACGCGCGCGCAGGCGGATCGAGGGGTCGAGCGCACCCCGTTCGATCCGAAGCTGGCGCGTGCCGGCGGACTCCGGGAGCCGGCGGAGCACTGATCCCGCGCAGCCGTGAGGCGCGGGCTACCCTCCGCGGCCGCCGCGGATGAAGGTGTGCAGCTGCTCGATGAGGAAGCGGTTGTCCTCGAGCATGAGCTCGATGACGTCGAGCATCGAGATCACGCCGACGAGGTTCCCGCCGTCCTTCACGAGCAGGTGACGGGTCGCGTGGAGCTGCATGAGGTGGGCGCAGTCGCGCTCGGTGGACGAGGGGGTCACCGTCGGCCCGTCGCGCATCACGTCGCCGAGCGTCTTCGCCGCGCCGTCCCCTTTCGCGAGCACGCGCCACACGAGATCGCGCTCGGTGACGAGCCCCACGAGCTTGCCGCCGCGGCGCACGCCGATCGAGCCGATCTTCTTCTCGGCCATGAGCTGTGCGGCCTGCGCGACCGGGGTGGTGTCCTCGAGGGCGATGACGTCGCGAACGATCCGCTTTTCGATGATGGGCATGGCGTTCCTGGAAGTTGAAAGAGGGGAATCCTAGCGCGACTCGCCGCCGCGCGCGGGTCAATCCACGAGGCGAAGGCCAGCGGGGAGGCTCTCGCCGAAGATCCGCTGCTCGGCGCCGGCGTCCAGCGCCGTGGGCTCGCGCACCATCCGCACGAGGTCCTCGGGCGCCTTCGCGCGGGCGAGCGCGGCGAGCACCTCGTCGCGGACCGCGGGGTCCACGTCGCGCGCGCGATCCCCGGAGGCGCGGGCGAGCTGCGCGAGGGGGAAGGCGAGCTCGCGTACCGGGGCGCCCGGCAGGGCGAGCAGCCGCCGGATCCAGTCCTCGGCCACCTCCGGCGCCACCACCGCGTGGCCGCTCGCCGCGAAGGGCACGCGCGCGCCCAGGCGGGCGATGGACCAGAGGAGGTGCGGCGCCGGACCCTCCTTCTCCGCGCGGCCGAGGAGCGTCTCGCCCGCGGCGCGCTTCCGCGCCGGGTCCACGCGCTCGAGCGCGGCGGCGAGCCGGGCGAGCTCGTCGAGCGCCTCCGGCTTCACGCCGGCGACCTTCGGCCGCGGCTTCTTCGGATCGACCGGCGTGAGGAACGGCGACACCGCGGCGAAGATGCGCTCCTGTGCCGCGGCGTCGAGCCCGCCGGCGACGCGGCGCCACAGCACCCACCACGCCTGCCAGTTGCGCGGCTCGGCCTGGAACTGGAGCCCCTGGCCGAAGGCCTGGAAGGTCTCGGCGACGCGCCAGCCGTCGAGCGGCGCGCCGAAGCCGGGGCGCAGGCACCAGCCGGTGAGGGAGAGCCAGAGCCGCTCGTGATCCGCGCTGCGGCGCCGCCGCGCCTGGCCGGCGTGGAGCGCGGCCCAGAGCTCGCGCACCACCGGCGTGGGCCACGCCTCGCGCGGCCCCAGCACCTTCTCCAGCTCCCGCAGGAGGTCCTTCACCCGGCGCGGATCGACGTCGGTGGCCTTCTTCCCGTAGAAGCGCTCGACGAGCGCGCGCGCCTCGTCGAAGCGGCGCGGGATCGCGGTCACCTCGGAGGGCCCTTCGTCCTCGCCAGCGCCGGAGCCGCCGCGGAGCTGGAACTCGAGCTTCCAGCGCGCGTCGCGCCCCTCCGCGGCGCACCAGAGGGCGAGGGTGCCGATCTCGGTGAGCGCCGCGTGGAGGCGCACCGGCACCTCCTGCGCGCCGCCGCTTTCGCCGGCGCCGCGGAGCACGGTCTCGATGGCCGGAAGTGGCTGGAGCGTGGTGTCGACCGGCACCGCGTCGCCCGGTTGCTCGAAGCGCGCGCGGGTGGTGGCGTAGAGGGGGAAGCGGACCGGGCGGTCGAGCCGGAGGGCGAAGGTGCGCGGCACCTCCACCTCGCGACCTTCCTCGAGGTGACGCGGGATCACGCACAGCGCCTGCGGGGCGGCGCCCGGTGCGCCGGCGACGCCCACGTAGTAGGCGCGGGGCGTGCCGCCGCCGATGCGGAGGCCGAGGCCGCGCCGCACGAGGGCGTGGTAGGCCGCGCCGCGCGCGACCGCGAGATCGAGCCGGGCGGCGTCGAGGAGTCGGGGCGCGGGCGCGCCGGGGAACCAGCTCGCCACCACCCCGAGGAGCCGCTCCCGCACCGCGGCGGGGGTGAAGACGCCGCCGTTCAGGAGGATCGCGTCGGGCCGGGCGAGCGCGCCGGTGGCGCGCGGCGAGGGCTTGCCGGACCCACTGGACCCGAGGGCCTCGTCCACGGCGTCGCGGTGCTCGCCGAGGAACGCCGCGAGGTGGCGCGTCACCGCGGGCTCGGCCTCATAGGGCAGCCCCAGCTCGAGGAGCCCGCCGCGGCCGGCGCGGCGGGGGCGCTCGCCAGCGTCCACGCGCGGGAAGAAGCCGTCGAGGAGCGTCGCGGCCACCTCGTCGCGCCCGAGCTCCGCCGACAGCGTGCCGCCCACGAGGCGGCTGCCGCGGCCGGGCACCGCCACCGTGAGCCGCTCCGGTGCGCCGCCGGAGAGGAGCCGCTCCTTCGCGCCGCGACAGGCCTGCACGAGCAGCGACCACTGCACGGCGTCGAGCCGCGCGCCGATCCGCTCCTCGGCGCGCCGGGCGAGGGTGATGTCCACGTTGTCGCCGCCGAGCAGGAGGTGGTCGCCCACGGCGATGCGGGAGAGCCGGGGCGGCTGGCCCTCGGCCACGTCCGCGTGGATCAGGGTGAGATCGGTGGTGCCGCCGCCGACGTCCACGACCAGCACGAGCCGGGCGCCGCCGAGGGCGGTCACGAGATCGCTCCGGTGGCGCGCCACGAGGTCGTAGAACGCGGCTGCCGGCTCCTCCACGAGCGTGAGCTTCGAGAGGCCGGCCTCGCGCGCCGCGCGCACGGTGAGCTCGCGCGCCACCTCGTCGAAGGAGGCGGGCACGGTGAGCACCACGTCCTGCGCCGCGAGCGGGACGCCGTGGCGGTGCTCGAACGCCGCCGCGAGGTGCCGGAGGTAGTGCGCCGACGCGGCGACCGGCGACAGGCGGGGCACGCCCTCCGGGGCGCCCCACGGCAGGATCGGCGCCTCGCGATCGACGCGCGGGTGGCTGAGCCAGCTCTTCGCCGACGCCACGAGGCGGCCCGGCACGCGCGCGCCCTGCACGCGCGCGAGCTCGCCCACGATCACGTCGGGCGATCCCCAGGGCAGCGCGCGCGCGCCCGCGGGCAGCTCGTGCTCGGCGGGGAGGTAGGCGTTCGACGGCAGGAGCGCCCGCTCCTGCACCTCGCCCGGCGCCACGAGCTGGGGCACCGGCATCACGTCGAGGGAGTCGGCCGGATCCCCCTCGCGCGCGAGGTCCACCACCGCGAGGGCGGTGTGGATGGTGCCGAGGTCGATGCCGACGAGGTAGCGGGACATGGTTCCAGACCCCCTCTCCCCCCGCCTGGCGAGGGGAAAGGGTCGGGGTGAGGGGGTGAACTAGGCGCCTGCCGGCGCTTCCCGCAGGTTGAACTCCACCTTCCAGGCGCGCTGCTTCTCGTCCACCGCCTCGAGCTCCAGCGTGCCGATCTCGGTGACGTGCGCGCGGAGCCGCACGGGCAGCACCTGGCCGGCCTCGCCCTCGCCGGCCGGGAGCTCGGCCTCGATCGGCGGCAGCTCCTCCAGCTCCGCCTCGCGCTCCACCACCGTGCCGGCGTGGTCCTCGTGCCGGCTCGACGACGAGAAGAAGCGGAACTGCGCCCGCTCGCCCACCACGAGGCCGAGGTCGGCGTGCGGCAGCTCTGCGCTCGTCCCTTCCTCCATCCCCATCGGCGCGACGCAGAGCGCGCTCACCGGAGGACCCATGCCCGGCACGGCCGGCATCGCGGTCTCCACGCCCACGTAGTAGGCGCGGGCGGTGCCGCCGCGGATGCGGATCCCATTGCCCTCGCGCACGCGGCCGTACACCGCCGCGCCCTTCGCCACCGCGAGGTCGAGGTCCACGCCCGGCAGCTCGCGCGGGGCCGCGCCGCCTTCGGCCGCGATCCAGCCGGAGAGCACCGAGAGCACGCGGGCGCGCAGCTCGTCGGCCTTCATCACGCCGCCGTTGAAGAGCACCGCGGTGGGGTGGAGGAACGCCTTCCCCGCGGCGCGCAGCCCCGGGATGGTCGCCTCGCGGTGGCGCGCCAGGAAGGCCGCGAGGTGGCGCGTGACCGCGGGATCCTGCGCGTAGGGCAGGCCGAGCGTCGTGAGCGCGGCGCGGCGCGCGGCCACCGGGCGGGCCGAGGCGTCCACCGACGGGAAGAAGCCGTCCACGAGGGTGTCGAGGAGCTCGGGGCGGGTGAGCTCGGTGCGGATCGCGCCGCCCACGAGCGAGCTGCCGCGGCCCGGCACGGTCACCGGCTGGCCGGGGAGGCCCGGGTTCGCGAAGAGCTGCTCCTTCGCCGCGCGGGCGCCGTGAGTGAGCCCGAGCACCTGCCAGCGGTCGAGCTTGCGCCCCGCGGCCGCGAGCTTGCGCTCGAGCGCGTAGGCGAGCGCGAGGTCCATGTTGTCGCCGCCGAGCAGGATGTGGTCGCCCACCGCGACCCGCTCGAGGCCGAGGTCGCCCGCGCGATCGACCACCGCGATGAGCGAGAGGTCGGTGGTGCCGCCGCCGACGTCCACCACGAGCACGAGGTCGCCCGGCGCCAGCTCCTTCCGCCAGCGGTCGCCCATCGCCTCGACCCAGGCGTAGAGCGCGGCCTGCGGCTCCTCGAGGAGCGTGAGGTCGTCGAGGCCGGCCTCGCGTGCCGCCTCCACCGTGAGCTCGCGCGCCACCGCGTCGAACGAGGCCGGGACCGTGAGCGTCACGCGCTGGCGCGCCAGCGCGAGCGCCGGGTCGCCCTTCGCCACCTCGCGATCCCAGGCGTGCGCGAGGTGCGCGAGGTAGCGCGCCGAGGCCTGCACCGGCGAGACACGGGGCACGTCGTCGGGGCTGCCGGCGGGGAGCGACGCCGCGCGGCGATCGAGCGCCGGGTGCGAGAGCCAGCTCTTCGCCGAGGAGACGAGCCGTACCGGGGTCTGCGCGCCGCGCTCGCGCGCGAGCTCGCCCACCGCGTCGCTCGCGCCCGGATCCCAGGGGAGCGCGAGGGATCCGGCCGGGAGCTCGGCGGGGTGCGGCAGGTACAGGAAGGAGGGGAGGAGCGGGCGCGGCTGCACCTCGCCGGGCTGGACGAGCTGCGGGATCCCGAGCGCGGCGGGCTGGCCGCCCTCGCCGTCGAGCGCCACCGAGGCGAGCGCGGTGTTGGTGGTCCCGAGGTCGATCCCGACCGCGTACTTCACAGCTCCACCTCCGCCGGCGCCACCACGCGCGCGTCGCCGGGCGGCGGCGGCGGGATACGCACGTCCTTCACGCGCCAGCCGTGGTGCCGCACGGTGCCGCGGAACGGCGGCTCGCCCACGACGTTGCCGGTCACCCGGATCGCCGCAGCGTCGAAGCCCGGCGGAACCGTCACGCTCGCGCCCTCGCCCTCGGCGAGCACCGGCTCGAGCGTCACGTAGCTCGAGAGGACCTTCTTGCAGCCCTCGTGGACGGTGCGCGCTGCGGCGCCGATCTCGGCGTCGGAGAAGCCCGCGAGCTCCTCGGAGACGAAGTCGACGAGCCGGCCATCGCGCTGGAGGAGCGAGAGGAGGTGCAGCGCCTCGCCGCCCACGGGCCGCGGGGGCTCCATCCGGACCTCCTGGCGCGCCGCGGGTGCGGGGACGGGTGCAGGCACGGGCGCCGGCTCGGCGGCGGCCGGCGGCGGAGTCGTGGCCGGGACCGGCGGGAGGCCCGCCCGCTGGCGGGCGCGGAGCTCGCGCACGCGGGCAGCGAACTCACCGTTCACGAGCACGGCGAAGAAGGCGACGAAGGCGAAGAGCAGCCGCTGGAAGAAGCCGAGTTCCTGGGTCATAGGGATCGCTCTCGCAGGAGGGCGGGCGCGAATCTTGCCCCCGAAGCCCCCGCGCTGCGAGCAGAACGTGGGATCGGTCCCGGCCGGGTCACTTCGTTCGAGCGCCGGGCCAGAAACGAGGAGGCGGCGACCTCGCGGACACCGGCCAGAAATGAAGAGGCGGCGGCCTCTCGGCCACCGCCTCGGGTACATTCCGGCGCGATGCGTCCGCGATCAGCGGATCGTGTACTGCACCATCGCCTGGAGCGACTGGTCGCTCTTCACGGGGTTGTAGTGGAGGTTCCACTCCGCGCCGACCCACCAGCGCCGCGGCTGGTTCCAGAGCGCGCCCACGTCCACGAGGAGCTCGGGCTGCGAGATGATGTCGATGGACTGGCTGTTGTGCGACGTCAACGCCTTCGAGAAGTCAGCGAAGCCGGCGAGCGCGAAGCCGACCGGGCCCACGCTGAACGGGATGCCCCAGTACGTGGTGGCCTGCCAGCCGTCGCCGTAGAACTTGTCGTAGCGGTAGTAGAGGTTCAGGCCGGCCACGTACGGCTGCGGCAGGTTGAAGTCGCCGCCGAAGCCGGCGAGGTAGGCGTAGAAGTTGTTGCCCTGGTTGAGCTCGAACGCCGGGCCGAAGTCGCGGAAGAGCCCGAGCGGGCACTTCCAGCCGAACGTCTTGCCGAGGCCGATGCGGGGCTGGATCTCGCCGTACACGAGCGAGTCGCCGATCGGCGTCTTCGCCGCGCCGGAGAAGGTGTCGACGAAGTGAGCCTGGGCGCGGGCGAAGTCCACGAAGAAGTTCATGTCGCCGTACGCCCACGTCGTGAAGTAGTTGAACGTGACGGTGCTGACCTGCCCGTTCGACGTGTTCGTGTTCTTGTCGTGGTAGTTCCAGCCCTGGAGGAACTGGATGTTCGCCGTCGAGAAGCCGTCGTCGGCGCGCGCGGGGAGGGCGGCCAGAGCTGCGAACAGTACGGCGGCGGTGGACAGTCGCCGCAGGAGCGTCGTGCGCATCGGGTGGGTTTCCTCGTTGAAAAATGTGTGGGCCCCAAATGGGCGCGGACCTTCTACACCAGCGGGCTGACAGGTGGGCGGACTTTCACCCGTCGGAGGTGCTGGCCTTCGACCGCGTGTCGAAGCGCCACCTGCTGGCGAGCGGCGCGGAACTTCAGGTCCTGTCGAGCGTTTCGGTGGCGGTGCGACCGGGCGCCACGGTGGCGCTCCTGGGGCGGAGCGGGTCGGGGAAGAGCACGTTCCTGCACCTCGCCGCGGGCATCGACGCTCCGTCCGAGGGCTCGGTGCGATTGCTCGGGCGGGATCTCGCGTCCCTCTCCGATCGGGAACGTTCGCTCGTGCGGCGCGACGCGGTGGGGCTCGTGTTCCAGTTCTTCCACCTCGTGCCGCACCTGCCGGTGCTCGAGAACGTGCTCGTGCCGGCGATGATCGCCGGCGACCCGCTCGACGCCGCGCGGGCGAGGGCGAGCGACCTCCTCGCGCGCGTGGGCCTCGGCGAGCGCGCGGGGGACGGCGTGCAGAAGCTCTCGGGCGGCGAGGCGCAGCGCGTTGCGGTGTGTCGCGCGCTCCTCCGGAGGCCGCGGCTCCTCCTCGCCGACGAGCCGACGGGGAACCTCGACGAGGAGGCCGGCGCGCGCGTGATGGACCTCCTGCTCGGGCTCGCGCGGGAGGAGGGCGCGGCGGTGGTCTTCGCGACCCACAGCCGGGAGATCGCGGCGCTCGGCGGCGAGGCGTGGCGGCTCCGCGGCGGGGCGCTGGAGCCGGTGTGACGCGCTACCTCGTGCGCGCGATGGCGGCCCACCTCCGCGCCGCGCCGCTCCTCTTCGCGCTCGCGCTCCTCGGCGTGGCCCTCGGGGTCGCGTCGGTGCTGTCGATCCAGATCCTGAACCGCGGCGCGCTCGCGGCGTTCGAGGGGACGATGCAGGCGGTGGGCGGAGGCGCCGAGGTGGTGGTGCTTCCCAGGGCCGGCGCCACGCTCGACGAGGCGTTGCTGCCTGCGGTCCTCGCCGAGCCGGGCGTCGCCTCGGCGGTGCCGATCGTCCGCGCCGAGCCGGCGATCTCCCAGCCCGCCGTCCAGCCCGACCCCCAGGCTGTTCGGCCCGGGGCCGCGCCCCTGGGCGCGCGGCCCGATCCGCGCCCGTCCTTGCGGCTCGAGGTGGTGGGCGTGGATCTGCTCGCGCCGGGGCGCGGCGGCGCGGCGCTCCCGGTGAGCTCGCTCCCGGAGGCGCTCGGCACGCCCGGCTGGATCGCGGTGACCCCGGCGCTCGCGCGCGCGCTCGGCCTCGCGCCGGGGGCGACGCTCGAGGTGACGCTCGGGACGCGGCCGGTGAAGCTGCTCGTGGGCGCCGAGGTGGATCTGGCGCGCGTGGCTCCGGGCGCGCCGTCGCGGCTCGCGCTGATGGACGTGGCGCAGGCGCAGGCGCTGTTCGGGACCCGGGGACGCCTCTCCGAGCTCGCCGTGCGCGTCGCGGAGGGCGCGGACGCGGGCGAGGTCGCGGGGCGCCTGGAGGAGCGGCTCGCCGGCGCCGCCCGCGTCGCGACGTCAAACGCGCGGAGCGCCGAGGCCTCGGGGCTGCTCGACGCGTTCCGGCTGAACCTCACCGCGCTCTCCCTGGTGTCGCTTCTCGTGGGCGGCTTCCTCGTCCACGCCGCGACGAACGCGGCGCTGGTCCGCCGCCGGGAGGAGCTCGGCGTGCTGCGCGCCCTCGGCGCGACCCGCGCGCAGGTCGCCGCCGTCGTGCTCGCCGACGCGGCGCTCCTCGGCGTGCTCGGGACTGCGCTCGGGATCCCGCTCGGCTGGGCAGCGGCGCGCGCGAACCTGGGCGCGGTGTCGGCGACGCTCCAGAACCTCTACCTGCTCGAGGCGGTGGAGCGGGTGGAGGTGCCGGCGCCGCTCGTCCTCGCCGCGCTCGGCGTGGGGCTCGCCGGCGCGCTCCTCGGGGCCGTCGCCCCGGCGCTCGACGCGGCCCGCGCCGATCCCCGGGCGCTCCTCGCCACCTTTACCCTCCACGACCCCGCGCGCTCGCGCGCCCCGCGCCTCTTCGCCGCCGCGCTCGCGGTGCTCGCGCTCGCCGGCGGCCTCGTGGCCGTCACGGGCACCGCGTGGCGCCCGGGGGGCTTCGTGGCCGCGCTCGCGGTGCTCGCTGCCGTCGCGCTCTCGGCGCCGCTCGTGCTCGATCGCGCGGCACGGCTCGCCCGTCCCCGGCGCCTCGGCGAGGTCTACGGCGTCCGGAGCCTCGCCGGACACCTGCGCACCACCGCGCTCTCCGCGGCCGCGCTCGGCGTGGCGGCGAGCCTCGCCGGCGGCATCGCGACGATGGTCGGCAGCTTCCGCTCCACCGTGGACGCCTGGCTCGCCGAGACGCTTCGCGCCGACGTGTACGTGACCACCACCTCCTGGCGTCGCGGCGGCCTCGCGCCCTCGATGGACCCGGCGGTCGTGGCCGCGCTCGCGCGCGAGCCGGAGGTGGTGCGGATCGATCGGCTCCGGCAGCTTCCGGGGCGCTCCGCCGGGCGGCGCGTCACGGTCTCCGGCCTCGACGCGGAGACGCCGGGGGCGGAGCGGCGGTTCCGCTTCGTCGCCGGGGACGCGGGGGCGGCGAGCGCCGGGCTCCGGCGCGGCGAGGCGATCGTCTCCGAGCCGCTCGCGCGGAAGGCCGGGCTCGCCCCCGGCGACACGCTGCCGCTCGACGCTCCCGGGGGCGAGGTCCGGCTCAGGATCGCGGGCGTGTACGCGGACTACGGCGCGGAGCAAGGGGCTGTGCTCCTGTCGCTCGACACGCTCGGGCAGCTCTTCGGCGACGCGCCGCCGACGAACGTGGCGCTGCGCGTGCGGGACGGGACCGACGTGGAGGCACTCGTGCAGCGGCTCCGGCGCGAGCACGCTGGCGAGGGACTCCTCGTGCGGGCGAACGCGCGGCTTCGCGCCGAGGCGATGGCGACGTTCGAGCAGACCTTCGCGGTGACGCGGCTCCTGCAGGGCATGAGCCTCCTCATCGCGGTGGTGGGCGTCACGCTGTCCTTGCTCGTGCTCGCCCGGGAGCGCGCAGCCGAGGCCGCGCTCTACCGCGCGCTCGGGGCCACGCGCGCCCAGCTCTTCCGCGTGTTCCTCGGGCGCGGGCTCGGCATTGCCGCCGCCGGAGCGGCGCTCGGCTTCGCGGGCGGGTCCGGGCTCGCGCTCGCCCTCGTGAAGCTCGTGAACCCGGCGTGGTTCGGGTGGTCGTTCCCGATCGAGTGGCCGTGGCGCGAGCTCGGGCGCCAGGCCGTGCTCCTCCTCGTCGCCGCCGCCGCGGCGAGCCTCTACCCCGCGCTCCGGGCGAGCGCGGCGCCGGCCTCGGAGCTGTCGCGCGATGCGCTCTGAGCTCCTCGCCATCCTGCTCGCGGCGGCGGGCGCGACCTCGACCGCGACCCCGACCCAGTGGCTCCAGCCCTCCGCGGACCACGTCTGGCGCTTTCCCCAGGACCACTGGGCGAGCCCGGGCTTCAAGAACGAGTGGTGGTACTTTACCGGCCACCTCGAGGCCGAGGACGGCGCGCACCTCGGCTTCCAGCTCACGCTCTTCCGGATCGGCCTCCTCCCGGAGGCCCCGCCCCTCGACTCTGCGTGGGCCGCGCGCGGCGTCGTGATGGGCCACGCGGTGATCGGCGATCTCTCTCGCCACGAGCACCGCTTCTCCGAGGTGCTCTGGCGCGACGCGCCGCTCCTCGGCGGCTTCGGCGTGTTCCCGGATCCCGGGATCGCCTGGGCGCGGGCGCCGGCCGGCACCGACGGGCGCTGGACGGTGACGTGGAACGGGGCCGGGTTCGACCTGGCCTTCGTGGACCGCGCCCAGGGCACCGCGCTCCGCCTCTCGACGCGCCCCGAGAAGCCTCTGGTGTTCCAGGGGCCGAACGGCGTCTCCCGGAAGAGCGCCGCCGAGGGGTACGCCAGCCTCTACACCTCGTTCACGCGCCTCGCCGCCGAGGGGGAGGTCACGGAGGGAGGCGCTCGCCGCAAGGTGCGAGGCCTCGCGTGGATGGACCGCGAGCGCTCGTCCTCGCAGCTCGCGCCGGGGCAGGTGGGCTGGGACTGGTTCGCGCTCCAGCTCGCCGACGGCCGCGACCTGATGCTCTACGTGCTCCGGCGCGCCGACGGCACCGCCGACTTCCGCAGCGCCACGCTCGTCGCGGCCGACGGCGCGGCCGCGTGGCTCGCGCCGGGGGAGTGGTCGGCGCGGGCGACCGGGCGCTGGAAGAGCCCGGCCACGGGCGCCGAGTATCCGGCGTCGTGGGAGGTGGAGGTCCGGGGGGAGCGTTTCCGCGTCGAGCCCGCCTTCGCGGCGCAGGAGAACGTCTCGCGGCTCGCGGGTCTCCACTACTGGGAGGGGGCGGTGCGAATCCTCCGCCCGGACGGCGCGCCGGCCGGGCAGGGCTACGTCGAGCTCACGGGATACGGCGCGCGGAACCGGCCGCCGCTCTGACCGGGGATGCCGCGCGGCGCTACGGATCGGCCGCGGCCGCCCGCGGCGCGAGCCGGCCCCGGAGCGCCGCCAGCGGCCGGCCGTCGATGACGGCGAGCGCGAGCGCGATCACCGCCATGCCGGCGAGGTGACGCGGTGCGAGCCGCTCGCCGAGGAACGCCGCGCCGAGCAGGATCGCGCTCACCGGCACGAGCAGCGTCACGAGCATCACGTTCGCCGCGCCGGCGACGGCGAGGATGCGGAAGAAGATCACGTACGCGAGGGCGGTGCAGGCGAGGCCGAGCGCGAGCACCGCGCCCCAGGTGGCGGCGGACGGCGCGGGGAGTCCCCACGGCGGCGCGGCGACGAGGACGACGGGCACGAGCAGGGCGGTGCTCGCCGTCACCTGGCCGCAGGCGGTGACGAGCGGCGGGAGTCCCATCCGCTTGAAGCGGCGGCCGAAGGCGCCGGCGAAGGCGTAGGAGATCGCGGCGCCGAGCACCGCCGCCTGACCGGCCAGGCCGGCCGTCGCGCGCCGTAGCACGTCGGGCCCGAGGATCACCGCGACGCCGGCGAGGCCGGTGAGCACGCCGGCCACCTTGCGGCGGTCGAGCCGCTCGTCGGGCAGGAGCACGTGCGCGACGACCAGGGTGAAGAGCGGCGTGGTCGCGTTCAGGATCGACGCGAGGCCGCTCGCGATCCGGGTCTGGCCCCAGAAGATGAGCGCGAACGGGACGACGTTGTTGAGGAGCCCCATCCCCAGGAACGCGCGCCAGGCCGCGGCGGACGACGGCATCCGCCGGCCGGACGCGAGCACCACCGCGTGCAGCGCCAACGCGGCGACGGCCACGCGCGCCAGCACGAGCGCGAGCGGGGGCAGGTCGCGCACGGCGATCTTGGCGAAGAAGAAGGAGCCGCCCCACAGCGCCGCGAGCACGACGAGGAGCAGCCACTCGGTGCGGCCCATGCGAGGGGCCGGGGCGGGCGCGGAGCCTTGCGTCATGCGCGGAAGATGCCACGGGCGCCGCTCGAATGCCGGCGGAGTTCGGACGTGGATGTGCGCGTGGAGGTGCGGCTCACCTGGACCACAGGTGCAGCGCGGCGTAGGCCCGCCACGGCCGCCACTGCTGGGAGTGGCGCTCGCACTCGGCCTCGGCCGCGGGGTGGCCCGGCGCGCCGAGCGCCTTGCGGATGCCGAGATCGCCGGCCGGGAACGCGTCGGGCTCCCCGCAGGCACGCATCGCGACGTACGACGCGGTCCACGGGCCGAAGCCGGGGAGCTGGCGCAGCCGGGAGATGGTCTCCTCCGCGGTCGCCCCGGGTCCGAGGCGCAGGGCGCCGGACGCGACCTCGCGCGCGAGCGTGCGGATCGCCTCCGCGCGCGCGGCGGGGATCCCGAACGACCCGACCTCGGCGCCGGCGAGCGCCGCGGGGGTCGGGAACACGTGCGTCAGCCCGGCCGCGGGCGCCGCCAGCGGGCGCCCGTGCAGCGCCACGAGCCGCGCGGCGAGCGTCGTCGCCGCCGCCACCGACACCTGTTGCCCGAGGATCGCGCGAACCGCCATCTCGAACGGCTCCCACGCGCCCGGCACCCGGAGCCCCGGCCGCCGGGCGACGAGCGGCGCGAGGCGCGGATCGCGCGCGAGCGCGCTGCCGATGGCGGCAGGGTCTGCGTCGAGGTCGAACAGCCGGCGCGCCCGGGTCGCGAGATCGAGCAGCGCCGCGGGCGTGGCGGCAGAGATCGAGAGCTCGAGCGCGTCGCCCGAGGCCGCGGGCCGCACGGTGAGCACGCCCGTGTCCGCGCCGAGCGCGAAGGTTCGGTGGTAGCCGCCGTCGTCGAAGCGCTCCACGCCCACGAGGGCTCGCGCGCCGAGGAACGCACGGAGCCCCTCCCAGTCGAGCGGCGGCCGGAACGGGAGCCGGAGCACCAGCCCCTCGGGCACGGTGCCGCGCCGTGCGCGCCGGAGCGCGGTGGGGGAGAGCCGGTACGCGTCGCGCACTGCCTCGTGGAAGCGGCGCACCGAACCGAAGCCGGCGGCGAAGGCCACCTCGGTGACCGGGAGGTTGCTCCGCTCGAGGAGCTGCCGCGCGAAGTGGAGGCGCCTCGTTCGCGCGACCTCCCCCGGCGCGGCCCCCACGTGCTCGTGGAAGAGCCGGGTGAGCTGCCGGGCGCCCACGCCGAGCCGCGCCGCGAGCGCCTCCACCGGCGCGTCGTCGAGCGCGCCCTGCGCGATGAGCCGGAGGGCGCGCGCCACCGTCGCCGAGGAGCCGACCCACGCCGGCGAGCCGGGCGAGGCGTCGGGCCGGCACCGCAGGCATGGCCGGAAGCCCTCGGCCTGCGCGGCCGCGGGGTGCGCGTAGAAGCGGACGCGGTTCCGCGCGGGGATGCGCGCCGGGCAGCCGGGGCGGCAGTAGATGCCGGTGGAGGTCACCGCGGCCACGAACCGCCCCTCGAACCGGCGGTCGCGCGCGGCGAAGGCCTCCCAGCAGGCGTCGGAATCGAGCGTCATCCGGGGCATGGATAGGCCACCGCGCGGCGGCGCGCTGGCGGTTTTCGGACGTGGCCGTGGGGGGCCTTCTCACCGGCGGAGCGACTTCAGCTCCTCGAAGTCCTCGGTCCGGGGCGCGACGTCGAAGAGCGCCTTCAGCGCGGCGGGAGGGTGGGTGAGCCGCCGGGCGTGGAGGTCGATCCAGCCGCCGGTGACGGTGACCCGCGCGGCGAGCTCACCGTTCGCCTTGGAGATCTGGTGCCGGATCCGCCAGCGGCCGCCGTCGGGGGAGGCCCCCGCCACGCGGAGATCGACCCGCACCTGCTCGTCGATGGTCAGCTCGCGCAGGTACTCCAGCTCCTCGCGGAGCAGCACCGGCCCGATGCCGGCGGCCTCGATCTCGTTCCAGCCGAAGCCGCCGGCGCGCAGGAACGCCATGCGCGCCTCGACGCCGAGCTCGCTGTAGACCGTGTGCCGCACGTGGCCGTTCGCGTCGGCGTCCGACCAGCGCAGCGTGAACACCCGCGCGATCTCCCGCTCCGTCTCCATCCTGTCGCTCCCGGTGAAAGCGGCGCCTCCGTGCCCTCGCGCGCGCCGGATCCGAAAGGACACGACCGTACGCGCGCGCGGCTGGGCGCGCCATGGAAAGGCGCAGCCGCCGGGCGAGGAATCACCAGCCCGGCCCGCACCGGGGTGCGAGCCGGGCCGGAGCGGACGAGGCTAGTAGCTCTTGCCGCTGTTCGAGCCGGACGAGCCCGTGTTCGGGCTGGTGCTGCCCGGAGAGGTCTCGGTGCCCGAAGGCGCCGAGCCGGTACTGGAGCCGCTGGTGCCGCCGGGGCTGCTCGGGTTGCTCGGGCTCATCGAGCCGCCCGATTCGCTGCCGGTCGACGGGTGCGAGCTCGAGCCAGAGGTGCCGCCCTGGCCGGAGGTGCCGCTCGAGGTCCCGCCGCTCGACGTGCTCGTCTTCTTCTTGTGCTTCTTCTTGTGCTTCTGCTCGGGCGAGGTGGTCGTGCCCGAGGTGTCCGAGGACGAGCCGCTCATGCCGCCGGAGGTGCCGGTACCGGTGCCGCTGCCACTGGTGCCGCTACCGGACGTGCCGCCCGTCGAGCCGCTGCCCATCGAGCCGCCCGAGCCGCTGCCCATCGAGCCGCTCCCTTGATCCGACGAGCCCGATCCGGAGCCTTGGGCGAACGCGGTGCCGCCGAGCGCCAGACATGCCGACGCGAGGATTCCAATCAACTTCTTCATCATCGTCTCCTTTCACGTGACCGCACCGGATTCCCCCCTCGGCGAAGCCGGGGCGATGCAGTGACCTGACCAAACCTGAGGGCACCCCCCGGCATCCGCCAAGCCGTGCTCACCGGCGATCCTTCCGGGCGGCGAGAGCTCGACCGGGAGGGCGAGCCCACGGGGCATCCCCCGGTGAGGCGCCCGTTTTTCGCGCCGCGCGACCGACGCGGCGTGCGAACATTTTCGCCATGCCCCATCCGCTCGCCGGAAAGCCCGCTCCGAAGGAGCTGCTCGTCGACGTGCCGAAGCTCCTCGCCGCGTACGAGGCGGACGTCCCCGATCCCGCGAACCCGCTCGAGCGCGTCGCCTTCGGCACCTCCGGCCACCGGGGCTCGTCGCTCCGCCGGAGCTTCAACGAGGCGCACATCCTGGCGGTCGCCCAGGCGGTGTGTGAGTACCGGGCCGTGCAGGGGACGAGCGGGCCGCTCTTCCTGGGCAGGGACACCCACGCGCTGTCCGCGCCGGCCGAGCGGACCTGCCTCGAGGTGCTCGCAGCGAACGAGGTCGAGGTGCGGGTTGCGTCCGCCGGCGGCGCGACGCCGACGCCGGTGGTCTCGCACGCGATCCTCTCGTGGAACCGCGCCCGTCGCGAGGGGCTCGCCGACGGCATCGTGGTCACCCCGTCGCACAACCCGCCGGAGGACGGGGGCATCAAGTACAACCCGCCGGACGGTGGGCCCGCCGACACCGACGCCACCGGCTGGATCGAGCGTCGGGCCAACGCGCTCCTCGCCGGCGGCAACCGGGAGGTGCGGCGGATCCCCTACGAGCGCGCGCTCGAATCTGTGTGCGTCCGCGAGCACGACTTCCTGCACGCCTATGTGTTCGACCTCGGCAACGTCGTCGATCTCGCGCCCATCCGCGCCGCCGGCCTGCGCCTCGGCGCGGACCCGCTCGGCGGCTCGAACGTGGCGTACTGGGAGCCGATCGCCGCGCGCTACGGGCTGCAGATCACGGTCGTGAACCCGGTCGTCGACCCGACCTTCGGCTTCATGCCGCTCGATCACGACGGCAAGATCCGGATGGACTGCTCGTCGCCGTACGCGATGGCGAACCTCGTCCGCATGAAGGACGCGTACGATCTCTCGTTCGGGAACGACGCCGACTCCGATCGCCACGGCATCGTCACGCGCAGCCGCGGGCTCCTGAACCCCAACCACTACCTCGCGGTGGCGATCGACTATCTCTTCAGCGCGCGCGCCGGCTGGTCGCCCGAGGCGGGCGTGGGCAAGACGCTCGTCTCCTCCGCGCTCATCGATCGCGTCGCGCGCCGGCTCGGGCGCCGGCTCGTGGAGGTGCCGGTGGGCTTCAAGTGGTTCGTCCCGGGCCTGCTCGACGGCTCGCTCGGCTTC
>Ga0318492_10000067_pt1 | contig 22523 bp, 14 predicted proteins | sample GRESIP108b1f22_FD_203292 | JGI IMG/M metagenome (GOLD analysis project Ga0318492, IMG submission 203292) | Tropical soil microbial communities from Luquillo Experimental Forest, Puerto Rico - GRE.SIPMG.108b1f22 | ecosystem: Environmental > Terrestrial > Soil > Tropical forest > Bulk soil... | reverse complement strand
CGGCTACGGCGCTGCTCCTGCCCATGTACGGGATCCTCGCGCTGCCGGACGGCAGCCTCGTCGTCGCGGATCCGGGGAACTACCGGCTCCGCCGGATCGCCGCGGGCGTGGTGACGACGCTCGCCGGCTCGGGCCACGCCGGCGCGCGCGACGGGGCCGGCGCGGACGCCGACCTCGTGCTGCCGGCCGGGCTCGCGCTCGGCGGCGACGGGACCATCTACGTCGCGGAGGCGGGGAGCGGCTCCGTCCGCGCGGTCACGCCGTGACCGGGCAGGGGTGGGGCGCAGCCCCCGTGAAATGCAAAGGGCGCGGGCCCGTGACGGACCCGCGCCCTCCGCGACTTCCCTCCGGCCGAGCGCTACTCCTCGTCGGCGGGGACCTTCTCCTTCTTCTCCTTGCGCGCCGGCAGCTGCTTCACCTCGATGACCGCCGGACGCCGGCGGGAGCGGCTCATGAAGTAGAGCGCGAGGAGCACCGCAGCCACCGCGGCGAGGTCACCCGGGCCGGCCGCACCGCAGCCACCGCCGGCCTTGGCGGAGCCCGCCGCTGCCGTGCCCGCGGCGCCTGCACCCGCGTCGCCCGACGCCGTCTGGCCGGTGAGCGCCTGGGAGAGGCTCACCACCGCGTAGTCCCCGTCGCGACGGAACTGCACGTCCTGGCCATACCAGCGGATCTTCGACGCGGTGGGCGCGTACACGCGCGCGTTCTTCAGCGCGCTGCCGCTGAGCCACACGGTGTCCGACGAGATGCCGTCGGCCTCGAGCACGTCCACGCCGCCGTCGGCGTGGAGCAGCTCCTTGCCGTCCTGCGCGATCGACGTGCCGCGGACGAGGAGCGCGCGATCCACGGCGCCGCCCTTCGTCTCCGCGACGCCGGCGAGCCCCGCGAGCGTCACGTTGCCCGCCTGCACGCCGCTGCCGTCCGCCGAGAAGGCGGCCGCGCTGCGACGGTCACCGTCCACGAGGACGAGGCCGGCCTCGGGCTTCCCCTGATCGAGCGGATCCACAGTGGGGCGCGAGCCCCAGTTCGCGTCGGCCACCGGCACGAGCGCGGTGAGGAACGCGGTCTTCGCGGACGCCGGGCTCTTCACCTCGGCGCCCGAGAAGTTGCCGCTCTGATCGAAGTTGTTCGCCTTCAGCGGGGACACGTTCGAGAACGAGATGCCCGGGTTCTGCGGCGCCACGACCGCGACGCCGAGCGCCTGGCCGTTGTCGCCCTGGCCGTGGATCCAGCTCCCCTCCTGCCAGGCGTTGCCCGTGAAGTGCGAGAGCCAGCTCCAGGTGCGCGGCTGCGAGGCCTGCACCGCGTCGAACAGCACGACGTGCTTGCGATCGAGGAAGAGCGCGTGGCGATCCCACTGCGTGACCCCGAGGTTGGACGGGTAGAGCTTCGAGCCGTCGCCGGTGGCGAACGCGAAGTGGTCCGTCGAGCCGTGGAACGGGATCTTGCCCTCGCGCTGGAAGAACCAGTCGTAGCTCTGGCCGTCGTCGCCGTGGTCGCGCACGCCCGAGCCGAGCTGGCCCTGGCCGTCCACGAGCATGGAGTTGTGGAACGAGGTCTGGTTCGCCTGCGGACCCGGCGAGTCGGGGTGGCCGATGTAGTAGCCCTCGGCCTCCGGCGCCGCCCAGGCGCCGTTCGCGTACAGGTAGAAGGCGTTGTCGTCGGCGTGGTCGTGGCTGAAGTTCAGCGCGCCCACGTCCTGGCCCGCCGCGAGCTTCGACCACACCGAGCGGCCACCGAAGGTCCCGCTCTTCAGCGCGAACAGGGTCGAGCCCTTGTCCCAGCCGGAGCGGAAGATCACCGCGCCGAGGTCGGCGCCGTACCAGTCGAGCGGCGCCGAGGAGAGGTCGGCCGCCGGCACGGACGGATCGTAGAAGAGGAACTCGAAGACGGCCTGGTTCATCTCCGGCGCGTAGGTCTTCCGCCCGCCGACGCCGTTCGACCAGCGGTCGGCGGCGGCCTGGGCGGTACCGTCCTTCAGGCGCGAGCCCGCGAAGCGGAGCGCGAGGAGCCCCTCGTCCTGCATGAACGACGTGAAGTCGCCCGAGGCGAGCACGTAGCGCTCCGGCTGCTCGGCGATCTGCATGTGCGCGCGCGCCGCGCCGATCCCGCGGAGGATCGGGAGCTGCGTGAGGTCGTCACGGCCCGAGCGGCGGAGCGCGTCGAGGAACGGGAGGTGCCACTGGAAGCCGTACGCGAGGTAGCTGTACCCCTCGTGCCAGGTGCCGTCGGTGATGCCATCGATGGTCGCGTTCGCCTTCTTCGCGTTGTCCACGGCGAAGGACAGCCAGGCCTGGGTCTTGGCCGCGTCGACCTCGCCGTCGAGCGCGAGGGCGGCGAGGCCCACCGCCGCGTGGTCGATCCAGTTGTGGTTCTGGGAGAAGCTGTTCGCCCACCAGAGGCCGCTGTTGCAGGCGGCCATCACCGAGTCCGCCTCGCGGGAGAGGGCGTTGCGGACGATGTCGCGCTCGGAGTCGGAGAGCGACGGGTACAGCATGTCGTAGGCGACCGCGACGCCGCCGAGGAGGTGCGCCTGGGTGAGGTCCTTCTGCCCGTCCACGTCGAACGAGCCCCAGCCGGCGACGGTGAGGAGCCAGCCCTTCGCCACCGCGAGGGACTGCGGGTCCTGGTCGAGCTGCGACGCGAAGGCGAACACGATGAGCGCGTTCCCGATGTCGCGCTGGTCGCCCATGCTGAGCGTCCGGCCGTCGGACCAGCGCACGTCGGCGCTCTGCGCCACGGTCGAGCCCCGGAAATCGGCGACCCCTCCCTTCAAGCCATCGGCGATCGTCTTGTGGGTCGAGCCAGCCTGCGCCCGGAGGGCCGGCAGGTCGTTCGCCCCGTAGAACAGGTGCGGGTGGTCGGCGCTGGCCAGAGCGGGGATCGCCGCCGTGACGAGGGCCGTGAGGAGAAGGGTTCGCTCGGACTTCACTCGCTGAGCTCCTTGGTCGGTGGGCCTCATGTTCCCGGGGTGGTTGCTCCACCCGCGGCAGCCCGGATTGGGGCGCACCCTGCCGGAACGTCAGCGCGTGTGCACCAGACGCCGCTGCGTGGGCTCGCTCCGTCGCCCGGGGCAGACCGAGCGACGAGCCGCCTCCGGAGGAGCGGCAGCCTGCCCGGGCGCCCTGCACCCGGTCCCTTCAAGCCTTCCAGATCAGTGGCGGTAACCAGCGGCCAGGCAGGCGAGCGTGAGAGAGCCGAGCCATCCGCTGGAGCTCACGCCCTATCTCCCGCCGAGCGGCAGGCCTGGCAGGCGCATCCACGCCGCATGAACCCGTCCGGAGAGTGCGTTCGTCCCGCTGGAGGTCTCCGCAGGCTGTCCCGTGGGGCCGGTGAAAGCCCGCCGTCCGCGTCGCCCGATCCCCTCGCGCTCGCCCGCCAGCTCGACGCCTCGCACGGGTTCACAGTCGGTGAAACCCATCGCGCGCAGCGTCGGCCTCCCCGCTCCCGGCTGCCCGTCGCCCCGCTCCCCTTGGGTTGCTCCACGCGCGGGTGAAGCGCACGTTCGACGCATCGGCCCGCGGGCAGGGGCGAGCGAGGGGAGCGGATGGAGCAGCGGGGAGGGTGCCGGATCGACCTGGCCTACGTGCACTACGGCGACCAGAGCGGGGTCACGCCGCACGTGACGGCTGCCCTGCGCGCGCGGGGCCACCTCGTGCGGCCGGTGTGCGCGGTGGGAGAGCTCGAGCCGCGCGATCCCGGCACCGGCGACCGGCACCTCACGCGCGCGGTGTTCGCGCACCTCGCCGCGGCGGCGCTCCGCTTCGGCCGGCGCGCCGTCGCCCACCGCTGGAACACCACCTACGCCTTCGACGCCCACTCCGAGCGCGCCCGCCGCCTCCTGCGCGCGCTCCAGCCCGCGCCGGAGGTGGTGCTCCAGAACGGCGCGCTCTTCGCGCCGGGCATCCCGCCACCGCTCCCGTACGTGCTGCTCGTGGACCACACGCGCGCGCTCGCGATGGAGACGCGCGAGGCCCACGACCTCCCTCCGCTCGCCGACTACGGCCCCGCGTGGCATGCCCGCGAGCACGCGGTCTACGCGGGAGCGCGTGCCCTCTGCGCCTTCTCGCGACGGGCGGCGGAGTCGCTCGTGCGCCACTACGGGATCGACGCGGCGCGCGTGCACGTGGTGGGCGCGGGCGCGAACGTCTTCCCGGATCGCCCGGTGAGGGCGGACGACGGCCGGACGATCCTGTTCGTCGGCAAGGATTTCGCGCGCAAGGGCGGGCCGGTGCTCGTCGAGGCGTTCCGGCTCCTGCGGCAGCGCGTGCCGAAGGCCCGGCTTCTCGTCGCGGGTCCCCGCAAGCCGATCGCGCTGCCACCGGGCGGCGTGTTCCTCGGTCCGGTGCCGATCTCGGAGCTGCCCGACGTCCTCGCGATCTCGACCGTTTTCGCGATGCCCACGCTGCGCGAGCCGTTCGGGATCGCGTTCCTCGACGCGATGGCCTGCGGAGTGCCGTGCGTCGGCACGCTCACCGAGGCGGTGCCGGAGATCGTCCAGCAGGGCGAGACGGGGCTCCTCGTGCCGCCCGGCGACCCCGCCGCGCTCGCCGAGGCGCTCGCGACGCTCCTCACCGATCTCCCGCGAGCGCGGGGGATGGGCCTCGCCGGGCGCGGGCGCGTGGAGCGTGGCCTGCGCTGGGAGCACGTGGCGAGGCGCCTCGAGCGCGCGCTCCGGGCGGCGGTGGCCGGACCGCCGGCGCAGGTCGCGGCCTGACGATCGCGCCGGGAGGTGGGGCGGGGTAGGCGCGGCACGCACCCGTGGTCCGTACCCGTGCAGGCCACTTGCCCGTACAATCGGCGCGTGCAGCCCTTCCAGCCCGCGGCGCTCGTCGGGAGCGTCCTCGATGGACGCTACCGGCTCTGCTCCCACCTCGCCTCGGGGGGCATGGGCGCGATCTTCCGCGCCGAGCACGTGTACATGCGCAAGGAGCTGGCGGTGAAGCTCCTGCGTCCGGAGCTCTCGGCGATGCCCGACCTCGCCGAGCGGTTCCGGCGCGAGGCCGAGATCGCGGCCTCCCTCGAGCACGATCACATCGTGCGCGTGAGCGACTTCGGCCGCAGCCCCGAGGGCTGGCTCTTCCTCGCGATGGAGCTGCTCGAGGGGGAGAGCCTGTTCGAGCGGATGCGCGCGGGGCCCCTCCAGCCCGAGGAGGCGGTGCCGATCCTGGCGCAGGTGTGCGACGGGCTCGAGGCGGCGCACGCGCTCGGGGTGGTGCACCGCGACCTGAAGCCGGAGAACGTGTTCCTGTGCCGCGCCCGGCGGCCCTGGGTGAAGCTGCTCGACTTCGGCATCGCGAAGATCACCGACCCGCTCGCGCGGAGCGAGACCGCCGCCGGGGTGGTGGTCGGCACGCCAGAGTACGTGTCGCCGGAGCAGGCCAGCGGCGCACCGGTCGACGCGCGTGCCGACGTGTACGCGGTGGGGATCGTCGGCTACGGCCTCCTCGCCGGCCGCCATCCCTTCGACGCGCCCGACGCGCGCGCGCTCCTCATGATGCAGGCGACGCAGCCGGTGCCGTCGCTCGCGGACGCCCGGCCCGACCTCCTCCTCCGCTGGCCAGGGCTCTGCGAGGCGATCGCGCGCGCCTGCGCGAAGGATCCCGCGGAGCGCTTCCAGTCCGCGGGGGCGCTGCGCGACGCGCTCCTCGCGATGCTGCCCGACGACGCGCGCGTCCTCGCGCTCGCCGCGCCGCGGCCGAGCCGCATCTCCACCCCGCTCTCCACCACGCCCGCGCTCGGCGACGGCGCGGGACCGATGGTGTTCCGCGCCTCGGTGTCGCCGCCCCGCCGATGGCTGCGCTGGCGCCGGTGGGCCGTGGCCGCCGGGCTCGCGCTCGGACTCGGCGCGGCAGGGGGCACCTGGGCCCTCGCCCACCGCGCGCAGGTGCAGCGCGAGGCCGAGCGCGTCGTGGCGATCGAGGCGGAGCGCGCGCGGCAGGCCGAGGTGCAGCGCGTCCAACGCGCAGCGGCGGAGCGCGCCCTCCGAGAGGCGCGCGAGCTCGAGGAGGCTCCGCTCCGGCGCGCCGAGAAGCTCCTCGCCGACGGCCGCGCCCGCGACGCCCGCGACGCGCTCGCGCCGGCGCTCGCCCGCAGGCCCCCGATGCCCGGGAGCCAGCTCCTCCTCGCGCGCGCGCTCCACCGGATCCCCGGCAGCGAGCCGGCGGCGCTCGACGCCTTCGAAGCCGCCGCGCGCGCGCCGGGCGGGCTCGACGCCCCTGCCCTTGCCGATCTCGCCTCGCTCGTGCCCGCGGGAGGGAGGGCCGGCGACCGCGCGACGCGGCTCCTGCGCGAAGCGGGGAAGCCCGCGGTGGCGCACGTCGTGGACGTCGCGCTCCGCGCTTCGGGCGCGGGCCGCCTCCGCACGCTCGCGCTCCTCCGCACGCTGCACGCCGAGGACCGGATCCCCCCCGTCGAGGCGTACGGACCGCTCTTGCAGGACGCCGACTGCGCCCTCCGCAAGGCCGCGGCGAAGCGGCTCGGCGAGCTCGGCGATCGCGCGGCGCTCCCCAAGCTCCAGGCGCTCGCGCAGGCGACGCGCGAGGTGCGGAAGTTCCTGTTCACGCGCCAGGAGCCGGAGTGCGGCGCGGCCGAGGCGAAGGCCGCGGTGAGCCGCATCGAGTCGGCCCGCGCCTCCGCTTCGCCTTGACCCGGCGGCGCGCCGTGTTAGACCGCGAGCGCCCGCCCGCTCCGCTCCGGAGCGCGGCCTCGGAGGTGAACGCTCGATGATCCCGGTGGAGCTCTTCGGCGCGGATGCGGTCCGCGCGCAGGCGGACCTGATCGCGGTGCCGGTGTTCGAGGAAGACGTCGGGGCGAAGGGCGCGGGCGCGCTCCAGGCGCTCGACGCGGCCCTCGAAGGCCACCTCGCGGCGGCGGCGAAGGAGGAGAAGTTCCGCGGCAAGCCGGACTCGACGCTCGCGCTCCACACGCTCGGGAAGCTCGGCGCGCGGCGCGTGCTCCTCCTCGGCCTCGGGCCGCGGAAGGACGCCCCGGCGCTGGCGACGCGCGGCTTCGAGCCGCTGCGGATGGCGGCCGGCGCGGCGGCCCGCGCGGCCCGGAAGGCGGGCGCGGCGCGGCTCGCCATCGTGCTCCCCGAGGGGCTCGACCCGGCGGTCGCGGCGCGCGCGGCGGCCGAGGGCGCGCTCCTCGGCGCGTACCGGTTCGATCGGTTCAAGTCGAAGAACGACGGCGAGGCGAAGGGGCTCCAGCGCGTCGTGCTCGTGGTCGCGGGCGGCGCGGAGAAGCGGCGCGAGGTGAAGGACGCGGTCGCGCTCGCCCGACGCACGGCCGAGGCGGTGGCGTGGGCGCGCGACCTCGTGAACGAGCCGCCGATGGTCTGCACGCCGTCCCGCCTCGCGGAGGCGGCGCGCCAGGTCGCGAAGGAGGCGGGCCTCGAGGTCGAGGTGCTCGGGCCGAAGCAGATCGAGAAGCTCGGGATGGGGATGTTCCTGGGCGTGACCCGCGGCTCGGCCGAGGAGCCGCGGCTCGTGCGCGTGTCGTACCGGCCCCGGAAGGCGACGAAGGCGCGGCCGGTGGTGCTCGTGGGCAAGGCGATCACCTTCGACTCGGGCGGCCTCTCGCTGAAGCCCACCGAGAGCATGGTGACGATGAACTCGGACATGGCCGGCTCGGCGGCGGTGCTCGCCGCGATGCGGGTCGTCGCCGAGGTGGCGCCGCCGTTCCCGGTGCACGGCGTGCTGGGCGCCTGCGAGAACATGCCGGGCGGCAGGGCCTACAAGCCGTCGGACATCCTCACGTCGTTCAGCGGCAAGACGGTGGAGATCACGAACACCGACGCCGAGGGGCGGCTCGTGCTCGGCGACGTGCTCGCCTGGGCGGTGAAGAGCCTCCAGCCGGCGGCGATCCTCGACGTCGCGACCCTCACCGGCGCCTGCGTCGTCGCGCTCGGCCACACCACCACCGGCGTGTTCGGTCCCGACGGCGCGGTGGTGGACGGCGTGCTCGCCGCCGCGCGCGCGGCCGGCGAGGACTTCTGGCGGATGCCGATGACGGAGTCGGTGAAGGAGAACCTCAAGAGCGAGGTCGCCGATCTCAAGAACGCCGGAGAGCGCTGGGGCGGCGCGATCAGCGCGGCCTGGTTCCTGAAGGAGTTCGTGGGCGAGACGCCGTGGGCGCACCTCGACATCGCGGGGCCATCGCACTCGGGCAAGGAGCGCGGGTACGTGGCGAAGGGCGGCACCGGCGTCGCGGTGCGCACCCTGGTCGAGTTCGTGCGCGCCTGGAAGGCGTAGGGGTCTCAGCGCGCCCGTCGGCGCCGGTGGCTCACGAGCGCCCGCACCGCGAGCCCCGCGGCGACGAGCGAGAGGACGAGCACGCCCTCCGCCGCGCCCGAGCCGGAGCAGCCGCCCGCGGCCCTGGCGAGCACCGGAGACGTGCTGCCGGCGCCGAGCCCCTCGGACGAGCCCGCCGGCGCTCCGGGCGCAGGGTCCACGGACGGGCCCGCGCCCGCCACTGGCGCCGACGACCCCGTCGCCGAGGCCGGCTGCGCCGCGATCGTCACCGACTCGCCCGAGCGCTGGAACGCCACCTCGGCGCCGTTCAGGAACGCGCGCGTGGCGCTCGGCGCCCACGCGGTGGCGGTGCCCTGGAACGTCCCGGAGAGGAGCAGGTTCGCAGAGGAGAGCCCGTCCGCCTCGAGGGCGTCGGCCGAGCCGCTCACCACGAGGAGCACGCGGCCGCCGTCGGAGATCGACCGGCCCTGCACGAGGAGCGCGCGCGACGGCGTGCCCGAGGAGAGCGACACCGCGCCCGCGAGGCCGTCGAGCGCCACGCTCCCCGCGCTCTGCCTCGAGCCGGGGTCGCGGCTGAAGATCGCGCGCGAGGTCCACGTGCCGTCCTGCACCTCGAGCCCGGCCCCCGGCTGCGCCGCGTCGAGCGCGCGGACCGCCGGCCTCGACGCCCAGCCGTCGGTGCTCGACGGCACGAGCGCCGTGAGGAAGGTCGTGCTCGCGGTGGACGCCGCGGGCGAGATCGTCACCGCCGTCACCGAGCCCGACGGGTTCAGCATGCTCACCTTCTGCGGCGCCTGCGTCTCCGCCGCGTAGCCGAAGTCGGCCGGGCTCACCACGGCCACGCCGAGGAGCTGGCCGTTCTTCCCCACGCCCTTCACCCACGAGCCCTCGCGCGAGGCCCCGTCCATGAAGTGGATCTTCCAGCCGTAGTCGTGCGCCACGCCGGCCGAGATCGCGTCGCGGATCACCACGATCTTGCGATCGAGGAAGAGCGCGTGGCGATCGAACTGGCTGAGCTGCATGGACGCCGGGTAGAGCGAGGCGCCCTCCGCCACGGCGTACGCGGCGTGGGCGGTGGACGCCTGGAACGGGATCCCGCCCCCGCGCGACGCGTACCAGGCGTACGACGACGTCGAGTCACCCGCGGTGCGGACGCCCTCGCCGAGCTGCCCCTGCCCGTCCACCACCAGCGTGTTGTGGAACTCGCTCCGGTTCGCCTCCGGACCCGGCGAGTCGGCGTGGCCGATGAAGTAGCCGCTCGCCTCGGGCGCGAGCCACGAGCCGTTGCCGTAGATCCAGAAGCCGTTGTCGTCGGCGTGGTCGTGGCTGAAGTTCGCCGGCTGGAAGACGCCGGTGCCAGCGACGAGGTTCTGCCACACGGTCCGGCCGCCGTAGGCGCCGCTCTTCATCGCGAAGAGGAGGCTGCCCGGGTCCCAGCCGCCGCGGAACACCACCGCCGCGAGGTCCTTGCCGTACCAGTCGAGCGGCTCTCGCGAGAGGTCGGCCGCCGCGATCGAGGGGTCGTAAAACAGGAACTCGAACACCTGCTGGTTGATCTCGGGGCCGTAGGTGAAGCGGCTCGTGCCCGCGACCCAGCGATCCGCGGCCACCTGCGCGACGCCGTCGCCGTAGCGCGAGGCCGCGTAGCGGAGCGCGAGGAGCTGATCGTCCTTGGGGAAGCCGATGAAGTCGCCGTGCGCGAGCACCACCGCGCTCGGCTCGTCGGGGATCTGCGCGTGCGCGCGGGCGCGGCCGAGGCCGTGGAGCAGCGCGAGATCGGTGAGGTCCTCGCGGCCCGCGCGGCGCAGCGCCTCCACGAACGGCAGGTGCCAGTTCCAGCCGTACGACATGTACGCGAAGCCCTCGTGCCACGTGCCGTCGGTGAGCACGTTGCACGCGGCCTGGATCCGGGCGGCGTTCGCAGTGGCGAGCGCGCGCCAGGAATCCACCGCCGCGGCGTCCCACTCGCCCTGCAGCGCGAGCGCGGCGAGGCCGATCGCCGCGTGGTTCACCCAGTTGTGGTTCTGCAGCGCATCCGAGGACCACCAGAGGCCCGACCTGGACCAGCCGGCGAGCGACGCCGCCTCGCGCGCGATCGCGCTGCGCACCTGCGTGCGCTGCGCGTCCGAGAGCTGCGGGTAGAGCACGTCGTAGGCGAACGCGGCGCCGGAGAGGAGGTGCGCCTGCAGGAGGTCGTGCTGGCCGTCGAGATCGAAGGTGGACCACGAGGTCACGTCGAGGAGCCAGTTGCGGGCGAGGTCGAGGTACGGCTGCGTCTGCTCGAGCTGCCACACGAACGCCCAGGTCATGAGGGCGTTGCCGACGTCGCGTTGATCGCCGAGCGAGAACGTCCGGCCCGAGGTCCAGGTGGCGGTGCCCGACGCGTCGACGTGCGTGGTGAGGAACTCGTCCGCGCCGGCCTTCAGGCTGTCGTGGATGAACTTGTGGGTGGACTGCGCCTGCGCGAGCAGCCGCGGCACGTCGGCGGCGGTGTAGAGCAGCCCCGGATGGTCGGCGGCGGCGGAGGCGGCTGGCCCGGCGAGGCAGGCGAGCAAACCGAAGGCGAGCACCGCGCGGACGACCTGAACGGGGATTCTCTGCACTCCGCTCTCCTTCCGAGGAAGCACCGCCTGGGGGCACGTGCAGTGGTCCGGGGCCCGCCCCGACAGGAGGGAGGTCTGTCATATGAACGTGGGGGTGGTCACCAGAAGGGCGTGGCGGGGCCTGGCCGCTCGCCGCCGCGAGACTCAAGAGCTCCGCGGGGTTAGGCTGTCCGCGTGCATCCACTCCACGAGCTCGAGCTGCTCCTGCGTCCCGCCGCCGGGGGGCTCTACGCGGTCTCCACCGGCAAGGCCGAGCAGCTCGCGATCCAGGAGCGCATCTACGGAGCCCGCGGCGAGAACGAGGTGGCGCAGCGCTGGAAGGACGCGCTCGCCCGCATCGCCGCCGCCCGGGTGGTGCTCGTCGGGATCCCGTCCGACACCGGCGCGTCGATCCTCCGCGGGGCCAATCAGGGCCCGCAGGAGCTCCGGGCGCGGCTCCTCGACGACGACCCGGAGTGGTTCGCGCGCGCGACGGCGAAGGGGCTCGTCGACGTGGGCGACGTCTTCGTCGTCCCGCAGCTCCTCCACGACGAGATGCTCTCCGAGGCGCAGATCGCGCGGACGCGCCGCGCCATCTACCCGGGCCACGACCGCGAGCCGCTCCCGGTGTCACCGCTCTCGATGGCCGAGCGCGCGCTCGCGCTCGTGCTGCAGATGAACCCGCGCGCGGCGATCCTCGCGCTCGGCGGCGATCACTCCACCGCCTGGCCGGTGGTGCGGTCGCTCGCGGCGGCCCGGCCCGGGCTCGCCGTGGTGCAGGTGGACGCGCACACCGATCTCCTCGAGGAGCGGCTCGGCGTCACCTACTGCTACGCCACCTGGTCCTTCCACGCCTCGCGGCTCCTGGGGCCCGGCCGCCTCGTGCAGCTCGGCGTGCGGGCGTCGCGCCACGAGCGCTCGCACTGGGAGTCCGCCTACCCGGTGCGCCAGCTCTGGGCCGACGAGATCCGCCGTGACCCCGCGCGCGCGCTCGACGAGACGATCGCGACGCTGCGCGCCTCCGGCGCGACGAGCGTCTACTTCTCGAACGACATCGACGGCACCGATGCGGCGCACGCGGACGCGACCGGCACGCCCGAGCCCGAGGGCCTCTCGCCCGCGTTCGTCGAGGAGCTCGTGCGGCGGCTCGCGCGGGAGCTGCCGCTCGTGGGCGGCGACGTGATGGAGGTGGCACCGGCCATCGCGCGGACGCCGGGGGGGCGCGAGCGGACCCTCGCCACCGCCGCGGGCTACCTGCGCGAGACGACGGCCGCGATCCTCGGCGCGGCGGTCTGACGGCGGCCGCGCGGGGAGAGCGCGGCGCGCTCCTCGCACCAGTCGAGGTGACCGGCGACGCTCGCCTCCACGGTGAACCGCGCCAGCACCCTGCGCCGCGCGTGCTCGCCGAGCCGCGCGCGCAGCTCCGGATCGGCGGCCACCCGCGTCATCGCCGCCGCGAGCGCGTCCTCGTCGCCGGGCGGCACGAGGAGCCCCGATACGCCCGCCTCGACCACCTCGGGGATGCCGCCCACGCGGCTCGCGATGACGGCGACGCCCGAGGACATCGCCTCGGCGACTGCGTTGCCGAACCCCTCGACGAAGGTCGGGTGGACATACGCGTCGGCGGAGCGGAGGAGCTCCGGCACGTCGTCGCGCAGCCCGAGGAACTCGACGCGCGGCGAGATCCGGAGCGAGCGCGCGAGCGCGTCGAGCGCGGCGAGCTCCGGGCCGTCCCCCACGACGCGGAGGCGCACCGGGGCAGGTACGCGCGCGAAGGCGCGGAGCAGGACGTCGATGCCCTTGTGCGTGACGAGGTGCGCAACCGAGACGAAGGTGAGCTCGGCGCTCGGCGGCCTCGCGCCGGTCGCGGGCCGGAACCGTGAGGCATCGACGCCGTTGTAGAGGACGCGCGTGCGAGGGCGGTCGAGCCCGAACCTCGCGCGGAACTGCTCGCGCACGTGCTCCGACACGGCCGCGAGCGAGTCCACGCGGGCGAACGTGGCGCGGTCCGCGGCACGCGAGAGCACGCCGCGCAGCCGGGGCCGCGCGCCCCGCGGCGAGTCGCTGTGCGCGCTGAAGAGCACGCGCGCCGGCCAGGCTGCGTACGCGATGAGCGCGTGCCGGCTCCGGGGCTGCAGGAAGTCGAGCCGGATGATGTCGTAGTTGCCGAGTCGCCGCGCGGCGGCGAGCGGCGCCGCGCCCAGCTCCTCGAGCGGGGCGAACCCCGCACCGGACCTGGCGAGGGCCTGGGCCACTTCGGGGTGGACGGGCAGCCGACCGTAGACGTCGAGCTCGTGGCCTCGCCGCTCGGCCTCCGCCGCGAGCGCGGTGAGCCACCCCTCGAAGGAGCCGAGCTTGCGGGGCGCGAGGTTCATCAGGAGCGCGAGTCGCATCGGCGTGGACGTGTGCACGCCACGCGCTCGCTGCATCCCCCGTCCCCCGAGCGGCTTCCGGACGACGGCCCGGGCAGGCGGGACCCGACCGCGGCGCCTGACCGTGCGCCCGTCCGTGGCTAGCTTCGCGCCGACGTGGGGGAGCGATCGATCCTGGTGCGGGCGCGGCCGCTCATGCTCGCGCGGCTCCTCGCCGCCGCGGCCACCTTCGTCCTGCCGGCGATCCTGGCCCGCGTCCTCCTCCCCGCCTCCTACGGGACCTTCAAGCAGGCCTGGCTCGTCGCGAGCACGATCCGCTACGTCCTTCCGCTGAACCTGCCCGCGAGCCTCTACTACTTCGTCCCGCGCGAGCCGGAGCGGCGGCGCGACGTCGTGGCCCAGGTGGTGCTGCTGTGCGCGGCGCTCGGGCTCGTTGCGGGGATCGCCCTCCTCGCCGCCGGCCCGCTCCTCGCGCGCGGCTTCGCGAACCCCGAGCTCGACGCGCACCTGCCCTGGATCGCGGCGTTCACCGCGCTGCTCGTCGCAGGCTCCCCGCTCGACGCCGCCTACGCGGCCCTCGGCCGCCTGCGCGCCGCGGCGGTGACCCGCGTCGCCACCGAGGTGGGCCGCGCGGCGGCGATGGTCGTGGGCGTGCTCGTCACCCGCGACGTCACCGGCCTCTTCGCAGGGATCCTCGTCTCCTCCGCGATCCGCGCCGCGCTCTGCCTCGGGCTCCTCGGGCGCGAGTTCGGCCTCGTCCCCTCGCGCGAGACGGCGCGCGAGCTCCTCCGCTACGCGCTCCCGCTCGCCGCCGCCTTCCTGCTCGCCATGCCGCAGCAGCAGTTCCACCAGTACGCGGTGGGCGCCGCGGTGCCGGCCGCGGCGTTCGCGGTCTACATGGTGGGCTGCTTCCAGCTCCCGCTCGTGGACGTGCTCTACACGCCGGTGTCGGAGATCCTCCAGCTCGGGCTCGCCGAGGAGGACGGCGCCGGCGGCCGCGGGCACCTCGCGCTCTTCCACGAGGCGGTGTCGCGCCTCGCGTTCGCGCTCCTGCCGGCGATGGTCGTGCTCTGGGTGGTCGCGCCGACGTTCCTCTCGTTCCTGTTCGGCGAGGCTTACGTGGGCGCGGCGCCGGTGATGCGGCTCGCGCTCCTCTCCATCGCGTTCTCCGCGCTGCCGCTCGACGGCGTGATGCGGGCGCGCGCGCAGAACCGGTTCATGCTCGGCGTCTCCGCGCTGCGGCTCGCGCTCACCGTGGCGCTCGTGCTCGCCGGGCTCCGGGCGTGGGGGCCCGTGGGCGCGATGGCGGGACACCTCGTGGCCGAGGGCGCCTCGCGCGCGCTGCTCCTCGCGCGCGCTGCGCGGGTGCTCGGCGCGACCCTCCGCACGGTGCTCCCGCTCCGCGACCTCTCGCGCCAAGCCGCCGCGGCCCTCGCTGGCGCCCCGGCGGCGTGGCTCGGGCTCGGCTTCGCGAGCCACGCCTTCCCGCGGCTCGCGGCCGCGGGGCTCCTCTACGCCGCGGTCTATCTCGCTGCGCTGCGCGCGCTCGGAGGCCTCGACCTCTCGTTCCTCAGGCCGCCTTCGCGGGCGCGTCCTCCGCTTCGGGAGGCGGCGGCGGGGGTGTCCGCCGGCGGGCCCCTCTCCGGACCACACGCGCAGTGAGCGCGACGACCCCGAGGAGCGCGAGCGCGCTGGTGCCGCCGCCGCCCGAGCAGCCGCCGTGCGCCGGTACCGCCGCGACGGGGCCGGCCACCGCGCCGACGGGGCCGATGGCGGGCTGACCTCCGGATCCGGGGGAGCCGCCGGAGACCGCCACCGGGCCGAGGATCGCGGGCGTCGCGGGGACGGGATCGACGCTCGTGCCGCCGCCGAGCGCCGGCGCGGAGGGCGCGGTCGCGGGATCTCCCGCGAGCGGCTGGGGCACCGCGCCGGGCAGGGTGGAGATCCGGATCGTCTCGCCGTCGCGGGTGAACGGCACCTCGCTGCCGTTCAGCCAGGCGTGCGTCGCGTGAGGCGCCCACACCGTCGCCGCCCCGTCGAGCTGCCCGGAGAGGAGCACGTTGTCGGCGCCGAGCCCGTCGGCCTCGAGCGCGTTCGACGTGCCCTCGAGGACGAGGAGCGCGCGGCCGCCGTCGGAGAGCGCGCGGCCCTGCACGACGAGCGCGCGGACCGGCGCGCCGGCCGCGTACGACACCGCGCCGGCGAGCCCCTCGAGGTGGAGGCCGCCCGCGTCGCGGACGCCGCCGGGGAGCGTGTTGAAGACCGCGCGCGAGGTGCGATCGGGCTCGACGATCTCGAGCCCCGCCGAGGGCTGGGCGGCGTCGATCGCGCGGACGGTGGGCCGGGTCGCCCACGCGTCCGCGGTGGTGGGGACGAGCGCGGTGAGGAAGGTGGCCTCCGCCGCCGGGGCCGACGGGGTGATCGTCACCGCCGACACCGCGCCGTCGGGATCGAGCGCGTCGCCGCTCGGCGCCGACTGCGAGGTGGTGGAGAAGGAGAACGAGTCGGGGCTCACGACGGCGACGCCGAGCACCTGCCCGCCCTTCGAGGCGCCCTTCACCCAGCTCCCCTCGCGCGTCGCCTGGTCGAGCACGTGCACGAGCCAGCCGAAGTCGTGCGGCGCGCTCGCCGAGATCGCGTCGCGCAGCACGACGAAGCGGCGGTCGAGGAAGAGCGCGTGCCGGTCGAAGCGGGAGAGGCCCATCGCCGTGGGGTAGAGCTTCGCGCCCTCGGCCACCGCGTAGGCGTGGTGCGCGGTGGAGGCCTGGAACGGGATGCCGCCCTGGCGCTGCTGGAACCAGGAGTACGCGCCCGACGAGTCTCCGTTCGCGCGCACGCCCTCGCCGAGCTGGCCGGTGCCGTCCACGAGCAGGGAGTTGTGGAACGCCGTCTGGTTCGCCTGCGGGCCGGGCGAGTCGGGGTGGCCGATGTAGTAGCCCGCCGCCTCCGGCGCGAGCCAGGCGCCCGAGCCGTAGAGCCAGAAGCCGTTGTCGTCGGCGTGGTCGTGCGCGAAGTTGATCGTCGGGAACGCCGGGTTGCCGGCCGCGACCTGCGCCGCCGCGGTCTTCCCGCCGTAGGGCCCGCTCTTCATCGCGAAGAGGAGCGCGCCCTTCTCCCAGTCGCTCCGGAACGCGACCGCCTGCAGATCCTTGCCGTACCAGTCGAGCGGCTCCTGGGCGAGCTCGGCCGCCGGCACCGCAGGGTCGTAGAAGAGGTACTCGAACACCTGGCGGGCCGACTCCGGGCCGTAGGTGTAGCGGGGCGTCCCCGCGGTCCAGCGATCGGCGGCGAGCTGCGCGAGCCGGCTGCCATAGCGGGAGGCGGCGAACCGGAGCGGCGAGAGCTGGTCGTCCTCCCCGAAGCCCACGAAGTCGCCGAAGGAGAGGAAGAACGCGTTCGGCTGGTCGGGGATCTGCACGTGCGCGCGCGCGGTGCCGAGGCCGCGCAGCAGCGCGAGATCGGTGAGGTCCTCGCGGCCGGAGCGCTTCAGCGCCTCGACGAACGGGAGGTGCCAGATGAAGCCGTACGAGAGGTAGCCGAAGCCCTCGTGCCAGGTGCCGTCCTGGAGCGCGTCGCAGATGGCCTTGATGGTGCGCGCGTTCCCGGTGGCGTAGGCGAGCCACGCGTCGCTCCGGGCCTGCTCCACCTCGCCCTCGAGCGCGAGCGCGGCGAACCCCACCGCGGCGTGGTCGATCCAGTTGTGGTTCTGGAGGACGTCGTTCTCCCACCAGGCGCCGCCCGTTCCGGCCGCCATGAGGCTCGCCGCCTCGCGCGCGATCGCGCTCCGCACCGTGGCGCGCTCCGCGTCGGTGAGCTGCGGGTAGAGCACGTCGTAGGCGAACGACGCGCCGTAGAGGAGGTGGCCCTGCACGAGGTCGTGCGTGCCGTCGAGGTCCCACGTGGACCAGGAGGCCACGGCGAGGAGCCAGCCCTTCGCGAGGTCGAGGTACGGCTGCGTCCCCTCGAGCTGCCACACGAAGGACCAGACGACGAGGCCGTAGCCGATGTCGCGCGTGTCGCCGAGGTCGAACGTCCGTCCGGTCGCCGCCCAGGTGACCGTCCCGGAGGATGCGACGGTAGTACCCAGGAACTCGTCCGTGCCCTTCTTCAGGCTGCCGCGGATCGAAGCGTGCGACGACTGCGCCTGCGCCTCGAGCCTCGCGACGTCCGCGGCCTTGTACAGGAGCCGCGGGTGCTCCTGGGCGGTGGCTGCTGCGGGGAGCGTGAGGGCGAGGACGAGGGCAATCGGCGCGATCCGCAAGGGCACGCTCCCGGGCTGGGCCGGATCCCGGTCGGAGGCTCGTTCGTGCAGCCTCCCACCTCTCCGGCCGAACCCAGGTCTGTCACAGGCGCGGGGGCGTGGTCACCACAGGGCAGGACGTGGGCTCGCCCGCCCGCCTCTGGGAAGAGCGATCGCCAGCGTCCTCGAAAGGCGTCGAAAAGCGAGCGGCCCGGACCGTGAGGCCCGGGCCGCTAGGAGCGCTGTCCGGATTCGAGGACTAGCTCTTCGCCTTCAGCGCCGCCGCCTGCACCTCGTGCTCGGGCATCGCGCGGGCGAGCGTCGCGATCGCGGCGCCGGCCACCGCGCCGCCGACCGCGAAGAGGCTGCCGATCGAGACGACGCCCATCACCATGCCGAAGACGACGAGCGCGCGGACGAGGAGCGTGGCCTGGAGCGGCGTGCCGAAGATGCCGCCCGCGAGGAGGACGCCCGCGTAGCCTCCGTAGAGGAGCGCCGGGAGGAGCGCGAGGGCGAGGAAGACGGCGAGGCCAGCAGCGGCGCCAATGAGCGTGTAGTGCTTGCGGTTCATTTTCGTTCTCCGTTCGTGCTGCGAAGGGTTCGGTGTCCGACGGTTTCTTCGGTCTCCGGGTGCCGAGCCCGTCGGCCACCCGCGGGAAAGAGATTGCACGGGGTTTGCCAATCGAGAGCGGACGACGTTTCGCGGGTTTGCGCGATCGCGTGTCGGGTTCCCGCGACGTCCGCGCCGAAGAGCGCGACAGCAGCACGCACCGCAACCAACGAAAACGGCCCCGGTCCGCTCGGACCGGGGCCGCTGGGCCCTCCCCGCTGAAAGCTGGATTACTCGACCGTGGAGCCGCGCTCGCGCTCGCGCTCCGCGGGCGTCGAGGCGCGGACGAGCGCGGAGATCGCGGCGCCCGCCGCGGCGCCGCCCACCGCGAAGAGCGCGGCGACGCCGGTGACCCCGAGGACCATGCCCATGATGATGAGGGCGCGCGCCGCGAGGTGCGACGGGATCGGCGTGCCGAAGATCCCGCCGGTGAGGAGGACGCCCGCGTAGCCTCCGTAGAGGAGCGACGGCAGGAGCGCGATGGGGAGGAAGAGGGCGAGGCCGACGGCGGCACCGATGAGGCTGGGGGTCCTGCGGGTCATGGCGTCTCTCCTGTTCTTCCGTCCGGGTGGGCGGGCCGTACGCCCATCCCTTTCTGCACGTCCGCGGCCAACTCCGGGTGCGTGGGTTTTCGCGAGGTTCCCCGCGCCCGCTGTCGGGAAGCCCCGACGCACGGTCAGGGAATCCGACGCGGGCAGTTCGCACCTGCGGTGAAACGTCGCAGAGACCCGCAGCGCTGCTCCGCGGCGCAGGGGATCGCGATCTCGCGTCGAACCGTCAGTGGATTCGCGGCTCGAGCGGCAGCGCCGCGACGATGCGCGCCTCGGCGCTGGCGAGCTCGGTCAGCCGGCGCAGCGCGACCGCCTCGCCCGCGACCTCCCCGGCGAGCTGCACGAAGAGCCGTTCGTGCCCCCCTTCGGAGGCGGCGAGCCGCCGGTAGAGCTCGCGGAGCCCCGGCTCGGCGAGCGCCTCGCCCAGGATCGCGAGCCGCTCGCAGCTCCGGGCCTCGACGAGCGCCGCCACGAGGAGCCGATCGAGGAGCCGGTCCGGTCCGTGCCGCACGAGCGCGAGGAGCTGCCGGACGTAGGGGTCACCGGGATCGGGCGGCAGCGGCACCCCCCTGCGCTGCAGCTCCACGAGGACGGCGAGGAAGTGCTGCGTCTCCTCCTGCGCGAGCTTCGCGAGCGCGCGCACGAGGCCGGGACGATCGGGGTGATCGGCGACGAGCTTCAGCGCGCTCGCGGCCGCCTTCTTCTCGCAGTGCGCGTGGTCGCCGAGCGTGCGGTCGAAGGCGGCGAGGGCGGCGGCGGCCCAGCGCGGGTCGGTGGCGGAGCGGAGGATCGTCACCCGCCGGATGTAACCGCGGAAAGCAGCGCGGCGCGGCCCCGGTGTGGGACCGCGCCGCCGTGAATCCGGTTCCTTCGCGGGCGAGCTACGCGCTCTCGGCGGCGCCGCTGCGCTCCGGGATGGCGCGGACGAGGGCGTGGGCCGCGGTGGCCGCCGCGGCGCCCGCCGCCGCGAAGAAGGCCGCGCCCACCGTGACGCCGCCCACCATCCCGAGGACCACGAGCGCGCGCACCGCGGCGGTCGCCGCGACCGGCGTGCCGAAGATCGCGCCGGCCAGCATCACGCCGGCGTAGCCACCGGCGACGAGCGTGGGAAGGAGCGCGGCGGCGAGGAAGAGGGCGAGGCCAGCAGCGGCACCGAGGATCGCGGTCTTGCGGGTCATGGCGTGCTCCTTTGCTCCGGTTCGGGGCCGTCTTTCGTGGCGGCCAGACGCCCGGACCAGATTGCACGCGCCCGGCCAGCGCCCCGGCCACGTGTTTTCGCAGGGTTGACCCGCTGACGCGTCGGGAGATCCGGACGCGCGCGCCGGGAAGCGGCGACGAGCAGGCACGCGCTCGCGATCGGGTCACCCGCGAGGCCCGCCCGGCCTGGGGTCAGCGGAGGAGCGCGGCGACGGCGTCCGCGCCGAGGCGGGCCGGCTCGCGGGAGAGCCGCTCGATCGCGAAGCCGCGGACGAGCTCCGCTGGGCCAACCCGGAGGCCCGGCGCGCAGAGCCCCGCCGACGCGGCGAGCAGCCCCACCACCGCCCGCGGATCCGCCCCACGCTCCCGCAGCTCGCCCACCGACAGCGCGCCGTGCCGCTTCGCGAGGCGCGCGCCGTCGTCGCCCACGACGAGCGGCACGTGCGCGAAGCGCGGCGGGGCGCCGCCGAGCGCCCGCCACAGGAGGAGCTGGCGCGCGGTGGAGGAGAGCAGGTCGCTGCCCCGCACCACGTCGGTCACCTCCATCGCGAGGTCGTCCACCACGACCGCGAGCTGGTAGGCCGGCACGCCGTCGGCGCGCATCACCACGAAGTCGCCGGTGGAGGCCGCGACGTCCACGGCCTGCGGCCCGAACACCGCGTCCTCGAAGCGGAGCTCCCCTGCCGGCGCCCGGAAGCGCCAGGCGGCCGGCTTCCCGCGCGCCGCCCGCGCGTCCCGCTCATCCTTCGTGAACTGCGCGCAGATGCCCGGGTAGCGGGGCCCCTCGTCGGCGGGGCCGTGCGGCGCGTGCGAGGCCGCGGCGATCTCCGCGCGCGAGCAGAAGCACTCGTACACGAGCCCGGCCTCGCGCAGCCGCGCGAGCGCGGCGGCGTAGCGCCCGAGCCGCTCCGACTGACGGTACGGCGCGTGCGGGCCGCCCACGTCGGGCCCCTCGTCCCAGTCGAGGCCGAGCCAGCGCAGCTCCGCGAGGATGCGCCCCTCGAGCCCCGGCCGCACGCGCGGGCCGTCGAGGTCCTCCACGCGCATCGCGAGCCGCCCGCCGCGCGCGCGCGCGTCGAGCCAGGCGAGGAGCGCGGTGCGCGCGTTCCCGAGGTGCATCGGTCCGGTGGGCGTGGGCGCGAAGCGTCCGCGAGGCATCACGCCGGCGACGCTAGCACGGCGCCGAAAAGAACTTGCCGCGCTCGGCACGCGACAACAGGCTAGGAGCCACCATGAGGCAGGCAGGCGTGCTCATTCCCCTCTTCTCGATCCGCACGCCTGCGCAGTGGGGCGTGGGCGAGATCCCCGATCTCGTCCCCTTCGCGCGCTGGGCCGCGTCCGCGGGCTTCTCGCTCGTGCAGGTGCTCCCGGTGAACGAGGCCTCGCGCGGCCAGAACAGCCCCTACGCGGCGCTCTCGGCCTTCGCGATCGACCCGGTGTACCTCGCCCTCGACGCGGTGGAGGACTTCCTCGCCGCCGGCGGCCTCGACGCGCTCGGCGACGCGGCGGCGGAGCGCCTCGCGCACCTCCGCGCGGCGCCGCACGTCGCCTGGGAGCAGATCCGCGTGCTGAAGGGGCGCGCGCTCGCGCTCGCCTTCGAGCGCTTCCTCGAGCACGAGTGGCGCCACCGCACGGGCCGCGCGCGCGAGCTCGAGGCCTTCGCCGCGACGCACGCGGCGTGGCTCGACGACTACGCGCTGTTCGTCGCGCTCCACGACGAGCGCTTCCGCGGGAGGCCCTGGGGCGAATGGGAGGACGCCGCGCTGCGCGCCCGCGACCCGGCCGCGCTCGCCGCCGCCCGCACCGCGCTCGCCGACCGCGTCCTCTACCAGCAGTACGTGCAGTGGCAGCTCGACCGCCAATGGCACGCCGCGCGCCGCGCCGCGAACCAGGCCGGCGTCGAGCTCATGGGCGACCTGCCCTTCATGGTCGCCGGCGACTCGGCCGACGTGTGGAGCCGGCAGGACGACTTCCGGCTCGACGCGCGCGTGGGCGTACCGCCCGACGTGTTCAGCGAGACCGGGCAGGACTGGGGCCTCCCGGTGTACCGGTGGGACCGGATGCGCGCGCAGGGCTTCCCGTGGCTCGTCGAGCGCGCGCGCCGCTCGGCCAACCTCTACGGCGTCTACCGGGTCGATCACCTCGTCGGCTTCTACCGGACCTACTTCCGCGAGGGGAACGCCGTGGAGGGCCGCTTCTCCCCGGCCGCGGAGCCCGAGCAGACCGCGCTCGGCGAGAAGGTGATCGACATCTTCTCGCAGGGCGCGCGCGTCGTCGCCGAGGACCTCGGGGTCGTGCCCGACTTCGTGCGCGCGTCGCTCGCCCGGCTCGAGGTGCCCGGCTACAGGGTGCTCCGCTGGGAGCGCGCCTGGAAGGAGCCGGGGCAGCCGTGGCGCGATCCCGCGACGTACCCGGAGGTCTCGCTCGCGACGAGCGGCACCCACGACACCGAGTCGCTCGCGGACTGGTACGACGAGCTCTCGGTGGAGGACCGCGGAGCGCTCTTGGCGCTCCCCGAGCTCGCCGCGCTCCGGGCGCGCGCGCCGGACACCTACGACGACGGCGTGCGCGACGCGCTGCTGGACCTGCTCTACCGCTCCGGCTCCGACCTCTTGCTCCTGCCGTTCCAGGATGCGCTCGGGGCCCGCGAGCGCGTGAACGTCCCCGGCACCGTGACCGAGGACAACTGGACCTACCGGATGCCGGTGGAGGTCGCGCG
>Ga0318492_10000061_pt1 | contig 22963 bp, 16 predicted proteins | sample GRESIP108b1f22_FD_203292 | JGI IMG/M metagenome (GOLD analysis project Ga0318492, IMG submission 203292) | Tropical soil microbial communities from Luquillo Experimental Forest, Puerto Rico - GRE.SIPMG.108b1f22 | ecosystem: Environmental > Terrestrial > Soil > Tropical forest > Bulk soil... | reverse complement strand
GCATGTACTGGCGGATCGGCCCGCGCTACCGCGACCGGCCGCGTGCGGACAACAAGGCGGACCTCAGGCGGCTCGCGGCCTCCGGGCGGCCGCCGGGCCTGCTCGCCTTCGACGGCGACCGGGCGGCCGGATGGTGCGAGCTGGCCCCGCGGGCCGAACTCGCCTGGCTGGCGCGCGCCCGGTACCTGGAGCCGGTCGATGACCTGCCCGTCTGGTCGGTCCCTTGCTTCTACGTCCGGTCCTCGCACCGCAGCCGGGGTGTCATGGACGCCCTGATCGAGGCCGCCTGGCCGGCGGCGGCCTCGGCGGGCGCCCCGGCCCTGGAGGCCTACCCGGTCGACACGACCGTGCCGTCTCATACCGGCAACCTGTTTCCCGGGGTGGCGGCGGCCTTCGCCCGGCACGGGTTCCGGGTCGTGGCCCGGCGCAAGCCGGACCGTCCGGTGATGCGCAAGGTCCCCGGGCCGGCGTGAACGGCCGCGGGTTTCTCCACCTGACCTCCACAGAGGCTGCACGCCGTCTGCATTCCGGCGGGTTCTGGTGGGCCGGCGGGATCCTGCGAGGCGGGGGCGGCCGGGCCGGACCCCAGGGGAGGCGGTCATGCAGCGGCCAATCTTCTTGCTGGTTTCCGGCAACGGGCCTCGCCTGGATGCGCTGCGCCATGACCTGAACCGGCGCTACGAGGCCGACTACGAGGTGACCGCCGCCGCGTCGGCCGCGGCGGCACTGACCATGCTGGCGGTGCACGCGGGTTCGGGCGTGGAGGTCGCGCTGGTCATCGCCGACGTGCACCTCGTGGACATGCCCGCGGTCGATCTCCTGGCCCGCGCCCACGGCCTGCATCCCGGGGCCAAGCGGATCCTGCTCATCGAGCACGGCGACTGGTCGCCCGAACATCCCGCCGTGCTGGCGATAGCGCTGGGGAAGATCGACTACCACCTGTACGCGCCGTGGTATCCGCTGGAACGGGGCCTGTACCCGGCGATGAGCGAGTTCCTCGCGGCCTGGGACAAGTCCCGTAAGCCTTCCTTCGCGGCGTTCCGCATCGTCGGGCCGGCCAACTCGCCCCGGGCCCACCGGCTCCGCGATGACCTGGCCCGCATCAGCGTGCCGTACTGGTCTTTCGACGACAGCTCGGCGGAGGGAAGGCGGCTGCTGCGCGAGCACCGCCTGGAGGGCACGCGCCTCCCCGTGGTCCTGGCCATGGACGGGACGGTGCTCGTCGACCCGTCACACGAGGACCTGATGGCGACGCTGGGCATGCCGTCGGCCCTGGGCACACGGGCGTGCGACGTGGCCGTCGTCGGCGCCGGGCCCGCGGGCCTGGCGGCCGCGGTCTACGCGGCGTCCGAGGGGCTCGGCACGGTGATCCTCGAGCCTGACCTGCCCGGCGGGCAGGCCGGTACGAGTTCCCTGATCCGCAACTACCTCGGGTTCCCGCGCGGCCTGTCCGGCGAGGACCTGACCAGCCGGGCGGTCGACCAGGCGTGGCTGTTCGGGGCCAGCTTCACGCTCGGCGCAGCCGATGGCCTGACCGTGGACGGAGAATCGCGCGTGGTGCACGCCGCGGGCGGCCGGCTCGAGGCCCGCGCGGTCGTCATCGCCACCGGCGTCACCTGGCGCCGCCTCGGCGTGCCGGAGCTGGAGGCACTGGTCGGCGCCGGCGTCTTCTACGGCGCCGTGGCCGCGGAGGCCCGCGCCATGGCGGGCCAGGACGTCTACGTCATCGGCGCCGGCAACTCGGCCGGACAGGCCGCGATCCACCTGGCCAGGTACGCGGCCACGGTCACGATGGTAGTGCGCGGCGCGGACCTGGGCACCACCATGTCCAGCTACCTCGTCACCGAGATCGGCAAGACCGGCAACATCCGCGTCCGCCTGGCCACCGAGGTCGCCGGCGGCCGCGGCCAGTGCAGCCTGGAGACCCTGACGCTGCGGGACCGGATCAGCGGCGCCACGGAGGCCGTGCCCGCCGCCGCGCTGTTCGTGATGATCGGCGCCGAACCCCGCACCACCTGGCTCCCCGGCGCCGTCGAGCGAGACGACCAGGGATTCATCCGCACCGGCCGGGACCTGCACCGGGCGGGCGAGCTCCCGGACGGCTGGCCGCTGAAGCGGCCGCCGCTGCCGCTCGAAACGAGCGTTCCCGGCGTCTTCGCCGCGGGGGACGTGCGGTACCGGTCCATCAAGCGGGTCGCCTCGGCCGCGGGCGAGGGCGCCACCGCCATCCATCTCGTGCACGAGTACCTGCGGGCCGAGCCGGATTGACGGCGGGCCGGCCTAGGAGGCGGCGTCTCTCTCCGCGAGCGCGGCGACGAGCTGCGTCCTGGAGCGGACGTCCAGCTTGCGGTAGATCTGGCGCAGGTGGAACTCGACCGTCTTGGGTGACAGGAACAGGTCGGCCGCGATGTCGCGGTTGGACGCCCCGCGCTGCACCGCCGCGGCCACGCGCTGTTCCTGCGGGGTGAGCGCACGGTCGTCCTGCGCCGGCCGGTGGCGCGCGCCCGCCGCGCGCAGCTCGGCTTCGGCCTGGCGGGCCCAGGTGTCCGCGTGCAGGCGTTCGAATCCTTCCAGCGCGGCCCGGAGGTGCTGGCGGGCCGTCACGCGGCGGCGGGCCCGGTGCAGGCGGCGGCCGAGCGCCAGCAGGGTACGGGCCCGCTCGAACGGCATGGGCCGCCGGTCGTCGAACGCGAGCGCGCCGGCGAAGGCCGCTTCGAAGTCGTCGTCGAGCAGCCCGCGGCAGCGGGCCGCCGCGGCGGCGGCCACCGGGCTGCCGGTGCAGACCGCCTGGCGTTCGAGGACGGCGAGCACACGGCGGGCGTCGCCGATCCGGCCCTGGCGGGCGTAGGCCTCGACGAGATCCTGCGCCCACGGGACGATCACCGGCTCCTCGAGCCCGGATTCCCCGGTCAGCCGCTCGACGATCTCGAGCTCGCAGATGGCCGCGTCGATCCGGTCCAGGCCGAGCTCGAGGAAGCCGAGCGCGCCGTGCACGAACCGGAAGCCGGCGCCGATCCGGGTGGACCTGGCCATCTGCAGCGCTGTCTGCGCTATCGCACGGCTCTCCTCCGGGCGGTTCCTGGCCGCCAGGATCCGCGCCCGGATGGTGAGCGCCCACCCCACCACCGCCGGCTGGCCGACGTCGCCCGCGACCTGAATGGCCTCCAGGGCCAGGGCGTCGGCGGCGTCCCAGTCGCCGAGCCGGAAGGTGGTATCCGCGGCGACCTGCAACAGGCCGCTCAGCGCACCCAGGGCGCCCGCGTCCCGCGCGCCCCGGCACAGTGCCAGGCTCTCCGCCCGGGCCTGCTCGAACTCCCCGAGGGGGATGCGGCACCTGAGCAGCACGTACAGCCACGACCAGTCCGGGCCGAGCCAGTCCCGGCCGGCCGCGAAACGGGCGGCCTCGGTCAGGACCGCACGGGCCTCGGGTACCTGGCCGCGCAGGGTGAGCGTCCAGCCCAGCACGCCCAGGACCGCCCCGCGCACCGACGGGTCGTCTCCGTCGCGGAGCAGCCCGGCGGCCGACCGGACCAGCCGCTCCGCCTCCAGGTAGGCACCCGTGTTGGTGGCGCCGTTGGCGGCGTCAGCGAGCATCATGGCCGCGAGCACCGGCCATCGCGGCGCCACCTGCCTGGCCTGATCGACCAGCAGGGGGGTGGCCTCGGCGGAGCGGCCCCTCCAGACGAGCATCCGGCCGCGGAGCTGCTGCGCCCGCGCCCGCTGTTCCGCGTCGCCGGTCAGCTCGGCCGCCTCGGCGAGCAGCGCGAGCGTACGGTCCGCCAGGCCCGCGCCGGCGGCCGCCTGGCCCGCCGTGATCAGGCGGCGGCTCGCGGCCTCGGGCTCGGGCGACAGGCGCGCCGCCCGCTCGAGCGCCCCCGCGCCCGCGGCGTAGGCCCGCCGCGCCACCGCCCGGCCGCCGACCCGTTCCAGGGCGGCCGCCACCTCCTCGTCGGGCCCGATCGTGGCCGCGGCCAGGTGCCACGCCCGGCGATCATCGTCATCTCGCAGCACCACGGCCAGGGCGGCGTGAGCGGCGCGGCGGGCGGCGGCCCGCGCCTCGGCGTACACCAGGCCGCGGATCAGCGGGTGCGCGAAGGTCACCACGCCGGCGCCGAGACGCACCAGGCCGGACGCTTCGGCGTCGGCCAGCTGCCCGGCATCGATCCCGGCGTGCAGGCACGCCGCCGCGATCACCGGCAGCCCGGTCCCCGAGTGCGCCGCGGCGATCAGCAGGGCCTGCCGGGCCGGCCCGGACAGCGCCTCGACCCGGCCCGCGAACGCACGCTGCAGCCGGCCCCCGGGCCCCAGCGGGAGCTCGAGCGCCACGACGCCGGCCCGCTGGCCGGCGGTCAGCGTGGCGGGCAGCTCGACCAGGGCCAGCGGGTTGCCCGCCGCGGCCTGTGCGATCGCCGCCGCGACCGGCGGCGCCAGCTCCGGGGCGCGATGCCGGAGGAGTTCGGCCGCCGCGGCGTCGTCGACCGGACCGACGGGCAGGTCCGGCAGGCGGAGACGCTCCGGCGGGTACCACGGGTCCCGCGCGGCCAGCACGACCGCGAGCGGCCCGCTGGCCCGGCGGGCGACGTACTCGATGCACTCGCGGGAGGACGCGTCGACCCACTGGACGTCGTCCACCACGACGAGGACCGGGTGGCATCTGGCCTCGGCCCGCAGCATGCCGAGCGCGGCGACGCACACCGCCAGGCGGTCACCCGGCGCGGGCGGCTCCAGCGCCAGCGCGCCCATGAGCGCGGCGGCCTGCGGCACCGGCAGCGCGTCCAGCTGGCGGAGCACCGGGTGGAGGAGGTCGGCCAGCGCGGAGAAGGCGAGTTCCGCCTCGGTCTCGGCCCCGCAGGCCCGCACCACCGTGACCGCGCCGCCGCAGCGTTCGACCAGCGCCTCGAGCAGGGTCGTCTTGCCGATCCCGGCCTCCCCGTGCACGACGAGGGCGCCGCCCTCACCGCGCGCGAGCGCGGCGACGAGAGCGTCGAGCCGGGCCAGTTCGGCCATCCGGCTGACGATCATCCTGAGGCTCCGGAGGGGGGACCGGGCTGCGCGGGCTCATCGCCGCGGGTGCCGCGTCAGCCAACCCCGCTGGTGTGCAGCTGCGGTGAAGGCCATGTGGAGTTTCTGTGGAGATGGCGCGCCGTCCCGGCCGCGGCGCGCGTGTCAGCGGGCGGTCAGGGGATGTCAGCGGGATCTCGGTGAGCTGTCAGGGCGGGGCCGCAGCCTGAGGGCATGACGTACTCAATCATTGCTGACGGGCTGGTCAAGCGGTTCGGGGAAACCCGGGCGCTGAACGGGATCGACCTCGCGGTCCCGACCGGCACCGTGTTCGGCCTGCTCGGGCCGAACGGCGCAGGGAAGACGACGGCGGTCAGGATCCTGGCCACCCTGGCGCGGCCTGACGGCGGGCACGCCACCGTCTGCGGTCACGACGTGGTGCGGCACGCGCACCAGGTCCGGCAGCTCACCGGGCTGACCGGGCAGTACGCGTCGGTGGACGAGACGCTCACCGGCCTGGAGAACCTGGTGCTCATCGGGCGGCTGACCGGCCAGACACGGGCGGCGGCCCGGGCCCGGGGGCAGGACCTGCTGGCCTCGTTCCGGCTCGAGGACGCGGCCGACCGGGCGGTGAAGACGTACTCCGGCGGGATGCGCCGGCGCCTGGACCTGGCCGCCAGCCTGGTCACCAGGCCGCGGGTGCTCTACCTGGACGAGCCGACGACCGGGCTCGACCCGCGCAGCCGCAACGAGATGTGGGAGGTGGTGCGCGGCCTCACCGCGACCGGGGTCACCGTGCTGCTGACCACCCAGTACCTGGAGGAAGCCGACCTGCTGGCCGGCGAGATCGCGGTCATCGACCACGGCACGGTCATCGCGACCGGGACCCCGGACGAGCTCAAGGCCCGGACCGGCGCGCTGACCCTGGCGGTCCGGCCGGCCCGCGCCGCGGACCTGGCCGCCGTGCGGGCGGTCGCGGCCGGGTTCACCCGCACCGCGCCCGAGGTCCGTGGCAGCACGGTGGCCGTGCCGGTGACCGGGGAGGACGTGATGCCCGCGGTGGTGCGGCGGCTGGACGACGCGGGCATCGCGGTGGCCGAGCTCACCCTGCGCGGGTCCACCCTCGACGAGGTGTTCCTGTCGCTCACCGGCCACCGGACGGAAGACGAACTCGAAGGGAGCGCAGCCTAAATGGACAGTACGGTCATGGGTATTACGGTCTCGGACAGTACGGCGGCGGTGGGGGCGCTGACGCCGCGGGTCCGGCCGCTGGCCGGGCTGCGGCAGACGCTCTCGCTGAGCTGGCGGACGCTGGTGCAGGTCAAGCACAACCCGGCCGAGCTGATCGACTTCAGCGTCCAGCCGGTGATGTTCCTGCTCCTGTTCACCTACGTGTTCGGCGGCGCCATCGGGGGCTCGCCGCACGCGTACCTGCAGTTCGCGCTGGCCGGCATCATCGTGCAGAACTCGCTGTTCACCACGCTGAACACGGCCACCGGGCTGGCCACGGACCTGGAGAAGGGGTTCTTCGACCGGCTGCGCTCGCTGCCGATCGCCAGGTTCGCCCCGCTGGCCGGCCGGATGGTGGCCGACCTGGCCAAGCAGACCTGGGCCATCGCCATGCTGCTGGTGATCGGGATCATCATGGGCTTCCGGGTGGGCACGGGCCCGCTCGGCGTACTGGCCGCGACGGCCCTGGTGCTGGTGTCCACGCTGGCCATCGCCTGGGCCCTGGTGCTGGTCGCGATGCTCGCGGCCAGCCCGGAGAAGGTGCAGATCTTCGGCTTCGTGGTGCTGTTCCCGCTCACGTTCACCAGCAACGCGTTCGTCCCGACCGCGTCCATGCCGGGCTGGCTGCAGGCCTGGTCCAAGGCCAACCCGGTGTCGGTGCTCTCCGACGCGGTGCGCGGGCTGATGGTGTCGGGCCCGGTCGCCCGGCCGGTGGTCGAGTCGCTGCTGTGGGCGGCGGCGTTCACCGTGGTGTTCGCGCCGCTGGCGGTCCGCGCGTTCAAGCGGAGGGTGTGACGAACCCGGCCAGCGTGTCCAGCGTGACACGGTGGCCACGCCGGTAGGCCTCGCCGTAGGTGGCGGGGCCTAGCGCGTCTCTGGCCGCGCCCGCGACGCGCTGGTCGTCTGGCACCGAACGGTCCTGGGTTCCCCGGATCGCGACGCCGGCTCCGAGCAGCTCGGCGGCGCGTTCCGGGCGGCCTTCGCGCAGCGCCAGGTCGGCCAGCCCGGACAGGGCTTCCGCGATCACGGGCGCGTCCCTGGCCGCCCGCGCGGCGGCCAGCGCCTGGTGGTGCCAGTCGCGCGCCGCGTCCAGGTCGCCCTCGGCGCCGGCCAGGTAACCGAGCCCGGTAGAGGCCACCGCGCGGAGCTGCTGGGCCACGTCCGGCGCGCTGGACAGCTGAATGGCCCGCACCAGACCCGCCCGCGCGGCCTCGGGTTTGCCGTCCAGGCGGGCCAGATCACCGGCGATATAGGCGGCGAATGCGACGGCCTCGGGCAGGCCCAGCCGTTCCGCGTCGGGCTGGGCCCGGCGGAGTTCGGCCCAGGCCGCCTCGCGCTCGCCGAGCAGCCAGAGCGGGCGCACCATGAACAGGCGGAACTGCACCTCGTCTTCCGTGCTGCCGAACGCCGCCGCGAATTCCCTGGCCCGCCGGTAGTGGCCGACCGCGGCGGCAGGCTCGCCCCGCCAGCCCTCGAGCATGGCCAGGCCACCGAGCGCGACCGCCTGGCCCCACCGCTCCCCCAGCCCGGCCAGGATTTCCGCCGCGGCCTGGAAGTCAGCTTCCGCCTGGGCGTGCTGACGGCCCAGGTTGAGCGCGGCGTGCCCGCGCAGGATCCGGGCGACGGCGCTAACCCACGGGTGCGGGTTGGCGACCGCGCCGTCGAAGATCTCCGGGGGCGGCGGGCCCTGTCCGGGGTCCGACATCCCGAACAGCCGGCCGAGCGGGCCGACCAGCGGCATGATCGGGTTGACCGGGTCGGGAACCCGGGCGGCGAGTTCGGCGGCCCGGCGGAACCAGCCGGCGCCGGTTTCGAGCATCGGCGTATCGGTGGTCAGCAGCGCGCCCATCGCGTAGGCCACGGCCAGGTGCTCCGTATCGGGCATCTCCGCGGCGCCGGGCACGCCGACCGCGGCGGCGACCAGCTCGGCACCCTCGAACTTCATGCTGCGCAGCCACCAGTACCAGCCGAGCGCGGCAGCCAGCCGCACCGCGCTCCCGGCGTCGCCGGCCGCGATCGCGCCGCGGATCGCCGCGTGCAGGTTGTCCTGGTCGGCGGCCAGCCGGCCGAGCCAGTCCAGCTGGTGCGCGCCGCGCAGGTGGTCCTGGCCCGTCTCGGCCAGCCGGGTGAAGTAGCGCGCGTGCTCCTCGCGCGCCTCCTCCCGCTCCTCCGCCTCGGCCAGCCGTTCCTGCCCGTAGGCCCGGATGATCTCCAGCATCCGGTACCTGGGGCCCTCGGTGCTGGCCGGGGGGGACGACCCCCCCAGACCCCCCCGCGGGGCCACGTGCCGCACGGTCAGCAGCGACTTGTCCGTGAGCGCGCTGAGCAGGTCGAGGACCTGGTCGGCGCGAACCCCGGACCCGGCGCAGACCTGCTCGGCGGCCTCCAGGGTCGCACCGCCGGCGAACACCGAGAACCGGCGCCAGACCGCGCGCTCGGGCTCGTCGAGCAGGTCCCAGCTCCAGTCCACCACCGCGCGCAGCGTCTGGTGCCTGGGCATCGCGATCCGGCTGCCGCCGGTCAGCAGCCCGAACCGGTCGTCCAGGCGGGCCGCGATCTGTTCCGGGGCCATGGTGCGCATCCGGGCCGCGGCCAGCTCGATGGCCAGCGGCATGCCGTCGAGCGCGCGGCAGATCCTCGCCAATGCGGGCGCGTTGTCCGCGGTGACCTCGAAACCGGGCAGCACCGCGCGAGCCCGCTGGGACAGCAGGCGGACCGAGGCGAAATCGCCGGCCGCGGGGGCGGGCGACCCGGCTCGTTCGGCTCCGTCAAGCGTGACGGCGGGATCCGGCGGGAGCGTGAGCGGGCCTACGGTCCACAGCGCCTCACCGGTGATGCTGAGCGGCTCCCGGCTGGTGGCCAGGATGCGGACCTGCGGGCAGGCGGCCAGCACCCGGCCGGCCAGCCGGGCCGCGGCGGCCACCAGGTGCTCGCAGTTGTCCAGCACCAGCAGCGCCCGCCGGCCGGCCAGCGACGCCAGCAGGCGGCTGAGGGCGTCGGCGTCGTCGGCCAGCGAGCCGAGCGGGCCGCGCGCGGTCAGCAGCACCTGCTCGCGCAGGCCGAGCGCGGCCAGCGCGGCCGAGGGAACCTCGGCCGGGTCGGTGACCGGGGCCAGCTCGACCAGCCACACCCCGTCGGGGGAGGCGGGCAGCTCGGCCCGGGCCGCCTCAACGGCCAGCCGGGTCTTGCCCGCGCCGCCCGGGCCGGTCAGCGTGAGCAGCCGGTGCGAGCCGAGGAGCCCGGCGACCTCGGAGAGTTCGGCGTCGCGGCCGACGAAGCTGGTCAGCTCGGCGCGCAGGTTGGTGTGCGGCGCCGGCGCCGGGGGCTCTTGGAGGAGCTCCAGGTGCAGCGCCGCCAGTTCGGCCGAAGGATCGGCGCCGAGCTGGTCGGCCAGCCGCTTCCTGGTCTGCTCGTAGACCTCTAGGGCGGCACCGCGCCGCGCGGACGCGTGCAGCGCGCGCATCAGGCGGGCGGCCAGCGGCTCGCGCATCGGATGCGCCACGACCAGCTCCTCGAGCTCGGCGACCAGCGGCTCGGCGGGCCCGGTCAGCAGGTCGGCGTCGATGCGGTGCTCGGTGGCGGTTAGTTTCTGCTCGTCCAGCCGGGCGATGACGGCCTCGCCGAACTCGGTCCCGGCCACCTCGGCCAGGGCCGGGCCGCGCCACAGCTTCAGCGCCTCGCGCAGCGTGACGGCGGCGGCGGCCGGATCGGTGCGCAACTGCGCCTGGCCCGCCGCGGCCAGCTCCTCGAACCGGACGATGTCGGTGTCCCGCGGGTCGAGGGTGAGCTGGTAGCCGGCCGGCCGGGATTCGATCACCGCCTCGGGCAGCGCGCGGCGCAGCCGGGAGACCAGGGCCTGCAGCGCGTTCGGCGCTCCGGACGGCGCTTGCTCTGCCCACAGGCCGTCGATGAGCTGGCTGGCCGGCACCACCTGGCCGGGGCGCAGCGCCAGCATGACCAGCAGCGTGCGCAGCCTGGCCCCGCCGACTTCGAGGACCTCTCCCGAGCCGGCCAGGACCTCCAGCGGACCGAGCATCGCCACCTGCACGCGCTCAATTCTGCCCGGGCCTGGGTAGGAGTCCAGACGTGGATCCTGTGGACGCGCTGCGGAAGATCGCCTTCGAACTGGAGCGGGACGGCGCGCCGACGTACCGCGTGCAGGCGTTCCGCCGCGCGGCCGCCGTGCTCGCCGCGCTGCCGCCGGGTGAGCTCGAGCGCCGGATCTCGGCGGGCACGCTGCAGGCGCTGAAGGGCGTCGGCGACACGACCGCCCAGGTGGTCGAGGAGGCCGCGCGCGGCGAGGTGCCTGGTTATCTCGCCCGGCTGGTCGCCGGTCAGCCGGCGTCGGCTTCCGATGGGCTGCGGGCGGCGCTGCGCGGCGACTGCCATACCCACTCGGACTGGTCGGACGGTGGGAGCCCGCCGCGGGAGATGGCCGAGACGGCCCGCGACCTGGGGCACGAGTGGATCGCGCTGACCGACCACTCGCCCCGGCTGACCGTGGCCAACGGGCTGTCGGCGGCGCGGCTTCTCGCTCAGCTGGAGCTCGTCGAGGAGCTGAACTCGGAGCTGGCGCCGTTCCGGATCCTGACCGGCATCGAGGTGGACATCCTGGAGGACGGCTCGCTCGACCAGCGTGAGGACCTGCTCCGCCGTCTCGACGTGGTGGTGGCCAGCGTCCACTCCCAGCTGCGGATGCCGGCCGGTCCGATGACCAGGCGGATGGTGGCCGCGATCCGCAACCCGCACGTGACCGTGCTCGGGCACTGCACCGGGCGGCTGATCGGCCCCAACCGGCAGGGCCGGGGCCGGCGCCCCGAGTCGGAGTTCGACGCCTCGGTCGTGTTCGACGCGTGCCGGGAGGCCGGTGTGGCCGTCGAGATCAACTGCCGACCCGAACGCTCCGACCCGCCGGACCGGCTGCTGAAGCTGGCCGCCGAGGCCGGCTGCGTGTTCGCCATCGACTCCGACGCGCACGCCCCGGGCCAGCTGGACTGGCTGGTCAACGGCACCGTGCGGGCCGAGCGGGCCGGCATTACCGCGGACCGTGTGATCAACACCCGCGGCGCGGACGAGATGGCCGGCGGCCGCTCCGCCGAGGCGTGAAGCGGCGCCTCCGCCTCGATCAGCGGTCGCCTTTGTCACAAGCTGAGCGTCTTGCAGGCTGAGCGTCTTGGCGGCGGGTTGCGCCACGTCACGACAATCAACTTTCGTCACGGTCACATCGGACGTCACATGCAGAGCGCCTTTCCGGAGGGCGTTGTCCCCGGTTGGCGGCTGGCGATCGGGTGAGACGAACCTCTGGTAACAGTGGCACCACCGGTCGCAGTTCGTAAGGCGTGGATGTCCCAACCATGCTGTTCATGCGACGTGGATGTGGCATCCACGCCTTATCAATCAGCAGGATCGCGGCCCGGGCCCGCCGCAGACCCGGGCCGCGATCCGGTCATAGACGGGGTACCGCCCACCCGGCGACCAGGTCCTGGCGGTCGTGGCGGTCCCTGTCGTACGCTGATAGAACGATCTACCATATCGAAGCTCCGCGGGACATACCGTGTCAAGAGGTGAGCCAAGCCGGCAGTACGGTGACCACGTGACTAGGTCTCGATCAGGCCAGGCCAGACCCCCTGAGCCCGCGACCGCGCGTCAGGTAACGATCCAGGACGTGGCGCGTGCCGCCGCGGTATCCCGGCAGACCGTCTCGAACGTGCTCAACGGCAGCGGGCGGGTGGGGGACGCCGCCCGGGCCCGGGTGCTGGCGGCGGTGGAGGCGCTCGGCTACTACCCGCACCATGGCGCGCGGAGCCTGCGCTCGCGCCGGACCAGGCAGTTCGCCTACGTCATGCCGCACGTGCAGCTGTTGCCGGGCAACTACATCATGCAGCAGTTCCTGCAGTCGCTGGCCGCGGCGTGCGCGCGGCGGGGCTACAGCCTGGTGATCGTGGTCCCGGAAGGGGACCCCAGGGACGAGATGCGGCGCCTGATCGCCAGCCGGAGCGTGGACGGGTTCCTGCTCTCCGATTTGCAGCGGGACGACCCGCGGGTGAAGCTGCTGGCCGGGGCCCAGATGCCGTTCGCCTGCTTCGGCCGGACCGACCCGGCGCTGCCGCAGAACTGGGTCGACATCGACAACCGCGGGGCCGTCGCCGCGGCCGTGGAGCACGTGCTGGCCCGGGGCTTCGGGCGGATCGCCTTCGTCGGCTACCGGACGCCGAACTACTGGGACGCCGAGCGGGCCGCCGGGTTCAGGGACGGGCTGGCCGCGGGCGGGCTGTCGGCCGGGCATGCGGACATGCTGCTGGTGGACGACGGCAACGTACGAAGGAAGGTCAGGTCGCTGCTGTCCGCGGGTCGTACCGGCCGGCGGCCGGACGCCGTCGTGACCAGCAGCGACCGGCTCGCCGGGGCGGTCTACAGCGTGGCCGCGGAGCTCAGGCTGCGGATCGGCCAGGACCTCGCGGTCACCGGCTTCGACGGCAGTGCCGCGGCCGCCCTGATGCACCCGGAGCTGACCACCATGGCCATCCCGGTCGACGACATCGCCCGGCAGGTGGTGGCGCGGGCGCTGCGGCAACTCGAGCACGGGCCCGGTCGGGAGCCAGGCGAGGTGGTGCAGGCCAGGTTGCGGCCGGGCGAGAGCACGGGCGGGTCAGGCCGGGAGCCCGGCGGGCCCGCCGGACGGGGTGAAGAGGAGGACGCCGCGCCGATCTGGAAACGATTCCAGGGGTCGGCTTTCCCGGCCGTCGTCCCCGGCCCCGACCGTCGCGTCACCATCGCGGACGTGGCCGCCGACGCCGGGGTGGGGGTCGGCACGGTCTCCCGGGTCCTCAACCGGAGCGACCAGGTGCGTGAGTCCACGATGCGGACGGTGCTCGACTCGATCGACCGGCTCGGCTACCGGCCGAGCCATGCCGCGGCGGCCCTGGTCCGCGGCACCCCCCATACCGTGGCGCTCATCGTCGCCTACATGACCAGGCCGTCCGCCGTCGTCCGGGTGGCCAGCGCGCTGGCCGTCCTGGAGGAGCAGGGCTACGACACGATCGTGTGCAACGTGGACAGCCCGGCGGAGCGGGACCGGCATCTGGAGGCGCTGCTGCCCACCCATCGGGCCGACGGGGTCCTGGCCATCTGCCTGCCGCTGTCCCGCGGCCAGCTCGGCCAGTTCGCCCGGGCGGGCGTCGCCCTGGTCAGCGTGGACGCGGCCAACCCCGGCGTGCCGCAGACCGTCGTCGACGACGTGGCCGGCGGCCGGCTCGCGACCGGCCACCTCATCGCGCTGGGGCACCGGCGGATCGGCTTCGTCGGCGACATGCCCCATCGCAGATCCCCGGCCGGGCTGGGCTTCACCTCCTCCGCGAGCCGGCAACGCGGCTACCAGCAGGCCCTGGCCGCGGCGGGCATCGAGGCGGAGGCTGGGCTGATCCGGCGGGGCCCGCACGACGCCGCGGTCGCGGCCGAGCACGCGGCGCAGCTGCTGAAGTCCCCGGATCCTCCGTCGGCGATCTTCGCCGCCTCCGACACCCAGGCCATCGGCGTCCTGGCCGCGGCGGACCGGCTCGGCGTGGCCGTGCCCGGCCAGCTGTCGGTCGTCGGCTTCGACGACATCGAGTCCGCGACCTTCCTCGGCCTCAGTACGGTGCGCCAGCCGCTGGCCCGCAGCGGGACCGAGGGCGCGCGGCGGCTCTGCGCCCTGCTGCGCGGAGAGCGGGTCCGGCCGCTGCGGCAGGAACTGCCGATCGAGCTGATGGCGCGGGGCACTTCGGCGCGGGCGCGGCGCTAGCGCGACACGGAAGGTACGCCCGGCCGCACCCGGATCACTTCGCCTCCGCGGTGGCGCGAGGGCGGCTGGCGTGGATACTTGCTGGTATAGGAACGGAAGGATGTCTGAGCTGCGCGCCCTGAGGAGTGTCAAGCGGGGCCGGGCGGCGCGGCCGTTTCTGGCGGCGCTGACGGTCACGGTCGCGCTCCTGGCCGCCGCGTGCACCTCGCCGAAACCGCAGGCGCCCAGTGGGCTGCCCACCGCGGCGAGATCGCCGCAACCCGCCAGCTCCGTCAGCCCGCCCGATACCCCGGCCGGCGCCCAGCTCCGCTGGCTCATCGCGGCGACAGCCCATCTGCCCCTGTCCCGCGCGCAGATACGCGCCCACTTCGACCCGGCCTTCCTCGCCCAGGTCAGCCCGGTCGCACTGAACGAGGCACTGCAGCAGGACGCGATCAATATCAGGTTGCTGTCGGTCAGGGTCAGCGAGCTGAGCACGCTGGTCGCAGACGTCTCCACCTACGGTGGAAGCACGCGGGCTCAGGTTCTGCTCACGGTCGACGGCCAGGGCCTGGTCAGCTGGCTGAGAATCAGCCCGGCCAGCACCGAGCCGACGCCCGCCACCTGGGCTGACGTCGATGCCACCCTGCGCTCGGTCGCGCCCCAGGTACACCTGCTCGTCGCGAACGTCAGCGGCGGCTCGTGCCAGCTGGTCCACAGCATCGCCCCCGGCACCGCGGCGCCGCTCGGCTCGGCGGTCAAGCTCTACGTGCTCGACGCGCTGGGCGACGCGGTGGCCGCCGGCAAGGTCCGCTGGGACCAGCCGCTGACCGTCACCGCGCGGTTCAGGGGCCTTCCCCCCGGCGAGCTCCAGAACGAGCCGGACGGCACCCGGATCTCGGTGCTGGACTCGGCCGCCAAGATGATCTCGCTCAGCGACAACACGGCCGCCGACATGCTGACCGGCCTCGTGGGCCGGTCCGCGGTCGAGGCGGCGCTCACCGCGACCGGGATGGCCAGCCCGGCCCTGGACCGGCCCTTCCTGACCACCCGTGAGATCTTCGTCCTCAAGCTCGAGCAATGGCCTGCACTCGCGCAGCGCTACGTTACCGCGGACGAACCCAGCCGGCGGGCGCTGCTCTCCAGCACCGTCGACCGGGCCCCTCTGCCCGCCGTGGAGGAAGCCGGGACGTGGACCACGCCACGCGATATCGACCGTCTGGAGTACTTCGCCTCGGCCAGCGACCTCTGCCGTGCTTACACCTCGCTGGCCGCGCTGGCCCGCCAGCCGGGCCTGGCCCCGATCGGCCGGGTGCTGTCGCTCAACGACGACGGCCTGCAGCTCGACCCGGCCCTATGGAAGACGACCTGGTTCAAGGGCGGATCCGAGCCGGGGGTCCTGACCCTGGCCTTCCTGGCCACCACCCGGTCGGGACATAGCTACGTCGTCACCGTGCTCGCCGAGAACAAGTCGCAGCCCATCGACCAGGCCTCGGCGATCCCCGCCATCCTCGCCGCGGTCAAGGGGGCGTTCACGCTGGCGGCCCGGGGCTGACATCCGGCGCGGCGCGCCGCCGGGCCCCGCATCCTGGACGCCGACCCGGTAGAGGACCTCTCCAGCACTAGAGTGAGCTGATGGACGCCGCACTGCGTGAGCTGAGCGATCAGATCGACCAGGCGACGCAGCGCCTGCTCGACACGGCGCGGATCATCACCGAACCGGACCTGCGGGCGCCGTCCCCGCTGCCGGGGTGGACGCGGGCGCACGTCCTGGCGCACGTGGCCAGGAACGCCGACGCGATGCGGAACATACTGGTCGGCGTGCGGACCGGCCAGGACCGTCCCGGCTACACCAGCGCCGGGTCGAGGGAGGCCGGCATCGAGCAGGATGCGGGCAGGCCGGCCAGGGAGCTGACGGCCGACCTGGCCGACTCGGCGATGGCGCTGCGTACCGTGGCCAGGCAGCTCCCCGGCGAAGGGTGGCAGGTCCCGGTGCTGATGCTGGACCCGGGGCCCCGCTTCCCCGCCGCCGAGCTGCTGACCCGGCGGCTGGTCGAAGTCGAGCTGCATCACTGTGACCTTGGCGCCGGATACGGCCCGGCCGACTGGCCGGCCGCCTTCGCCGCCATGGAACTCGGCGAGCCGATGCGGACCTGGCGCCAGGACCGGCTCAGCCAGCCCGCGGCGGCGGAGCTCACCCCGCCCCGGGCGCCCGCGCCGTGGCGTCCGGGCCGGCCGCTGCCGGGGAGCTGGCTCGGAACAAGGTGATGGCCATGGTCTTGCCCAGGACCGGATCGGCGAGCGGGAGGAGGTAGCGGTACCCGAAGGGCAGCTGGGCGCGCATGGCCCGGGGCGGCCGGGTGATCGTGGCGGATTGCCTGACCTCGAGCCCGGTCCGCTCCAGCGAACGCGGATCGTCGCAGGCCCAGGCCCAGCGGGCGTCCATCCCCTTGCTGGCCGCCAGCCGGTGCTGGTGCTCGTACGACTGCCTCGGATAGGTGTCCAGCGCGACCAGCGCCCCGGGGAACCGCGCCGCGATCCGCGCCAGGGCGGCCATGACCTGGTCCTGCGGCAGGTAGACGAGCACGCCTTCGGCGACGAAGAAGTACGGTCCCGGGCTGTGCGCCACGTCCGGCAGCCAGCCCTCGTCCAGGACGGACGCGGCCACCATCCGGCGCCGTCCGGTGTCGGCGAAGAAGTTCCTGCGCAGCTCGATGGTGTCCGGCAGGTCCAGGTCGAGCCAGTGCACCTGGCCGTTGTCGACCCGTTCGAACCGCGTGTTCAGCCCGGAGCCGAGCTCCACCACCGTCGCCGCGGGATGCGCGGCCAGGAACCCGCGCACCCAGAAGTCGATGATCGCGGTGCGCAGGACGGTGACGAACCCGCCCGCGCCCCGGCCGTACTTGGCCGCGTCGTAGTCGATCGACCCCAGGATCTCCGCCGCCTTGGGGTCGCGCAGCACCGGGTGCTTCCGCTGTGTCTCCCGCGCCCGGGCGGCGAGCGTGATGAACAGGGTCTCCTGCACGGCGCCGAGCCGCACCTGATGTTTGTCCTCCATGTGACCCATTACACCCGCCGGGCCGCGTACGTTGGTTATCCGTGCGCTGGTGGCGGAATCTCGCGCTGGGCGCCGCCGTGATCGCCCTGGCGGCGTGCGGCCAGGACCCCGCGCCTCCGACCACGTGGACGGCGTTCCGGCACCTGCCCGGCGTGGTGGACCTGGCCGGGCCGCACGCCGACGGGTCGTTCCTGGTCGCCGCGGCCGGGCGGCTGTTCGTGCTGGGACGCGACGGCACGCTACGCCCGTTCGCGCGGGGCGCGGACGGCTACCGGACCGCGACGGGCACCGAGCCCTACCTCGCCCTGGCAGGCAGCCGTGCGGGGGGCGGGAAGCCGTGCCCGTTCGGGATCGATACGGCCTTCGCCCTCGAGCCCGGGCCACGCCCGGGTGTGATCATGATCAGCCAGGACGGCCGGTCGCGGCGGTTCGCCAGCCTCCCGCCCGGCGGCTTCCCGTCGGGCATCGCGTTCGACACCACCGGGCGGTTCGGGCACAGGCTGCTGGTCACCACGGAGCACCAGGGCCGGACCACGGTGTTCGCCATCGGCTGCGACGGCCGGCCGACCACGGTGGCGGCTGGCGCGCCGCCCATGGAGGGCGGGATCGCCGTGGCGCCGGCGACGTTCGGCCGGTTCGGCGGCGACCTGATCGCGCCGGACGAGGGCCACGGCCTGGTGTACGCGGTGGACCCGGCCGGCCGGGTCGTGACGCTGGCGCGGTCAGGCCTGCCGGCCGGCGGCGACATCGGCGTGGAGTCCGCCGGGTTCGTCCCACCGCAGGTATCCGCCGCCTACCTGGCCGACCGCTTCTCGGCGCGCAACAAGCACCCGGGCGACAACGCCATCTTGCGGCTGGCCGCGGCGGACCTGGCGCGGGCCGGGATCAGGCCCGGGGATCTCCTGGTCGCCGCCGAGGGCGGCGCCGGGACCATCGACGTGCGGTGCGCGGCGGCGTGCACCGTCCGGTACGTGGCCGCCGGGCCCGCGATCGCGCACGCCGAAGGGCACATCGTCTTCGCGCCGTCATGAGCGCGGCCAGACCGCGATTGCCCTGGTTACACTGGTGCCCGAGGGGGGGGACCACAGAGAGGCAGGCCAAGCGTGGCACGCGGCGTCCAGGTCGGCGACAAGGCCCCCGACTTCACCCTCCCGTCGCAATCAGGCGAACAGGTCCGGCTGCAGGACCGGCTCGGCGAGCGGGTGGTCGTCCTGTACTTCTACCCCAGGGACCACACCACCGGCTGCACCGCCGAGGCGTGCGCGTTCCGCGACAGCCACGAGACGTTCACCGACGCCGGGGCCGAGGTGATCGGGGTCAGCTCCGACTCGGCGGACCGGCACGCCGGCTTCGCCGGCCAACACCGGCTGCCGTTCACGCTGCTGGCCGACCGGGGCGGCCGGGTCCGCAAGGCCTACGGGGTGCCGGCCGTGCTCGGCGTGATCCCCGGCCGGGTTACCTACGTGATCGACCGCACCGGCACGGTCCGGCACGTCTTCAACTCGATGACCAACATCGACGGGCACGTCAGCGAGGCGCTCGAGGTGGTCAGGCAACTGCAGGCCGAGCAGCCCGCGTTACGGTGCCTGCCTTAGGGGGCCTCGTCGGTCAGCACGTCGCGGCGCAGCCGGGGAAACACCTTGGACACCTTGCCCAGCAGGTAGTCGCCGTAGGTGCCGGTGAACGCGTGCAGGTTCTGCCCGTCCCAGCGCGGCTGGCCGCCTTCGGCGACCGCGGCCCTCCCCGGCAGCGGCGGGATCTCGGCGGTGAAGTCGGGGTCGAAGAAGAACGGGAAGGAGAACCGGTCCCGGCCGCTGACGTTGCGGACACGGTGCGGGGTCGACCGGTACCAGCCGGCGGTCAGCCGGTCGAGCATGTCGCCGATGTTGGCGACGAAGGTACCCTCGAGCGGCGGCGCGTCGATCCAGCCGGCCGGCGTCCTGACCTGCAGGCCGCCGTTGGCGTCCTGGGCCAGCAGGGTCAGCAGGCCGTAGTCGGTGTGCTCCCCCGCGCCCCAGCCGCGGTCGCCGGGCGGCGGCGCCGGGTAGCGGAACACCCGGAACAGGACGGTCGGGCGGGCCGTGTAGCCGGCCGCGAAGTAGTCCGCGTCCAGCCCCAGGCTCAGCGCCACGCCGCGCAGCACGGCCTGGCCCAGGCCGGTCAGCGCGCCGATGTAGTCCAGCACGGCGGCGCGCAGCTCCGGGACCTGCCGCGGGAACAGGTTGCGGCCGTGCAGCGGCAGCCCGGCCCGCACCCGGGGATCGTCGTCGCCGAGTTCGGCGCCGAAGTAGAGCCCCTCCTTCAGGTCGGGCTGGCCCGAGGTGAGTTCGGCCCCGACCGGGAAGTATCCGCGCCAGGCCGGGCCGCCACGGGCCATGGCGATGTCCATCTTGGCCGCCGGGGGCAGCGCGAAGAACGCCGCGCAGGCCCGGGTCAGCCGGGCCAGCAGGTCCGGCGCGACGCCGTGGCCGGCGACGTAGAAGAAGCCGTGCTCGCGGCAGGCCGCCTCGATCTGCCCGGCCACCTCGGTCAGGCCGGCGGGCCGGGGCCCGCCGAGGCTAGCAGAGCGCAGGGGCGCCACGTCCACGACCGGAAGGGGGCCGAACGGGTGATCATCTGCCACCACTCGATTGTGCCCGCCCCGCCGAGGCGGCCAGCGGCCGGTAGCCGCCGAAGCTGGTCTCCGCCACGCCCTCGCCGCCGGTCAGGCCGGGCAGTAGCCGCTGCAGGTCCTGCGCCCGGGCCGCGGGCAGCAGCGTCTCGAGCATGGCGATGTCCCCGTGCAGGACCGGGGGTGCCGCCGCGCCGCCGAGCCGGGCCACCGCGGCCAGCACGGGGGTGACCGTCCCGGCCGGGATCTCCAGGCTGACCCGGATCATCGGCTCGCAGACCACCGTCCCGGCCTGGTCGAGCGCTGCCATCAGGACCAGCGGCGTGAGCTTGCGGAAGTGGGCCGCCGTGGCGGACGGGGAGATGTAGCCGCACTCGAACATCGTCACCGCGCAGTCGGTGACCCGCCAGCCACGCGGGCCCTCCCGCAGCGCCCGCGTGACGTACCGCGTCATCATCGCGGCGAAGTTGCCGACGGTCTTGTAGACGTACATCGGCACCGAGCGGACGTCCACCTCGATCCGGAACGCGACGCCGGAACCGGCCGGCGCCGGATCCACGCGCAGTCCGAGCGCGGCCGGGAACGGGTTGCCCGGCGCCCCGATCGGCTCGGTGGCCTGGCCCGAGCCGACCGGACGCTCGATACAGATCGTCGTCGTCGGCCGGAACGTCACGTCGATGCCGAAGTCGTCGGCCAGCGTGGCCTCGATGACCTCCTTCTGCACCTCCCCGTACAGCGACACGGCCAGCTCGCCGGGCGACTGCCGGACGTTGATCAGCGGGTCCTGCTCGGCGAGCTGCCTCAGGGCGACGCGGAGCGCGGCCCGGTCGTCCGGACGCCGGGCCGCCACCACCGATTCCAGCGTCGGCGGGGCGAACAGCGGCTCGGCCGCCCCTGGTGGTGATTCGCCGATCTGGTCGCCGATCTGGATCTCGTCCAGGCCGCGCAGCCTGGCGATCTGGCCCGCCGAGACGGACGTCCGGGGGGTGGCCGGGCCGCGCTCGAACACGCCGATCGCGGTGACCTTGCCCTCGTGGTCCCGGCCTTCACCGCCGAACCGCAGGCGGTCGCGGGTGCGGATGGTGCCGGAGAACATCCGGACGTAGGCGAGCTTCTCGCCGCCGGGGCCGCGCTCGATCTTGAAGACGCGGCCGGAGGCCGGCCCGGCGGCGTTGCCCGTCCCGGCCGGCAGCAGCCCGGCGAGGCCGTCCATCAGCTCCGGCAGGCCGGCCCCGGTGACCGCCGAGCCGAAGAAGACCGGGTACACCAGCGCGCGCCGCGTCTGGGACGCGAGCTCCCGGCGCAGCCGAGCGTAGGGCACGCCCAGCTCGTCGTCGACGTAGGCGGCGAGGATTTCCTCGTCCCGTTCGGCCAGCATCTCGGCCAGCCGGACGCGGGCCGCGGCGTCCGTCTCGCCCCAGGCGGTGAAGCCCGCCGCGCGGGTGCCGAGCCCGGAGACCGAACCCATCGGGACGACGGCCGGCGACAGCCGGGCCGAGATCGCCCGCAGCACGCGCTCCTCGCCCGCGCCGGCCCGGTCGATCTTGTTCACGAACAGCAACGCGGGGATGCGCAGCCGGCGCAGCGCCCGCATCAGCACCCTGGTCTGCGGCTGCACCCCCTCGACGGCCGAGATCACCAGGACGGCCCCGTCCAGGACGCTCAGCACCCGCTCGACCTCGGCGATGAAGTCCGGGTGGCCGGGCGTGTCTAGCAGGTTGACCGTGAGGTCCTCGATGCTGAACGACACCACGGCGGACTTGATCGTGATCCCGCGCCTGCGTTCGAGCGCCAGCGAATCGGTCTGCGTCGTGCCCGCGTCGACGCTGCCGATCTCGTCGATGACACCGGCGGCGAACAGCAGCCGCTCGGTGAGCGTGGTCTTGCCGGCGTCTACATGCGCCAGGATGCCCAGGTTGAGCGTTCGTCTAGGCACAGCGTCATACCCCTCGAGGTCACGGAAACCTTCGTGCTGGACATGAACGCCTGGCGCATCTCGCCTCCCTCGGCCCTGTATGCGGCCCAGCTTAGGAGGTGCCGAACCGGCGGCCAAGCGAATTTCCCGCGGCACCGATAATGAGGAGGTGGACAGCTTCCGGGCCCGGATCGGCGCGGCCATCTTCGAGCGGGTCGCCGGGCCGCAGGGCCGGGATCGCCGGCGGCAGATACACCAGACCGCGGGCGAGCGCTGGTTCGCCGAGGACCGGCCGGTCCGCCGGGTACACGGGGACTCGTCCATGTTCATCGGCGGGATCAGGGCGTTGCTGCTGCAGTCGCTGCACCCGCTGGCCATGGCCGCCGTGGCGCAGCACTCCGACTACCGCGGCGACCCGTGGGGCCGACTGCAGCGGACCAGCTACTTCCTGGCGGTCACCACGTTCGGCCGGGCCGACGACGCGCGCGCGGCGATCGCGCGGGTCCGCGCGGTGCACGAGCGCGTCACCGGGACCGCGCCGGACGGGCGGCCCTACGCCGCCGCCGACCCGCACCTGCTGACCTGGGTGCACATCGCCGAGGCGGACAGCTTCCTGCGGGCCCACAGCCGGTTCGGCACCCGCCCGCTGGACCAGGCCGGGCGCGACGGCTACGTGGCCGACATGGCCAGGATCGGCCATGAGCTGGGCGTGCCCGATCCGCCGCGCACCGAGGCCGAACTCGCCGACCGGATCGCCCGGTACCGGGCCGAGCTGGCCGTGACCCCCGAGGCCCGCGACGCCGCGCGGTTCCTGCTGCTCAACCCCCCGCTGCCGGCGGTCGCCCGGGCGCCCTACGGGGTGCTCGCCGCGGCCGCGGTGTCGCTGCTGCCCGGCTGGGCCCGGCGGCCGCTCCGGCTGCCCCGGCTGCCCGTGACCGAGATCGTGCTGGTCCGCCCGGCGGGCCACGCCATGGTCCGCGCCATTCGCTGGGCCACCAGCGCGCCGCCGCCCGTCCCTTTGTGAGACATGGCGGGGTCGCCGCGGGTGGGAGAATCTGAGGATGACGATGCCGACCGTTGCCATCGACGTGCCGTCTGCGCGCGTTCTCGCCGACCAGGCGTCGATCATCGCGGAACTCCAGTTCGTCATGGACTGCTGCAAGCGGCTGCTCACCGAGCTGGCCAAGCCGGAGGAGGAGCGGGACCAGCTGATGCCGCTGGCGCTCTGGTCGTCCGCCGTGCTGGCCTACGGCCGCTGCTTCAGCAAGGGCAGGCGGTTCGCCCTGGCCAACGAGGACGTCAGGGACCTGCCCTTGCACGGCGAGGTGATGAAGTTCCACCAGTGGGTGCTCGAGGAGCGTGACAAGCTCGCCGCGCGCGCTGCGAACC
>Ga0318492_10000023_pt1 | contig 31325 bp, 37 predicted proteins | sample GRESIP108b1f22_FD_203292 | JGI IMG/M metagenome (GOLD analysis project Ga0318492, IMG submission 203292) | Tropical soil microbial communities from Luquillo Experimental Forest, Puerto Rico - GRE.SIPMG.108b1f22 | ecosystem: Environmental > Terrestrial > Soil > Tropical forest > Bulk soil... | reverse complement strand
ACTCGCTGATGAACCGATCGCGCTCGGTATGGATCAGCATGTGCTCCATCGACGCCCTGGCAAAATCCCGGATTCCCTCGAGGCTCTTCGCCTCGTCGGAATCACTATCGAACATCGTGCGCAGATGGTCGCGATACCCCCGGCCATAGCGGTCGAAGAACTCGGCTAGGCTCGGCACCGAGACATCGCCCGAGAGCCAGTAGCGCATCGCGTCGACCACCGGCGTGCCGCGCCGCTCCAACAGTTCTGTTAGCGACACCGGTGGCCGAACCACGAGCGGCACTTCCCAAGGCCCGTCGCTCATTACCATCGCGAGTCATCCGCCATTTTTTAACCCTTTGCGTGAGTCGTTTACCATGCGTTTGTACGGTGCCATCGAAAAGGTCGAGGCGCAAGCCGACGGGACGATCAAGGTCCACGGCATCGCCACGACCGAAGCAATGGACGACCAGGGGGAAGTCGTCAAAGCCGACGCCATGCGCGCGGCGATCCCTGACTACATGCGCTTCCCCGCGATCCGCGAGATGCACCAGCTGCAAGCCGCCGGGACCGCGCTCGAGGCCGATGTCGGCGACGACAACATCACGCGCATCGTCGCGCATGTCGTCGACCCGGTCGCGGTCAGCAAGGTCAAGAACAACGTCTATCGCGGGTTCTCGATTGGCGGCCGCGTGACCAAGCGCGAGCCAGGCAATCCCAAGGCCATCACCGGCCTGGTCCTCAATGAGATCTCGCTCGTCGATCGGCCGGCCAATCCCGAAGCCACTTACGATTGTTGGAAAGCGAGCAACATGGCAGGACCTCAAGCGGCAGGGACTGCCGCACTGGCGCCGGTGCAGATTTGGGCATGCGGCGTTGTCGATCACCAGCACCGCGCCAAGGCCGAGGCGATCAAGTGTCTGGAAAAGCGCGCCGCGACGGGTGCGCCGAGTGTCGAAGTGCTGGCCAAGGGCGAGCCGGCCGACCCGGCAGAGATCGAGAAGCACGCCGCCGAGGGCGCCACGGCGCTGCAAGTGGCAATGGACGCGGCACTGGCATCGATCGAAGCCGGCGAGGTGGCGATCGAAACCACCAGCGGGGCGGTCGCCAAGACGGGCACAACCACGCTCACGGCGTCTATTCCGTCGGACGCGGTGGGCGCGCTGGTCGATGGCCAGTTCGTTGCCAAAGGCGGCGACGCGCCGGGCGACGGCAGCGAACCTTATGGCGATGTCAAATATGCCGACCCTGGCTACCAGTCCGACGGCAAAAAGAGATACCCGATCGACACCGAGCGCCACATCCGCGCCGCGTGGAATTACATCAGCAAGCCCAAGAACGCCGGCAAGTATTCCAATGAGCATCTGAGCGCGATCAAGTCGCGCATTGTCGCGGCTTGGAAAGACGTCATCGATAGTGACGGGCCGCCGAGCGCCAGTGAAAAGGCCTCGCGCGCCGATATAACAAAGTCCCTGTTGGACATCGGCGACATCGCAATGATGATCGCCGCGCTACGCCGCATCGAGGAAAGCCTCGAGTTCGAAGCGGCCATGGAGGGCGACTCCTCGAGCGCCCCCGCCAAAGCGCGCGATTGCTGCGCGCAGCTCTGTCAATTCCTCCGCGACTTGGTCGCTGAGGAGACCGCCGAGGTGCTCGAGGGCACCGAAATCGACGAGCCAGTCGGCCTCGCCAGCAAGGCATTGGAGGCGATCGCCGACGCATTACTGAAATCCATTCCCGATCCACAAACAGCGGAGCAGCTAGTGACTACTCTCCTGAAGGCGGGCGCTAGGCACAGCGCCCGCGACCAACATTTACTCGATCTCGCCGCATTGGCGGTGCACAAGGCCATGAACATGGCATCGGTCACCAAGGGTGATCGCATGCACCTGGCCGACTGCCACAAGGTGGTGCTTGACGCCGGCGCCACCGATCTCGGCGCCGACGGCCGCGAGATGCTGACCGATGGCAACCCCGAGCAGGGCGCCGGCTCAGCCACCCAGAACAGCACCACCGACACCGGCCGCAACGCCAGCACCAGCGTGCCGAACGCGACCGGTGCGGTGCCGTCAATGCCCCAGTATCCGGGCGACGCTCGCAAGACCAGCACTGCGCTCGAGGTCCTCGAGACATTGCTCGCCCTTCCCGGCACGGAAGTCGAGAAGGCGGGTGCCGGCCACCGGCCACTGATCGACATCGCCCATAAGGCGCTCGCCGCGTTCTCAGACGGGGCCACTTGCAAGGCCGATGGCGTCAAGCCCTCGCGCCACAGCGGGGCCACGATGGCCGCGGTCGACACCGCACATTTCCACCTGACCAAGTGCGACGGCATGGCGATGGCCTGCAAGGCGGCCAATGAGCAGCCGGGCGGCTCACCCGAGCCCGCCGGCGAGGCCGAGAGCCAGGGCACGCAAGCAACTGCCGGCGGCGAGGGCACTGACCTTGGCGAGCCCGGCAAGGATGCCGCGACCGCCGAAGGCGATCTCGCCAAGACCACTGAAGCACCGGCGACGCCGACTGCAGACCCGACCTTGGCCGAAATCGCCAAGACGGTGCAAGAGATGGCCGCCGGCATGGCAGCCCTCGCCAAACAAAACCAGGACCTGCGCGCCCGCGTCGAGGACATCGCGCAAACCCCACTGCCGCCGCGCGCCATTCAGCGCGTTTCTGGCGGGAGCGGGCTCACCAAGGGCCAGGACAATGGCGGCTCGAACGGGCCGACCGACGTCACCGACGCCTTGGCGCAGATGTCCGACGAGGAGGTGACCAAGACATTGATCAAGCGGAGCTATCGGAAGCCGCTGGTCATGCACGGCTTTACGGACGGGCCCGGCCCGATGCGTGTTGCTCCGCGAAGCTGATTTTTTAACCCGCAATCCCGATGGCCCGCCGCTGGCGGGTTTTTTATTGCCCAATCGGAGTTTAAACGATGAACCCGATCACCCAAGAATCGCTGGATCTGATGAAGTCTGCGCTTGCGCAGCCGAATGACGACCTGGCGAAGTCGATTTCCACGGCGACGGGCCTGCTCGCTTATGACCTGCAGGCACCGGCCAAAAACCTCTATCCGTTTGTGACACCGATCCGCAATGCGATGCCGCGGGTTGGTGGCGGCACGGGTGCTGCAACAAACTGGCGGCAGGTCAACGCGATCATTGGCTCCGGCTTTGACGCAATGGGCTGGGTCCCAGAGGGTCAGCGCAGTGGCCAGATGAGCTACAACACCTCGAACAAGTCCGCGACTTACGTCACGATCGGCGAAGAAGACGCGGCGACCTTTGAGGCGATTTCGGCTGGCCGCCAGTTCGAAGACATCCAGGCACGGATGACTTTCCGTCTGCTGCAAAAGATGATGCTCAAGGAAGAGATGGCGATCCTCGCCGGCAACGCCTCAATGACCTTGGGCGTCCCGGCAACCCCGACCCTCTCGGCGCAGACCAACGCCAGCAGCACGCTGCCGACTGGCACGTATTACGTCAAGGTGGTGGCGCTGACCCTCGAAGGGTATCAGAACTCTTCAGTCGCCGCGGGTGTGGCGACCAGCAAGTCTGTGACCGGCGCCGATGGCAAGAACTACACCCTGTCGGGCGGCTCGTCCAACATCTCGCTCGAGAGCGCTGGGCAGTTGGTGACGATCTCCACCAACGCGCTGGCGATGACGACCACCGCCGTCCAGGGTGCGGTTGCCTACGCCTGGTTCATCTCCGCGGTCAACAGCGCCGGCACCGAGACATTGCAGGCGATCACCACGATCAACAGCTATGTCCAGTCAGTCCCGCTGGCGACCGGCAACCAAGCCGCCTCGGCGGTCACCGCCGACAATTCGGCGAACTCGAGCTACGCCTATGACGGGCTCCTGACCACCGCGCTGAAGAGCGGCAGCAACGCCTATGTCAACATGCTGGCGACCGGCACCGCCGGGACCGGCACGACGTTGACCGCCTCTGGCCGCGGCTCGGTCAGCGAGATCGACACGATGTTCCAGAAGATGTGGGACAATTTCGAGCTCAGCCCGACCGTGCTCTACGTCAACAGCCAGGAGCTGAAGAACATCACCACCAAGGTGCTGTCGACCAGTTCCGCCCCGCTGCTGCGCTACGACTCTCCCGCTGATGGGAGCACCGGCGAGTACACGGTCACCGCATCCGGTGTTGTGCAGTTCTACTACAACCCGTTTGCGATCAATGGCGGGCTGCGTATCCCGATCAAGATCCACCCGCGCGTACCGCCGGGGACGATCATCGGCTGGGCCGAGAACCTGCCCATCCAATACCAGTCGAACGAAGTGCCGAACGTGGCTGAGATCAAGACACGTCAGGATTACTACCAGATCGATTGGCCGATCGTGACCCGTCAGCGCCAGGTCGGCGTCTATGCCGAAGAGGTGCTCGCGGTCTATGCCCCGTTTGCGATGGGCGTCATCAGCAACATCGCCAACGGCTAAGCGATACGCCGGGGCCGCGAAACCCCGGCGGGACCCGCCCCTGGCCACGACGCGGCGTGCCAGGGGCGGGATTTATCTACACAACGTCCACACAAACCGGAGATACGCCGTGCCGCTGTTCCAGGCCACGGTCGAATACCGCACCGAATTCACGCTCGAGGCGCCATCGTTCGATGAAGCGCGCCGGATGGCGCAGCGCATCGCGATCAACAACCTCGAGCACCAGGCAGTGATCGAACTCACGCCTGTCGAGACCACCGATCCGTCAAGCGCAGTTCACTGAAGGGGCTAGTAGCTCAGCTGGTTAGAGCGCGCGCTTGATAAGCGTGAGGTCGGAGGTTCAAATCCTCCCTGGCCCACCACTGCGGCGTAGCGTGCTGCATCGTAGGACGCCACGCACTCTCGGCAGTGTGACCTGAGCCCGCTGCGCTTTCTGGCATCTCGGCCGAATGCTGATAGCGGTAGCGACTTGCCGCAACGCGAGCACCGCTTTTCAGCGTCGTCATTCATGGAGGTGAGTTATGGCTGATTTCGTGACACTTGTCTGCCCACCAGGGGCAAGCGAGTACCCGATTTCACATGGCACCACGCAATACATCCCCTATCGCGCCGACCACACCGACCCCAGCGCAATCCAGACCTGGCTCGTCGACGTCCTGGCCGAGCACGCCCGCTACTTCATGCACAACGCAGGATTTTACCCGTGGAAGCAGCAACAGTAATCTTTCGGTCCGCCCATCCGCTCGTCGCGCTGCGCCACAAGGATGGCCCGCCGCGCGGAGTGTCGTGGGGCGGCATGAGCTTTGAGCCCGACGAGCGCGGCGTCGTCATGGTGCCGGTCGAGGCAGTGCAGGAGCTCACCCAGTCGCACGGTATGGAAGGCGTGCCCGAGCAGGTCGAGCTTCCGCCGATCGCGGCGCCAGCCTTGCGTGACCCGGCCGCCAAACCGAAGGCGCTGACGTCGAAGATCGGCGGCAGGCCGGCAGGCCAGACGACCGAAGGCGGCGCGGTGCGTTCTACGGTCTTCTCGGCGCAGGGCGATCACCCCGAGGGTGGTCCGCAACCGGCGCTCGGACCGCCGCCGAGCGAAGCCGAGGTTCAGGCATCCCAGTCAGCCAACCCAGCCGGATCAAACTAGCACTAGCTAGCCTAGCTAGCCTAGCCAGCGGGGCCAGCCCGAGCGGCCACCCCGGTCCGTAGCCGGTGCTGACCGAGCCACCACCCGGCGAACAATCCGCCGAATAACCAAAATTCGGGCCAACCCGGCGGCCGTCGCCGCTTGACTGTGGAGGATCGCATTTGCTCCCCGGCAGTTACGGTTGGCCCGGGCGCCTTTTCTGTCCATCTCGATCAAACCCAAGGGGGGTTGCTTTGCAATACCTGCCGCAACCGGTGCGCCCTAGCGGAGAGCGCGCCCATCTCGTGATTTGCTACAAAAACTTTGCCGCCCACAAGCACATTAGCCATATCGGCCTCGGGGTCACCGCGCTGACCAATGCGAAGATCCTCAACGCCGCCGGCTACTGGACGGAGGTCTGGCCAATCCTCTCGGCCGCCGATCTGAACGACCGGCTGCACAAGAGCCGGGCCACCAACACCCAGCAGAGCCAAGCGCCGATCAGCCACGTCGTGATCAGTGCGCCATGGATCCCGACCAAGGATCTGCAGCAGCTGACCATGCAATGGTCCGATACGCAGTTCTACGTCGTCAGCCACAGCAATGTCGGGTTTCTGCAAGCCGACCCCAATGGTGTGACGCTGCTGCGCGAAGACGGCGATCTGCAGACCAGCTCGATCAATTTCCAGATCGGTGCCAACAACCGCAAACTGATCGACTGGTGGCAGAGCGTCTACCGCACGCCGATGCGCTGGCTGCCGAACATGTACGACCTCAGCGCGGCACAAACCGTGCCGCAGCGCTGGTTACCGGGCAAACCGTTGCGGATCGGCTCATTCGGTGCCACCCGGCCACTCAAGAACATTCTGACCGCCGGCGCCGCCGCACTCGAGATCGCCTCGCGCCTGCAAGCGGACCTCGAATTCCATGTGTCCTCTGGGCGCGCCGAAGGTGGCGGCGACACGATCACCAAGGCGTTGCTGGCGCTCTACGCCAATCTGCCGACCGCCAGGCTGGTGCAGGACGGCTGGCAGTCCTGGGCAGAATTCCGCCGGGTCGTGCGCAGCATGTCACTGCTACTGCAGCCGAGCTATACCGAGTCATTTTGTATGGTCGTCGCCGATGGCGTCGCCGAAGGCGTTCCGGCCGTAACGTCAGATGCGATTGATTGGGTTCCCAGGCGATGGCAAGCAACGGATGATAACGCCGACGACATCGCCAATGTCGGGATCCACCTGCTGCACGATCCGAACGCGGTCGAGGCCGGGCTGACCCATCTAAAGGCGCACAACGCCGCAGGGCTCGCCGCCTGGTCGACCATGCTGACGAGTACCGCACGATGATTGACGCTGGAAAATTCGCGACGCCGACCACTCCGACACCGTTCAACGACGGTCAGCAGTCATTCCTCCGCTTTGGTCTCGACGCCAAGAACGCCGCCGCCGAGCTGCGCCGCCTGGCCGATGCGATCGAGCAGAAACTGATCCTGATCCAGTCGGTGCAGACCGGCACGGTCGCGGACCTGCATGACTACGTTCTGCAGGCCATCATGATCACCTTCGCCGAGCGCGAGGTCATCGAGGCCAGAGACGAAGCGGTCGTCGCCGCCGCGCTTTATGGGCCAGGCAGCCAGTTCCCCGTCGCCGTCGCCGAGGCGTAATGGATGCAGCCGGCCACCGTTCACACGCGGCAGTGGCGCCGGCCGGCGCGCAAGCTCACCGAACCGCAAGTCGCCCGCATCAGGGCATTGCCTTGGGAGCCGTGCACTCGCCTGGCGCGCGAGCTTGGCGTCTCGCCGTCGCTGGTGTCACAGATCCGCAACGGCTACCGCTACAAGCGGGCGCTGCCGCAACAGACCTATTACGCGCGCGTCACCGATGGTAGCGAGCGGTATGCGCTCGGGTCATTCTTGACCCCCGAGGCGGCGCAGAACGCGATCGATAATTTCCCGCGCACCAACCGCTGGCCGCGCGGCTCGATCGAGCGAACCAAGCAGGGCCGCTATCGCGCGCGCGTGGCATTAAACACTTACGCGACCCGCTGGGCGGCCGAACGCGCGATCGAGAAAGCGATGACGGCGTTACGGCCACTTTCGTTGAAATGAAATTCGAATGGACTGTCCACACTGTGGGGGCCCAATCGACAGCGGAGCGCGCAAGCCGCTCAAGCATCCCTGCTTTGACGATCGCTACCACTGCATCATCGTCGGCGAGGAGCAGCGCTACGTCAGGCCGGGGCCGTGGCGGGTCTTGCTGTTGCTGCGTGAACGCTTCGAGCGCTTCGTGCCGCACGGCTTTCTCGCGCAATACTCGGCCGCCGATCCGCTCGATGGCGGCAGCACCGACTCGACCAAGGTCCACGTCACCCGGCTGCGGGCGAGGCTTCGCGGCTCACCGTTCGCGATCGCCACCCAACACAACCTCGGCTACGGGCTGTTTCCGGTCGGGGAAGTCGCGATTGGGGAAGATCGTGGCAACGGCCGGCGCTTTTACCGCGCTGTCGAACGCGCGCCGGCAACCACGGTGGCGCAATGGTCCGAAGAAGAAATTTGATCGGAGAGCGTCATGGCCGCTGGTGACCTGACAAGCCTTGCCAACGTCAAGACGTGGCTCAACACGACGGGCACTTTCGGCTCGACCGATGACACGACGCTGACCCGGCTGGTCACCGCGGCGAGCGGGTTTCTGGCGCGCTATCTCGGCCGCGATGTCGTGCTGACCAATTACAGCGAGTTGCGCGACGCCTACGGCCCCGCTTCGAACGCCTTTGTGTTCGCCAATTACCCGGTGCAGCAGGTCTACGGCGTCGTCGTCGCCGGCGTCTCGATCCCGCCGATCCCGCAAACCAGCGGCACCCTGACCACCAACGCGACGACCGCGGCCGGCAATGCGACCCTGCATTTCGCCAACGTGCCGAGCTGGATCGTCGCAGGCCTCCAGATCACCGACCCGACGACATTGAACGCGATCCAGGCGAACACCACGGTGCAGTCGACGACCTCGACCACCGTCGTGATGAGCCAGGGTGCGGGCAGCGCTGGTGTGTCGAGCGGCGATCTGATCGTCTTTCAGCCGACTCCGGGCTCGCTCGTCAACGCGTTGCCAACCACGTTTTATCCGCCGGCCGGCTACACCTTCACGCCGACCAAGCTGGTCATCACCGGCTATCCGATCCCACGTGTGCAGCAGTGCGTCAGCCTGATCTACCAGGCGGGCTATGCAACGGTTCCCTACGAGATCGAGCAGGCCTGCATCGAGCTGGTGGCGCTGCGCTATCGGATGGAACGCCAGCACCCGGGTGTGGTCGCCGACCACATCGGCACCGCCGCCGGCGACGGGGTTACCTACAGCCAGAAGGATATGAACCCCTGGATGTGCAGAGATCTGCAGCAGTTCAAGTCGGTCGTGCCAGTCTCGCCAATGCCAAGGGGCTTCTGATGTCAGCCTTGCCCGGCCAAGACTATCCGATCATCCTCGACGTGCCGCTGCAGTATGACGAGCTGCGCGCCCTGCCGCGCTGCGCCAACTGCCCGTATGCCGAACCCGACAAGGACGACGGCAAGCTCTACTGCCACGAAAGCTCGGTGCGCGCTCAGCCGGTCGTCATGGTCCAACCGCCAAAGCAAAACACGCCGGTGCTCACCGCGGGCGGCGGGCTGATCCCACCCAAGCCCGAGGTCGTGGTGCTCGGCGTCACGAGCTTCTGGCCCGAGGTCCAGCCCGACTGGCGGTGCTGGCAACATCCCAAGCTGCAGACCGAGCGGCGCCGGCTGGAGAATGGTCTCTGATGACGCCCCTCGAAGAACTGTCGCTGCGCACGCCGGTTTGCGAGTTTCTCTACCAATCGCATGACGTGATCGAGGCGGCGATCGGCGACCAAGTGTTGATCCAGGCGATCGGAGTCAGCGCCCGGATCATTGCCGAGTCGCTCAGAGAAGGCGGCCAGATCCTGATCGCCGGCAATGGCGGCAGCGCCGCGCAGGCGCAGCATTTCGCCGCCGAGCTGGTCGGGCGGTTCGCGCGCGACCGCGCACCGCTTCCGGCGATCGCCCTCGGTGCCGATGTCGCGAGCCTGACCGCGATCGCCAATGACTATGGCTTCGCCCACGTCTTCGAGCGCCAGCTGATCGCACTGGTGCGCCCGGGCACGGTCTTGGTCGCGATCTCGACCTCGGGCAAGTCGCAGAATGTTTTGCGGGCGGTCGAGGCCGCGCAGCGCTTGGACCGCATCCCGATCATCGCGATGACCGGGCGCCCGGGCGGCCCGCTGGCCGACGCCTGTCCCCTCACGATCGTCGCCCCGTCCACCGAAACCCCGCTGGTGCAGCAGCTGCACCTGGTCGCGGCGCACGCGATCTGCGGTCTGGTCGAGGCGATCCTTTTTGGCGAGGTGCCGAAATGAGCTTCGCTGCCGAGTGGAAGGGTCTGGATGAGCTCCTCGACCGTCTGCGACGCGCCTCGCCGGACATCCGGCATCGGATCAATCTGGCGACACGCGGTTCCGGCGAACTCGTCGCCTCGCAGGCGCGCGACAATCAGCGGAGCCTGTTCAAGGGCTCCGGGAAGGTCGCCGACATCTCGGTCCAGGTGACCCGCAGCGGCGACACGGTCACCGCCGACATCACCGCCGGCGGAACACCCTATGCCCGGATCCACGAATTGGGCGGCACGATCCACCTGCCGGATATTTTCCCGGTCCAGGCCAACGCGCTGCATTGGATCAGCAAGGAGGGTGACGAGGTTTTCGCCAAGCATGCCCGGGCGCATGACGTGGTTATCCCCGAGCGCTCCTATCTGCGCTCGGCGCTCAAGCAGCGCGAAGACGACATCATGCGGGTGTTCCGGGAGGCCGTCGCTGGCGCCGGGAACGTCACCCAGGCCGCATAGCGGGGGTTTCGATGTCGACGTGTCCTCCGACCCGCGAGCAGGTCTTCAGCGCGGTCTTCAACCTGGTCAACGGGCTGCCGGGCTTTGCGCTGACGACCCGCCGCTACACTCGCCCCTCGGCCGTCGAGGCGATCAACTGCCCGTGTCTGATGAGCTGGGAGCAGCCCGAGAAGACCGAGGGCGCCGAGCTCGGGTTGCGCAGGCGCTGGTGGGAGGTCTGGTACATCATCGTCTACTACAACAACGACAGCTATACGCCGGGTGCGACGATCCTCAACCCGCTGATCGACACGGTCGAGGCGGCATTCGCCCCGGACAACTATGTGCACCAGACGCAGACACTCGGCGGGCTGGTGCAGGCGGTCTACATCGACGGTGCGACGGTCAAGGCGATCAGCGACGTCGACATCGACCACGGCCAGGGTGGTGCCGTCATCCCGGTGCGGATTCTCGTGCCCTAGTTGCGCACCCGCCGGTTCAGATAGGCGATCAAACTGCGCTTCAGCTCGTCGCTGCCGGGGCTGTCGCGAATGACCTGACGCAGCTTTGTGGCACTGATCTCATAGGCCGAGAAGTCGACCCCTTGCGCCATGGCCGCGTCGATGCGGTCCAACATGCCGGGCAGCCAGAGGCGGCGGCTATCCATGTGCACGTCGTTGACGGGCTGCAGACCGCCGAGGGTCAAGGCTTTCTGCAGTGGCCTCCGGCGTCGGGTCTCCCGGGACGTCCGGCAGCCGCTTCCATGACTCTGTCGGGCTAAGACACCAAACCGACCCGTCAGAGCACAGCGCAAACAGCGTGTTCGCAGAGGCGGCGATCTGAATAATCCGCTTTATCAAGGGGGTTCTCCGAAATGACCACTCATCTCTACCACGCCGGCTGATGCTCGATCTACCTGACGTCACGCTGGTTGCGATCGATGCCGGTCCGGTTGCCGATCTCGTCGACCAGGCGATCAACGACTGCCTCGATCACGTCCGGTTTGCCGATGTCTTGTCGAGCGGGCACCTGCCCGCGCCGATCGACGGCATCGACGCCTGGAACAAGGCGATCTGGCACACCGTGCCGGAGCTGATCAAGACCAGCCATTACCTAGTGATCCAGTGGGACAGCTGGATCATCAACCCGGCAGCTTGGTCCGACGACTTTCTTGGCTACGACTACATCGGCGCACCGTGGGGTTGGCACCGCGGCGGACCCGAAGTCGGCAATGGCGGCTTCTCGCTGCGTAGCAAGCGCCTGGGGCTGTACCTACGCGATAACGCCGAGGTGTTCCCGGTCAAGTTCCCCGAGGACGACTGGCTGTGCCGCCGCTATCGGCCACTGCTGCGCGGTGACTTGCTGTTCGCACCCGATGCCGTCGCCTACCGCTTCTCGCGCGAGCGCACCGGCTGGGAACTGAGCCAACCAAGCTTTGGCTTTCACGGCCTGTGGAACTTCCCGCGTGTGCTGAGCATGCGGCAACTCGGCGAACGCATTGCGCTGTTCAATGACTATGTCACCAGCCGCGTCGAGTACCCGCAGATGCTGCAGGCAATGTACGAGCGGAGGGCGAAGGCATGATCACGCCCGACACGCTCTACACCGTGCTGACCTATGAGCTTACGCAATACCCATTCCCGGCATTGATCACCGAACTGCTCGGCGAAAAGGACCTGTCGTTTCTGCGCGACGAGCTGCCACTGCATACGCGCGCGACCGACCAGAAGACGCGGTGGCACGAGCGGTTCTATGCCACGCGCGAGCTCTGGGCACCGCTTTATACCGACTTTGTGATGGAGTTCGTTGCCCGGCAGTTCAGCGAACCCTTCCTCGTCCAGGCGATCCCGACCTTCCGGGTGCATCAGCCGGGGAATGTCGCGGTCGGCGAGTATCACAGCGACGGCGACTACGGGCATCCGGCAGGTGAGACGAATTTTTGGCTGCCGCTGACGCGGGCCTCGGGCACTAGCTCGGTCTTCCTTGAGGAGGGACCGAACCGGCGACGCTCGATCAGTGCTTGGCCCGGTGACGTCGTGGTGTTTGACGCGATCGCCACGCGCCACGGCAACGAGATCAACGGCGAGCGCTTTAGCCGGGTCAGCTTTGATTTCCGGTGTCTGCCGTACCGGCTCTACCGCGGCGAGGGCGAGGCGCGCTCGGTCAACATGGGCAAGCGCTTTGCACCCGGCGAGTACTACGCCGACATCGTCGTGCCGGGCCGCGCATGATCACCGACGAGCAGCGGATGGCGTGCAACGCCTTTTATCAGACCTTTGGTCTATTGCACGACGGGCGGATTGGAACCCTGCGGCACCAAAGCGGGGCGACTTACAAAGTCCGCCTGCATGAATGCCGGCAGGAGGGCGACGAGTTCATCTTCCGGCTGGAAATTCTCGATAAGGCGGAGGGCAGCGCGTGAGGGCGCGGGGCAACGAGCCGAGCCGGCTGCTAAGCCTCGACGACGAGCCCTGGCGGCCGTCGCAGCGGCTCTATTCGCTGGCCCATGACATCGCGGGTCTGGCACCCAGGATCACCCACCGCAGGCTCGGTGCACGGCCCTCGGCCGGCCGGCGCTGGTTCGAGGTCTTTCCGGGCCAGCACTACCACCTCTTGACCGCGATCTCCGTGGTGCTCGGCCCGCGGATCATCTGGGAGTTTGGCACCGATACCGGGATGAGCGCGGTTGCCATGCTCGAGGGCAATGCGCTGGCGCGGATCTACACCGTCGATATCGAGCCCTGGTGCACCAAACAGGATCCCTGGCTCCTCGAGGCGGACTTTGCGGACGCGCGGGTGACTCAGGTCGTGAAAGATATGGCGGCCCCAGACCTGTTCGCGACCTGGGGCGAGTGTATCGCCGGGGCCGAGTTGATCTTCGTCGATGGCCCCAAAGACGGGCTAACCGAGCGGACATTCCTCGCTCGGTTGGCCGCCGTCCCGTTCCGCCGCTCCCCGATTGTGGTCTTCGACGACATCCGGGTCATGAACATGATCGACATCTGGCGCGGCATTGCGCGGCCCAAGATGGACCTGACGAGCTATGGCCACCACACCGGCACCGGGCTCGTCGATTGGTGCGGGAGTCTATGATGGCAGTGGTCCCCGGCACCCCCCTCGACGCCGAGCGCATTCGCAGCACGCTGAGCCAAGCCAGAGGGGTGTTCCTCGAGCTGAGCCTCGAGGATAGGGCTGAGACTGCCAAGACGATCTTGCCCTTCTACGAGGTCCTTGCCGCGGCCTATGCCGAGTTTGTGGTGTTCCTGCGCGCCATGCAGGACGGGGCTGCGGGCACCGCTTGATGACCGCGCAATTCGACTCGCTGATCGGCGGCCGTCGCAACGCGGCACTGCGCGAGGCGATCCAGCAAGGCGCACAGAATTTTACCTACAAGGGCCATCCCTGCTGGAAAGATCCGTTTGACCTGGCGCTCTACTCGATGCTGCTGTGGCGCGAAAAGCCGCGGACCATCATCGAGATCGGCTCGGCCTTTGGTGGCTCAGCGCTGTGGTTCCGCGACATGCAGGTAGCGATGGGGATCACCCCCTGCATGGTGATGTCGATCGACGTCAACCCGCCGAGCACGACCATCCCCGGCCTCGCCTTTCTGCAGGGTGACGCACACGATCTCGGCAGGACGATCCCGCCGCAGTGGCTCGCCAGTGAGATGGCGCGGCCGTTGCTGGTGATCGAAGACAGCTCACACGAGCCCGAGACCACGCTCGCGGTGCTGCACTTCTTCGACCCCTGGCTGCGGCCGGGCGAGATGATCGTGGTCGAGGACGGCAACGCCGACGAGCTCTATCCCGGCCGGCACCGCCGCGGCGGACCGCTGACCGGGCTCAACGAATTCATGGCCGAGCGCCGCGTCGACTATGTGCGCGCCGCCGAATATTGCGATTTCTTTGGCCAGAACGTGACCTTTAACCCCGACGGTTATTGGCGGAAGATCCGATGAGGCCGCCAAAGATGAGCGCCTTCGTGATCGCCTATAACCGGGCGGAATTACTTCGCGCTTGCTTGCGGCGGGTGCGTTTTGTCGACGAGCTCATCGTCGTCGATAAGTCTTCGACGGACGAGACCCCCATGGTCGCGCGCGAGCTCGCCGACCGTTATGAGCTGGTGCCGTGGACCCCGGTCGTCGAGGATACCCGGGCCTACGCGCAGAGCCTGTGCTCGCACGAGTGGATCATCTGCCTCGACGACGACGAGATCCTCTCGCCCACGGCACCCGAGGGGATCGGCGAGGTCATCGCGAAATGCCCCGAGGCGGATGTCTTCTACCTCCCGATCCGCCATTACATCCTCGGGCGGTTCGACCCGCGAAGCTACCCCGAGGAGCTGCGGCCGGCCCTCTATCGCCGCGGCATGATCCACTACCCCACTGAGGTACACGCCTCCGCGGTCGTCGATCCCGAGTGCCGGCAGCGGGTCAAGGTCGAGGGCATCTGGCTCGATCACCTCTCCCATCCCGATGTCGCGGCCTACCTCGAGAAGACCAACCGCTACACCTCGCGGCCGGAGCGCAGCGGGGCGAAATTGCCGGCGGATCTGGCGATTTTTGCCCGGCATCAGATCGGCTTGGTCCCGGTCGGCGCCGACCCCTACGTCCAGGCGGTCGGGCTGCTGCGCGCGCTCTACGACATCGTCGACGGGCTCAAGCGCTGGGAAGCGACCCAGCCCAACGGCCACGAGGTCTTCCGCCAGTTCTGCCAAGCGATCGAACAGGAGAACGATGCCCTTGGCGAACCGTGGTTTGGCAAAGCCGACGGGGAGCCGTGGCGATGAGCAACCCCAAGGAGGCCGCGTGATGGATTTCTGTGTCGTCGATCGCGCGAGGCCGGATCTCGGCGGTAACCTACGCGGCGGCGACAGCTGCAGCTTTACCCCGACGCTATGGCGCTATCTGATCGACAGGTTCGGCGTCCGCTCGGTGTTGGACGTCGGCTGCGGGGAAGGCCACGCGGTCGCGTTTTTCAATCGTCAAGGCGTCTACGCTCACGGGATCGATGGTCTGCCGCTCAATGTGGAACGCGCAGTCTTCCCGATCGCGTTGCACGACCTCAAGGCTGGTCCCTACACGATGCCTGTCGACCTCGTGCTCTGCGTCGAGGTCGTCGAGCACATTGAGGAGTGCTATCTCGAGTCGCTGATCAAGACGCTGAGCAATGGCCGCATCATCGCGATGACGCATTGCCTGCCGGGGGTGGACGGGGGCCATCATCATGTCAACCTGCAGCCCAAGGAATATTGGGTAAAGCACGTTCAGCAGATGGGCTACACGCTGGCCACTGATAACGACCTCTACCGCACGATCGCCCACGCCGAAACCGGGCCGAAATATTTTTCAGAGTCCGGTCTTGTGTTCATCAGGGACACCGCACCATGAAAAAACTGCACATTGGCTGCGGCAACCATCCTCTGCCGGGTTGGACCAACACTGACCTCAACCCGTGGCGGCCCGACATCCTGCGCATGGATGCGACACAGCACTTTCCGTTTGCCGACGGCGAGTTCGATTACGCCTTTAGCGAGCACATGATCGAGCATGTCCCGCACGCCGGCGGCTTGACCATGCTCGCCGAGTGCCACCGGGTCATGAAGCCGGGTGGCCGGATCCGCATCTCGTGCCCCGATCGCGCGTTCATCCAGCGGCTATGCGGCCCGGCTGAGCAGCTGACCGACACTGACTGGCGCTACGTCGCTTGGGCGAAACAGCATTTCGGCATGAAGACCGCGCTCGATGTCGGGGTCAACTTGGCCAATGGCTTTGGCCACCAGTTCATCTACAGCGTGTCACTGCTGCACCGCGCGTTGGTCGGCGCCGGCTTTGCCAGCATCACTCAGCACCTGATTGGACAGAGCAGCGACCCCGAATTGCGCGACCTCGAAAACGACGGGCGCATGCCACCGGGGTTTCTGCAGCTTGAGACGATGACCCTCGAAGGCGTGGTCGCCTGATGGCGATCACAGTTGAACAAGACACCAGCGCAAAGCGTGGCGCCACCATCAAGCTAGAGACGCGCGCCGATCTGGCAGAATTTTATTCGGCACTGGTCGCCGGCAACGTCAAGGGTGTCGCCTTTGATGTTGTTGTGAAGCTGCTCAGCTTTCTCTCGGAGTAGAGCCGCATGAAGCGCTCGCGCCAGCGCCACGCCGCAAAGCGTCGGTTGAAACGCGCACAGAAGGAATGTCGCCAGCGGGCGGCTCAGCGGAGTAAAACACCATGACTCCACAAGAAAAAGCGCAACGCGTCGCCGACAGCCTCGGCATCAAGATGTATGTGGCGACCGACGGCCAGGTGACGCAGTTCCCCTCGCCGGGTGCCGAGCGGTTTGACCCGCCGGCCCGGGCGAACACAGACGCGTTCGGTCGGACCGCTGGTGCGGCGACAACCGCTGATGCGAGCGGCGAAGACCCAGCTCAAATGTAGGACGGCGCCTTTGGATAGGGCCTTGTCGCAAAGATCGTCCTGTTCGCGCCGACGCGGTGCTGCACGTCGCGACGGATGTCGACATAGCGGTCGCCGAGTGCCGTCCCAAAGGTCGCCGTCTGGCCCGGGCCGCGGCACAGCGTGAAATGCGGGGCTAAGCCCTCCGCTCGCAGCGCGTCCATCTTCAGCCGCATCGCGCCTTGGTCGTTCGGGTGATTGAGCACGCACCAGAGTGCGGCAACCCCGCAGTTTGAGATCGCGCTCTTGTCAAAGCGCGCCACTGCCGGGGCGAGCTGCCGGACCGTCTGGCGCCGCATGCCGGCGTAGAAGGCGAGATCTTTCCTCAGCTCCTCGGTGATCTTCATCTGGGTCTCGAACTCGCGCAGCGCCTCGTCGAGGTCGCGGTCGGGAAACGACACGGTGACCGCAGTATGCGGCATCACCTCGAGCGTGATCGCGGTCCAGCCGGGATCGGCGCGCCACTTTTCCAGCTGTTCGACCGACATCCGTTCGACGGTCATTCGGGCCTCTTGAGCTGACGCTCGTCGATCTCGGCAAACGACTCGTCGCTGTATTCGCCGCTAATCCGGCCAGCGATCCACCAACCCGGCATGACGAGCGCGGCGTGCGGGTTCCAGTGTGCGATCTGCCAAGCGCAACCCTGCTCTCGCTCTTTGACCCAATAGTAACCGGGCTGACGTGTGGCTGCAGTCATTCGACCTCCACGGGCATACCAAGCGAGATCACATCAAAGGGCCGGCGACCGGTCACTTGCACGACACTGCTCAGTTCCCTGGGTTTGTCGAGAAAAGCGCGGGCAAGATCGCGCGCGGCAACGTCGTCCACTGCCTGGACGCGCATCGTGTAGCGCCCCCGCACCTCGACCTCAAGGTCGTAAGTTTTCAGCATTTCCAAGGATACCCCCGTGAGCAGACGCGCCGCCGACGAATTTGAGACGATCCATGCCCGCATGATCCAGCTACGACGCGAGACTGCCAAATCCCAAGAGCGAAAGCACGTCAATTTGAAGGGCGAGGAAATCGGCAGCTGCGCCGAGTGCGAGACCAACTGCACCGCATGCACCGGCAAGTGTTCCTGGGGGTGACCCAATGATCATCGATATTAGCCATTGGGATGGAACAATCGATTGGGACGCAGTCAAGGCTTCCGGGCTCGTCGACGGCGTGATCATCAAGGCGACGGAGGGCCACACCTGGGTCGACCCTGAGTTTTTCGCCAATCTGCGCGGTGCCGAGCGCGTCGACCTTCCCTACGCAGTCTATCATTTCTGCGATGCGAACCCACCGGCCGCGCAAGCCGCGCATTTTCTGCAGCTCGTCTCATGCCTGCCCTTCCTCGCCCTCGATGTCGAGGCGAATGGCAGCAACACGATCACCGTCGCTCAGACGGCGGAGATCGTCACTCGGCTGGGCATGGTTCGCGGCACCTTGCCGCTGCTCTACATCAACCGCTATGGGCCAGACGGCATCGGCACCGGTCTGCCAAACCGCGTGCTCTCGAAGTGTCAGTTATGGCTGCCCGAGTACGGCACTCGTCCGGTGCCGCCGCTCGGTTGGTCCAATTATACCCTGTGGCAATACACCGACCAAGGGGTCGTGCCTGGAGTGCCCGGCGACAACGGGTTCTGCGATCTCAGCCGGTTCAATGGCGACGCCGTTGAACTGGCGGCGTTCTGGGCCACCCGGCATTAGCCGATGGACCTGCTCTCGTTCGCCGCCCAGCTCAAGGCAATCGGTGGCGAGCTGGCGCAGGCCCAGGTCATACCGTCGCCAGTGGCCGACGAACCGCCGCCGGCGCATGCAGTCGACTGCGGTACGTGCACCGCGTGCTGCCATCTGGGCGTGTATCTGCTGCCCTGGGATGACGCCTCGCAATACCAGACCGAGGCCGACGGCAAATTGCTCAAGCGCGGTCCCGATGGCGGCTGTGTCTATCTGGGCGAGACCGGGTGCACGATCTACGAACGCCGGCCGCTCGCCTGCCGCACGTTCCACTGCGGCATGTTTGTCGCGCGCATGAGCGCCGATGAACGCGCCGAATATCAGGCTAAAGGCGTAGCACTCGGCAATCGGCAATTCGCCCGGGTGCTCGCCGAAGGCGACAAACGCAGCGGCGGGCTGGCCTAGCGGCATAAAGAAAGGCGGGTCCCAACCCGGCCCGCCTTTCGCAGGCTGCAGCACGGAGACCTTAGCACATGGGCTGTCCCTGCCGCGAGATCCGTCGCGTCATCGCACGATGGCTGCCGGGCGGCAAACAACTGGTCGGGCTGCTGCCCGACCTCCCTCCCGAGAGAGGGTCTGAACCAATTCCCGCAAAAGGATCTGAACCAATGGGATCTGAACCACTGAAGATGCTGGCGCGTGTTGCCGGGCAGTCGTTCCACCTGGTGAGCGGCAATTCCTATTACGCCGACGAGAACCGGGTGATCCGTGACATCGATATTCACGACGTGGCCGCGCTGCGCCGGGTTGGCTGCGAAGTGCTGCCGGAGGAGCAGACAGAGGTCGATACCGCCGCAGCTGAAAGCGTTGAGACCCATGCCGTAGGGCAAGCCTTTGAGGACGCGCCCGAGGCAGAGCTCGAGGCTGCGGAGCACGAGGTCGACGCGGAGCGCGGCGAGTGATCCATGCGCCGCTGACCGCGCCAGCCGATGACGGCAAGTTCATTCCGACGGCGCACCGCTACTTTCTGTCGGGCAAGGAATATGAGGACCGCGGCAATCTCGGTGCGGCCGAGCATTGCTTTGTCTCGGCACTGCGCCTCGACCCCAATCATCACGCGGCGCTGACCCACCTGGCGTGCATCGTTGGCGACCGCCGGCAATTCGATGCTGCGGTCGCCTTGGCGCAGCGCGCGGTCAACCTCGAGCCGCAAAACCCGGCTTATCTGGGCAACCTCGGCAACGCGCTGTTTCGCGCCGATCGTTACGTCGAGGCCGGAGCCGCGCAGATGGCGGCGCTCAAGATCGTCGGCGAAAAGAAAGCCCTTGGCGCCGATATCGACCCGCTTAGCGTCGCCGGGCTGTGGCACAACCTCGGCCTGGCGCGGGTCGCCGCCGGCAAGCCCACACAAGCCGTCGAGTGCTTTCGCAGGGCCCGTGACCTGGCCCCCGAGGAACAGCGGATCCGCCGCGACCTCGGCATCGGCCTGCTCGCCTGCGGTGAGTTACCCGAAGGCCTGCTGCACCACGAGGCGCGCTGGGACGACCTGGCGAAATACCCGGTGTGGGACAGCGGCATCCCGCGTTGGGACGGCGAGGACCTCGAGGGCAAGACGATCATCGTTCATCACGAGCAGGGCTTTGGCGACACGCTGCAATTCTGCCGGTTTCTGCCGCAGCTGCGCGCCGGCGGGGCGCATGTCATCGCCGCGGTGCCGCAACCGCTGATGCGGCTGATCAGCATCTCGGGCCTCGCCGACGAGGTCGTCCTGGTCGACGGGCCGCCGCCGCCGGCGCACTACCACTGCCCGATGATGTCGGTGCCGCTGCACCTGCAAACCACGCTCGACACCCTGCCGTCGGCGCCATATCTGCGCGCCCCCGATACCGGTCTGGGTATCCCGGTTCTCAAGCCGCCGGGGGTCCAGCTGATGGTCGGCGTGGTCTGGGCCGGGTCCTCCGGCTACATCCCCGACATGCGTCGCTCGATGCCCTTCAAGCACCTGATGCGTCTGGCGGAGATGCCGCAGCTCGCCTTCGTCTCGCTGCAAAAGGGCGAGCGCGCCGGCGACATCCAACGCGACGGCCTGCGCTCGGGGTTCGGCGATCTCTCCGGGGTCCTGGGTGACTTCGCCGACACGGCGGCGGCGTTGATGCAGGTCGACCTGGTCCTATCGGTCGACACCTCGGTGGTGCACCTGGCGGGTGCGCTTGGCCGGCCGACGATCGTGATGCTGGCGAACTGGCACTGCTGGCGCTGGCTTACCGAGCGTGACGACACCCCGTGGTATCCGAGCATGCGACTGGTCAAGCAGCCGGTTCCCGGCGATTGGGACAGTGTCATGCAGATGGTCCGCGAGATCATCGAGGACTCGGAGATCGAGTCGATCACCAGCGGCGTCGCCAAGACATCGCTCGCCGCCTGATATAGCTAACGAATTAGTCCGACAGCGCCCTGCGGGGCGCTTTTTCTTTGCCTGATTTTCAAGAAAACGCCCTTGGGCAAGGCGCTCGCCAACGTCGGATGACCGTCGGCATTCCCTTCGCGGGAGCCCGAGGGGGGCATCCCGACATCGTATCGCCCACCAGTCCAACGCCGCGATGGCGTCGGTTTCCTCACATTGGAGAGTTAAGCAATGGTCGCCTACAATTTCGGCGTCGGTAACTGGTTTTGCAAACGTACCGACACCGCCAACCAAGTGGTCACGCTGCTCGGTGTGCTCCAGGACATGGAGATCAGCATCGATCGCACCAACAAGGAGCTGATCGGGCAATACGCATTGCCGGTCGACATCGCCCAGGCGCAGATGAAGATCACCGGCAAAGGCAAGTATGCCCAGATCGGCGCCACCAACCTCAACAACACGATCCTCGGTCAGACGCTGACCTCGAGCTCTGGCTTCCAGATCGCCGCACCGGAGAACCACACGGGTGCCGCGACCGTCACGGTCACCAACGGCGCGACCTTCTCGGAAGACCTGGGTGTGCGCTACCACTCAACCGGCAACCCGCTACAGCCGGTAACCGCCACGCCGTCTGCCGGGCAGTATATCGCCGGTGCCGCGGGTGTCGGTGCCTACACGTTCAATGCCGCCGATACGGTGTCGCTGGATGTCTACTACAGCTACAACGTGACGACGATGAACCAGATCAACGCCGCCAACCAGCTGATGGGGCAAGGCACGACCTTCGAGCTGCTCGGGTCGAATACCTACAACGTCTGCGGCGTGACCAAGGTGATCTCGGTCAAGCTCAATCAGTGCAAAGCATCGCGCACTTCTTTGCCGATGAAGAACGTTGACTACACAATGATGGACCTCGAGTTCCAGGCGTTCGCCGACTGCTCCAACAACTGGGGCATCATCGCCATGACCGACTTGTAAGCCACGCTCCTCATCCGATCCGTGGCTTACCGGGCTCGCTGCGCTGCTGGGCATTCTCAGGGACCCAGCGGCGCGGCGCAGCCGCTTTTCAAGGGGGTTTTAATTGCCAGATTTCGATCCACAGGCTCTTGTGCGTGAGTTCAACACGCTCACGGGCGCCCAGATACCTGCGCCCGCAGCATCGCCCGCAGCAGCGCCGGCTGCAGCGACATTGCCGCCACCCTTTCCGGGCGGCAGTGCGACGCATCTGCTGGCCTCGCCCAACGAGCACGCCAAGAGCACCGGCGCACCGTGCATTCGGCTTGTTGGCACAGATTGGCCGATCCCGCTGTTGGCACCGCGACAGAACCGCATCGTCGTGCCTGCCGTAGCGAAGATCACCAAGCGGATGCGTGACATCGCCGAACAGAAATTCGCCACCATCAAAGACGACGAGCGCCAAAGCCTGATCGAGAGCCTCGGCTCAGAGACCGAGCTGCGTTCGCGGCTGTGGCGGGTCACCGATTTCTCGTTCGAGATCATTTCAGCCCTTGAGCCCGAGTTTTTCGATCTGCTCAGCGATGCGCTCTATTGGTCGCTCACTCGCGCGCATCCGACGCTGACCCGGCAGCAATTCGACGACATGCCGATCGGCATGATGGAGATGGTCGACGCGGTCGGCATCATCGCGCAGCAGACCGGCATGATGCGCCGCACCGAGACCGAGGCCGCCGGCCCTTTAGCGACCGGGGAGCCGCCGAGCCCAAGCTCCCAGATTTCGACGCCATCATCGCCCACGTCTGCAACCGGCTAAAAGGCTCGCGCTGGGAGTGGTGGGAAGATGACCTGACCTTCCCGCGGCTCGAGGCGCTTTACACCGAATGGGGTGACGAGCCGCCAGCTGACGTCTTTGTCGCCGCGTATTTTGGCTACAAGCGACCGCGGCGCGCCTTGGACGAGCCCAATGCGTGGCAGATGGTCGCCGACTTTCCGAGCGGTTTCATCGGGCTCGACCGCTAGCCTACGCGGTCTCGTTCGAGCTCGAGCAGGCGGGCCTCGACGGCGTCCATGACGGTGTCGCGCGCGGCCCGCAGCCGCACCGTCATCCCGATCAGCAGAACCAGCTCGGCGGCGTTGAACAGGATCAACAGCCCGAGCCACGGCAGGATTTCGAACGCGATATTCGAGCAGTCCATCCCGCCAATTCCTTAATGTGCTTTCACCAGACGGAGGTCGACCATGCCAGACGGCACGATCAACGTCAAAATCACGGCTGAAGCCTCCGGCTTTACCAGCGGGATCAACCAATCGGCCGACAGCGTCAAAAAGCTCCAGAGCGAGCTTACGAAGCTGCAGTCGGACTTGGCCAAGACCGAAACCCAAGTCGCGGAGGTAACCCAGGGCTTTGGTGAGCAGGCCAAGGCTGCCGTCGAAGCGCAGAGCGGCATCGCCGGAATGCGCGCCGAGATCACCGCGCGGCAAGGGCAGATCGCCCAGATCAACGCCGAGATTGTGGCGCGGAAGGCATTGACGGCGGCGGCAATGGAGAATGCCCGCGCCGAAAACCAGGCGTCCACCGGCGTTCGCTATTACTCGGAGATCCCCGAGCAGCTCGACCAGGCAAGCGAGGCGCATCACCGCTTGCAGTTCGCGACAGCGGGAACGACGCGCGAGTTCATTGTCCTCGGCCACGAGGCGATCAGCGGGAATTTCAACCGCATCCCCGGATCGATCCTGGTGCTGGCCGAGCGCATGGGCTCGCTGCACACGATCGTCGAGAGCCTTGCGGGTCCGTGGGGCGTTGTTGCTGCCGCCGGTGTCGGTGCCTTGGCGGCGATCGGCTATGCCGCCTACCAGGCGATCGAAGGCGTGCTGGCGCTGCGCGACGCCACTGACCGGCTGGTGCGCGCTGGCGTCTCTTACGGCGAAGCCAAGAGTCAGGCGCAAGGTCTCGCCAATGTGCTGCGGACCGAGTTCCACGAGAGCGGCCGGACGATCCGCGACATCACGGATGAGCTCGATAAGCTGCCCACGCGCATGCAGGGGTCGCGCGAACAGCTCGCGCGGCTCGGGGAGGCATATGCTCAATCCGCCCATCTCAGCAGCGCCAAGGGCGTCGAAGCGGTCGTCAGCCACTCATCGACACCCGAGGAGCTTCTCAAATTTCTTGAGGCCAATGTCGATCTTGAGCATGCGACGACACGGAGCGGCCAGTCGTTAAAGTCGGTCGTCGAGGCACTGGACAAAGCCGGGGAGGCGCAGGCTGCGGTCAATGTCATCCTTGAAGCCGGCATGCGCGGCTGGCTCGGGATGGCCACGGCGCAGCAGAAACAGCGAAACGAGCTCGAAGAGTATTCTAAGCTGCTTGCGGTGACTGAGGGGCTCTATGGTGAGTCGAACCTCGCTGCTGTCCAACTAATCACGCCGCCTAAAGAACTGCCGAAAGAGAACACCGGGGAGCAGCAGCGCGGGGAGCCGCCGGAACGCCCCGAGATCCTGGCCGGCAACAAGGTCAACGAAGAACTCAACAAGGTTGACCGCGAGCGCGTGGATCTGGCGACACAGTTCAACACGCTAAAGAAAGCCGAAGTCGCGATCACGGAGCAGCTCGAAGCTGCCGTGAGGACCAACAACGCTGAGGGGGTGCAGAAGCTCAACACACTGCGCGAGGCCAATCGCGTAGCGCAATCCGCTCTCATTGAACAGGCGACGCGAACCCACACCACTGACGAGGCAAATGAGCACGCCGCGAATATCGAGGTGCTGGCGGGGCGCCTCGCCGCCGAACACAACAACGCCGAAGAAGTCAAAGCCATCAGGCGAGAAATCGCCGATGCGGAATTGGCCTATGAGACCGAGAATATCGCCAAAATGGAGGCGATACGGATCGCGGCCGCGCAGAAACATCATGGCAAGTTTGAAGACGTAACTGCGCAAGATATTGCCGAGGCGCTGCCGCAAGCGCGGCAAATGGCGCGGCCGATTGCCGAACAACAGGCACCGGCGATCCGGCGTGAAAACCAGGTCCTCGCAGCCGAACAACGTGAGCGCGAAGACAACTTCAAGATCTGGATCGACCAGATGCGCGAGGCCGAGGCGCAGGCTGGTCAGTCCGGCGCGCAGCGCATTGCCATCGAACAGCAGGTCAATCGCGTCATCCACGAGGAGGCGCAAAGACCCACACCGCGCGTCAACGCCGCCGCGGTCGAGGCGGCCGACAAGCACCTCCTCGAGGTCAAAAAGCAGGCGCAGGACGAGGCGCTGCAGACGACCCTGCGCAATCTCGACGAGGAGGCGCGCGCTCACGAGCACAATCTCGACCGCGTCGTTGAGATCGAGCGCAGAAAATACGAGGCGATCCGCAATCTCGAAATCCAGCGGCTGGAAGAGCAACACAAGACGCCCGAAGAAGCCGGGCAGCTGGCCGATCAGAACCCGCAGGTCGCCGCGCAAGCCAATGCGATCGCCGATGCGCAACGGCGGGCTCAGCGCGAGGCACTCGAGATCGCAATCGAGACCGAGCGGGCGCGCGCCGATGCGACCGAGAGCGGCTCGTCCGAGCGCCTGGCGGCTGAGCAGAAGATCCTCGAACTGCTGCAGCAGGCGCAGGAAAAGGAGCAGGTCGGCAAGCGCGAAGTCCTCGCGCAAGAGGAACGCGTCGCCTCTGCCAGACGCGCACACGCCAATGAGCTGATCAGGCTCATCGAGGCCGACAAGACAGCACGGCTAAAGGCGCTCGACGACGAGATCACCAACGCCCGTCACAACGAGGCGCTGATCGAGGAATTGCTGCGTCAGCGCATCAAGATCATCGAAGAGGTGATCGCCAAGGAGAACCAGGCACGGGAAGCCGCCGGCGTAAAGTTGTCGCCGGAAGCGCAGCACATCGAGGAACTCAAACACCAGGCCGAGATCAGCGAGGCCAACAAGCGCCTCGACGCGCAGAAGCAAACCTACGCCGATCGGGAAGCGCACCGCGCGGTCGAGCGACTGGAAGCGCAGCGCCATGCGCTCGACCACCAGGAGCAGGCCGAGCTGCGCTCGGTCGAGCGCCAGCGGCAGATGGGTACGATCGCCGCCGGCGCGGCTGGCGAAGCCGAAGCGCGGATCGTCGACCAGCATTCGGCGGCGACACAGCAGATCCTGGCGGCGGAGGCCGACAAAGCCAGAGGCATCGAAGATCTCGAAAACCAGATCGCCGATCGGGCCATCGAAGCCGCACAGCGCGACGCCGACAAAGAGCAGGAAATCCGGGAGAAGACCCAGGAAGAGCTGCTCAAGCGCGCCAAGGAAATCGATAAGGAACTCGCCAGCACCCTCGCCGACGCGATCATGGGTGTGGCCGAGCACAAGGAGAGCTGGGGTCAGGCGCTCGCCAAGTTCTTCGAGGCGCAGGAAAAGAAGCTGCTCGAAAAGAGTCTGCAAAAGCTCTTCGAGCAATCCGGGCTCGGCGAGAGCTTGGGCGGGCTCGGCGACCTCTTTGGTTTGGGCGAAAGCGGCAGCAACGACCCGAACGTGGCACTGCGCACCGCCACCGCCGACAACACCGCCGCGTCACGCGCCAACACCGCGGCGTTACTAGAGTTTGCGAACGAGCTACGACAGAGGGTCGAAGCGACCGCCGCTGGCACCGGCACTGGCGCGGGCACTGGCGCCGGCACCGGCACGGCCACTGGTGGCACTAGCGGCAGCAGTGGTATCGAGTCGGTCGGCACGCATGGCTCGGCGAGCGAGAACGTTGCCAATTTCAATTACGGCAACATGCGCGCCAAAGGCGGCGGGTGGCAATCATTCGCTTCGCCGGAGGCAGGCGCATTAGCGATCGGCGCGCAGCTGGATCGCTATGCCTCGGGCGCGACCACCGGCAAACCGGTGACGACGCTTGAGGGCATGATCAGCACTTGGGCGCCGCCCAACGAAAACAACACCGCCGAGCTGATCAAGCGCGCCTCTGAGCGCACCGGCATTGCGCCGGGCGAGACGGTCGATCTCAGCAACCCGGACGTGCGCCGCGCGATGACGCAGGCGATCGTCCAACAAGAAAACCTGAAGGCGGTCGAGCAGGCGATGGCCGCCTACGACCGCGCAGTGGCCGGCGGCGGCACCCAGCTCGCTGCTGCACCATCCTCGGACATCATCGACAAGACCGCCGCACTCGGCTTTGGCGAGAAATACGGGCACCTGGAAAACGTCCAGGGGATGATCGTCCACCACACCAGTGGCGGAAAGAACGTCGACGACATCATCCGTACCTTCAAAGAGCGCGACGTCGCCTCGCAATTCGTCATTGACCGCTCCGGGCAAACCTATCGCACCTTGCCGGAAGGCGCCGAGGGCCGGCACATCAAGACCGGCTGGGGTCCGGTCGGCGAAGGCAAGTCCAACGCCAACATGGAGGGCGTGGAAATCATCGCGGCCAATGACCGCGATGTCCTGCCCATCCAGCGCGAAGCGGCGGCGCGGCTGATCGGCGAGCGCGCCGAGCGTTGGGGCTACGATCCGCGCACTTCGGTCTTCGGACACGGCGAGGTCAATCCCGGCCACAAGGAAGCCGACGAGGGGATGAGCACGGTTTCCCGCATCCGCAGCGGGGAACTGCTAGTTCCAACCGACATCAGAGCCATAGCCGGAAGCACAGTGCCGCGACCGGCCACGACGTCCGGCGGCGGGTTACCAGTGGCCGTTGCAGCTCCCCCCTCTGCAACGACCGGGCAGCCCGCCGCCGCGACGACTCTGGGTGCGTATCTTGATAAGGCGGCACCCCTCTACAGCCAAGTAACCGGCGGCAGTGACCTGCGGGCTGATTTGACGGCGGCCGCCGGCGGCGGACTTGGTGCCATCGGGCCGGGCCTCAGACTAAAGGGCGCGCTCGACAACCCCGAACTCAAAGCGATCGTTGACCAGGCCAGCGCCGGCTACAAGGCGAAGACCGGCAATGATCTGCTCGCCGATGTTCAGAGCGGCAAATCGCTCGCCGATATTCTCGCCACGAAGATCGAGGCGAACACGGAAGCGACGGAACGGAACACCGAGTCCAAGCAGCAGGCCGCCGGCACGACGCCGCCGCAATACGCCGAAGGCGGTCCAGTTGGCGAGACCGGGCTCGCACTGGTGCACGAGGGCGAATATGTCGTGCCGGCCGAGCAGGTCAATGACGCGTTCCGCGCCGGCATTGCGAATGACTTCAAGGATTTCGCTGCCCATCCACTCGAGTACGTCAAAGGAGTGTTCCGCCCCAGATCCCGGGCCGAGGCGGCCTACGACGCGCTGTCACCCAAAGACCGTGCGCAGAAGGCTACAGCGCCGATCCTCGGACCGGGCAATCAGATGCCACCTGCCGGCGGCTCGCAGGGCTGGGCCGGCATGTCAGGCGCACCCGGAACGCCATCGGGGCCCTCGCCCGAAGAGCGTGCGCAGCACCTGCTCGCGTGGATCCCGCCGGCGCCGGGGTTGAGCTTTGAGCAGTTTTACGGCCAGCCGGCGCCAGCCGCACCCTTTGGCGGCGAAGGCATGCTCGGGCGTGAGCACGAGGCCACCGCGACGGCACCCAGATCATCTGCAGCCGCTCCCGGCCTCGGCACCACCGCAGCCGCCGCCACCGGCGGATCGACATCGACCTTCACCGGGCCCGGCGCCACCGGGGTCATGTTCTACCCGAGCGGCGGGATGCCGCAGCTGGCGACCGGCGGCACGGTCACAAAGTCGGGCATCGCACAAGTACACGCCGGCGAGGTCGTCGTCCCGGTTCAAACGATCCAGGCGGGCGCGCGGCAGTCGCAGCCGGGACCGGGCCCGGTCGGGCAAACGGCGCCGAACAGTTTCCTGTCGATTGCCGGCGTCCTCGCAGCATTGATGGTGCTGCCGAGGTTGCTCGGCGGTCTGCTTGGCGGGGTGCAACAGCAGACCCAGGCGACGCAACAGCAGACCCAGGCGACGCAACAGAACACCCAGGCGAAACAGCAACCGCCAAGCCCAGCCCCTGCCACCCCGGACTCGGGCACTCCTACGCACGAACCGCCGGTGTTGAGCGGCAGCCCGTTCAATGCGGCCGGCATCGCCGGTGCGTCGGGCACACCGAGCGGCACAGCGCCGCACGAGCCGCCGGTGTTGAGCGGCAGTCCGTTCAATGCGGCCGGCATCGCCGGCGCACCGGGCACACCGAGCGGCGGCACGGCGCCAATGCTTGGGCCATGGGCGGACGAGGGCGATATCCCGCAATATGCCAAGGGCGGGCCGGTCGAGAAGACCGGGCTCGCGATGGTCCACGCCGGCGAGTACGTCGTCCCGTCATCGGCCGGCGGCAACCTCGTCGTGCCGGGCGAAATCGCACCAGTCGCCACGCAGGGCTCACCTTCGCCGACGCTCCCGAGTGTCTCAACGGGTCTCGGCAAGGGCTGGGAGCTGTGGGCGGCGATCCTGGCGCTGCTGATGCTGATGGGCGGCGGCGGCAAGGGCAAAAACGCCCCGGGCAAAGGCACGTCCGATGTCGGCAAGCCTAGCCAGCCTAGCCAGGCCGAGCCCGATCTGACCGACGCCGACGCGGCCGAGCTCGGTGGCCAGCTCGCCGGGATGGGTCTGAGCGAAGCCGACGCGGCCGAGCTCGGTGGGGAACTCGCGGCCCGCGATGTCGCCGCACCCGATCTCGGAGCTGAGGGCGGGACCCTCGCGGCCGCCGGGGACGTCCAGGCGATGTGCGCCGGCGGTATCGCCAGCGCCGAGGGCGGGCTGCAGGTCCACGAGACCTCGCTACCGCACCGCATCAAAGCCGGCGTGCGCGGCCTCGCCGCCAAGGGCCAGGTGGGACTATTCCGCAGCGGACGGCTGACCAGCTCGATGCGCGGTGCTCCGGTCGCCGACGGCAAGGGTGGCCAGCTCGCGGTTGTCCACCCGGGCGAGATGATCCTGCCGGCGCCCGAGACCAGCCAGGTCCTCGGCGCGATGTCGTCGGAAGGCGGGGCCATCGTGCCCTCGGCCGCGGGCGGCAGCGTGGTGGCGCTACCGGAGCAGCAGACCGTCTCCTCGCTCGGCTTCCAGGGGGTCACCCTCGAGCAAGCCAACCCGAGCAGCAACTTCGGCATGCTGGCCCAGATGCTGGCGCTGATCACCGCGCTGCAAAAGCTGGTCGGCGGTCTTGGCGGGCTGTTTGGCGGCGGTGGCGGCAATCAGGGTGGCCAGGGCGGCGGCCTGTTTGGCGGGATCCTCAGCCTCTTTGGCGGTGGCGGGTCATCCGGCGGCGGCGTCCAGCAAATGGCCAATGCCGCCAACCAGGCGGCCCCAGCGCTGCAGGACCTGACCAGCAGCACAAACAACGCCTCGGGCAGTGTGACCGGCTTTGCCGGCATGCTCGGCAGCCTGTTTAGCGGCGGCGGTGGCGGCGGCGGTGGCATCCTCGGCAGCGTGATCGGCTTGCCGTTCAAGCTCCTCGGCGGCCTGATTGGGCTCGAAGGGGGTGGCGTGATCCCATCGGCTGCCGGCGGCATGGTGGTCGGCGCCGGCGGTGCGGTCGCCGATGGCAAGGGCGGCCGGCTGATCGTCGCGCACCCGCAGGAGATGGTCTTGCCGGCCCGCGAGGCGCGCGGGCTCTCCAACCTGCTCGGCAATTTCCAGGCGGGACCCCCGCCCGAGGGCGGTCTCGGCCGGATCCTCAGCATGCGGATGATGGTCCCGAACGTCCCACACTTCGCGCAGGGCGCCTGGGAGATCGACCGCGACATGCTCGGCATGCTGCACCAGGGCGAGGCGATCCTGCCGAGCTCGTATGCCGCAGGCTTGCGCGCGATGGGCGGCAGTGCGGCTACGACCTCAAGCCCGTCGGTCACCTATGGCGACACGCATGTGCACCTCTCGGCGATCGACAGCCGTTCGGGCGCGCAATTCCTGATGGCGAACGCCGACACGATCGGCAAGGCCTTCTTCAAGGCGCACCGCAACGGCAGCCGCTACACGCCCAACGGCTGAGACCTCGTAACTTTTTGCCGTCTCGTTTGAGGCGCCCACGGCGCGCGACGGGCGACGACTCGGCTTCGCTGGACCGACACGGCCTATGCCGGGATGCCGACGAAGCACCTGGAGCGCCCCGTGCTCGCGGGCGGGGGCCAGCGATAACGCACCGTGGGCATGGCCCCGCCCCAAATCGGACTTTACCGGGAGACTGACCAATGAGCCAGCGGGTCTACCCGGTGTTCCCCGGTATCGCCTATGCAGTGACCAAGACCCCGAATTGGGCCTCGCGCATGCAGCGCGCGGTCAGTGGCCGCACCTTGCGCACCAGCGACTACGTCAACCCGGTGTGGACCTTCAAGCTGATCTACGCGGTGCTGCACGACTTTGCGTGGTGCGCACACACGAGCCCGACCGAGCTGCGCACGATGATGGACTTCTTCAATTCATCGGGCGGCGCCTTTGACGCCTTTCTGCTCAGCGATCCAACCGACAACGGTGTCA
>Ga0318492_10000014_pt1 | contig 37186 bp, 29 predicted proteins | sample GRESIP108b1f22_FD_203292 | JGI IMG/M metagenome (GOLD analysis project Ga0318492, IMG submission 203292) | Tropical soil microbial communities from Luquillo Experimental Forest, Puerto Rico - GRE.SIPMG.108b1f22 | ecosystem: Environmental > Terrestrial > Soil > Tropical forest > Bulk soil... | reverse complement strand
GGCGAGCCCGCAGGCGCGGCAGGTCGCGACCTGGCACTTGGGCGTGATCTTCGCGCCCACGCCGCGCCCGAGCTCCCGGGCGAGGAACTTCTTCGTGAGCCCCTGGTCGATGAAGTCCCAGGGGAGCGCCTCGTCCACCCCGACCTCGCGGCTCGCGAACCACGCCGGATCGTGCGGCCACCGCGCGAGCGCCTTCCTGAGGTCGCCGCCGGTCTCGCGGTGCGCGAGCTCGAGCAGGTCGGCGCAGCGCCGGTCGCCGCGGGAGAGCAGCGCCTGCAGGAACGCCTCGCGCGGGCTCATCATCTCCACCTCGATCCCGCGCGGCCTGAGCTCCCGCTCGAGCAGCCTCCGCTTCGCCTCGAGGCAGCTCCGGTCCGCCATGGGCGCCCACTGGAAGGGCGTCCACGGCTTGGGGATGAAGGGGTTCACCGAAAGCGAGAGCCGCCCCATGCGCCCGGTCGCCTTCGCGCGCGGGAGCATCACCTCCTCGCGGATGCGGACGGCGAGCCGCGCCATCCCGAGCACGTCCTCCTCGGTCTCGGTGGGCAGCCCGCACATGAAGTACATCTTCACGTGCTGCATGCCCTGCGACAGCGCGTGCCCGGCGGCGCGCACCACGAGGTCGTCCGAGAAGTCCTTGTTGATGACGCGGCGCAGGCGCTCGGTCCCCGCCTCGGGCGCGATGGTGACGGAGCGCTCACCCCCCGCCGCCATGCGGCGCGAGAGCTCGGGGGTGATGGCGTCGACGCGCAACGAGGACGGGCTGAACGTCCCGCCCTCCTCGCCGATCATGCACGTGAGCGCGTCGAGGCCGCTGTAGTCGCTCGTGTCGGGGCCGACCAGCCCGACGCGGAGTCCCTGCTCGATGCCGCGCCGCGCCTCCCCCTTCAGCCTCTCGAGATCCACCTCGCGGTAGGGCCGCTGGACGAATCCGGCGGCGCAGAACCGGCAGCCCCACAGGCAGCCGCGCGCGACCTCGGTCAGGAAGAGGTCGCCGAACTGCGCGTCGGGCGAGTCGATCACGCGCGAGGTCGCGACGGTGCGCAGGTCCTCGACGTAGCGCCGCGCCACCCTCGCCGGCGCTCCCTCCCTCGGCGTGAAGCGCGTCACCCAGGCGCCACCCGACGCACCGGTGTCGGCGTACTCCACCTCGTAGAGCGAGGGGACGTAGCCGCCGGGCAGGCGCGCCAGGTCGGCGAGGAGCGCTGGCCGCGACCGCTCGCCGGCAGTGCCGTCCACGAGCCGATCGACGAAGGGGCCGCACAGCTCCTCGCCTTCTCCGACGAGGAAGGCGTCGAAGAAGGGCGCCACCGGCTCGGGGTTGATCTGGACCGCGATGCCGCCCGCGACCACGAGAGGGTGGCGCGCGTCGCGATCGCGGGCGCGGAGCGGCAGCCCGGCCCGATCGAGGATCTCGAGGATGTGGACGTCGTCCTCCTCGAAGGAGAGCGAGAAGGCGATGACGTCGTGGTCGGCGAGCGGGCGCCCCGACTCCACGGTGCGAGGCGCCTCGTCCGCCGCCTCGGGCAGAAAGACGCGCTCGCACAGGGCGCGCGGGTGAGCGTTGAGGAGCCGGTACACGGCGTGGAGGCCGAGGTTCGCCATCCCGAGCCGGTAGGTGTTCGGGTAGACGAGGGCGATCCGCAGCTTGCCGCCCGGGTCCTTCAGGACGGCGCCACGCTCGCGCGGCGAGGGCGGTGGGGAGCGCCCCCCCGGCCTACGCATGTGGACAGCTCCACTCCATGAGCGGGTAGAGCCTAGCCCGTCATCGCGGCAGGCGCCACCCGCGACGGCGTCACGGGGTCCTCTGGAATGCCCGGGACCGTGCCTCTACCGGAACGCGGAGGCCACCGCGCCCACGGGGAGCGCCAGGTCGATCGGCGAGGGCGGCCCCGCCGCCGCGAAGCCCCGTTCCGAGCGGAAGATCGGCCCTCCGCCCGCCGCCTGGTACGCGCTCAGACCCTCGAAGATGCGCTCCACCAGCACGAGCAACCCGAGGAAGTTGTAGGCGCCGTGGTTGTCGATGAAGAACAGGCCGCCCGGCCAGATGGCGAAGATGACGATGTCGGCGATGAGCCAGATGACCCACTGGTCGGAGCCGGCCACGAGGTGGCCGATGCCGAACCCGGGGATGATGCCGAGGATCAGCGCCACGGCCGGGTCGACCCGCGCATGGTGCCGCCCCGACGCGCCGCCCCCGTCGTCGACCGCCAGCGCCGGGAGCCCCTTCACCGAGAGCGTAGGCACCTCGAGCTGCACGCCGGCGGCCGGGTCGGACGGACCATCGAAGCGCTCGAGGCGCAGCGCGTGCCCGAGGTCGGCGTGGGCCGCGACGGGCACGCCGGCGAGCGTCAGGGCGAGTGCGATGAGGGTCGAACGCATGGGGGTGAGGCCTCCGTTTGCACCCGGGCGGGTCACCGGGGGCGGCGATTATCGGGGATCGCCGGCCGGGGGTTTCGACTTTTTCGCGACGCGTCAGCGCGGAGCACATGGCCCCACCTGGGCGCACCACGATCCCAAAGGGACCGAAAGGCCCGGTCCTTCCGCCCGTCCTTCACTACAATCGCCGACTCCCGGAGCCCGACCTCATGCACCTCCCCCGCGCGGCCGTCCTCGGCCTCCTCCTCGCCGTCGTCGCGGCCGCCCCCGTCTCCGCGATCGCCGCGCCACCCGCTGATGACCTGCCCGGCGTCGACCTGTCCGAGCTCACGCCGGCCCAGGCGGAGGTGGTGCGGCGCGTCGCGGCGGACGAGTTCTGCCACTGCGGGTGCCCGCACACGCTGGCGGGCTGTCTGCGCGAGCACAAGGGCTGCAAGCACGCCCCGCGGATGGCCTCGCTGGTGGTGCGCCTCGCCGGCCAGGGGCTCGGCGCGGGCGAGGTGCTGAAGGCGCTCACGGCCTATTACTCGGCGTTCGACGCCAGCCGGCGGGCGAAGCTCGACCTCTCCGGGTTCGGTCCACCGCTCGGCAGCGCCGACGCCCGGGTGACCTTGGTCGAGTTCTCCGACTTCGCCTGCCCCTTCTGCCAGGCGCTGCGCCCCGAGCTGGAGCGATTCGTGCGCGAGCACGAGGGGCGCGTGAAGCTCTTCTGCAAGCCGTTCCCCATCGCCAGCCACCCGCGCGCGATGGAGGCGGCGCTGGCGGGGGAGTGGGCCCGCGCCCACGGCCTGTTCTGGCCCATGCACGACCGCCTCTTCGCGCACCCGCACCAGCTCTCGGACGACGACCTCGCCGCCGACGCGCGCGCGCTGGGCGCGGACCCGGACGACCTGCTCGCCGCGATCGCGGAGGGCCGGGACCGGGCCCGCATCGCGGCCTCGCAGGCCGAGGCGCGCGCCGCCGGGCTCGTCGGCACCCCCACCCTGTTCCTGAACGGGCGCCGGCTCGACCTCGGCCCCGTCCGCGACGTGAACGCGATACTCCAGTTCGCGCTCGAGGACGAGGAGGAGTGGATGCGCGCGGGCCGCTTCGAGCGCGACTGACGGCATGGCGCCCCACACCGACACCGATCCGCGCGGCCACGCGCTCATCACCGCGGACCTCCCCGGATCGGGCGGCGCGGTGAAGGCGTCGCCGGAGGACTTCCGCGTCGACGAGGTCCCCGCCTACCTGCCGCAGGGGACCGGTCCGCACCTGTGGCTGCGCGTCGAGAAGCGCGACCGCACCACCCGCGACGTGGTGCGCGCGCTGGCGGCCGCGCTCGCGGTCCCCGACCGCGAGGCCGGCTACGCCGGGCTCAAGGACCGCGCCGCCGTGACGACGCAGTGGCTCTCGTTCCCCGTCGCGTGCGATCCGGATCCGGCCTCGCTCGCCGGCGACGGGTTCCGCGTCCTCGAGGCGTCGCGACACCAGAACAAGCTCCGGACCGGCCACCTGCGCGGGAACGTCTTCACGACGGTGGTGCGCGGCGGGGATCTGGCCCGCGCCCGCGCCTGCGCCGACGCGCTGGCCGCCCGCGGGATGGCGAACTTCTTCGGCGCTCAGCGCTTCGGCGCGGCCGGGCGCAACGCGGAGCTCGGCCGCATGCTCCTCCGAGGGCAGACCGGGGACCCCGAGGTGCGCCGCGCCGCGCGCGACCGCTTCCTGCGGCGCCTCGTGCTCTCCGCCTGGCAGTCGAGCCTCTTCAACGCGTGGCTGGCCGAGCGGCTCCGCGACGGCCTGTTCGCGACGGCGCTCCAGGGAGACGTGCTGAAGAAGCTCGACTCGGGGGGCGTGTTCACGTGCCAGGACCCGGCCGTCGACGGCCCGCGCGTCGAGCGGTTCGAGATCTCGCCGGCGGGGCCGATGTTCGGGCACAAGCTGCGCCCGGCCGAGGGCGAGGCGCTCCGCCGGGAGGAACGGCTCCTCGCGGCGGAGGGGATCGGGCCGGCCGAGCTGGCCCGCGGCGGCGGCGAGACCGAGGGGACGCGCCGGGCGGGCCGCCTCCCAGTCTCGATCGCGCTCGAGACCGTGGAGGGCGGCTACCGCGCCCGCTTCGAGCTCCCGCGCGGCTCCTACGCCACGGTCGTGCTGGGCGAGCTCACCAAGTCGGAGTCGTTCGAGCTCCCCGAGACCGACGCCGCCTGACCGGCGCGCCGGTCGCGCGCGATGAGCAGGTAGATGGCGGGCACGAAGAAGAGCGTGAACGCCGTCCCGACGGCCATCCCGGCCACCAGCACGAGGCCGATGCTGTTGCGCGCCGCCGCGCCCGGTCCGCTCACGAGTGTGAGCGGGAAGTGGCCGGCGACGGTGGCCACGCTCGTCATGAGGATGGGGCGGAGGCGCGTGGCCGCGGCGCTCTTCACCGCGTCGAACTTGCTCATCCCCTCGAGCTGCGCCTTGTTGGCGAAGTCGACGATGAGGATGCCGTTCTTCGAGACGAGCCCCACCAGCGTGACCAGCCCCACCTGCGAGTAGACGTTGAGGGTGGTGGTCCAGCCGATGGTGATCGACGGCAGGTTGGGGTTGGGCATCTTGAGGAAGGTCATCAGGGCCGCGCCGAACATGCCGAGCGGGACGGAGCCGGCCAGGATGACGAACGGATCCCGGAAGCTGTTGAACTGCGCGGCCAGCACCAGGAAGATCAGGATCACCGCCAGCGTGAAGGCGGACAGGAACTTGTTCCCCTCGGTGCGGAGCTGCCGCGACTCGCCGGTGTAGTCGATGGCATAGCCGCGCGGGAGGATCTTGGCCGCCTCGGCCTCGAGGAACCCGAGCGCCTCGTCGAGCGGGCGCACCGCCACGCCGCTGATCTTCACCGAGTTGAGCTGCTGGAGGCGGTTCAGCGTGCGCGGCGTGACCGTGTCTCGCAGCGTGGCGATGGACGAGAGCCTGATGAGCTGCCCGTTCGGCCCGGTCACGTACAGGTCCTGCAGCTGCTCCGGGGTGAGCCGCTCCCCGCGCACGAGCTGCGGGATGACCTTGTAGCTGCGGCCGCCGATGCTGAAGCGGTTCACGAAGTTGCCACCCACCGCCGCGGCGACGTCCTGGCCGACGGTCTGCAGGTCGAGTCCGAGCTCCGCCACCTTGTCGCGATCGATCTCGAGCGCGGTCTCGGGCTGATCGATCTTGACGTCGATGAGCGGCGGGAAGGCGAACAGCCCGCTCGTGGTCGCCTTCTCCTGGAGCTGCTTCGCGAACCCGAGGATCTCCGGGGTCTCGGCGGTGGAGGCGAGCACGAACTCCACCGGGAAGTTGCCGCCGCCTGGCAACGCCGGCGGCAGGATCGGGAAGGTCTGGACGGCGGGGATCGCCGCCACCCTCGCCCCCACCTCGGGGAGCAGCTGGCCCGCGGAGCGCTTCCGCTGGTCCCACGGCTTCAGCCCCACGCCCCAGAAGCCCGAGCTGGGGAACGTGATCTGGAACGTGAACTCGGACTCGGGGAGCGAGCGGACGGTTTTGTCGATCGCTCGCGTCGACGGGCGCAGCTGGTCGATGGTGGAGTTCGCGGGGGTGTTGAGCACCCCGAAGATGACGCCCTGGTCCTCGGTGGGCGCCAGCTCCTTGGGCGACTGCCAGAACATGAGCACCGCGAGGACGCTCACCACCGCCCACGCGAAGTAGATGGCGCCGCGCGCCCGCAGCACCGCGTCGAGCTGCCGGACGTACGTGGCGCGCAGCCGCTCGAAGCCGCGGTTGATGCGGCCGGCGAGCCCGTGCTCCTCCTGCTCCCTGCGCAGCAGCGCGGACGACATGACGGGCGAGAGCGTCAGCGCCACGACGCCGGAGATCGCCACGGCGCCCGCCAGCGTGAGGGCGAACTCGCGGAACAGCGAGCCCGTGAGCCCGCCCTGGAAGGCGATTGGCGTATAGACCGCCGCCAGCGTGATCGTCATCGCGACGATGGGGCCGACGAGCTCGCGCGCCCCCTGCAGCGCCGCGTCGACCGGAGAGAGCCCCTCGCGCAGGTGCCGCTCCACGTTCTCCACCACGACGATGGCGTCGTCCACCACGAGGCCGACCGACAGCACGATGGCGAGCAGCGTGAGCAGGTTCAGCGTGAACCCGAACGCCTGCATCAGGAACACGCCGCCGATGAGCGAGACGGGGATGGCGACCACCGGCACCAGCACCGACCGCAGCGAGCCGAGGAACAGGAAGATGACGACGATGACGATGAGCAGCGTATCGCGGAGGGTCGACTCCACGTCGTGGATGGCGCTCTGGATGTAGCTCGTCGCGTCATAGGCGATGACCGCCTTGATCTGCTCGGGGATCTCCTTCTGCAGCGCCGTCATCTCGGCGCGCACGCGCTTGATGACGTCGAGCGAGTTGGCGTTGGGGAGCGCCCAGATGCCCACGAACACCGCCGTCTGGCCGCTGAAGTTGACGGCGCTGTCGTAGTCCTCCGCGCCCAGGACCACGTCGGCGACGTCCGAGAGCCGCACCACCGCGCCGTTCTTCTCGCGGATGGCCATCTGCTGGAACTCCTTCACCGAGCGGAGATCCGTGTTCGTGGTGAGGTTCACCTGGACCAGCGCGCCCTTCGTCTGCCCCACCGCGGCGAGGTAGTTGTTCTGCGTGAGCGCGCGACGGATCTGGGCGGGGCTGACGTCGAGGGCCGCCATGCGATCCGGCTTGAGCCAGATCCGCATCGCGAACGTGCGAGCGCCCAGGATGTCGGCCCGCTGCACGCCCTCGATGGCCGAGAGCCGCGGTTGCACGATGCGCACCAGGTAGTCGGTGATCTCGTTCTGCTTGAGCAGGTCGGAGGAGAAGCTCAGGTAGGCGGAGGCGAATTGGCTGTCGGTCGACTCGATGTTGAGGACGGGGATCTCCGCCTCGGGAGGGAGGTCCCGGCGGACCTGGTCCACCTTGGAGCTGATCTCGGACAGGGCCTTGGTGGCGTCGTAGTCGAGCCGGAGGTGGGCGCGGATGGTGGAGAGGCCCAGCTTGCTCTCCGACTCGAGGTAGTCGATCCCGTCGGCCGACGCGATGACGCGCTCGAGCGGCGTCGTGATGAAGCCGCGCACCAGCTCGGCGCTGGCGCCGACGTAGACGGTCGTGATGGCGATGGCGGCGTTCTCGCTGCGCGGGTACTGCCGCACGTTGAGGGTCCGCATCGCCTGCACGCCGGCGATCACGATCAGCAGGTTCACCACGATCGCGATGACGGGCCGGCGGATGAAGAGGTCGGTGAACCGCATGGCGCCGGTCACTCCTCCGCGGTCCGCGGCGTGAGCTCGGCCGCCGGCGCCAGCGAGTCGTTCACCACCACCGCCGCCCCGTTGCGCAGCTTGAAGGCGCCGCTGCTGACGATGCGCTGCCCGGCCGAGAGGCCGGACGTGACCACCACGAAGTCACCCCGCCTCTCGCCCAGCCGGACGAACGTCTGGTGCACCACGGTGGTCGTCTTGCTCGACGCGGGGTCCTTCTTCTCCTCCAGCACGAACACCGAGTCGCCATAGGGGGCGAAGAGCACCGCCGTGGCGGGGAGGAGGAGCACCGGCCGGCTCTCGCCGGAGAGCACCTCCACGGTCACGAACATCCCCGGGCGCAGCCGTCCGTCGCCGTTCAGGAACGTCGCGCGGACGCGCACGTTGCGGGTGGCCGGATCGACCTCGTGGTTCACGGTGGTCACCTGGCCTTCCCACCGCTCGCCGGGGAAGGCGTCCGTGCGCATGCGCGCCCGCTGGCCGACGGCGAGCTCCGCCAGCGCCTGCTGCGGTAGCGAGAACTCGGCGTGGATGGGGGAGACGGAGTGGAGCGAGGCGATCGCGGTGCCCGCCGCCACCACCTGCCCGATCTCCACCTGGCGGATCGCCACCCGGCCGTCGAACGGCGCGCGGATGCTCTTCTTGGCGATGGTGGTCTCGAGGCTCACGACGGTCGCGGCGGTCTGCTGCGCGCGCGCTTCGGCGGCGTCGAGATCGGCGGGCGTGTTGGCGCCGCCCTCGCGCAGCGCCCGCGCGCGCGCCAGCGTCGCCTTGGCCAGGGCGGAGTCCGCCCGCGCCGCGGCCAGCTGGGCCTCCTCCGTGGTGGTGTCGAGCTTGACCAGCATCTGGCCGCGCCTCACCGTGGCCCCGGAGTCGAACCCCAGCTCGCGGATGGTCCCCGGCAGCTCGGCGCCGACCGTCACGCCGCGCACCGCGACGAGCGACCCGATCGCCTCCCGGGTCGCCTCCCACTGCGACGCCTCGACCACGGCAGAGGTGACCGACTCGGGCGGTGGGACGAACGCCTTGCCGGCCTTGATCATGCTCATGATCTGACCCGCCTTGATGCTGACGATGGCCGTCACCGCGACCAGGACGGAAGCGATGACGACGAGCCAGAGCTTGGTCTTCGATTTCATGCGAGGTCACCGGCGGGGGGGATCGCCCCTCTTTTTAGGGATCGGGCCCACGACGCGCCGCTCCATGTTCGCGGGAGGCCCCGGTTGGACCAGGAGGCGAGCTTTTACCACGAGTCGAGACCGCCGTGGCGTCAACGTGCTGGACAGCCTTGATGCGCTGCCGCCGCGTCCATCGCCGCATCGTGCAGGGCCAGCGCGTCGGCCGGGACCAGCTGCCGGCTCTCGTCGAACCAGCCCGTGACGGACCGGAGCTCTGCCCGGGGACCGCGCAGCAGCGCGAGCGTGGTCGCGGTCTGGTCGCAGCAGCCGGTGGGATTGTCCGGCAGGAAGTAGCGAGGTCGCCAGCGCCCGGGCTGGGCGCTCCGCACCGCCCGCTCGAGGCGCTCGAGCTCGGAGCGGGCGAGCCGCACGCGGCAGCGCTGGCCCGACGGCGTCACCACCTCGGCGTCGCCGCTCGAGGAGATCTTGACCGCGCCCGCGCCGCGTCCCGACGCCCCGCCGTGCGACGCCACCTCGACGCGCCAGGCTGGAGCGGCTGCCAGCAGGGCGAGCGCGGCGGCGAGCGTCTTCACCGGCTCCTTCTAGCGAACGTCTCCTCCACGGTAAAGCGAGCGGCGGTGGAGGCTGCGGCCGGGCGTGCCGACCCGGCGACCGGGTCCTACGTTGCGCGAGAAGGGGGATCCGGATGGGAATCCTCGCTTGGATCGTGTTCGGGTTCGTGATCGGGCTCCTGGCGCGCGCGATCGTGCCCGGGCGCCAGCAGATGGGCTTCATCATGACGACGCTGCTCGGGGTCGCCGGCTCGCTCGTGGGGGGCCTCGTGGCCTCCGCGATCAGCGGTCACTCCGTACAGGAGATGCAAGGCGCGGGGTGGCTGGGAAGCCTCATCGGCGCGGTGGTGCTGCTGGTCATCGGCGGGGCCGTGATGCGCCCGCGGCGCGCCGCCGTGTAGTGTCGGGCGGGCCGCGGACCCGTCCCGAGCGCGCGTCATCCTGAAGAGGGGATGAAGCGGCTCGACCTGCGAGATGGGAGCCTTCCACGCGCTCCGGTGCGTGCGGAACGCACCTTGCGGCATGTCGAGGCAGGTCCCTGTCGGCGCTCCGCCCGAAGCTGGGCTATCCTTCCGACCCTCTCTCCCTGACTGAGGATCCGTGGCCGAGCTCTTCGTGGTGAATGGCATCTGCGGCGGGACGGTCTTCTTCCTGCCCGACGTGCCCACCGTGCTGGGGCGCTCGCCGGAGTGCCACGTCCAGGTGGCCGATCCCTGGATCTCGAGCATGCATGCGCTGTTCGAGCGACGCGGGGACCAGCTGTGGGTCGTGGACCTCGACAGCAGGAACGGCACCTTCGTCGACGAGCAGCGGGTGCACGAGGCGGCGATCCAGCCCGGCGCGCGGCTGCGCTTCGGCAAGACCTCGGCCGAGCTCCGCACGCACGCCGAGCCGGCGCCGCCGCCCGGCATCCTCTCCGACCAGCGCACCATCATCCGCTACATCGCGGACCTCTCCGCCGAGAGCGGGGTGGCCCCGCTCGCTCCGGCCGGGCCGCCCGCCGCCACGTCGATCGCGCAGCCCGTCGTGCCGGTGCGCGGAGGCGACCCGCGGCGCGAGACGCTGCGCGGGGCGTCCGGCCCGGGAGGCATCGGCCGGCGCCAGATGGGCGTGCTGAACGAGATCGGGCGGGCGCAGCTGGGCGCGAGCACGCTCCCGGACGCGCTCGGGCGGCTCTTGCGCGTCCTCGCCGGCGCCGTGGGCGCCGAGAGCTCGAGCGTGCTCCTCATGGACGAGCGCGGCGAGCTCACCCCGGTCGCGGCCGAGCCGGCCGACGCCCCTCCGCGCCGCTCCGCCACGCTCGTCGACGCCGTGCTCCGCAGCCGCGCGGGCATCCTCACCCTCGACGCGCAGCAGGATCTCCGGTTCGCGCAGAGCCAGTCGGTGATCGCGCAGGGGATCCGGTCCTGCATCTGCGCGCCGATCTGGGCGGACAACCGGATCCTCGGCGTGCTGCTGCTCGAGCGAGGCCTCGCCGACGCGTTCAACGCGGACGACCTCGAGCTCGCCACCCTGGTCGGGTTCCAGGCCGCGCTGGCCGTGGAGCGGCTGCGCATCGCCGAGCGCTCCCGCGCCTCGGACGGCGTGCGGGAGCGCCTCCTCCGCCACCTCGACGAGGCGGCCGCTGCGCCGCTCCTCGCGACGGAGGTCGGCGACCGCGATCCGCTCGAGCCCGCGGTGTGCAACGGCGTGGGCGCGCTCGCCGTCGCGCTGTACGGGGTCGAGGCGCTGGCGGCCGGCCGGCCCGCGCCGGAGGTGGCGCTGCGGATCCTCGGACTGCAGAGCGCGCTCGCGGCCGCGGCGCGCGCCGAGGGCGCGGCCGTGGAGGAGCAGCTCGGGGGTGGCCTGCTCGCGGTGTTCGGGCTGGTGAACGCGCCGAACGATGCCGGTGGTCGCGCGGCACGCTGCGCCGAGGCGCTGCTCGCCCGGGCCCACGAGCTGGAGGCCGGTCACGCGGCGCCACGCCTCGCAGTCCGCATCGGCGTCGCCAACGGCCGGGCGCTGGTGGGCAACTTCGGCACTCCGGAACGTCCCGAGCTGCGCGCTGCGGGCGAGGTGGTCGAGGTGGCGCAGCGGCGGGCCGCCGACGCCGCTCCGGGCGCCGTGGTCGCGGACGGAGCTCGCCCCGGCGCGCCGCGCGTCCTTGCGTGACGATCGGCTGACGAGTAGTGTCCGGGGCGTACGGGTGGTGAGGCCCCCTCAGGCCCCGCTCCTCAGGCTCCGCTTCGCGCCGATGACACCGCTCGACCTCCGCTCCGCAGCCAGGTTCCTGGGCGTGGACGACGCCACGCTTTCGCGGTGGGTCCGCCGCGGCGAGATCTCCGCCCGGCGGGTCCATGACCAGTGGCAGTTCGATCGGGTCGACCTGCTCGAGTTTGCGTCGGCGCGCGGCATCCGGGTACCGCCCGAGATGCTGACGGGCCCCGAGGAAGGCGCCCCGGCCCTGCCGCGCCTCTCCGACGCCGTCCGCGCAGGCGGCGTCCAGCACGACGTGCCCGGCGTCGACAAGGCCTCGGTGCTGCGCGCGGTCGTCGCCGCGCTGCGCCTGCCTGCCGGCCTCGACCGCGACTTCCTCTACCAGATGCTGCTCGCGCGAGAGCACCTGGGCTCGACGGGGCTCGGCCACGGCATCGCCATCCCCCACCCCCGCAACCCCATCGTGCTGCGGGTGCCCGCGCCGACGGTGGCGGTCTCCTACCTGGCGAAACCCGTCGAGTACGACGCGCTCGACGGCGCGCCGGTGCACACCCTCTTCACGATCGTGTCACCCTCGATGCGCGTCCACCTCCACCTGCTCGCCGTGATCGCGGCGGCGCTCGGGGATCCGGAGGTGCCGAAGCTGATCGCCGCGCGCGCCCCCGAGGCGGCGCTCGTCGATGCCTTCGATCGCGTCGAGGCGGCGCTCGAGCGACGCCGCGCCGGGCGCGGTGAGGAAAGCACGTGATCCTCCACCTCTCCGCGCTGGCCCTGCTCGTCTCGGGCGGGCTCGCCGCGGTCCTCCTCGCGCGCTGGCCGGCCGTCGCGCTGCGCGTCGGCACCGCCACCGCGGTGGGCGGCAGCGCGCTCGGCCTCGTCGCCGCCGGCGCCGCCCTCGCCTCGGGCGGAGAGGAGCGGTTCGCGCTCGCCTGGACGGCGCCGCTCGCCTCCTTCCGCGTCGGGCTCGATCCGCTGTCCGCCTTCTTCCAGGTGGCGCTCTTCGCGCTCGCGATCCCCGCCGCGCTCTACGGCCAGACGTACATGCGGCCGCACCTGGGGCGCCGCGGGCTCCCGGCCTTCCTCTTCTTCCAAAATCTTCTCCTCGCGTCGATCGCACTCGTCTTCTCGGCGCGCCAGGCGGTGCTCTTCCTCGTCGCCTGGGAGGTCATGGCGGTCGCCTCGTTCCTGCTCGTCGTGTTCGAGCACGACGACGCCGAGGTGCGGGGCGCCGGCCTCGTCTACCTCGTCGCCTCCCACCTCGGCACCGCGTTCCTGTTCGCGCTGTTCGTGCTGCTCGGGCGCGAGGCGGGGTCGTTCGACTTCGAGGCGTTCGCCGCGCTGCGGGGCTCCACTGCCGCGCCGGCCGCGCTCCTCTTCGGGCTCGCCCTGGTGGGATTCGGGACGAAGGCGGGCCTCGTCCCGCTCCACGTCTGGCTGCCGGAGGCGCACCCGGCGGCGCCGAGCCACATCTCGGCGCTCCTCTCCGGCATCATGATCAAGACCGGTGTCTACGGGATCGTGCGTGTCCTGCTGTGGCTCGCGCCGGCGCCGGCGGGCTTCGGGCTCGTCCTCGCCGGGGTGGGACTCGCGGGCGCGCTCGTCGCCATCACCCTCGCGCTCGGGCAGCGCGATCTCAAGCGCGTCCTCGCCTACTCGAGCGTGGAGAACGTCGGGATCATCGCGCTGGGCATCGGGCTGGCGGTGTTCGCGGCCGCACGCGGCGAGCGCGCCACCGCGGCGCTGGCGTGGGCCGGGGCGCTCCTGCACGTGTGGAACCACGCGGCCATGAAGGGCCTCGCCTTCATGGGCGCCGGGGCCGTGGCGCATGCGGCTCACGGCCGCGACATCGAGCGGATGGGCGGGCTGCTGGCGCGCCTGCCGCGCACGGCGAGCCTCCTCCTCCTCGGGCTCGCCGCGCTGGCGGCGCTGCCGCCCCTGAACGGCTTCTCCTCCGAGTGGCTCGTCTACCTGGGGCTGCTGAGATCGGCGGTCACCGCGCCCGGCGGCGCGTCGATCCTGGCGTGGGTCGCGGTCGCGACGCTGGCGCTCGTGGGCGGCGTGGCGGCGATCGCCTTCACGCGGGTCGGCGGCGTGGCGCTCCTCGGCGCGCCGCGCAGCCCTCAGGCCGCGGCGGCGCACGAGCCGGCGGCGGGGCTGTGGGGCCCGCTCGCGGGCCTGGCGGCGCTCTGCGTGGGGCTCGGGCTGCTCCCGGACCTGGCGCTCCGATTCGCCGCCCCCGCCGTCGCCCAGGTGAGCGGCGCGCCGGGCGCCGCGGGCCAGCTCGCGCCCGCGCTCCACGCGCTGGCGCTCCCCATTCGCCTGGCGTTCGCGGCGCTGCTGCTCGCCGCCGTCGCGCTGGCCGTCCAGGCGGCCCGCGCCCGCCACCGCCGCGAGGTCGTGGCCAGCGAGACGTGGGGCTGCGGCTACACCCGGCCCGACGCCCGCGTCCAGTACACCGGCGCCTCGTTCGCGCAGCTCTTCCTGTCCGGCCTCGCCCCCCGCGCCTTCCAGCCGCGCGGCCGGATCGTCCCGCCGAAGGGCGTCCTGCCCGCGCGCGCCGCCGCCCGGTTCGAGTCCCGCGATCCGGCCCGCACGCGGCTCTTCGATCCCCTCTTCCGCGGCCTCGGCGACCGGGCGAGCCGCCTGCGCCGCTACCAGGCCCAGCGACTCAACCTGCAGCTCGTCTACACCGTCGCGACCCTCGTCGCCTTGGCCGCCCTGCTCGCCCTGCGCTCGTCATGAGCCTCGCCCTCGTCATCGCCGGCCTCGCGCTGACGTCCTGCTCCGGGCTCGCGTCGCTGGCGCTGCGGCGCGCTCCGGAGCTGGCCCAGCGCGCCGCCAGCGCGGTGCTGGTGGCGGGCGCGACGCTCGGGGTCGCCGGCGCGGCGACGACGCTCTGGACGGGCGGCGCCACCGAGGTCCACGCGCGCTGGAGCGTCCCGGGGGGCTCGCTCGCGCTCCGGCTCGACGCCCTCGCCGCGCTGTTCCTGCTGCCGGTGTTCGCGCTGCCGGCCGCGGGGTCGGTGTACGGCATCGCATACTTCCCGCAGGCGCGCCGCGGCGCGCAGGCGGTACGGCTGCAGCTCCTCTACGGGCTCGTGACCGGCGCGATGGCGCTCGTCGTCGTGGCCGCGAACGCGATGGCGTTCCTCGCCGCCTGGGAAGTCATGGCGCTGTCGGGCTTCCTCCTCGTCTTCACCGAGCACGAGAAGCAGGACGCGCAGCGCGCCGCCTTCGTCTACCTCACGGCGACGCACGTGGGCACGCTGGCGCTCTTCGCGCTCTTCTCGGTGCTCGGGAGCGCGGCCGGCTCCTTCGACTTCGGGCGCATCGCGCAGGCCGGCCTGGCCGCGACGCCAGGCGTGTTCCTGCTCGCGCTCGGCGGGTTCGGCATCAAGGCCGGGCTGATGCCGCTCCACTTCTGGCTGCCCGGCGCGCACGCGGCCGCCCCGAGCCACGTCTCCGCGATCATGTCGGGCGTCCTGCTCAAGACGGGCCTCTACGGCCTCCTCCGCGTGACCGGCCTCTTCGCCGCGCCGCCGGCATGGTGGGGGCTCGCGCTCCTCGTCGCCGGCGCCGTCTCGGCCGTGCTCGGGGTCGCCTTCGCCCTGGCGCAGCACGACCTCAAGCGGCTGCTCGCCTACCACTCGGTCGAGAACGTCGGCATCATCGCCATGGGCCTCGGCCTGGCGCTCGTCGGCCGCGCGGTGGGCGACCCCGCCCTGGCCGTGCTCGGTTTCGCCGGGGGCGCGCTCCACGTCGTGAACCACGCGCTCTTCAAGGCGCTGCTCTTCCTGGGCGCCGGCGCCGTCGACCACGCCTGCGGCACGCGCGAGCTCGATCGACTGGGCGGCCTGGCGCGCGCCATGCCGTTCACGGCGGGCTTGTTCCTGCTCGGCGCCGTCGCGATCAGCGGGCTGCCGCCGCTGAACGGCTTCGTCTCCGAGTGGCTCGTCTACCTGGGCTCGCTCCGCGCGCTGTCGTCGGCGGCTCCCGTCGTCGCGTGGACGGCGCTGGCCGCCCCGGCGCTGGCGCTCGTCGGCGGCCTCGCCGCCGCCTGCTTCGCCAAGGTGGTCGGCACGGTGTTCCTCGGCTCGCCCCGCTCCGACCTCGAGACGCGTCCGCACGAGGCGCCGCGCGCGATGCTCGCGCCCATGGCCGCGCTCGCCGCGGCGTGCGTCGTCATCGGCCTCTTCCCCGCCCTGCTCCTCCCGGCCTTGCACCACGCCAGCGCGGCGTGGGCTCGGCTCACGCCGGCCGCATCCGACACCGCCGCGCGCGACGCGATCTCGGCGGCGCGCGCCGTCACCGCGGCCGCCGCCGGCTTCCTCGCCGCCGCCGGTCTCCTCGCCTCGTGGCGACGGCGCCGCGCCCGCGGCGCGCCCACCGCCGAGACGTGGGGCTGCGGGTACACCCGTCCCACGCCGCGCATGCAGTACACGGGCTCCTCCTTCGCCGAGATGCTGACCTTGCGCTTCGGGTGGGCCTTCTTCCCGCGCGCCCGCGTCGACCCGCCGCGCGGCGCGTTCCCGCACCACGCCGCCTTCAGCTCGCACGTCCCCGACACCGTGCTCGACGTCGCGCTCGTGCCGGTGCTGCGCAGCGCGAGCTGGGGCGCCGAACACGTGCGGCGCCTCCACCGCGGGCAGGTGCAGTGGCAGGCGCTGCTCGTCGGGCTCGCCCTGGTCACCCTCCTCGCCTGGCGCTTTCTCTGGTGGTGAAGCCCGTGACGATCCTCCTCTCCCTCGCCTACCTGGCGCTCTTCCTGGTCGTCCCGCCGCTCCTCCCCGGCGTCGTCAACCGCGTCAAGTCGCGCCTCGCCGGCCGACAGGGACCGCCCGTGTGGCAGCTCTACGCGGACCTGGCGCGCCTCGCGCGCAAGGGCGCCGTCTACAGCCGGACCACGACCTGGGTGTTCCGCGCCGGGCCAGTGGTGGGGCTCGCCGCCGTCGCGACGGCGGGGCTCGTCATGGCGTTCGGCGGCGCGCCGGCCGCCCTCTCCTTCGCCGGCGACTTCGTCCTCTTCGCGTACCTGCTCGGGCTGGCGCGCTTCGCGACGGTGCTCGCGGCGCTCGACACCGGCTCGTCGTTCGAGGGCATGGGCGCCGCGCGCGAGGTGACCTTCTCCAGCCTGGCCGAGCCCGCGCTGTTCCTCTGCCTCATGACGCTGGCGCGGGCCACGGGCTCCATCTCGCTCACCGGGATGCTCGGCCCGGCACTCCCGCTGGCGTGGGGGCATGCCGCGCCGGCGCTCCTGCTATGCGCCATCGCGCTCTTCGTGGTGGCGCTGGCCGAGAACGCCCGCATCCCGGTGGACGACCCCAACACCCACCTCGAGCTCACCATGATCCACGAGGTCATGGTGCTCGATCACTCCGGGCCGGACCTCGCGCTCATCCTCTACGGGGCCTCGCTCAAGCTGTTCCTGTTCGGCGCGCTCTTCGTGCGGCTCATCCTAGGCTTCTCCGTCCAGGGCGCCGCTGGGGTGCTCGTGTTCCTGGCCGGCCTCGTCGGATTCGCGGCGCTCGTCGGCATCATCGAGTCGACCATGGCCAGGCTCCGGCTGGTGCGCGTGCCGCAGCTCCTGGTGGGCGCGTCGGTCCTCTCCGCCTTCGGCCTCGTCCTCCTGCTCAGGTGATCCGCATGTCCGCCTGGACCGAGATGGTGTTCATCCTCGTGGTCGTGCTCGACTTCTTCCTGCTGGCGTCGAGCCGGCTCCGGGCGGTCATCCGCGCGGCCGCCGCCCAGGGCGCGCTCCTCGCGGTGCTGCCGCTCCTGCTCGCCACCCACGCGACCGAGCTCGGCCACGTCCTCGCCCTCTCCATCGGCGCCTTCGTCGTGAAGGGCGTCGTCATCCCGTGGCTCCTGATGTGGGCCATCCGCGAGGCGGCCATCCGCCGCGAGGTCGAGCCCATCGTGGGCTTCATCCCGTCGCTCATCCTGGGGGGCGTGGGGGTCGCGCTCGCCTTCGCCTTCTCGAGCGCGATGCCGCTGCCGATCCCCGAGAAGCACGCCTTCATCGTGCCGACGGCGCTGTCGACCGTGTGGACCGGGCTCCTCCTGGTGGTGTCGCGGCGCAAGGCGGTCACGCAGGTCATCGGCTTCCTCGTGCTCGAGAACGGCGTCTTCGTGTTCGGCCTGCTCCTCTCCGACTTCATGCCGACCATGGTCGAGGCGGGGGTGCTGCTCGATCTCTTCGCGGCCGTCTTCGTGATGGGGATCGTCATGTTCCACATCAACCGCGAGTTCTCCTCGCTCGACACGGAGAAGCTGTCCGCGCTCAAGGACTGACCCGAGATGCTCTTCGTCATCCTCGCCCCGCTGGCGCTCGCGGCCGTCGCGTTCGCCGCTCCCTCGCAAGTGCGACGGCCGCTGGCGCTGCTCGTGGGCGGGCTGCTCCACCTCGCGGGCGTCGCCTTCCTCTGGGTGACGCGGCCCGCGCCCGCGCTCGGCGGCTGGCTCGAGTTCGACCCCCTGGCCCGGGTCGTCCTGCCGATGACGAGCGTCCTCTTCGCCGTCTGCGCCGTCTACGCGCAGGGCTACCTGAAGCGGCGCCCTGACCGCGACAACCGCATCTTCGTGGGTGGGCTGCTCGTGCTGCTCTCCGCCATGACGGTGGTGGCGCTCTCGCAGCACCTCGGCTTGCTCTGGGTCGCGATCGAGCTCACGACGCTCTCCACCGCGCCGCTCATCTACTTCGACAAGACCGCGCGCTCGCTCGAGGCCGCCTGGAAGTACCTCCTCGTCTGCTCGCTCGGCATCGCGCTGGCGCTGCTCGGCACCTTCTTCTTCGCGCTGGCCGGCGCCGGCCCTGGTGGTCCGCGCTCGCTGCTCCTCGCGGACCTGACCCGCGCCGGGGCCGCGCTCTCCTCGCCGTGGATCCGCGCCGGGTTCGTCTTTCTGCTCGTGGGCTACGGCACGAAGATGGGGCTCGCCCCGCTCCACTCGTGGAAGCCGGATGCGTACGGCGAGGCGCCTGGCATCCTCGGCGCGCTGCTCGCGGGCGGCGTGACGAGCGTGGGCTTCATCTCGCTCGCCCGCGTCGTGCGAGTGTGCCACGCGGCCGGGGAGTCGGCCTTCGCGCGCGACGCGCTGGTGGGCCTCGGCCTCCTCTCGATGGCGCTCGCGGCCGTGTTCATGATCGGGCAGCGCGACTTCAAGCGGATGCTGGCCTACTCGTCCGTCGAGCACATGGGCATCCTCACCCTCGGCCTCGGGCTGGGCGGCGCCGCCGCCGCCGGCGCCATGTTCCACACCGTGAACAACGGCCTGACGAAGGGCGTTCTGTTCCTCGCCGCCGGCAACCTTCACCGCTCCTACGGGTCCAAGCGGGTGGACGACGTGCGCGGCGCGGCCCGGCGGCTCCCCATCTCCGGCCCCCTCTTCCTGGCCGGCTTCCTCGCCATCACCGGCTCCCCCCCGTTCAGCCCGTTCTTCAGCGAGTTCGCGATCCTGAACGGCGCGCTGGGCGGAGGTCGCTACGTCGTGGGCGCGCTCTTCCTCGTCTTCCTCTCGATCATCTTCGTCGGCATGGGCGCCACCGTGCTCAAGATCGTGCAGGGCGATCCGGCCGGCGCCCCCGAGGTGAAGGCGCACGGCGACAGCTGGCTCACCGCCGCGCCGCCGCTCGTGCTGATGGCGCTCGTGCTCCTGCTGGGGCTCTTCCTCCCCCAAGGCCTGAAGAGCGTCTTCGACGCCGCCGCGGCGCGGGTGGGGGGATAGATGGCCGACCTGCTCGAGACGTGGAACGGAGAGGCGGTCGCGGCGCGGGACGTCCCGGTACTACCGGTCGATCGGTTCCAGGACGGCCTGTGCGAGGCGATCGCGGCCGGCGGCCGGGTCTCGGTGCTCTTCGGCCGCCGCCACGAGGACAACCGGGTGCTCGTCACGGCCGTGGTCGCGGACGACCGCGAGGGCCGCCTCGGGCTCCTCTCCACCCTGGTCGGGGCACGCTGCCCCTCGCTGGCGGAGGAGTTCCCCGCGCTGCAGGGCTTCGAGCGCGAGCTGGCCGAGCAGTTCGGCGTCATCCCGGAGGGCCACCCCTGGCTGAAGCCGCTGCGGTTCGAGCACGCCCACATCCCGGTGCGCGACGCGTTCGGCCGGAGCGAACCGTTCCCCGACATCCCCGGCGACTACCCGTTCTTTCGCGTCGAGGGTGAGGAGATCCACGAGGTGGCGGTGGGGCCGGTGCACGCCGGCATCATCGAGCCCGGTCACTTCCGGTTCCAGTGCCACGGCGAGCAGGTGCTCCACCTCGAGATCAGCCTCGGGTACCAGCACCGCGCGGCCGAGAAGCTGCTCGAGGAGGTCGCCCTCCCGCGGGCGCTCCGCGTCGCCGAGAGCCTGGCCGGCGACACGTCGGTCGGCCACGGGCTGGCCTTCTGTCGCGCCGTCGAGGCCCTGGCGGGCGTCGAGGCGCCGCCGCGGGCGTCGTACCTGCGCGGCGTCGCGCTGGAGCTGGAGCGGCTCGCGAACCACGTCGGGGATCTCGGCGCGATCGCCGGCGACGTCGGCTTCCAGCCCACCGCCGCCGCCTGCGGCGCGCTCCGGGCCGAGTTCCTCAACGCCACCGCCGAGCTCTGCGGGAACCGGTTCGGCCGCGGCCTGCTCGTCCCGGGCGGCGTCCGGTTCGACCTGACGGCGGGGGACACGGCGCGGCTCGCCGGGAAGCTGTCGCGCGCGTTCGAGCGGGTGCGCGAGTCGGCCGGGCTCCTCTTCCGCTCGCCGTCCACCCGGAACCGGACCGACGGCACCGGCGTCGTCTCGCGCGAGCTGTGCGACCAGCTCGGGCTGGTCGGTCCGGCCGCGCGCGCCTCGGGCGCCTCGCGCGACGTGCGCCGCGACCACCCGTTCGGCCTCTATCGCTTCGCGCACCTGCCGGTCGCGACGGCGGAGACCGGCGACGTCTTCGCCCGCGCCTGGGTGCGCTGGCTCGAGATCGAACGGAGCGCGGCGTTCGTGGCGGACCACCTGCACGGCCTGCCGGAGGGCCCGGTGCGCGCGCCCGTCCCGGCGCTCCCGCCCGGGAAGATGGTGGTCTCGATGGTCGAGGGCTGGCGCGGCGAGATCGCGCACGTGGCGATCACGGACCGAGACGGCCGGTTCGCGCGCTACAAGGTGAAGGACCCCTCGTTCCACAACTGGATGGGGCTCGCCCTGGCGCTGCGGGGCGAGCAGGTCAGCGACTTCCCGCTGTGCAACAAGAGCTTCAACCTCTCCTACGCCGGGCACGACCTGTGATCGAGATCCTGAAGGCGCGACTCCGCCTCGGCCGCCAGACGGTGGCCTGGCCCGACGGGCCCGCTCGCTTCCCGGAGCGGTTCCGCGGTCGCCCGGTCGTCGACGCGGCGCGCTGCACGCCGGAGTGCACCGCCTGCCTCGAGGCGTGCGCGACCGGGGCCATCGCGAGCCCCGGCCAGGCCGGGATGGCCCTCGATCTCGGCCGGTGCCTCTTCTGCGGCGAGTGCGCCGACGCCTGCCCGGCGGGCGCGCTCACGTTCACCCGGGACTTCCGGCTCGCGACGCGGACGCGCGAGGAGCTCGTCGTCACCGGCGACGAGGCGAAGCTCGCCCGCGCCCTCGACGACCGGATGCGGGAGCTCTTCGGCCGCTCGCTCCGGCTCCGCCAGGTCTCGGCGGGTGGCTGCAACGGGTGCGAGGCGGAGCTGAACGCCACCTCCAACATCCAGTTCGACCTGTCGCGCTTCGGCATCCAGTTCGTCGCCTCGCCGCGCCACGCCGATGGGATCGTCGTGACCGGCCCGGTGACGGACAACATGCTGACCGCGCTCCGCAAGACGTACGAGGCGACGCCCGCGCCCAAGCTCGTCATCGCGGTCGGCGCCTGCGCCATCTCCGGGGGCCCCTTCGCGGGCAGCCCGGTCGTGAACGACGGCGTCGCGGGGGCGATCCCCGGCGTGCCGGTCGACCTCTTCATCCCCGGCTGCCCGCCGCACCCCATCACCATCGGCGACGGCCTGCTGCGGCTGCTCGGGCGCGTGACGCACGACGACCTCCGCGTGGAGGGGACGGGCCTCGTCGAGGCGGAGGGCACGCCGTAGCGCCACCGGCAGTCCCGACGACCTCCGCGGCAGCCCGCCGCCGCAGCGGGCATGGCGTCACGGCTGCAGGTTCCACCTCCGTACCACGCGCCGCTCCGTCTCGAAGCCCAGCACCGACACGCTTCCAGGGCCGATCGAGAGCAGGCCGCCCGCGGCCGGCGGCAGCCCGACCCAGCAGGCGGCGAGCACGCGCAGCAGGTGCCCGTGCGCGAAGATGACCGCGTCGCCCTCCCCCGCTTCCACCGACGCCATTACGCGCCGCGCCCGGGCGGCCACCTCGTCGACCGCCTCGCCGCCGGGGACCCCGTGCGTCCAGATGGTCCACCCCGGGATCTCGGCGCGCACCTCGCTGGTGAGCCGCCGCTCGTACGCTCCGTAATCCCATTCGACGAGCTCGGGGACCACACGCGCGACGGGCGCGTACCCGGCGAGCTCGCAGGTGTGGCGCGCCCGGCGCAGCGGGCTGACCAGCACCTGCCCGAAGCGGCGGCCGCCGAGGTAGGCGCCCACGGCCCGGGCCTGCCGCTCGCCCTCCTCGGTCAGCGGGATGTCGCTCCGCCCGGTGTGCTTCCCGATGCGGCTCCAGGCGGTCTCGCCGTGACGCACGAGCCAGATCTCGCGTGCGCGATCCACCGCGTTCCCCTACCCGCGGAGCGCGTAGAGCGCCGCGAACAACCGGCGCCCTGCCCGGAGCGGCACCACGAACGCGCGCCGCTCGACGAGGCCGGCCGCGGCCGTGATCCGGCGCACCTCCTCCGGCGTCACGAGGCGCATCCTCTCCGCCACGGCCTGCAGCGCCGGGTCCGCCGTGGCGGGCATCAGCGGTGGGCCACCCGGGAGCTGCAGCACCAGCGAGAGCGCGCCACCGGGCGCGAGCCAGCTCGCGGCGCGCGGCAGAGCCACGCGGGGGTCGACGAACTCCAGCAGCAACGCCGCATGCACCAGGTCGATCCCGCCGGGCTCGAGCTCCACCCCCTCGGCGTCGGCGCACAGGAGCTGCAGCGCCGGGCCGAGCCGCATGTAGCGCTGCCGCGCCACGGCCAGGTACGAGAGGTTCACGTCGACGCCGACCACCCGGCGCGTGATCGCCGGGTCGACGTGCTCGAGGCCGTTCCCGGTCGCGATGCCGAGGACGGCCAGCCGCGCCGGCCGTCGCGCGGCGTAGATCTTCTGGAACAGCGCCGAGAGCGGCGAGAGCATGCCCGCTCCGGCCGAGCCCAGGTGCTCCTCGTACGCTGCGGCGGGGACGAGGGACCAGGGGTTCGGGATGGTCATGGGGACGAGATCGTAGCCGAGGTCGGGCCGAATTGGGCTTGCGTCCCCGCGCCTCGATCAGCTCGCGATCACCCCTCAGCTCGAGGCCAGGCCACGCGCCTCCAGCACGAGGCGCGTGCGCAGGTCGAAGAGGTTCCGCTCGAGGCCCGCCGGGTACTGGTGCGGGTTCACGAATCGCTTCACCCCGCTGTGCAGCCCCGCGAGCTGAGCGGCGGTGTGGCGCCGGGCGGCGTCGAGCTCCGGCGGCGCGTAGACGAGCTGGCCACCCCGGAAGATGGGCTGGAGCAGGTCCTCGCCCGGTGTGCCGGGCGGGATCTCCCGCCGCCGGGTGTGGTCGACCGGGTCGACGATGACGACCGCGCCGGGGAGGCCGATCAGCTCGTCGTAGATGCAGTCGGCGAGGTGGACGCCGTCGCGCCGGTACCGGCGCACCTGCAACACGCCGGGCACGCTCGTCTTCGCGGGTTGCTCGGACAGCTTCACGCGGTGGTGCCAGGGGCCACCACCGCGGCGGACGGCACCGAGCTTGTACACGCCCCCGAGCGCGCCGTCGTCGGCGCCGGTGACGAGCCGCGTCCCCACCCCCCACACCGCGATGCAGGCGCCCTGCTCGCGCAGGCTCTCGATGATGCGCTCGTCCAGCTCGTTCGAGGCGAGGATGGCGGTCTGCTGGAACCCGGCCGCGTCGAGCCGCCGCCGCGCCTCCTGGGAGAGCCAGGCCAGATCGCCCGAGTCGAGCCGGATGCCGGAGAGCTCGCCGCCTTGCTGGCGGAGCCAGCGGCCGGTCTCGATCGCGTGCTCCACCCCCTCCAGCGAGTCGTACGTGTCGACGAGCAGGACGCAGTTGCCCGGCATCGCCTTGGCGTAGGCCTGAAACGCCTCGCGCTCGTCGTCGAACAGCATCACCCAGGAGTGCGCGTGCGTGCCCTTCACCGGGATCCCGAACATCTTGCCGGCGAGGACGTTGGAGGTCGCGGCGCAGCCGCCGACGTACGCGGCGCGCGAGGCGGAGAGCGCGCCGTCGAAGCCCTGGGCCCGCCGCGCCCCGAACTCGAGCACCGGCGCCCCGCCGGCGGCGAGGCAGACGCGCGCGGCCTTCGTGGCGACGAGCGTCTGGAAGTTCACCAGCGTGAGGAGCGGCGTCTCGAGCAGCATGCAGGGGATGACCGGGCCGCTCACGCGCAGCACCGGCTCCCACGGGAACACCGCCGTGCCCTCCGGCACCGCGTCGACGTCGATCTTCAGCTCGAGCTTCGCGAGGTAGTCGAGGAAGGCCGGCTCGAAGAGCGCCTGCCCGTGGGCGTCGCGCTGCGCGCCGAGGTACTCGAGGTCGGAGCCATCGAAGCGATGGCGCGACACGTAGTCGATCACCGACTCGAGCCCGGCGGCGATGGTGAAGCCGCCCTGGAACGGATTCTTGCGGAAGGAGAGCGTGAAGACCGCCTCCTCCCCGGCGATACCGCTCTTCCAGGCGGCGGCCGCCATCGTGATCTCGTAGAGATCGGTGAGGAGCGCCAGCGAGGGCCGGTACAGATCGGTCGGGATGGGCATCTCGCGGGCGCTCCTCAAGCCTCCCCAGGACGCTACTTCAGGCCGCCCTTGATATAGGCCGCGACCGCCTTGATCTGCTCGGCCGAGAGCTTCCCCTTGTAGGCGGCCATCTTCGGCGGTTTGCCGTTCTCGATGTCCTTCACGATCTCGTCGAGCGGCTCCTTGTCCTCGTGGGTCAGATCCTTCGCGCCGAGCTTCTGGCCCATCGGCGTCTTGCCCTTGCCGTCCGGGCCGTGGCAGCTCGCGCACTTCTGGGCGAACAGGGCCTTGCCGTCATCCGCGGCGCGCGCGGGCGCGGCCAGGGCGACGGCGAGGCAGACGGCGAGGGCGGCGACGATGCGGTTCATGCGTTCTCCTCTTGCGGTCGGTGCGCGTGAGTGGCTCACGCCGCGACGGCTGGCTTGCCCACCTTGGGGCCGCCAGCGGCGCGATCGGGAGCCTGGAAGGTGCCGGTCATGATGGGCACCGCCACCTTGACCAGCACCGTGAAGACGAAGAAGCCGACGCCGAAGATGCCGGCCGCGATGGCCCATTCGGTGGCGGTGGGGCGGTACTCGTAGATCTCACCGAGCGTGTCGGGGGTCATCCCGGGGATGACGAGCCCCATCCCCTTCTCGATGTAGACGCCCGCCCAGATGAGCAGGCAGCCGAGGTTGAGCGTCACCCAGTTCCGGCGCGTGCGCGGCACGAGGAAGAGCAGGAACGCCGTCACGCTGCACGCCAGGGCGAGCCAGGCGAAGGGCACCAGCGCGCGGTGCGTCCCGATCCCGCTCCACAGGTACTGCGTGTAGAGCAGGTGCTCGGTGGCCGAGTAGTATTCCTTGAACACCTCGGCGCCGAGCAGGAACAGGTTCACGAACATCGCGTACGACATGAGCTCGGCCACCTTGAAGATGGCCTCGTCCTTCACCTCGATGCGCGTCGTCCGGCGGAGGATCTGGAACAGGATGATCATGACCGCCGGCCCGGAGCAGAACGCCGAGGCGATGAAGCGGGGGGCCAGGATCGACGCGTTCCAGAACGGCCGCGCCGCCATGCCGTTGTAGAGGAACGCCGTCACGGTGTGGATCGAGACCGCGCCCGGGATCGAGGCGAGCACGAGCGGCACGATGAGCTTCCGGTTGTAGTGCTCGCCGCGGTAGCCCCGGTACAGCATGTGGACGACGACGGTGAGGTTGAGCAGGAGGTAGCCGTTCAGCACCAGCGCGTCCCAGGTCAGCATGGAGCGCGGCCAGTTGGGGGAGCCGAGCAGCGGCAGGATATGGAGGAACCGGTCCGGGCGGCCCATGTCCACCAGGATGAAGAGGAGGCACATGGTGATGGCGCTGATGGCGAGCAGCTCACCCAGGATGACGACCTCCTTGATGGGCCCCCACTCGTAGACGTAGGCCGGGATGACGAGCAGCACCGCCGCCGCCGCCACGCCGACGAGGAACGTGAAGTTGCCGACGTAGAACGCCCAGCTCACCTGGTCCCGCATGTTCGTGGCGATGAGGCCGGTGCGGAACTGGTGGGCGTAGGCGAACAGGCCGACGAGGATGGCGATCGCCAGCGCGCCGAGCCAGGCGTAGTAGGCGCGGTTGCCGCGGGCGACGATCCGCACGCACCCGCGAAGGAAGCCGAGGATCCCGGTCATGGCGCGGTCGCTCCGTTCACGTTTCCTGCGGGGCGGGGGCTCGACCCCCGCCGACAGTTCACCCTAAGTCGCATAGAAGTAATAGAACTGCGGGTGGGTCGCGAGGTCTTCCTTGAAGACGAAGACCCGCTTCGTCTCCATGACGCGGCGGATCTCGCTCTCCGGGTCGAGGAGGTTGCCGAACTTGCGCGCGCCGGCCGGGCACACCTCGACGCAGGCCGGGTAGCGACCGGCGCGCGTGCGCTGGATGCAGAACGTGCACTTCTCGACGACGCCCTTCGGCCGCGGCCGGTTGCCGAGGTAGTGCGTGTTGGGATTCATCTCTTCCGCGGGCAACGTCGGCTCGGCCCAGTTGAAGTGGCGCGCGCCGTAGGGGCAGGCCGACATGCAGCAGCGGCAGCCGATGCACCAGTCGTAGTCGATGACCACGATCCCGTCCGGCTCCTTCCACGTCGCCTGGACCGGGCACACCTTCACGCAGGGCGGGTTCCGGCACTGCTGGCACTGCACCGGCATGTAGAAGTGGCCGGGCCGCGGCACCTCCTCGGCGTCGTAGTAGACCTCGGCGTGGGCGAGGTCCACGCCGCGCGCCTTGTCCATCTCCAGCACCCGGATCCAGTGGATCTGCGGGTTCTTCCGGCTCTGGTTGTTCTCCTCCACGCAGGCGTAGACGCACCGGCGGCAGCCGACGCAGCGCGAGAGGTCGAGGCCGTAGCCGAACTCCACGCCGGCCCGGGCCGGCGTGCTCGACACGGTCACCGTCTTGCCGTACTTCGCGCTGTTCTTCCGCTCCAGGCTGGCGACGATCCGCTTCACGTCGTCCTTCGACAGCTCGCGGAAGCTCTTCCGGAAGAAGTCCTCCAGCCCGCAGCCGGAGAGCGCCGCCACCGCGGCGCCGGCCGCGGCCGTCCGCATGAAGTTGCGGCGCCCGGGATCGGGTGGCGCGTCCGGCAGCACCGGCAGGCTCTTCCTCACCCCCTCGTCGCGGCTCATGGACGCATCTCCTCCGGCCGTGCCGGGCGCGGCTTGGGCTTCAGGGGCTTGAAGCGGGGCGAGTGCGGGTTGTGGCAATTGACGCACAGGAAATACGTCTTCTGTCCGTCCCACTGACCGACGCGCTTCCCGTGCACCCCCACCCGCCAGTCGCGGTACTTGTCGCCGTGGCACTGCCCGCACAGCCGGTACGACTCGGTGAACGGCACCGGGTCGCCGTTCGAGAGGTGGAGCACGTCCCGGTTCTCGTTCGAGTGGCAGTCGAGGCACCAGCGGTGCTCGGCGTCGTGCTCGAACTTGATGTCCTCGTGGAACCCGAGATCCCGCCGCGTCCGGTCGCCCGGCCCGACGTGGCACTGGGTGCAGGGGAAGATGCCCTGCGTGAACGGCGGCGGCTGCGCCTGGAGCTGGCCCGGCTTCTCGGGGGCTGGTGTCCGCGGTGCCGGTTCACTCGCCAGCGCCGTCCCGGCGCACAGCGCGGCGAGCGCGCACGCGCGCAAGGCCTCGAGGGCGAGTCGTCTCACGGCGACTACCTCCTTCGCGCCACGCGGCGCAATCCATGGACTCATTTGGTCCAGTCTAGCAAGCGCCCGGATCGAGCATCTGATCGCGATCAAGTCGCGCGCCAAACACCCGTCCGGGCTGCGTTTTTGACCCTCGGTCGCAGCGTCCGCGAACGGATGGGAACGCGCCCGGCGCCCGCACGGCCCCTCCTCCGCGGCGCGGAACCAGGGCCGCGGCCGCGTTGCGCCCCCGTCGCCCCGCCGTAAGTAGAGCGCCGGAGGGACGACATGGAAGACCGGCTGGGGACGCTCAGGGAGCTGGAACTCGGCGGCGGTCGGAAGCGCCGGTACCACGCGCTCGCCGCGGTCGAGCAGAAGGGGTTCGGAGCGGTCGGACGGCTGCCGGTCTCGATCCGGATCGTGCTCGAGTCGCTGCTGCGCAACCTCGACGGCCGGCGCGTGCGCGAGGAGGACGTGCGGGCGCTCGCGGCGTGGAAGCCGAACGAGCCCCGCACGCGCGAGGTGCCGTTCGTGGTCGCGCGCGTGCTGCTGCAGGACTTCACGGGCGTACCGCTGCTCGTCGACCTCGCCGCCATGCGCTCGGCGGTGGCACGCCTGCGGCAGGACCCGCGGCGGGTCGAGCCGGAGGTGCCGGTCGACCTCGTCATCGACCACTCGGTGCAGGTGGACGCCTTCGGCTCGCCCGACGCGCTGCGGATGAACGTCGAGATGGAGTTCCACCGCAACCGGCAGCGCTACGAGTTCCTGAAGTGGGGGACGCAAGCCTTCGAGACGTTCCAGATCGTCCCGCCCGGCCTCGGCATCTGCCACCAGGTGAACCTCGAGTACCTGGCGAGGGGCGTGATGGAGAAGGACGGCGTGCTCTACCCGGACACGCTCGTCGGCACTGACTCGCACACGACCATGATCAACGGCCTCGGCATCGTCGGCTGGGGCGTGGGCGGCATCGAGGCGGAGGCGGCCATGCTGGGCCAGCCCTCCGCCTTCCTCATGCCGGACGTCGTCGGGGTGCACCTCCACGGAGAGCTGCGGCCGGGCGTGACCGGCACCGACCTCGTCCTCACCATCACCGAGCTCCTCCGCAGGACGAAGGTGGTCGGGAAGTTCGTCGAGTTCCACGGCGAGGGCGCGGCCTCCCTCACCGCGCAGATGCGCGCCACCATCGCCAACATGTCGCCCGAGTACGGCGCGACGATGGGCTTGTTCCCCACCGACGAGCGGACGCTGCGCTACTTCGAGGCGACCGGTCGCTCCGCGGAGCAGGTGCGGACGATCCGCGCCTACTACGAGGCCCAGGGGCTGTTCGGGATGCCGCGTCAGGGCCAGTGCGACTACTCGACCGTGGTCGATCTCGACCTCGCCTCCGTCGAGCCCTCGGTGGCGGGACCGAAGCGGCCGCAGGACCGCATCGAGCTCGGCGCCCTCAAGGAGCGCTTCACCTCGCTGCTCACCGCGAAGGACGCGAACGGCTTCGGGCGGCCGGCGTCGGAGCTCGGGGCGCGGCATCGCGCCGAGGAGGTGAGCGGCGCGGTTCCCGGCGGCGGCTCGCAGGACCCGCGCACGGCGCCGTCGGGGCTCACGGTGACGAACACGAACCCGCTCACCGAGCTCGAGATGATGAACAACCGGCCCACGCCGGACCCCGTGGAGGGCCCCTCGTCGCGGGCGCCGCTCGCCACCGAGGACATCGCCCTCGGGCACGGCGACGTCGTCATCGCCGCCATCACGAGCTGCACCAACACCTCCAACCCGAGCGTCATGCTCGCGGCCGGGCTGCTCGCCCGGAACGCCGTCGAGAAGGGCCTCACCGTGAAGGGGACGGTGAAGACCTCGCTCGCGCCCGGCTCCCGCGTCGTCACCGCCTACCTCGAGAAGACGGGCCTGCTCGCGCCCCTCGCGAAGCTCGGCTTCGACGTCGTCGGCTACGGCTGCACCACCTGCATCGGCAACTCGGGACCGCTCGATCCGCGCCTCGAGCAGCTCATGGGGAAGCACGAGCTCGTCTGCGCCTCGGTCCTCTCCGGCAACCGCAACTTCGAGGCGCGCATCCACCAATCGGTGAAGGCCAACTTCCTCATGAGCCCTCCGCTCGTGGTGGCGTTCGCGCTCGCCGGCAACGTGGCCAAGGACCTGACGAAGGAACCGCTCGGGAAGGGGAAGGACGGGAAGGACGTCTACCTGCGGGACATCTGGCCGTCGGACGAGTCGGTCCAGGCCATGCTCGAGGCCGCGGACGACCCGGCGCAGTACCGCAATAACTACCAGGGCGTGCAGTCGCAGAGCGCGGCGTGGAACGCGCTGCCGGCGCCGTCCGGCGAGATCTACGCCTGGGACCCGAAGAGCACCTACGTCCGCGAGCCGCCCTACTTCGTCCCGTTCTCGCCGGAGCCGGTCCCCGCCGGCGCCCTCCGCGGCGCGCGGGCGCTCGCCATCTTCGGCGACTCGGTCACGACCGACCACATCAGCCCCGCCGGCTCGATCAAGCCGAACTCGCCGGCCGGCCGGTACCTGCAGGAGCAGGGCGTGCCGGTCGCGGACTTCAACTCGTACGGCGCGCGGCGCGGCAACCACGAGGTCATGGTGCGCGGCACCTTCGCCAACGTCCGCATCAAGAACCTCATGGTCCCCGGGGTCGAGGGCGGGGTGACGGTGCACCAGCCGGACGGGAAGCAGATGTCCATCCACGAGGCCGCGCTCGGGTACGAGCGCGAGCGCGTGCCGCTCGTCGTCCTGGCGGGGCAAGAGTACGGCACCGGCAGCTCGCGCGACTGGGCCGCCAAGGGCACGCGGCTCCTGGGCGTGCGCGCCGTCGTCGCCCGCTCCTTCGAGCGCATCCACCGCTCGAACCTGGTCGGGATGGGCGTCCTCCCCTGCCAGTTCGCGGAGGGCGTCTCGGCGGCGACCCTGGGGCTCGACGGGACGGAGTCGTACGACCTGCTCGGCGTCGAGGGCGCGCTCGCGCCGCGCCAGGAGGTGACGCTCGTCGTCCACCGGAAGGACGGGCGCGAGGAGCGCGTCCCGCTCACGCTCCGCATCGACACGCCCATCGAGGTGGAGTACTTCCGCCACGGGGGGATCCTGCCGTACGTCCTGCGGCAGATCGCGGCGCGGAGCTGACGTCCCGAGCTCGAGCCCCAGCCCGAGTCCGAGCCCGGCAAGCTCTCGGGCGCGGTCTCGGTCCAAAGGACGACGCTGTCAGACCCCCCGGCTAACTAGACCCTCGCGACCGCCGGCTCCGCGCCGGCGGTGCCCTTTTCACGAGGAAACGAAGAAATGGCCGTCAAGGTGATGCTCGCTCCTGCCATCGCGAAGCGCGAGGCCTCCACCGCGCAAGCGCAGTCGAAGCCGCGCGCGGAGCCGAGCGACGCGAAGCCGAAGCGCCGCCGGTCGAGCGTGTACGACGCGGATGGCAACGAGGTGTTCATCACCCTCATGTGCCTCAAGTGCCACAAGATGCGGCCGCTGGCGCAGTTCGGGCTGCGCCGCATGGCGGACGGCGCCATCCGGAACCAGCCCTGGTGCCGGCCCTGCCGCTCCGGCTCGAGCGCCGACAACCCGCGGCGGCGCCGCCCCGCGGCGGCTGCCGCTGACAGCGCGCCGGTCGCCGACGCTGCGCCGCCTCCCGAGCCGGTGGATGCCGGGCTCATCGCGGCGCAGGTCGTCGCGGCGCTGCACGGCGGTCGCCGCTAGCGCACTGCGGGTGCGGCATGGTGCCGCGGGATCGCTCGCGCCCTGTTTGTAGGCCAGGCGTCTACCCGCCCGATCTCCCGCCAGCTTTTCGGACGACCGAAACGTCGCTCGCCAGTCTTTCTTGACGTGACGCAAGCGTTCCCTTGTCGCGCGTCAGATCGCCTCAGCTGACGATTGCGCTGCGCGCCTGAGCACAGGTAGGATTTTCCAGTTCCGGTTCATCTTGCCGCAGTTACCTTTTCGTCGTTCGACGGGGAGTTCGCATGACCAATCCGAAGCCGAGGACCACCGCCCTCAAGGCAAAGCTGTTTGAGAAGATCGAGGCCTTCCGGCCCAGGACGCAACGGCTGAACAAGGAATTCGGGAACGTCGTCATCGACCACGTCAACATCGGTCAGGCGATCGGCGGCGCGCGCGACGTGCGCTGCCTCGTCACGGACATCTCGTACCTCGACCCGCAGGAAGGCATCCGCTTCCGCGGCAAGACGATCCCCGAGACCTTCGCCGCGCTCCCGCGGAAGAGCGGGTTCGAGCAGCCGACCGTCGAGTCGTTCTTCTACTTCCTCCTCACCGGCGACATCCCCACGCCCGAGCAGGCGCTCGAGGTCGAGGAGGACTGGCGCGCCCGCGCCGAGGTGCCGGCCTACGTCTACGACGTGCTGCGCGCCATGCCTCGCGACACGCACCCGATGACGATGTTCTCGACCGCGGTGCTGTCGATGCAGCGCGACTCGGTCTTCGCCCACCGCTACGCCGAGGGCATGAAGAAGACGGACTACTGGGACGCGACGTACGAGGACGCGATGAACCTGCTGGCGAAGCTGCCGCAGATCGCCGCGTACATCTACCGGATGAAGTACAAGGGCGACACGCACATCGAGCCGGATCGCAAGCTCGACTTCGGCGGGAACTTCGCCCACATGATGGGCATCGCCAAGCCGTACGACGACGTCTCCCGCATGTACTTCATCCTCCACTCGGATCACGAGTCGGGGAACGTCTCGGCCCACACCACGCACCTCGTGGCCTCGGCGCTGTCCGACCCGTACTACGCGTTCTCGGCCGGCCTGAACGGCCTCGCCGGCCCGCTGCACGGCCTCGCCAACCAGGAGGTCCTGGGCTGGATCCAGAACGTGATGAAGAAGCTCGGCGGCAAGATCCCGACCGAGGAGGAGCTCAAGGCGTTCCTCTGGGACACGCTCAAGGGCGGCCAGGTCATCCCGGGCTACGGGCACGCGGTGCTGCGCAAGACGGACCCGCGCTACACGGCGCAGATGGAGTACTGCCAGAAGCACCTGCCGGATGACCCGCTCTTCAAGCTCGTCAACATGATCTACAAGGTCGCGCCGGGCGTCCTCACCGAGCACGGCAAGACCAAGAACCCCTGGCCGAACGTCGACGCGCAGTCCGGCGTCATCCAGTGGTACTACGGCGTCCGCGAGTGGGACTTCTACACGGTCGAGTTCGGCGTCGGCCGCGCGCTCGGCGTGCTCGCCAACATCATCTGGGACCGCGGCCTCGGCTACGCCATCGAGCGGCCGAAGTCGGTCACCACCGCGATGCTCGAGCAGTGGGCCGCCGCCGGCGGCCGCAAGGGCGCGGAAGACTAGCCTCGCCTGACGCAGGCCTGAAGCACGAGAGCCGCCCGGGAGACCGGGCGGCTCTTTCGTTTTCTCGGCGGCCACATCAGATTTGCTGGCCCGCGCCAGCGCCAGCGCTGGGCCCGGCGCGCGATGAAGGCGGCTGCGGTCGGAGGCCGCCTCCGCAGCGCCGCCCTCGAGCACCGCGGTCGCGCGGCCGCGCCTCGCGCCCCACGTGCGGCCGGCGAACTGTCCGAGCGAGCGCGCGTCGCATCGCGCGCGACCTGAACGGAAGCGAGCGAGTTTTCGCCGGCCGCCCGACGGCGACCGCAGCGCGCGGCCGCGCCCCGCGTCACACGTGCGGCGCGAGGACCAGCGGCCGGAGCACCACGCCGCGCACTCGCGCGCGTGCTCCCGCTGGCGCGCCCGTTACCTGTTCGCCACCAGCATCGGGTCGAGGCGGGTGCGCTCCTGATCGAAGGCAGCCTTCGCGCTGCCGTCGAGCTTCACCTGCCTCGTCGGCAGCACGGCGAACGGATCCAGCACGCGGCCGTCGGGCGCCTCGAGCTGGTAGTGGAGGTGGGGCGCCGTCGAGTGACCGCTGTTGCCGGACTTCGCGATCACCTGGCCCTTCGCGACGTGCGTGCCGGGCTGCATCTCCTTCGGCGCCGCCTCCAGGTGGAGGAAGATCGCGTGCCGGCCGCTCTTCGCGTCGACGAGCTCGAGGCAGTTCCCGTTCGCGCCGAAGTGCCAGTTGCGCCGCGTGATCTGGCCTTCGAACGGCGCCTTCACCGGCGTGCCCACCGGCGTCTTGTAGTCGACGCCCTTGTGGCGCCGGCCGTCGCGCAGCAGCGAGGTGATCTGCTCGTAGCCTTCGACCGGGCTGTCGACGAGGTGCTCCTCGACCTCGACGCCTTCGGCCGTGTAGTAGCGCGCGAACGGCGCGCCCTCCGGCTTGAAGCGATAGGCGGTGAGGAGCCTGCCCAGCTTCTGCGACCCGTAGCGGAGCGCGAGCACGACGGGCTCCTTCGTCGCAGGCCCGCCGTCGCCGATCGCCTGGATCTCGCTCGGCTGCGCGGTGGGGAGCTCGTAGAGGACCTCGAGCTTGTCTCCCTTGCGCCCGTCGCGGCTCACCTGCATCGACCAGACGAGGAGGCGGTTCACGACCTGGGTGAGCTGGTCGCCCCAGCTCCGTTCCGCAGCGGGCAGGGCGCGCTGGATGCTCTCCTCGAGCGGGCCATGGAGCGTCACCGTCACGCGCCGGACGAGCGGGCCCTGGGGCGCGCTGGGCGGGGTCACGGCAGCGGGAGGCGGAGCGGCGGTGCCCGGGGCGGCGGGCGCCGGCGCGGGTGCGCTCGCCACCGCGCCGGGAGCGGGAGCCGATGCCGGAGCAGCGGCAGGCGGCGCGGCTGGAGCTGCCGGCGCCGCCTGGGGGCGCCCGGCGGCAGGTGCCGCGGCGCTCGGAGCCGCCGGCGCGGTGCCATGCGCTGTCCCCGGTGCCTGTGGCGCGGTCTTCCGGCCGGCCACGAAGCCGCCCGCGAGCCCGACGAGGAGCAGAAGGGGGTAGACGAGCCAGCGTGCGAGGCCGCCGCCGCCGCTAGGGCGACGGCCGCCAAAAGGAGGGGGATCGATCGACAGGTTCACCATGGCTCACCGTAGAGGGGGCAGCCGGGAGAACGCCCGAGGCCGGGCGCCTCTTCCTCGCCCCCACGAAAGAACGTCAGAAGAAGAAGCGATCGACCACGCCGCGGCTCCACTCCAAGACCGTCGGCCACCCCACCACCGCGTCCAGCGCCGATTCCGCTCGCGACAGGTCGACCCCCTGCTCCACGGCGCTCGCGCTGCAGGCGAGGAGGCGGCACCGGCCCGTCGCTCGCGCCTGGTGCAGGAGGGCGGCCGCGTGATCCGGGTCGCCAGCGGCCTCGACGGCGGCCGCCACCGCGGGGCCAAAGAGGAACAGATCCACGCGGTCGTCCATGGCGGCGGCGGCGAGAGCGCATGACCCGGCCAGGCGGAGCGTCGTCGCGTCCACGCGCGTCAGGAAGATCACCACCCGGCCGGCCATCGGGGCGGCTTCCATAACACTTTCCGGCGGCGACTCACACCTGCTACGGCGGGTGCCCCCCTGACGTTCCTCTGCTATAAACCGCGGCCCATGGCCGACGAGAAGAAGCCCGGTTCGGCGGGCCCGGTGGTGATCCGCAAGGGCGTCGTGACGCCGCTACCGCCCGAGCCCACCCCGAGCGCGGAGCCAGCGCCCGCGCCCGAGAAGGCCGACGCGCGCCCGCTCTGGCAGCGCGTGGCCGAGCAGCGCGGGGGCGCGCCACACGGCGGCGCCGGCCAGGTCGCGCGCCCGGGTTCGGGGCGCCCGGGCGGACCGGGCGGCCGCGGCGATCGGCCTCGCGGCGAGCGGCAGCGCGGCGAGCGACCCCGGCGCGAGCGCGACGAGGGAAGCGGCCGCGAGGCCGCGCCGCGCGAACCGCAGCTGCGCGGCGAGCCGCCCCCGCCGCCCCCCGAGGCACCCGCACCGGACGAGGGCTCGTTCGCGGATCTCCTCGCCGGCAGCGAGACCACGCCGCGCAGGCGGTGGCAGGTGGGCGAAAAGGTGGCCGCCAAGATCATCCAGCTCGGCCACGACGTCGCGTTCCTCGAGCTCGGGACCGGGCTCGCCGAGGGCATGATCGACGTCACCGAGCTGCTGAACGACGCCGGCGAGCTGACCGCGCGCGTCGGCGACATCGTCGATGGCGTCGTGGTGAAGGGCGGCGAGCGCGGCGTGGTCGTGTCGAAGGGCCGCGGCCACCGCGCGCACCACGACCGCGAGGCGCTCGTCGAGGCCGCGCGCACCGGGCTGCCGGTGGAGGGGGTCGTCAAGGCGGTCAACAAGGGCGGGCTCGAGGTGGAGGTCATGGGCCAGCGCGCCTTCTGCCCCGTCTCGCAGATCGACGTCCGCTTCGTGGGGGACCCCTCGGCGTTCGTGGGCCAGAAGCTCCAGTTCAAGGTGCAGCGCGCGGACGCGCGCGACGCGGTGCTGTCGCGCCGGGCGCTGCTCGAGGAGGAGAAGGCGGAGCGCGCGAGGAAGACGCGCGAGCAGCTCGCCGAGGGCGCCGTCTTCGACGGCACCGTGACGAGCGTGCAGGACTATGGCGCCTTCGTCGACCTCGGCGGCATCGAGGGCCTGGTCCACGTGTCCGAGCTCGCGTGGGATCGCGTCTCGAAGCCGCAGGATCTCCTGAAGGCCGGGGACACCGTGAAGGTGCAGGTGCTCCGGCTGGAGCAGGACGCGAAGAAGGGCGAGCGCATCGCGCTCTCCGTGCGCGCGCTCTCGCCCCGTCCCGAGCCGCAGCCGCCCGCGCCCGGCGAGGCGCGTCCTCCGACCGCGCCGCCCCCGCCGCCCAGGGTGGGTGACGTGGTCAAGGCCACCGTGGACAAGATCGAGCCCTTCGGGCTGTTCGTCCGGTTCGCGGGTGGGCGCGGCCTCGTCCCGGCCAGCGAGACGGGGACGCCTCGCGGCACCGACCTGCGCCGCGCGTTCAAGGTGGGCGACGAGCTCGAGTGCGCCATCTCCGCGATCGACGAGCAGGGCCGCCTGCGGCTCTCGAAGGCGGAGGCGGAGAAGGCGGCCGAGCGCAAGGAGGCGCAGGAGTACCTGCGCTCGGCGGCGCCGCAGGGCCGGGGCGGCAAGGGATTCGGCACCCTCGGCGATCTGCTGCGGGACAAGCTGAAGTCGTAGGCGGGGGCCGGTCCACCGGCGGCGCCCCTCTCCCTGCCCTCTCCCCCGGTGGGGGAGAGGGTCGATGACCGGCGGGTGCTCAGCCCTCGCGGACCTCCCACCCCCAGCCTGGCATTCCGCCCGCCGGCTCGGGGCCGAGGTTCACCGCCACCTCCAGCCCGGGCCGGCGCATCCGCACGCTCGTCCGATCGACCGACACCTCCGGCCAGCGCCTGCCCATCTCTCCTGCGTGCCGGTGGCGGACGCGCAGGAGCTCGCGGTGGTGGCGCCACAGCGCGCCGTGCCGTCCGTCGCGCCGGTGGGAGAGGACGCACCGCCGGAACGTCGCCTCGTCCTGCGGATCGGGGACCCCGCCCGGCGCCGCGTCGGCGACGTGCTCCGCCCTGCGGCCCTCGCTCACCGCCTTCGCGAGCGCCGCGTCCCCGTGGCTCGTGAAGTAGAGGAAGGGGCTCTCCTCGCCGTACTCCTCGCCCATGAAGAGGAGCGGAAGAGCCGGGCCGAGGAGGAGGAGCGCCGCGAGCGGGAAGAGCGCCTCTTGCGGGACGAGCGAGGCGAGGCGCTCTCCGCCCGGCCGGTTCCCCACGTGATCGTGGTTCTGCAGGGAGAAGACGAAGCGCGCCGGG
>Ga0318492_10000008_pt1 | contig 40852 bp, 57 predicted proteins | sample GRESIP108b1f22_FD_203292 | JGI IMG/M metagenome (GOLD analysis project Ga0318492, IMG submission 203292) | Tropical soil microbial communities from Luquillo Experimental Forest, Puerto Rico - GRE.SIPMG.108b1f22 | ecosystem: Environmental > Terrestrial > Soil > Tropical forest > Bulk soil... | reverse complement strand
GTCAGATGACGACGACCAAGGTGCAGTGCATCCGCGACGAGGGCAACTGGAAGTCGATGCTGAAGCTCACCGACGGCAACGGCACGCCGGATCCGACGATGCGCGAGGTGACCACGAAGCGAGTCGGTCAGCTCGGTCGTCACCAGGCACGCCTTGTGTGCGAGGCGAAGCCGACCGAACTGCGCAGCGGCAGTACACAGCGCGGGTGGGTGCGATTGCATGTGCACCCCGGGTCGATCATGGTGGAGTTCGCTCCGTACGTGAAGGCGGCAGCACGGCGAGTTCACCGCGACGGAGTGCTCGCGCTGATCGAGTGCGAGATCGACGGCGCCGAGGCAGGCTACCTGCGGTCGGTCGTGAAGGTCCCGACGGATCGCACCGACGAAGCGGTTCGCCTCGCTCGGTCGTATCTCACCGATCACGGCTTCTCGCTCACGAAGTGATCGACACACCAACTACGGTCTGACCGAAACGCCCGCTGCGGAATCCTCCCAGCGGGCGTTCGTATGAGTGGAAACGAAAAACGACGGAGGGCGATGCGAATTCCATTCGCGGCGCACAACGTCGCTTGCGACCCAAGCGAAGGCGTTAGCCGAGCGCGGGGAGCACGGCAGTTACATAGAAACGGATTGTAGTGATTCGCGCGTGCGTGCGTGCGCGTGAGGCAACACGAGGAGACCGACGATGAGTGACCTGATCGAAACGATGATCGAGATTCTGATGGTGACCCCGACCGCAGACGGATGGGGCGCTCCGGCGATGTTCTGGGGACCGCCCGGCGTCGGCAAGACGAAGCGACTCCGGCGCATCGCGCAGAAGTACAACATCCCGCTCTTCGTTCTCCCTGTGGGTGCGATGGGCGAAGGCGCGTTCGGCGTGACTCCGGCAGTCGACGGCGTCGGCAAGAAGGCGCGGCTCCGATACCCGGCGCCGGCGTGGGCCGACCTGTTCGAGGACGAAGACGGCCTGCCGCGGAACGGCATGTTGTTCGTGGACGAGTTCACGACCGCTGCACCCGCACTTCAACCGCCGTTGCTCGGCCTCGTGCAGGAGCGAACGCTCGGCGATCACTACCTGGGTGACCGCGTGCGCGTGTTCGGTGCAGGCAATCCTCCCGACCAGGCGGCGGCGGGATACGACATCTCGCTCCCGCAGGCGAACCGAATGGGGCACTACAACTGGGACGCCCCGTCGCAGTCGCAGTGGAGCGATCACATGCTCAACCGCGGGATGCCGCTGGTGCTGTCGAAGGCGCTCGGCAAGGCTCCGATGCTCGAGCAGGCGACCGACCTCGTCGCGATCGAGAAGCTCGTCGCGCAGAACTGGCAGACCTCGTACGCGAAGTCGATCGGTCTCGTCACTGCGTTCACCGCGCGGCGCCCGGAGCTGCTCCACAAGATGCCCCCGAAGGAGTCGAACGAAGCATCCCGCGGGTGGTGCTCGCCGCGCTCGTGGGACCTGGCGACGGCAGTCGACGCGACGGCGACGATCCTCGGCGCCGACGACATGGTGAAGGACACGCTGATGGCAGGCTTCATCGGCAACGCGGCGACGACGGAGTTCATCGCGTTCCGCGCGAGCGCAGATCTCCCGGATCCCGAGCGCGTGCTGGATGGCAGTGAGAAGTGGGCGCACAACCCCGACCGCCCGGATCGTACGATGGCGGTGCTGTCCGCGTGCGCGTCACTCGTGGTCGGCACGACGGACAAAGCGAAGCAGGACGCGCGCGGCGGCAAGCTGTGGTCGCTGATCGGTACGGTGCTGAACGACGCCGTCGACTGCGGCGTTCCGGCAGCGCGCGTGCTCGCGAACGCGAAGCTCGGTCGTCTGCAGGCAGCGACTCCGGTGCTCGTGAAGCTGCGCCCGGTGATGGAGGCTGCCGGCATCAAGGCGTGAGCCCCTGATCGGCCCATCGGTTTGTACCGCCGGTGGTCCGGCTCAGCGGCTCAGGTGCCGTGTTGCAAGGAGGTCGTAGTGAACCGTTACACGTACACGAACAAGCGGAGCGGTGAGACGCTGGTCGTCTGCGGTGAGAATCTCTCGTCCGTCGACGTGATCGCGGAGAAGCACATGCGCCGAGACAGGTGGATCGACGCACCGTTGAGCAGCCCGAAGTCATCGCACGTGGCAGTGGTCATCGAGTTTCGAGTGAAGGAGTACGCATGAGCCTCACACCAGAGCAGAAGTTGTCCGCAGCACGTCTCGCGGCAGTGCGCCGAGCCCCGTACTTCTCCACCGCGCTGATGTCGCTGGTGCCGCGGAAGATGCCAGGGCTCAAGACGATGGGCGTCACCGAGCACCTCATCATGTACTGGGATCCGGCAGCGGTCGCAGAGTGGAGCGTGCAGGAGACTGCCGCGGTGCTCATTCACGAGATCGGTCACGTGCTGCGAGATCACGCGAAGCGGTGCCGCGCGATGGGCGCCGATCACAAGAAGTTCAACCTCGCCGGCGACGCGGAGATCAACGACGACATCAAGGCGATGGGGCTCACGCTTCCAGGCAAGCCGGTGTTCCCGGAGTCACTGGGATGCAAGGACGGACTGACGGCAGAGGAATACTACCGAGCGATGCCGCCGGAGCCGTCGTGCCCGAACGCCCCGGACGCAGGCAGCGGATGGTGCGGTGGTGCGGCAGGCAACCCGATCCCGAACGAGTCGGATGAGAAGGACCCCGGCGCTCGCTCTGCGAACGAGATCGCTGCGGTCGTGCGCGCAACGGCAGCGGCGATCCAGGACGCAGCGAGCAAAGGGAGGGGCAACGTCCCTGCCGGACTCGAGCGCTGGGCCGACGCTGCGATGAAGCCTGCGAAGGTGCGGTGGCAGGACAAGCTCGCGCGCATCGGTCGCAACGCTGTCGCGTACCGTCCGGGCGCGGTCGATCGGCGCTTCTCGCGTCCTGCACGTAAGCAGGCGGCGATCGGGTACGGCCCCGGCCGCCCCATCCTCCCTGCGCTCGTTGCACCTGTGCCACGCATCATGATCGCGATCGACACGTCGGGATCCATGGGCCAGGACGAGCTCAACCGCGCGGTGACGGAGTGCTCTGCGATCTTCAAAGCGACGGGCGCGGTCATCGACTTCGTGTCGTGCGATGCGGACGTGCACGCGACGGCGAAGGTGCGCTCGTGGCAGGACATCGCGCGCAACCTCAAGGGCGGAGGCGGGACAGACTTCTACCCAGTGTTCGAGCATGCGGCGAAGATGCGCGCGCGTCCCGAGATCCTCGTGTTCATCACCGACGGTGACGGCCCAGCTCCGGCAGCACCTCCGCCAGGCATGCACGTGATCTGGCTGCTGGTCGGTCCGTACCGTCGCACGCCGGCGAACTACGGCGACGTGATCGAGGTCGACGACGATGCCGCGGAGTGAGAAGCAGCTCGCCGACGAGGCGCTGATACTTCTCATCTGGGACGGTTCGCCGCCGCAGAAACTTCGAGAGGCTGTCATGTTCCTCGTCGAGCAGGATCCGAACCGCGCACCGACTGTCGAGTACGTCGTGAAGTGGTTGGAAGACCACTGCTACCTGCTGCCCGAGCGGCTCCAGGACATCATGATCGGTGAGACCGCCGACGAGTTCCGAATGCGGATAGAGAGCGTGTTCATGCTGCTCGGTCTGAACGTATGAAGTCGAAGAGTCACCGCGACGGGTGGCGCACGGCTGCATCGGTCGCCTGTGAGATCCAGGAGCGCACGAAGCTCGGTGTCACAGGCGACGCGCTCGCCTCGCTCATCGTGCAGGACGCGCGGCGCAACCCGAGCACCGACCGCCCTTACGTGCACCTGAACGCGATCACCGGATCCACAGTCTGGGTGTCGCCTGCGCAAGCGGCACAGTGGATCGCGTCGATGGAGAAGCTCGCTGCCGAGATGGCACTGCGCATGCTGAAGGAGGACCCGTGAAGCCACGGAAGGATCAACGCGAGTTCGTCGACTTCTCGTCCGTGTCGCTGCGCCCACCGACGAAGGTGGAGCAGATGGTCGAGTTGCTCTGCGGTGAGCTCGAGCTCGCTGAAGCGAAGATCTTGCTCGGCCACGACGACCTGTGGGTGCACCCACACCTGTCGCTCAGGACGCCGGGGCCGTCGAAGGAGGCAGCGATCACCGTGGTGACACTGCCGCGCAACAACCACGCAGCGTTCCTGAAGTGGCTCACGAAGCACGCGCCTCAGTGCGTAGAGCCGTTCGAGGCAGCGCTCGCACTCGTGGCGCTGGAGAACGACCGCAATCCGTCGATCACCTTCATGAACATCGAACAGGAGTTCGCCGACTCGTTCGACCCGGACAAGGTCGCCGCCGGGTTCGTGGCCGTTTGCACGAAAACGAAACCATGAGTGCACAACCTACTCGCATGGCCACCGACGTCACGATGAACAATGTGCAGGACGCGAAGCAGGTCACCCACGAGCTGCTCACGCACCTGTTCGCCGATCGCCGCACGCCGCCTGGTGTCGTTGTCGCTGCACTAGCGATGGCACTCGGCAGCGTCTGCGGTCACTTCGGCGTGAAGCTCTTGCAAGCGGTGTGGCTCCTCGAAGAGTCCCGCCGCGCTGCGATCGTACAGATGGAGGACAACGATGAAACTGGAACTCAATGATGTGCTGAAGTTCGTTCAAGACCGATGGGACACTGCGCGCAAGGAACCGAGCGCGGCAGCCCCGTACGCCGCGATGACCGATGTGCGCGCGGCGCTGGTGATCTACGAGAACGCGCACCGAGACCGCTCGATGGCCGCGTTCGCGAAGAGCATCGGGATGGAGGTCGACGTCCCGGACGTGGACGCTGCGGCGCTCGGACTGCTCGAAGCAGTGGAGCGGCTACCGGAGCTCTCCACCGATCGCGGCGTGAGGATCACGCTGCCTACGCCGACGCGAGAGCAGGTGATCCCGCCGTTCCCCGAGGACGACGATGGTCCGTACGTCCCGCGGTTCCCGCTCCTGTTCTCGCGGTTGGTGGCACAGACGCAACGACTCCAGATCGTCGGCGGCGTCGTGATCCACCGAAAGCTCGAGTGGGTGCGCGACGTGCTGGTCGGCGAAGGTCACAACTCGCGCAAGATGATCGACTGGCTGCCGACCGAGGACGACCCCGACTCGCGCGGGTGCGAGCGCGTCATGAACCAGATGAAGGGCGGCGCGATCCTCGGCGTCATCTGCTTCCCGGACTTCATGTCGCACGACCAGACTGACGTGCTGCTGAAGGGCGGGCGGTTCACCAACGTCCCTGTCGCGCTCGCCGGCAGGGGCGGGCAGGCGCAGTTCCTCGATGCGTTCGCGCGCATCGAGAAGGCACTCGAGCAGAGCAAGGCAGCATGACAAACGACGACGCATCCGACCGCGTGCTGCTCGAAGCGATCAGCAATGCGGAGACAGTCGAAGCAGCGCGCAAGGCAACACTCGCGGCGCGGGTGCGTCGCTTCGTCACTCCGCACATGGGCATCAACTCGCACGAGCTGCTCGAGCTCCTCGGGTTGATGTTCCCGCGTGCACTGACCAAGCTCACGAAGACCGGCGGCACACCGCGCGGCGTGCGCAGGATCGAGAACCACCTCGGTGTGAAGACGAACCTGTTCTGGTTGTCCGACCGCACCGAGTTCGCGGCATGGTTCAGCGACTTCGCCGGCGTCGATCTCCCGGACTGGTTCCTCGAAGAGCCCGACGCAATGCAGGCGCTTGGTATGCTCGTGTCATGGGACGAGGAACGATGAAGCGCACCGCCAGTCAGAAGGGCAAGCACTCGCGCCGCAAGGGGGCGACGTACGAGCGCGAGATCGCGAACGCACTGAAGCACCTGTACCCGAACGCACGCCGCGGCATCGGTCAGTCGCGCAACGCGGGTGAGGTCCCTGATGTCGATGGCACGCCCTGGTGGATCGAAGCGAAGCACCACAAGCACGTGAACATCCGCAAGGCGTACGCACAGGCCGTCGAAGCGAGCGCACCTGGGCGACGGAACGTCCTCGTCATCTCGCGCGACACCGGTATCGCACCGGACCTGGTCACTATGTCGTTCGTCCAATTCGTTGCCCTGATGCAGACGCTCGAGCGCTTGCACAAGGCTGTCGACGCGGAGCTTGACCGATGAAGACACCATTCGACGAAGAGCGGGAGCAGCGCGCCAAGAAGTGGACCGAGCTGTTCAAGACCGAGCACGTGGCGTGGGATCGACTGATCGAGATGCGTGCGCGGTTCAACATCTCGCCGACCATCATGCACGACACCATCGCGCAACTTCAGGTCGCGATCACCGAGCACACGATGGCGTGCGAAGCGCTCGCGAAGTTCGCATTCGAGCACGACGCGACGAAGAAGCGATGACACAGGACGTCTTCGAGGAAGACTGGTACGCCGAGCTCACGCAGGACGACGACCTGCTCGACGCGATCGACGCGGCGACTCGCTGTCGCTGCTCGTTCTGCACGAGCGGAGATCTCGTGTTCGAGGACGGTCTGTGCGAGTTCTGCTTCGTGCACTGCCCGCCGAGGCAGCACCCGCGGTTCGCCGAGTCCATTGCGAACGTGCTGCGGTGGCGCGCGCACCTGTCGCAGGCTGGACTCGAAGAGCTCGGCTTCAATGCGGTGCGTACGCTGCGCTCGATGCTGATGCGCCCGACGCCGCGCTCGCCTGTCGTCACGCTCTGGAACGGCGACGAGCACGATGGCGAGTGGGACGAAGCACGCGGCATGGTGCGCCTCGCTGAGCGCGGGTTCCTCCACGGCCCCTGGTGGGTGCAGCTCGAGCAGGTCGCTCGCGTGCGCGGTGACCGAGAGCTCGCCCTGGATCTCGAAGAACAGGAACTCGACAGACGGTTCCTTCGCGCGGTACGCGCGGCCGATGATGAATGACCTGCTCTCTGTCGTAGTGTGCGTGCTCAGCATGCGCCCTTCCCACGCGCCGCCTGCGCAGCGTGAGGAGATCGCACGAGCGTTCATCGCGAACGTCCAGCCGCACGTGTCGCTCGAGCTCCTGCTCGCGGTCGGGTATGTGGAGTCGCGGTGGAACCCGACCGGCTCCGCACTCGATCGGGCGCGCGGGATGTTCGGCATCATGCAGCTCTTCGAGCCCCGGCTGGTGTGCCGGAATCGCTGGGGCCGACCGAACGAGCGCAGGTGCACCGAAGTCCAGACGCTCGAGCGCGAGCGCATCCTGGATCCCGCGGTGAACGTGCGTCGCGGTGCACTGCTCCTGGAGCATCGGTGGCGGCAGTTCCACGTCAGGCACGAGCGCGACTGGGTCGGTGCGTACACCGTCGGGCACGTGCCCTCTCCCGCGACCCCTACCTTCGTCTCGTACGCCGTGCGCGTGCGTGCTGCACGGGGGCTAGTGCATGCGTGGGAGCGGCAGTGCAGCGCCCGCCCCCTGTAGCGCCCCTTACGCGCACGACTGCGGCGGCGCACGACACGTACGGGGCGGCCGGCGCGAGTCAGGCTCGTGCGCTCGAATTGGGTTACATCGTGCGGCAACCTATTTCGCGCGAGAGTGGCGAGCGGCCTGCGCGCTGCTAGCAGCGCAGCACGCACGCCCCTTAGCGCCCCTAATAGCCCCCGCAGCCGCACAACAGGGGCGGGGGGAGGTGCACATAGCACCCCCGAAAGCATGGGTAGCTGTAGGGGCGTTTAGACCCCTTGCAGGCCCCTGCGCCTGCTGTGTCCGCACGGACACGCAGAAAATCAGGGGGTTGCGCGTTGTGGCTTGGCGGCTAGGGGGTATTCGTGCTCGCGGAAGCGCACCCGCACGCGCTCCACCAGGTGCGGAGCCCGGCGAGATCTCCGCGGAACGCACTGCGGTCGACGCGGACACCGAGCCCCGGCGTGTCGCGCGGGTAGGTGACCTTGTCGTTCGGTCCCGACTTCCAATCGGTGTACTGCCACAGGTCCCACACCGTCCAAGGCGCCGGCACGTGCATCGGCTCGGGGCCGTAGCATGCGAGCCAGAGCGGGCAGTTGCGGAGCACGCTCGTGGTCGGGATGTGGTGCGTGAGCAGGAAGTCGAGCCCGGAGTACAGCACCGGCCAGCGACCCGTGAGCTCGTGGATGCGCGAGACGAATGCCTCGGCGTCCTCGAGCGTCATGTCGCCGTTCGCGGTGTCGGGGTTGTGCTCCCAGTCCAGCGCGAGCAGCACGTCGCCCATTCCAGGGCCGATGTGCGAGAGGAACCAGTCGGCCTGCTGACGACCGTCGCTGGATCCCGACGCGAAGTGGTACGCACCGCGCAGCACGCGGGCGTCCTTCGCCTCCTGCATGAACAGCGTGAACGTGGGGTCGGTCCAGTCCTTCCCCTGCGACGCCTTGGCCCACACGGCGCCGAGGCCCTGCTTTGCAGCGTTCGCGATGTTCGCAGGCTTTTCGCCGCGTGCGACGTCGATGATGTTCGTGAACACCTGCGGGTGCCCCGGCGGCACGAGCCCGCATGCGTTGCGCTTCACCATGCGCGTGGTGCCGAGCAGGTCCATGCGCTGCCGGTACGCACGCTTCTCGCCGTTCGTCTGCTGCGTCCAGGAGTGCTGCGTCGCGTCCCAGAGGATCTGGTAGCCGCCCGGAAGGATCTGTCCGGGCTGCGTGACCTGCCCCATCGCGTCGTACGGCGCAGAGTTGTCCGACGGCGGTGAGAAGTACGCCGGCGTCACCCAGTCCGTGACGTTGAGCGTGCGGCCGCTCGAGCACTTGAACGGGTACGAGAGCGCTTCGACCGGATCGCCCGGCTCACGCGCACGCACCACGCTGTCCGGCCCGACGACGGACGTGTTCAGCCCCGCGTTCGCGAGCATCTCGAAGAGCTCGTGGGACGCGGTGACAGAGCGCATCGACTCGTCGTCGAGGAACGGGAAGCACTTCGCGAGCGGCTGCCCGGACGGCGTCACGTCGTGGTAGCCCAGCGCGCCCGCGACGTCGGGATGGCTGATGAACGCCATCACCCACTCGCCAGGCGCGATGTCACCGCTGTTCTGCGCGACGCGGACGATCGCGCCGACTCCGTAGCCGTGCGGCTCCGGTTTCGCGAAGTCGCGCTGGCTCACGACTGTGAGCATCTCGGCGAGGTCGTTCAGCCACGCGCGATCAAGATTGCAGTCGACGTCGAGCAGGGCGATCGGGATCAATGTCCGCCCCCGAGTGCGTGATGGATGCGCTCCATCGCCGAGACGTGCTGCGCAGGAGGACCGCTGGACGCGCACGCAGGGTAGATCATGTCGGCGATCGCGCCGAGTGATCCGACCGCAGCCTGCGCGGCAGCGATCTCCGTCGGCGAGATCTGCACGCCGAGGTCACGCACGAGCACGAGCGACTGAAGCGCGCCAGTGATCGCCTGCTCGACGAAGAAGTGAGTGCGGCAGAGATTCGCAACCGTCGGCGCTTCGGCATACGTGTTGAACGACGTGCGCGCGAGGTCGAGCGAGTCGCCGGCAGTGTGGAAGCCCTGGTCGATGTGCTGCTTCACGTCGGGAGCGATCTCCGGCCGCGCGTCGATGATCGACTGCACCGCAGGGAGCGCCTGCTTCGCGATCGTGATGCCGACGTTCACGCCCACAGTCCACGCGACGTCGCCGCCGGGCGCAGCCGAGACCGTGCTGTTCACGCCGACGTTGGTCTGCGATCCAGCGCACGACATCAGCGCGAGCGCGACAGGTGCGACGACCGTCATCAGGATCGCGAGCACGAGTGCGCCGTGACGTGCAAACCCTGCGTTGCCACGCGGCGGAACACCGGGGCCGGCAGGCTTCACGTCGACGCCGAGGACGACATTCGTTCCTGGGATCTTCAGCGTGCCCGGTTCATCGGTGTGAACGGCTGCGGAGAAGAAGCGCAGGAGCTGCGCCCACCATGCGTCCCGCTTCTTCGTGGATCCCACGATCAGCGACGCGATGCAGATGAGCGAGAGGACGAGCTCGACCCACGGCTTCACCATGGGCGGGAGCAGAGCGAGGAGTGCGGTGATAGGTGCTTGCATGCCGAGAGACTAACCCTCGGCCTGACCGGTGTCACTTCAGGGCCGTGAACTTCCCGGTGAGCTCCCCGCGCGGTGGTGCGACGGCGCGCATCTGCCCCGATGGAGAGGTGCGGCGCGCTTGCCGAGCGAGTGCAAGAGCTGCGTCGACGGTCGAGTCCGAGGTCTCCTTGAGCTTCTCGAACATCGGTGTGAGCTGCTCGGACTGCACGCATGCGGCGCGCAAGGCTTCGGCTGCCTGCTTCTGATCCGACATCATGACCTCCTGGGTCCGACGTACCTGCGGAATTCCTCCCCCAGATCTTTGAACGAATCTTTCAGCTCTGTCATCGCCTCGCGCGTCGCCACGAGCGTGTTGCTCACGTTGTTCAATGCGGTGGTGCATTGCTCGATCAGCTTCAAGAGTTGTTCCGTGACCTGCTTCTGGTCCTGGATGCGCAGGTCTTGCAGTGCGGTGAGACGCGCGACGAACTCCGCATTGAGTGCGGCGAGCTCGCTGTCCTTTCGCTTCTGCAATGCCTTCCCTTCAACCCAGAGGTAGGCGATCGCACAGAGCGTGATGACGAGCAGTGTGCCCAGAATGCCTGTCTTGAGCAGCTCCGCGGTGGCGTCCGCGATCTGCTGGCCTTGCGCGAGGAGCACGAGCATGCGCATGCGAAAACCTTACGGGAGTCCTACGGAAGGTCCAAGGACGAATGGCGAGAGTGGGATCAAACGCTCGCGCGTCCCAGTCGGCCCTGTGATCCAAACGTCGAAAACATAGCGACCAGGCTGCAACGGCTTCGTCGTGTTCGGCGTGATGGAGAATTCTGCAACGCCTGGAACCGCTGGAACTGGCGCTGCCCCAAGGAGCGTGAACCCGGGCTGCTTCCCGATCTGGTGGCTCGATTGCTTCACTGCGAGCGCGACAGTCTCGCCCACCTTCAGCGGCCGCAGTGCGCCGCTCGGCGTGACCATCGTGAGCCGGATCGTGGCCGAGGACTGCCACGGGATCTCGACCTGCTTCGCGGGATTGCGAGGGACGCCGGGGCCGTAGGCCGATCCGTCGTTGTAGACGCCTGTGAGTCGGATCAGCACGCGAGCCTCCTACTTCCGAAGTGCGAGAACGAACGCGCGGAACTCGTCGACGCCTGCGCTGTACTGCGCCTCGGCCATGCGCTGCCCGGGCGTCCATTGCTTGAACCGCACGGTCGCAGCGTGGAGCAGGCTGCTGATGCGGAGTGTCTGCTGGTGCTCTTCGATCGTGGGTTCCATCTCACACCTTGATGCAGGTGGCGATCTGCCGCCACGTCGTGCCTTCCAGCCGCAACGTCACCGCGCGGATGTTCGGCGTGCCTGTGGAGCAGTCGTATGCCTTCGACGCTGCGCCGTCGATCGTGTCGGCCCCGTTCGCCGTGAGCGTCATAATCTGCCCGCCCTGATCGTTCACGAAGGTGCACTCGAACCCCTGCAGGATGGTCGCCGATGGAGGCAGTGTCGCGTTGAACGCGAGACCACCGTTCGACAGGAACATCCGCTCGTACAGGAAGGTGAGCAGGATCCCTGCACCGGATGCAGAGCCACTGGAGCGCACCGTGGCCGGCGAGAAGGCGGACGTGTTCGACGTCACGCCGGTCCCGAGCACCACCGCCGTGTTGCACGACACACCGTCGAAGCTGTTGATCGCGCCGCCGTTGAGCACAATCGGCGTGCCTCCGCTGAGCCCCGTGATCTCGACGTCCTTGAACGAGATGCCCGAGCCAGCGAAGCCGTACACCGCGCAGTTCTCGAGCGCGGCGAGCGAGATCAGGCAGCCCCACAACTCCACGTTGCACGCTGCGGTCGTGATCTCAATGCGCCCCGCAACGCGACTGTTCCCAGTCACGCGCACGCTGCCGCCGCCGTCCATGCGGATGCCGGACGGCGGTGCACCGATCACAGCGCTGCCACCTTCAATCTTGGATCCCTGTCCGACGATCACGTTCGTGCTCGCAGCGCAGTAGATCCCGTGCCCGTTCACCGAGCCGCTGTTCTGGCAGTTGTAGAGATGAAGCTCTCCACCGTTCAGCACGTTGAACGCATCGTTCCCCGACGTCGCAGCGAGCGCGTTCGCGAAGACGTTGTAGCACTCGTAGGTCGAAGAGCTGAGCGCGACCGCACCGAAGAAGATGCTGTCGACCACGACAACGTCCTTCACAGCGACGTATGCCGCCACGCTCGCCATGGTCAGCGTGCCGTTGATGATGACCTGAACGATCTGGCCTTCACCCTTGAGCGACACGTTCTCCGGCAGCGTGACGTTCTCGGTGTAGTAGGTGCTCGGATCGAGCAGCGGCCCGGGCTTCGGCAGCACGATGACGACACCGCCGCCATCGTTCCCAGCCGCGCTCGCAGCGGCTTGGATGGTCTGGTACGGCGCCCCGGATCCCGCAGGCCCGACGAGATAGCGCGACAGCCCCATGAACGGATCGAAGTCGCCGCCATTGAACAGCAGTTGCACAACGCCGCCGCCCGAAGCGATCACCGTCGCGATCTTGCGACGGATGGTCCCGGGTGAACTGCTCAGCGTGCCCGCTGTGTCGTTGAGATAGACCGCCGTGCCGACCGGTGTGTCGATCATCGACACGCCCTGGAACAGCCCGTACACCCGCACGCGCACGAGGTCGCCGTTGTTGAAGGCGTTCGCGCCGCCGACCTTGCCCTCGACGATGCCGAGCTGCCCGGCCTGCCCCGCCATCGTTGCAGACGACGCCTTCGCGATGGAGGGCAGGTACTCCGCGCCCGGCATACCGACTTTGATCTGCGTGCGCGTGTTGACCATCACGACGTCGCCGCGGTTGCCTGCGTAGCTCGCGATCATCACCTGGACGCCCGAGTCTGCGATGAGCGCGTCGAGCGCCTGCAGATTCGCGTTCGCGTCGCCCTTCCAGCCGACAGACGGATCAGCCTCGATCGTCTCCTGCGCGGCAGGATCACGCAGACGCGACTTCATCTGCCGCACGGCGACGACGACCTGCTGGACGGACTCGCTACCGAGTCCGTGGTTCACGTCGAGACGGATGAGGTAGGTGCCCTCCTTCTTCGGCGTGAACGTCGGGTTCTGCACCGTTGTCGAGCTGAGCGCGTCCGCGGCCCCGGCAGGCTGATCGAGTATCGACCAGAGGTACGAGACCTCGCCGCCGTTGTTCACGTTGTCGAGCTGAACGAGCGTGTTGATCGGCAGGTCCGTGTTGCTGCCGATGACGCCGTTCACCTTGATGACTGCCTGGGCCACGGATCACCTCACTGTGCGGTCGGGATGATGACGCTGATCGAGACGTGCAGCTTCGCGAGGAAGTTCAGGTCGAACACGTGACCTGTGGGGTCGAACTCGACGGGCGAGAACTGCACGTGCAGCACGTTGCCGTGAACGTCGAACGTCGGCACCGGATCCGGGAAGCGCTGGTTGATCGCCGATGCAGGCTGCGAGATGAGCGGCTGCAATGACATCGTGTTCTGCGCAAGCGCGAGCGGTTTGTATACGTTGACGCCGAACGACGCACCGCCGATGTAGTTCAGCGTGATGTTCACGGTCGGCATCGTGGGCGAGGTGAGCGGCACGCCACCGTTCGCGCTCGCGAGACGGTGCAGGTCCGGGCCTTCGAGGTAGAAGTCGATCGCCCACTGCCCGCCACCGACCGGCGTCGTCGCGATGAGCGCTTTGTAGCCCGGCGGAAGCGACTGGCTGCCGCGGATGATGTTGCCGATCGTGCCCGAGCCGACGACGAGATCGACGAGCGCTTCGACGCCAGCGACCAGCACGCCGTTGGGCGAGAACGTGCGTCGCACGTCAGTGATGTTCGCAGCGGTGAGCGCGACCGCACCCGCAGGCACATAGACCTGCGCAACGGCGGTGTACCCCGCATCGACAGCAGGAGCCGCAGGCGTCGCACCCGGGGTGCCTTGCTTGTAGTTGATCGCCGCGACGCCGCCGAAGCTCAGCGAGCTGTCGATCGCCCACGTGAGCGTCTTGTTCACGAGCTCCGGCAAGAACTGCTTCGCGATGAGATCGAACACGTCGCGCGTCTGCGGGTTCGTCGAAGGCTGCCGCAGGTACGTCACCTCGATGAGGTCGATGCGAGGCTGCCCTGGATCCGCGGCGGGCACGGTGATGTTCTGCGGCGCGAGCAGCAGAATCGGCTTCTCGGGCGAGAGATCGTTCAGCCCCAGGACGCCGTTGATGTTTCCGGGCACGTCTGCCGGGTTGTTCAGGAACCCGAGACCCGAGCGCAGCGTCACCGTCATTCCGGCGACGTCCGCCTTCAGCGAGTCGGCAATGAAACCCGTCGGCGCAAGCACGCCGCTCGTGCTCGAGAACGGCCCGTGCATCCCGAACATGAGCTGCACGAGCTGACGCAGGGAGTAGTCCTCCTGCGCTGCCTGCGCATTGTTGTCGTTGGTGAGCGGCCGCTCGCGCGGGTTCCATACGACTCGATCGAAGGGATTGTTCGCCACGGTCCTACCTCACTGGCCTTGGAGTTCGATGAGAGCGCCGACGCCGCCGGCGCTGATGTCCTGAATGAGCTGCCAGAACGCAGCGTAGATGGCGTTCTTCTGCACGTCCACGCCGTCATAGAAGCCGTGGAACACGCCCGTGATGTCCGACGGCATATCATACGCCGCAGTCCCGCGATGCCCGAGCATCGTGCCGACGACCACTTCCTGGTCAGTCTGCGTGGTCGCGGTGTCGTCGAAGACCATGCCCCAGTCCTCGAGCGTGGGGAAGTTCGGCACCGCGACGACGAACGCTCCGCGCGCTTCGAGCTCGTCGAGCCAGCGGTTGAAGTACGGCAGCGCGTTCGCAGGCCGCGTCGGATCGTTCGGGTCCCACGCCAGGCGCGGGTCATCGTACGTGAACAGGTTCGGATCGTAGTTCGGGTTCCAGTTCGGATCGTAGTGGGGGCTCCCCGGGTCGATCTGCGGCAGGTACGTCGGTGACCCTGCGTTCGGCGACGGTGCGTCGAAGCACGTCTGGTAACGCACGTCCCACAGCTCCTCGAACGCGACCTGCATCCCGTACGGTGCGAAGAACGCAGTCATCGCGCGCACGATCGCGTCCGGCGACACGGTGTCGGGGAGCGTACGAATGCGCAGTGCGTAGGCCGGGTCGAGCTCGCCGACGTGACGGATCACGCCGCGATCCTCACCGAGCCCGTCGAGCATCGGGTCCGCACCGCCCTGCGTGTCCACGATCTGCTGCACGATGATGGTCGGGTCGATGAACGTCGGGACCGTCGGCGCCGCCGGCGCGGTCTGGACGAAGTGTCGAATCGTGTCGATCTCGCCTGCGAGCGTCTCGCCGCGGCTCGTGACGACGCGCCCTCGCACGTTCCACTGCCAGCCCGGAGCGACGGCCTGCACCGTCGCAGCGATCGGGCCGAGGTCGAGAGCGCCGAACACTGCGTCCTGCGTGGTGACGAAGTCACGCCCGCCCTTCGACGTCGTGATGACTGTCCCCGCCTTCACGATCACAGCACCCGCAGCCGCGCTCGGGCGCAGGAACTCGACAGTGCCTGTCGCGAGCGCACCACCGGTAGCGAACATGATGATCGCGCCCTGCTCGAGACGAGAGACTGCGGAGCTGATGCGCGCACCGACAGCGGCGTACGCCTGGAGCATCTCGTAGCCGCTGCCCGCGCCGGTCTTCAGGGGCGCGATCCAGTTCGCGTCCATGATGCGATCGAACACGCCGAGGAAGTACGCTTGCGCGTGCTGCACGACGGGCGCGGCAGACGACGGCCCGGCCGTCGGGAACACAGGGATCAGCGACCCCGGATCTGGCAGCGGTGGAGGCAGCGCAAGCGTCCACGACGTTGCGAGTACAGTCTCTCCACCAGCCACGTCCTCCGCGTAGACGGTGACGGTAGGAGCGTCCGGCCACACCGGGTTCCGGCAGACCGAGTAGTGGAAGCCGCCGGCGATCGCAGTCCGCGCGCTGGTTGCACGATATTGCTCCGTGAAGTTGGTGCCATCGTGGACGAGCTCGGTCGTTCCTACCCCCGGGTACGTTGCAGTGACGAAGACGCGGAGCAGCCCCGCGACCGACGTGACGTCGAACGACACAGGCGTGTTCGACGCCAGCGGCGTTCCTGCGGCAGGTACGATGTTGTTGATGACCGGCGGCACCTGCTACCTCACAGCGAGTCGGGGTTGCTCGTGCTCTGGATCGCCTGGTCGGGGAGCTGCCCGACCGCGAGCACGAAGGCCATGGACGTGCGCAGCACCTGCAACGGTTGCGTGATGACGTCGCCGGTCGGGCTGACGATCTCGGTCCCAGTCACCACGAGCCCCTGCACTCCGCGCAGCACGGAGATGAGCGAGGTGACCGTCATCGGTGCACCCGACGGCAAAGAGTTCACGTACGCCACAATCGCAGCGCGTGCGGCAACGGTGGTCGCTGCGATGTCCGCGCCCGCGAGGAACGAGAGCGCGAGCTGCACGGGTTGGATCACGACGGACGCGACGCGGACGTTGATGAAGATGCCCGCAGCGCGCGTGTCGCTCAGGCCGTCGAAGACCTGCTGCGAGAGGATCTGCGACTGCGTCTGATACGTCGCCGGCGTCGGCGACAGGTTCACGAGCGAGTCGGTGAACTGGTCGGCGATGATGAGCTGCACCGCGCGCGACGGGCGGCCCATCATGTCCAGCACCTCGAACGCGGTCGCAGTCACCACGCCCGCAATGTCCAGCGCGCGGGACTGGATCGCAGCGATCGTTCCACGGCGTGCCGTGGTGAAGAACGAGCGGGCACGGGCGCGGAGGCTGTCGTCCGTCTCGTCGTCCGTTGCGCCAGCCGTCGCGACGGCGTTGGTGACCGCGAGTCCGGCCGGCGCTCCGGTGATCGGTGTGATGATGGACGTGATCGTGCCGATCGCTGCCTGCTGGCTCGACCCGGCGAGTACGGAGCGGATCGCGACCGTGATCGGTCCTGCGGTCCCGGCAGGGAACGTCGTGGTGACGGTCGTGATGTACTGCCGCCCGTCGCTGGTCCCGAGGACTGTGCCGGCGGGGATCGAGAACGCCCCCGCTGCGGGTGCGGCGAGCGAGAAGTTCACCGAACCGACGGCAGCGGACGCGACCTTGCGGACGATCCCGTAGCGATCGAACACGAGCCGGTCGAGGTCCTGCCCCGTCGCGGAGTCGAGGAACAACGAGGCCGCGACGAGCGCGAGCTGCCCGGTGACTTCGTCACCGACAGCGGCCGCAGCGGCATTGAAGATGTTGGTCTCGGTGCCCGGTGTATCGACAACGGCTTCGGTGAGCTTCGCGTTGCGCGCGAGCATCTCGTCCCGGCCGATGCGGAACAGGTCATCGAACGATGGAAGGTCAGGCATGGCTCGGCTCCATCATAGCTGCACACCGCCATTCAGGGAGAGGGACTGCACGACCTGCACCGTGCTGCCGGTGTTGGTGAGCACCGCGTCCACTGTGATCGTGAGGATGCCGAGCGCGTTGTTCCACGTCGTCTGCACGCCTGCGCTGTCGATCACAGGGATCGCTTCAATCGTACGAATCAGATCTGCTTTCAATCGTCCCAACTTCGACGGTGTGACGATCAGCTTATTGTTCATTCCAAAGCCGTAATCAGGCAGATGGAAGAACCCGCCAACGCTCGTCGTGATGGCGCGGATGATGAGCTTCTCGGCGAGCGCTGCACCGCCCTCGGTCGCGTAGTCGCCGCCGGGTGTCGTAGTGACGGTGCCTGGCACGCCCGCAGTCTGCGGATTCGCGGCGTCGAAGTCAGTGACGCCTGCGTCGTCGTACGGCTTGCTCGCAGCCTCGAGTCCCGGGAACGTGAAGCTCTCGGGTGAGCTGATCGTGTTGCCCGATGCGTCGACGAGCGTCGTCGAGCTGACCGTGTGCGAGACCCGCCACCCTGCAAGGGGCTCGAGTGTGCGGATCTCGAACTGAATCGAGGACAGCATGCGCACGGTGAGGATCGTGAGCTGCGCGCCAGTGTCCCCGCGCACGATCGACCACGTCTGCGGGTTGAGCGCATCGCCGACACTGATGGAGGACTGCGCGAGCGGTGGCTCGGTCAGCGTGGCAATGACTGTGTGCGTGCTCGTCGCCATCGCGAACGTGAGACCGAGCGGAGGTCCGCCGCCGAGGCCACCCAGTCCGCCCCACGGCCCCAGCCCGAACGTGCCTGTGCCCCACGCTCCGCTCATTGACCCTTCACCTTTGTCGAGAGGTAGGTGGTGTGCGCGTCTTGGAAGATCGAGATGGAGATACCGAACTGCGCAATCGCTGTCGCCAGTGTGCTCGCTGCGGTCGCAGCCTCGGAGTGGAGCACAGGGTTCGTCGGCGTACCGGTTCCCAGCGCCGTAGCGTACGCGGCGAGCGCAGACTGCATGGTGTTGAGCGCGGTGAGGAAGTCGCTCAACGAGTTCGCGTAGTCGTTACCCCTCACGTACGCCTGCGAGCCGTCCTGCATCTTCACCAGGGCGCCGGCGGTGAGGTTCACGTTCGTATTGCCCTCGACCGTAATGTCGATCTCACCAGTGTCGCCGGACGTGATGAGGCGGAGCTTCTGCCCCGGCTCGACGCGGATCACACGATCGTTGGTCGGTACGTCCGAGCCGTTGTCCTGCTGCGCAGCCTTGAAGTCGGCGCTGGGATGGTCCGCACCGCTCCACATGCGCGCGATGATGACGGGTCCGGTGTTCGGGTCGCCGTTCGGCACAGCCACGAGCACGATGTCGTCGACGTGCAGCGGTGCCCAGTCGCCGAAGCCGTTGCCTGCGTACGAAGTGCCTACGAGCGCAGTCTCGAGCTCGCCGGTCGGCATGAACTTCACGTCCGCGAAGATCCCGTGGACCGAGTCGAACCCGAGCTGCACCACCGATGCGAGCGTGATCCACACCCGCGGGTCGATCCCCGGGCGCTGCACGAGCGCGCTGAGACGCGACGGATCGAACGTGCGACGGATGCTGCTACGCGGTGCCATCAGCCACCGCTCCCGCCGTTCGTGTTCACGGCCGCAGTTTCGAGCGCACCGAGGATCGCGCCCGCAGCTCCCCCGAGCGCCGCCGTTGCGCCGCCGGCGACGGCGACCGCGACGATCTCGCCTGCGGTGGTGCTCACGCCGTCGGGGACCATGCGCGCTTCGTAGTAGTTCTGGAAGTCGAAGTCGATGTCCAGCGCCTCGGCTGCGGTCCAGGTGTACTTCACCGTGGACACGCGGAACGCGCGCTGCGTGGGGGCGCTCTGCCCGCGCGAGGTTGCGACGATCACCTCGGCCAGCCGTCGGTCGCCGATGCGCGAGGCGATCTCGTTGACCTGTGCCTCGAACGGTGTGCGGTAGTGGTCGGTCACAGTGGACACGAGGGGCTGGCGCGCCCGCAGCTCCCGCACGTCGGTGTAGAACTCCACCGCGTCTCCGGGCTGCAACCGCAGCAGGTCAGGGTCAGAGTTGTCGCCGCCGAGCGACGCCAGGTTCCGCGTGCTCGCGTTGCCCGTGAACTCGAGCCGGGCGATCTGCTCGTACAGGTTGCGCGCGATCTCCTGCAACCGTCCCTGGTCATGGATGCCTGGCACGGGCAGCGTGAGGATCTCCTCCTGCGACTGCTGCCCGCCCGGAGCAGTGCGGTTGCGGCGCGCGGCTGCGGGTGCAGTCGGCATCGGCCACTGCGCCTGAATCACGTTGTCCAGGCCGCGATGCAGCGCCGTGACCGATACGCAGCGCACGGTCTTCGGCTTCGCGTATCCGCCGAACTTGCGGCTGAAGTGCAGCTTCTGGATGTCGCGCCCGTAGACGAGACGGCGCACGTTGAACGTGGTGTTCGTGCCTGGAACGGTGCGCGGCTGCCCGTTCGCGAACGGCGTGCGCACGGTCGGGTCGAAGCCCGCGCGCGACTGATCGAAGATCGACCGCGCGGGACGGATCACGAGCGCGGTGCCACGGAAGTACGGGATCGCCCCGACGACATAGCAGAGCTGCACGATCAGATCCCAGAAGCTCATGTTGTTCGAGTCGCCCGGAAGCGACGCACGCCCGCCCGCGCGCTGCCCGCGTGCCCCACGACGATGGCGCGGGACCAGGTCCGCTGCGCTCGGCGCAGGGACAGTCTCGTTGGGCCACTCGGCAGGGTTCGTCTCGACGCTGAACTGGCCGAAGAGCAGGTTGTAGCTGAGGAGCTGCTTCACGACCGTGTTGATCGGCTGCGAGAGATCGAGCTGATCGAGGATCGTGGCGAGCACCCCGGGGGCGACGCCGATCGGTGTGTCCAGCAACGGAGCGCGCATATCGCGTCCGATGAGCGAGACCTCGGCACCGCGGTCCGCCTCATCCACGTCCCACTGGTCGACGTAGGCGACCATCACGAGCGTGTCCTGGCGCGGGTTGCCGTTCGCATCGCGCGTGCGGAGTGTGGACGCGCGCGAGCCGTCGCGTTCCGAGCGCACCATGCCCCGGGCGAAGTCTGCGTGGCTGACCGACCCGAGATGGATCTCGACGGCGCACGCCTGCACCGTCCGCGGGTCGATGGGCAGGTCGCGAAAGTCGAACGTCGCGTTGAACGTGCCCGCCTGACGATACCCGGGGAGCTCCACGGACAGGTGCTTCGGCTGGCGCGAGTAGATGAACGACGCCTGCTGCGAAGCGCGTTGCAGCATTGCCGGCTCCTGCGTCGGCTGTCCGCTGGCACCGTCCTTCGGGACCCTGACGTTGTTGTCGACAGTGTCCGGTGGCGGCGGGTTCGCGTTCGGATTCAGGCTCTCGTCGAAGTAGAGCTTGAAGTTGACCGCGCACGCTGGTCGGAAGGTCGGCATCAGGTCGCCCCCGACGTGAGTCTCGGCACGAGCACGAGCTGACCGCGCGACAGCCGTGTCCCCGAGAGTTCATTGAACACGAGCAGTGGGCGCCACTGCAGACGCGAGCCGTAGAAGCGCTCCGCCACCGTGCGCAGGTCATCTCCTTCGCGCGCCGCATACACCCCGATGAGCTGGCTCTGGAGCGTGCGCGCGAGGGCAGCGCGCCGGGCAGCGGCCGTGCGTGCAAGCGTGCGCGCAGCACGGCGCGAGGTCGCAGCGTACGCTTCCGCGGCCACGACCTTGCCCAGCGGCAACGCTGCAATAGACCCCACAGCGGGGTCGCCTCCGCTCACGAGAGCGCGGGGTGGCTGCGCGTCGAAGGTCGCTGCAACACCGCCCGCGGTCGCGACCACGTTGTTCGTGGCTGCGAACACGCGACGTGCGGAATCGGGCGGCGTGGTGACGCCGGTGTACTGGACAGCGACGGCGTTCGCAGCGTCCTTCACTGCGTCCGCGATCGACGCGAGGCCCTCGAGCAGCTCGGTGTTGAACTTCTGCGGCACCGGCATCGGCGCCTTCATCGCTGCGTTCTGCAGCTCGTTGTTCTGCCCCGTCATCAGCGCGCTGGTGTCGGCTGCGGAGTTCACCTGATCGAGCACTGCGGGAGCGGTGTGCTCGCCGAGCGAGATCCACTCGAACTCCATCGTCCATGCGCAGTCCTTCAGGTTGTGCCACTCCTGACGGAACTTCGTGAGGTAGCCGCGGCGCGTGATCTCGTTCCAGGTGACTTCGATCTCCTGCCCCTGGCGACGGATGTCGTCCATGAGCTTCACCGCAGCCATCGTGGTCGTGATCTGGTCACCGTTGACCACGAAGGGCGCCGTGTTCCCGACGTTCGGGCCGGAGAGATACATCTCCTTCCAGAAGCCGTTGATCGACGTCGTACCCTCGCTCGCGCCCAGTACGGTGCCGGTGCCCTCCGGGTTGCCCGGGTTCCACGTGATCTCGACGCGCTGGTTGCCCTCGAGCGAGAACGGCCGGTACGGCAGCGCGCGCCCTGCGAGTGTGACGAAGCGCTCGAGCCCGGTGAGCTCCCGGATCTCGAAGACTGCGGCTGTGAGGATGTTGACGTCCGTGGTCATGGCACCACCGCGTGCTGCGGTTCGAGCTGTCCGCTGAGACGACGATCAGCCGACCCTGCGATGTCGCGCGCGAACGCGACCGCGATGCGATCCGGGTCGTATCCCTCCGTGAACTTCTGCGTGATGTCGAAGCGCGAGTAGCGGAAGTCCTGCACCGTGTGCGCGCCCCCTCGCGCCTGCGGCGTGGCGTGCGCTGCATTCCGCATCGCGTGTCGTGCGGTCGCGGTGATCGCGTTGCCGAATGAGTCGACCATCTGATGGAAGCCGCGCGAGGCGTCGCCCATCCCGCCGAGCTCGGTTGTGTCTGACGGCTTCGCTTCGCGGTTCACGGAACGGTTGCGACCCGAGAGCGCCTGCTCGATCGACGTCGCCTGATTGTTGAGCAGTCGGTCGTGCGCCGAGTCCACGAGTCCGAGCGTCACCATGCTCGTCAGCGCGTCCTGCACGGCGGTGCTGACGGTCTCGCCCGACACACGCCCGCCGGTCGCGCGCGAGATCCAGTCGCCGAGGCGCGACACCCACGTGTCCAGGTTCAGCACGACCGAGGACACGGCGCTCGCGAGACCGCCGAGCGCCTGCCCTGCGAGCGAAAACGCAGGGGACAGCGCGCCGCCCACGATCGAGGCGAGTGCGCCGAAGCGCTCCCCGATTGGCCCGACGACTGTCTGCACCGTGTCCGTGAGCCCCTGCAGCGCAGGCATGGCAGCGGCGATACCCTGTTGCAGCCCCTGCCCGAGCGACTCCACGCCCGACATGACGCCCGGGAGCGCGTTCGCGACCATCGAAGCGAACGAGGTCGAGAGCTGCTCGCTCATCGACCAGAGCGGCCGCAGCGAGTCCATGAGCCCTGAGCCGACCGTCGTCATGCGGTCGAAGATCCCGACGAGCTCCTCGGTGTGATCGCGGAGCAGCGCAGTCACACTGCTCACCAGCATGCCGCCGCCCGGTCCGAGCGCGACGCGCCCTGCGACTGCCGCCATCGAGCCGAGGTGCTGCGAGGCGAAGCCTGCGACGCGACCTGCGCCCTCGCGCATGGACTCGAAGCGGCTGTGCAGCTCGCCCGCCATGTGCACCGCGCGGTTGAACCCACCGACGATCTGCTCGCTGATGTTGCGGCCGATGTCCTGGATGCGCTCCTGGTTCTGACCGAGCAGGTCGTTGATGCTGCTGAGCGCGTGCTTCGCGGCGTCGAACAGCGGTGCGGTCGCCGCGCGCGTCATCTGCGTCGCGTACTGCGAGAACGTGCCGGAGATCGCGTCCCACGTGTCGCCCATGCGATCGAGGAGCGGCTGGTAGGAACGCATGAAGGCGAGCAGGTGCTCGTGCCGTTGCTGCACGTTCATGTGATTGAACGCTTCGGCCGAGATGTGCTGCTGCCCTGCGATCGTCTGCCAGAGACGGACCTCCGCACCCGCGTGCCCTTGCAGGATGCGCATGAGGTCCATGCCTGCCTGCTGCGCGTCCTCCTGGTTCGACGCGGCGATGGCAGTCATGTGATTCGTGAAGTTCGCGATCTCGTCCATCGACCCGAACCCGGCGTTCATCGCTGCGGGCAGGGCGGTACGGAACGCTGCGATGTAGTCCTCGGCGGAGCCGGGGAGCGCGGCCGCGTCGCGGTTGATCTGATCCATCAGGCGCGCGGACTCGGACATGCCCTCCTCGAACGACCCGACGGCGCCCATCGACACCATCGTTCCGACGATCGAGTTCCGCATGCCCTCGGCCGCGGACTGCATCTCCATCATGCTGCGCGCCGCCATGCCGACGCCGGCGACGCTGAGCATGGCGGTGAGCGGAGCCGCGAGCCCGCTGAGGGAGCGAGCAGCGTTCTGCGCCGCGCCCGCCATGCTCCCCAGTGCACGCTGCGCCGACGCGATGCCGCCGACCTTGAACAGGGTCTCTACTGTCCTGGTCACGTCAGCCATCAGTCAGGGTCCTCCCGTTCGGTCCTTCGGAGATGAGGATGCGCGCGATGGCGTCGTTGAACTTCCGCAGTTCGACGATCGTGAGAGCCCGCCCCAGGGTCATCTGGGGCGGTGTGCTCCCGTAGCGCGCTGCGTATGCGATCGCGTCCCAGAGACCGTCCTCGACATCCCGCAGCTCGTCGCGGACGGTGGCGATGGCTACGAAACCTAGACCTGGATCTCGCAGCTCTCGAGAAAACCGACGGCTTCCTCGTCCTTCGCGACGTGGTGCTTGGTGTACGCACGCACGATGAGGTCCCGCATGATCGGGTCCATCTTCGCCCACTCACGCTCGGCGGTGCCGTTGAACGTGCTGACGACCATCTTCGAGCTGCCGCGCTCGATGAGTCGCAGCGATTCCTTCGCGAGCTCCTGATGGAGCGCGACCGCGCTGCCGTTGACCGCTGCGGTGCGATCGACGGCGAGCATCTGCTCTCCGGGCAGGAGCTTCACGATGCCGATCTTCGTGATGCCGTCCGCGATGGACACGAGGCCCTTCGGGATGGAGTGCACGTACATCGGACGGCTCTCGGCCGCCGGCGCTGCGGGGTTGTTGGACTGCGCTGCGAGTTCGGGATTGAGGATCGTCGTCGACATCTCAGATCACCTGCGCGTCCATGGCTTCCCACGGGAACTTGATCGTGCCGAAGTCCGAGCGCGATCCGAAGTTCATCGGGATCTCACCGGCCGAGATGTCGGGAACGACGACGCGAGCCTTCGTCCCGCCACCGAAGTTGATCGTGGCCTTGGTGTTGATCTGCACACCTGGCTCGCGACGGCGCGCCTTGTTGATGAACGCAGTGACGATGTTGAAGATCGCCTTGTTCTCGAAGTGGAACTCCTGCGATCCCGAGACGCCGCGGTAGATCGAGTCGCGACGGTCGCTCGTCTCGCCGAGGTAGCCTTCCTTCTGGATCTCGAGCTGCCAGCCCATCTCGAACGAGCGCACATCGGTCGTCGCGATCTGCGGCACGTTGTCGACAGCGAACAGGGTCTCGACTTCCTGCCCACGTACGCGGTTTGCCATGACGGTCTCTCCGGGTTGAAAAGGAAAAGGCCAGGAGGGCCTTGCGGCTGTCTCCCGGCCCTATCCGCCCTCGCAAGGGCGTGTGGTCGGCGTTGGGTCCGTATCCCAGCGAAGCGATGATACCGCCCCCTACGGGGAGCGCAAGGGCTACCGGCGGTTCGTGATGACGACGCCGGCGCCGATGCTCGTCTGAAGGACGAAGTTCTTCTGCGACTGGAGCAGCGTGACCTGGACCACGAAGACCGTGATGCCGGCCGCTGTGAGGTCCGCCGTCTGCGCGCTCGTCGGATCGACCGCGTAGTCCACGATGCGCTGCTGGGCCGGGTTGTTCGGCGACTTCAGCCCTTCGAGGAACGCGACGATCTCGCCGAACTCGGTCTCGATGAGCTGCGTCGTCTGATTGAGCTTCGAGTACGGCTTCATCGCGATCGCGATGCTGTCCTCGATGTAGTCGGCCATGCGGTCGCCCGCGATGTCGACTTCGCTCGAGACGAGGGACGTGGTGACGCCCGACTCGATCTCCGGCTGGTTCGTTCCCGGGTCGATGAACAGCGCGGCCACACCCGCTGCCTTCAGCGCGATGTAGTCGTTCATCTGCAGGTCGGGGATGCCGCGACCGTAACCCGTGACCGAAGCGAGCAGCGTCGGCACCGGCGGTGCCGTCTGGCCCGGGTTGTTCTCGGGCGGCAGGTTGGACTCGAGCGACGCGAGCCACTCGTCGAACGGCGTGTCGAGCGTGCCGTCGAGCACCGTGCTGCCGTCCGCGCCGGTGAGCGCGAAGCCGACCGCCTCGGGGATCGTCGTGGTGCAGTAGGGCCACGAGTAGTCGATGTGCTCGCTGCGGTTCGCGCCGACGCCAGGCTCGGTGTTCACGATGACCGAGCTCGTCGCCTGCACACCGAGATCCGGCGCGCAGATACCGCGGCGCGTGAGACCGGCCGCGCGTGCTGCGAGCACGTGCGCCTTGATCTTCTCGCGGATCGTGGCGCGCTTGCGCGACGCGAGCACGATCTTGATGCCGTTCGCCGGTGCCTTCTGCGAGAGCATCGCGTCGATCGCCGCCGTGTAGCGCGCGTCGAGCTGTGCGGTGCCGGCGCCGTTGTTCACATGGATGTTCGCGTCGTAGACGACGGAGTGGTTGCCAGCACCGTCACCGGTCGTCGGCGAGGTCATGCCCGTCAGGCCCGACAGCGGGTCCCACGCCGTGGCCGTGTCCGTCGACGGCACGACCGAGGGCGTGAGCGACGTGCTGATCGCGATGCTCGCGTCGATCGGGCGCACAGGCACGCTGAACCCGGACGCGGTTGCGATGGCGACGTGCTGCGAGCTGACCGCGCCCGCAGTGTCCGCCGTCGCTGCAACGTGGATGCGGTACGGCAGGTTGGTCGTCGGCGAGTTCGTCCAGTTGAAGTTCGAGCCGTCGAGCATCTCGAGTTCGAGGTGCGTGGCGTCGGTGACTGCCTGCACGCGGTAGGTGCCTGCGTTCGAGCCGAGCCCCAGCGCACCGCCGATGACGCCGAGGACGACGATGTCACCGACCTTCACGCCGTTCGCGATGAAGTTGCCGCCAGCCGACAGGAAGGTCTGGTGTGCAGCCGGACCACCGCCTGCCGTCACGCTGCCATCGACACCGGAGAGGTACGCCGCCTGCCCGCCGAATGAGAACGCGGACGCAACGCGCACGCGATGCCCGCCACCGTCGACGAACTGGCGACCTGCGGCGACCGTCGCAGCCTGCACCGGGACGATGGGCTGGGGGATCGTCGCGCTCTGGTTGGTCGGGAGGTGACGCCAGAAGCGCACGCCGTACGACGACTGCCCTGCAGTCGCGGGCGTGATGTTGTCGACCGGCACGCACACCAGGCCAGCGAACGCCTTGTTGCGGAGCGAGACGAAGCCGTTGCCCATCTCGCCGCCGAAGTTGCCGAGCAGCTCGTCGAAGCCTCCGAGCTTGTTCTGCACGTCCTGCGGCACGATGATCTGCACCGCGCGCGGGTTCGAGCTGATCTGCCCCGTCGTCGCGCTCACCTTCACCGCGTACGTGGCGTCGGCGAACTCGCCGGCGAGTCCGACGGTGCCCTGCTGGACACCGTTGATCGGCGACGGCGGCGGGAGCCGAACGATGACCGGCCCCTCGATCTGCGAGATCACATCGTTGCCCGGGTAGTACCCGTCGTAGCGTCGCACGAAAGACATCGCTCTACTCCTGCGTGGTGTTCACTCCGCGATGGCTCGCGGGAGTGCTTGAACTGTTGAACGACATAGGCACTCGCGTCTGCATACGAACGCCCGGACCCAGCACGCGCACCAAGGGCACGCGGCCCGTGAGCACGAAGACAGCCTTCCGATACCGACGCTTCGCGTCTTCTTCGGAATCAAGATAGCTCATTCCGAGCACATTGAATTCCGCAATCTGCCCGTGATAGTGCGGCAAATAAAGGCGGAAGCCGTAGAGCCACTCCACGGGATTGAATGCGTCCTCGAGCATGCCGACGACGGCCATGCGCTGCCCGGGATCCTGGCACCACAGCTCCACGGTGATCTGGAGCACGCACTCGTTGGGCAGGATGTACTGGGTGTTGGTCGCCCCGTCGGTGCGCGTCGTGGGCGTCATCGGCGACTCTTCGTCGCCGCCGTAGCTCATCGTGTCCATCGAGTACACCGCGGCAGAGGGGAACGCGAGACGCTCCTCCGCTTCGGCCCAGGTGTCGGTGACGTGCTTGAAGCGCTCGCTGCGCCCGCCGTCCCAGTCGATCGAGAGCTGCTCGATGTACTCCTGCAGACCGCGTGTCATCGCCGTGCGTGCGTCGGTCTCGCGCACGAGCGTGAACTCCGGTCCCGGCAGCGGCGCTTCGGGGCTCGTGATGAGCACGGTGCCACCGGGAGGCGGCGGTGCTTCGTTCGGGTCGCGCGTGTAGCTCATCGCCCCGCGCTCTCCGAGAGGACCTTGTCCAACTCCTTCTCGAACTCCTCGACGAAGAAGTCGGCCATCTTCCGCATCGCTTCCGGTGCGGTCATCACGTAGCGCCCCACGAGGCCGCGACGCGCAATCGCTCGAGCGATCGGGTATGCGGCAGCGCGTGCGTCCTTCTCGTCCAGCCCGAGCCGGCGCTGCGCCCAGCGTGCGATCGCCTCACGCGGGGGCACCTTGCCGGTGCGGCGACCGAGCTCGATCACGCCCGCGTACTTCGACGAGTTGTAGACCGACGCGCCCTGTGGCGACTGCCCCGTGCGCCACGCGCGCAGGTACGCACCGGTGTTGACTGCGCCGCCCGAGCCGATGCCCGAAGGGTTCGCCGGCATCGCGGTGCGGGTGCGTTGCTGCATGTACGCGACAGAGCGCATGGCGGCGGAGAGGGACGCGCGGCGCAGCACGAGGTTGAGGCGCGAGCCGAGCTTCTTCTCCAGCTTGCCGAGGTCGCCGAGGTTGACCGTGATCGCGACGGGGCCAGCCATCAGTCGCTCCCCGGCGTCCCGGTGACGCGATCGCGCTCCTCGCCTGCCTTCATCAGCGCCACCGACCACCCGAAGCGGGTCGGGTTGTAGTTCGGCACGCCGCTCACCGTGTACCGACGCTGCACCGCCATCTGCGGCAGCGGACGCGGGAAGGTGATCTCCCAGTAGAAGTTCTCGTCGCTCGGAATCGGCTCGCCCTGCGGCCCCACGCCCACGAGCTGGTCCTCCGTGTACGCCGGCGAGATGTCGGTCACACGGATGGTGCCGACTTCGTCGAGACCTGCGGACTGGAGCACCTGGTTCATCGAGTCAAGCGCCTGCACCTTCGGCGTCGGCAGGATCGGCGTCACCGAGACGACCTCTTCGGTGCCGTGGTTGCGGCGGCCACCGCTCCAGCGCGTGCGCACGAGCGACACCTGGTACGGCACGCCGCCGAGCCGCGTCCTCAGGTCGCGGATCCTGTCGGCTACGGGCGTGAGCTTCTGCACCAGCGTGTTCGCGTACTGGTCCCCGGTGAGGTTCGTGAATGGTGCGCGCGGCTTGGTCACATCCGCACCCGGCCGTTGCCGGCGCCGGCCCCGTTACGGAACCGCGCTGCGAACGGATAGAAGGGAACGCCGAGCGTGTCGCAGAGCAGGTTCGCGTAGAACACGAGCTCGCGGCGCAGCAGGTCGGGGTGCGTCTCGCCGCGCTTCGCATCGCGCAACGTCATGTCGCCCATGCGTGCTGCAACGAGGAAGTCCTGGGCCTCGACGAGCTTGCCGAAGATCAGGTTGTCGAGAATCCCGAGGATCATCTGCACGCGAGGCACAGCGATCGCCGGGACCTGGTTCATCGCCTCTTCGACAAGGAAGAGGGTCTGCATCGGAACAGCGAGACCGAATTGGAGCGAGGCGGCAGACGACGTCGAGACGTAGCCGAGATGGAACTTGACGCGGTCACGGTCCAGTGGGCTGAGCGACACGACGAATCACTACCTCCTCCAACGTCACTCGGGCATCGGCTGCAGGAGCACGCCCTGCGCGCGGAGCTGTTCGATGTCGTACGAATGGTTCGACACGATCTTGCCCTTGCGGAGCTGCGTCGACTGCCATCCCGCGTTGCCGATGCGAACGATCTTGTCGTTCAGCACTAGGTACTTCTGCTCCTTCACCGCGGGAGGCGGCGGAGGTGCAGGCGGCGGGGGCAGCGACTCCGACTTCGGAGCTTCGGGCTCGGGCGGCGGTTCGGGAGCCACGGCGGACTGCGCCATCACCGGTGTGCCGGCGGTCTCGCTCCCCATCTTCGCGAGCTCGAGCGGATCGCTGGGAGGGGTTGCGGTCGAGGGCTTCTTCGGTGCGGGTCCAGCCATGGCTTCCTTCCTTCGGACTCCTCCGCGTCTGTTCGCGCGGGGTGAAAAGGTGATGGCGGCGTCTGTGCGGATCGGTGTCTCGGTGTGACCGGCATAACCCTGCCGTGGGGAACCGAGTCTTGGTCTGCGCGTCTGCCAGGTCCGTGAAACTTGCGAGAGTCACTGCAACCCTTGAAGTGGTACGAGCGCCGAAGCGCTGACTACTTCACGCCATCGGAGACAGGGAGCGGTTCCATGGTCAATGACCAGGGTTTGCTCCCGAACAGGGTGGAGGATCGAACGCAGGAGACCAGTCCTGCACGGATCACAGCACCCAAGGGACGACCGACCATTGGCACGGTCCGGCCCCGAAGGGACAGACACAGGTCGGGTGAGTGCCGAGCTGCCTTGCCGGGCGTGCTCGAAAGAAGAACCGAAGGTTCTTCGCACTCGAAGGTGGGCCCGAAGGCCCACACACCTTGCCGGCGCTACGCGCCGGTTGAACGTACACCGCCTCCTGCGGTTTGAGCTGCGCCCGCTTTCGCTGCGCGGTCCGTATTGCATGGCAGTTCGCGCAGACAAGATCGCACTTGGCGATCTCCGCGAGAACGCGCGCATGCGTCGACCGTGCCCGCATGCTGATGTTGAACGACTTCATTTCGCCAGGCCGATGATCGAACTGCATGCACTCCGACGGAAACGTTCCGCCGCAATCCATGCACGGCTTCGCTTTCTGCTCGGCAAGCCACGCAGCCTTTTGGCGCATGTGCTTGCGCGAACGTACACGCGCGGGCGAGTCCGGGTGTGCCTCGGCGCGTGCGTTTTGCTGCGCGCGCACCTTGGAGCGATAGTCCGGGTCGGCCATCTTCCTGACCGTCCACTCGCGCATGTAGGCGTTGTATCGCAGCCGCTGATGGTAGTCCGTGAGGGACTCCCCTAGCTTCTGCGGTGACGCCGGGGCAGTGAGTGGTTGCGGACATCGTGTGTACCCGTGGTCTCCGTTACAGATCTTGCAGCCCATGCGCTGAGCTACCATGCCCAGCGCACAGACTACAAGCGTTCGTCACGCATGCACCAACGAAACAAAGCGCTTGTAGCGCGCCGCGTCGCCCGTGGCGGCGTCCGTGCGGACAGGCCAGTCGGCGAACAGCGACCACGCCATCGACACGATCTGCTGGAGGCGGTCGATCGGGGCGCGGATGATGAGCTTGATGCGCTCGCTCAGCACCTCGATGCCGTTGTTGGAGATCGACGGCTGACCGACCTTGCCGTTCAGACCGGCTTCGGTGATGAGCGCGTCCTGGTCCATCCAGTATTCGTAGATGCCGCCCTGGCCCGTGAAGAGCGCGCGGAACAGCGGCGTGCCGGTCGCGGCGTTGCCGTTGTTGAACAGCTCGGGCGCGAACGGATCGCGCTGATCGAACGTCGCCGTCGAACCACCGACCACCGTCGTCGACTGCGGGCACTCGGTGTTGTTCAGGAAGAGGATCCCCATGAACTCGCCGAGGGCGTACTGCCGATAATAGTAGTAGTCCGGCAGCGCCGTGTTGAGGCGCTGGAACTCGGCGGTGTCGTACAGGCGCGCCTGCGTCACCGGGCTCATGTGGCAGTGGTAACGGCCGTCGGGATGGACGGGCACGTTGTTCTGCTGGAGGTTCGTGAGGCACGAACGCACGTCCGTGAACGTGGGCACGTCCGTCGAACCGACGTCGTCGACCTTGTTGCCGCCGCCGACGAGCACGAGATCGCTGCGGTCGATCGTCTTCACGAACGCGCGGTCGAGCACGTTGGTGACGTTGCCGCTCAGCGTGATCGTGCCGGGGCCGGTTTCGTCCCCGGGGGTGTCCGCCTGGAACGCGATGATGCTGAACGTCGCCGCCGCGCCGTTGTCGAAGATCGAGACGGACAGCGGGTTGTTCGTCGACACGAGGTCGAACTTCACCTGCGCGCCGTTCGCGAGGTTCGGATTGCGGGCGCGCGTGAGGCCGTTGAGGCGCTTCACGCGGATCGTCGCGACGCCGGCGAACGGACCGTCGACAACCGTCCAGCCGGACTCGGCCGCGTTATACATGCGGTCGCGAACGGCGCGGTTGATCGCCTGCGACGCCGCGAGACCGAGGCGACGCGCGTTCGACAGGAACAGCTTGCCCAGCGCCACGGCGTCGGTCGGCATCGCGGTGTCGATGGCCGGCTTGCCGTACTGCTGGATCTGGGCCGTCCACTGCTCGAACGGAGCGGTGGCTGTGTCCGGGTCCTGTCCCGGGATCAGCGGCGACGCATCCGGCGGGATCAGACCTTCACCGGTGAACACCATCGTGTCACCGACGTTGCCCGGCCACTTCTGCGGCACAGCCTCGCCGCGGAACATGAGGCGGGGGAAGAGCGCGTTGTGGAACACACGCTCGAGGAGGCCGTCCTGCACGATGGCTCGGACGGTGGGTGTCTGCGCGATGACAGAAAAGTCGGGCACGGTTTCTCTCCTGGTACGCCCACCATCCGGGTGAGCGGTCGTTGCTTCGTCTCTTCAAGGCACCGCGCAGTCTTCGCCGTGCCCTGCGAATCAGTCTGCGAGGGTCGGATCGAGTCCGAGTTCCTCCATGCGCTTGCGCAGCTCTGCCGGGCTCATGTCGCGGGCGTTCTTCGCACTGCCGTTTGCGGGCGGTGCAGGAGGCGCCGGGTTCGCTCCGGGCTGCTTCGTCGCCGGCACGCCCGAACCGTTGCCGGTCGAGGCAGGCTTCACGACGGGAGCGGGAGCTGCGGTCTGCTCGCCGAAGAGGTACGGGCGCTGCTCACGGAGCTGGTCCCAATACTTCGCTTCGTCGAACTTCGCGAGGCGGTCGTGGTACGCCTTGTTGTCTTCGCCTTCCATGCGCTGCGGAATCGACTTGCGCAGGAGTGCGACGGCAACGTCAGGGTCCTTCACACCGGCCTTCACGGCGCTCAGATGGAGCTCGAGCTCACCCTGCTTTTCGAGCGAGGTGCGTTCGATCTCGCGCGCCTTCTTGGCGAGACGCGAGTTCTCCTTCTGGAGCGTACGGACGCGGTCCTCCAGCTCCTTGATCTGGCGCTGGTAGGCTTCGGCTTCGCGACGGCTCGCACCGTTGCTCTGCCCGCCTTGCGCCGGAGCCTGTTGCTGAGGACGGCTTGCGGGAGCGCGCTTCGCCTGTGCCGCTGCCTGCTTCATCTCCTCGTAGGAGTTGAAACCGGCAGCCTTGGCTTCGGCGTCGAGCTTCGTCAGTGCCTCGCGCATGCCACGCTCGCGCTGTTCCTTCTTCAGCGCGGCGATCGTGCTCGGGGCCATGAACTGCCCACGCGGGTTGTTGGCGCCCTGTCCGTTACCGGACGTGGGTGCCTGCTGCTGGCCCTCGATACCGCCTTCGGTATTCGGGGCGTTCGGATCTGCTTCACCGGGCATCGCTTGGTCTCTCTTCTGTCTGCCCTGGGGTGTCCCGTCTCTGGTCTTTCCGACTGTTTACCGTCGTCGTCACGTTAGTGAGGGCGAGGGCACTGTCGGGCTGAACGTCGATGGAACCAGGGATGCCGTTGGACGGACGTTGTCAGACTCAAACCCGCCCCGGCTCAGTCCGGGGATCGGGAGTGACTCAATCAGGTGCTCGGCGCCCAGCCGGTGCCGAGATCGTTCAGCGCGCGCGGGCTGTACTCGATCGTGAAGCCCGTCACCGTGCCCTCGAACGTGAGCGTCTTGCCGTCGTCGCTGAGCAGCGCGATGCCGGGGCCGGTCGCTCCTGGAGCACCTGCGGTGCCGCCGGCGTCGGTCACGACACGCGGGCCGAGTGCGCCGGTGCCGACTGCGGTCACGCGGAGCGTGGTCACCGAGCGGATCGGGGGCAGCGCGCTGGCCGGAACTTCGCCCGCGGGGAGACCGGTCACGGTCGCCTTCGCGAACACAGCGGCCGACGTGAGGTCGAACGAGTTCGCAGCGGTGAGTCCCGTCACGACGGCCTTCACCGGCGACATCATGGTTCCGAGCGCGATCTTCTTGAGCGCGTCCGCCAGCGTGTTCGGATTCGCCTCGTTGAGGATCGTCTGGATGGTTTCGGCGAAGGTCTTGGTGGTCGTGGTCACGATGAACTCTCCTAGCGGACTACGCCGCTTCTCCGAGGATGACGTCTACGAACGTTTCAACGCCAGGCGAGCGCGTCACGTCGATCGCAGTGATCGGAACCGTGCCCGTCATGACGTAGAAGAACGAGTCGACAGGGATCGACTGAGTCGCCCCTGCCGCTGAGGTCACGCGCAACGTGACCGGACCGCCAGTGACCTTCACCATCAGCACGTTCACGTTCGCGATCGCGCCGAGGGAGATGGGCACCGCGGCGTCCGCCGTTAGGTCGTACTGACCCGGGTCGGACAGCCGCTTGAGGACGAGCGACTCCGCGATCTGCGCAAGCACGGACGGCTGCGCCGACGCCGACGGATCGGTCGGTGTCGACTGCAACGTGCCCGTGAATTGCAGAAAGTCGGTCATGGCTCAGATCAGAGTCCGCCGATCTTGAACGGGGAGCTCTCGTCGCCCTGGGGCAACATCGGGATCTTCTTCTCGACAGGCATGGTGACCGTCGGGTCCGAGTAGCTCCCGTGCTGCTGGTCGTACACGTCGCGCGGGTCGTGCGTCTTGTCGATGCCGACCTTGCTCGCGAGATCGTCGTTGGGCGTGCTCATCGTCGTCGTCTCCGTGCGCATGCGGTGACACCGCTGCGCGGTGTAGTTCTCAGCGCTTCCCGTTCATCGCCCCGAAGGGCGGCGGGTTGGTCACCGGGGGCTCCGGCACAGACAGGTCCGCAGGGTTGCTGTCGACGTAACGGCCGTGCTGCGCATCGTACGCATCGCGGGGATCGTTCGTACCCTTGTCCAGACCGACCTTGCCTGCGAGATCGTCGTTGGGCGTCGCCATGGTCACTTGCCTCCGGTGAGCTTGAACGGCGGCGGGTTGACCAGCGCGTCGACCGAGTCGCCGGCTTCGAGGTCCATGCGCGCACGCGCAGCTTCGCTCGGGTCGGTGTACCCGGCCTGTGCCGACTGCGGACCGAGGGGCGAGTACGCCTGCCCATCGAACCCGCTCGGGACAGTACCCTTCTGGAGTGCGAGCTCTCGCACGTTGCGGAACGTCTTGGGCATCAGCGCTTCCCCATGAGAGGCCCGAACGGCGTCGGACCGGAATCGGGCGGCTCGCGCTCTGCGTCGCTGATGTTCCCGGCCATGATGCCCTCGGGCATCTGAGCTTGAACGCCGAAACCGAAACGCGCGTTGCCTGCGCGATCAGCTTCGACCTCTCGCTCTGCGAAAGGAACGATCGGAGACACAGGAATCGGCCGCCCACCTGCCATCGTGCTCGCAAGTCTGCGCGCGCTTGTCACAGTGCCGCACGGCAAATAAAGTAGGGCACGCGATGAGAGCGCCACACACTCCCCCTGCCGGTCCCATTCGTATCGAAGCCGCGATCGAGTGTCTCGCACTCACGCTCGGCGTGAACCCTGTCGACGACGTCGCGATTCAGGCATGGGCAGCAGAGCGCCACGTGATCCTCAACGCCCAGCGCAAGGAGTCGAACGACACGCGCTCCCCGGAATGGCTGCGACGCTTCGGCGACGTGAACCCGCGCGTGCGTGAGCGCACGATCATCGGCGAGTCAGTGCCGTCGACGTACGTTGCACCGCAGCCCGTGACGGGCCGCCCGCACGAGCTCCGCATGGACTCCGCGAACGCACTGCTCCTGCGCGCGCACCCTGCACTCGCAGTGCTCCCGTTGCACTTCGCGATGCTCGAGTCTCTGTACGGATTGGATGCGCTGGAGGCAGTGAAGCTGCCGGGGCCGCGCACATGGCACGATTCCCCGGTGTTGGCTGAGCAGCAAAGAGCGGCGGTGAGAAAGCGCGCTGCGGCGCGGTTGGATCGAGCGACGAAGTTGAACTCGGATCAGTAGTCCTCGTCGTCGTCTTCGTCGTCGCCGTAGTCCTCGTCGTCTCCGCTCTCGTCGTCCGAGTCGTCGCCCTCACCGCCACCGGCCGCGTAGACCTGTCCGCAGTGGAACAGGAACCCTGCGACTGCATCGGCGTCGGTGACGAAGCCCTCGTCTTCGAGGTGGTTCGCGAGCGCTTGCGCGTCGTCCTTCGAGACGCCCTTGAGCGACGACTTCATCTCGCTCACGAGGTCATCGGGGAGGGACTCGAGGCAGTCTTCGATCTCCTGCTTGTTCTCGTCGTCGGGGCTCTCGTCACTGGCGAGCATGTCCGCGTCGAGACCTTCGCACTGCTCTTCGACATCGGTCGCGTTGTCCTCGAGCAGCTTCACGAGCTTCGCGTACGACTTCAGATTCTCGGGGAGCTCGTCTGCTTCGTCGGCAGCGGTCTCGTCCTTCTCGTCCATGTCGGGATGGGCTTCATCGTGCGGGTTGCCACCCTTCGGCGGCTTCGCACCACCGCCACCACCCTTCGGTGGCATCACGGGGCCGGACTGACCACCGGCAACTGCGGCGAGCTTCTTGGGGTCGATGGGCATGGTGTGCGTCTCCTGTGAGGGCATGGTTTGCACAACGTCGCAACCTATGCAACTGCGGTTGAGCAGGGCGCGGTAGCGAATCCTCGTTTGAGTGCACAAGTTCTTCGATCACGAGGTGGTTCCCATGATTCGAGCAGCATTCGTTTTCACCGTTCTGTCTTTCGCAGCCTGCGGCCCTGTTTCACCGGAAGTCGTTCCGGTCGCGACAGGTGAAACGGCGTTTCCGGCAGAGCCCGCAGTTGCTCAGCCGATCGACTTCGACGCAGGACCGCAGCCCGACGGACTCGGCACCGCAGTCGTGTACGACGCGAGTGCCGGTGAGGTCGGTGACCTCGGCTACGCTGTCGTGGTAGAGCAGTAGCCCTCGACGACATCGCTGCCGCGAAATGGCTGCTTCGTTTCCGCGCTAGCTTCCGAATGGTTCGGGAGAGGTGCGGCAGGTGACTGACACACCTGGGACCAACGGAGCGGTCATTCCGCGGCAGCGATCACGTCACCGGAACGCGCATCGAGCCGTTCCACTTCCAACCCGGAATCCCCCAGTGCGGACGCCACGGCATTACGGCCGCGCGATCGTTCGGACGGTTCGGCGGGAACTCGTAGTGCAGCCCCCATCGCTCTGACGCGACGCGCTCGTCGGTCGGCATGACGAACGCCTCTCCGGGGCGCGCGACTTGCCCGTGCATCGCCATCGAGTCCGGTGCGACGCGATCGTCGAACGGCTGCCCGGTCGCGTCGTCCACGTGCTCGTTCCAGCGCATCATCATGTCGTCGAGCTCAGTCGATGCGTCGCGCACGGCGTCGTAGGTCGCGCCGTTGTACGCCCACGCTGTCTCGGTGCGCGCGATGCGCTCCGCCTGCCACCACTCCAGGTCGCCGCGGATGCGGATTCGCTCAGTCGTCTCGAGCACGGTCTCGCCCTGCAAGATGCTCTTCGCGAGCTCCTGCTCGAACTGCGTGATGAGCCGTGCGCCGTAGCGCGCCATCGAAGTCTGGATGCGATCAGGCAGCACGCCGTGCCCTTTCGCATTGCGGAGCAGGGAGCGCGTGGGTGCGCCGATGCCGACGAAGCGTGCCGCCTCTTCGACGGGGAGCACGGGCGTCGTTCCGCTGTACCGCTCTTCGAGCTTCGCGATGTTCTGCAGCGTTGAGGAGCGGCCCTCGACCTGTGCCTCGTGCGCGTGATCGACCAGCGCACCGCTCAGCCGCGGCACGAGCTCGCGCACTCTGTCCCGCAGTTGTGCGAGCACGATGCGGCGATGGTGCGCAGTGAACGTGTCCTTGTCGCGACCGCGGAGCAGCGTGCGCGAGCGCCGCTCCATCTCGTCGAGCGACTGCTGGTAGAGCTTGTGCAGACGTGCAGCGCTGCCGCGCTCCGCGACGCGGTTCAGCCGCCGCAGGTGCTCCTGCGCGACTTCGGTGAAGACCTGCGCGCTACGCTTCGCCATCGGCAGACGCCTCGGTGCGGACGCGCATCGCCCACTCCCACACGCGGAGCTTCCAGCCGTACCACATGCGCCGCGCCCACCACTTCATCACGAAGCGCGCGATGCGCACGGCGTTGGCCGGCGAGAGCGAGTGCTGCACGACCACGGCCCCGCGGGTCGCGTCGTGGTAGTAGAGCTCGATCGCGTCGCCGTCGAACACCCACAGTGCGTAGCTCCCGCCGGGTTCGACGAGTCGGACTGCGGTACGCCCGCCAGGACGTCCGCTCTTCGCGATGCGCTCTGCGATGCTCGTGCTGATGCTCATTCAATCCATCTCCGGGTTGTGCACGATGACCTGCCCCGAACCTTCACTCGGGAACTCGATGATCTTCTGCACGCAATGCCCGGCCGCGCAAGTCTCGCAACCGTCTGCGCGGACTTCGTTCACTGTGAATCGGTAGCGGCTACCGTCGAGATCTTCGATCCACTCGTCGCTCACTGCTCGCCCCTTTGCGTGCGTTACGGCGCGCGATCATCTCGCGCAAGTCCATCGCTGCGTCCGCAACGCCGTGCCAGTCCTCTTCGTTGAACTTCATCAGGAGGTACTTCTTCATGAGCTCGATCTTCTCGTCGTCGTTCACTTGTCACCTTCGGGCGTGACCTGCGACGAGTCGATGCCCTCCTCGCGCGCCTCGTTGTGCAGGCGATCGTGGCAGCGGCGGCAGATGGACGTGATCGCGGAGCGCGCGTTCTTGTGCCCCATGCGGCTCATGCGGTCGCTCGAGACGACGCCGGCCTTGTGATGGAGCTGGAGCCCGCCGTTGTCCTTGTTGCCTTTCTCCCCGCACACCTTGCAGCGCCATCCGTCGCGCCGAAAGATGCCGAGCACGAGCGACGGCGACAGCCCGCCCTTCCCTCCGGTCGTGAGCAGCGAGCCTTCCTTCTTCGCCTCGCGTCGCATGCTGCGCAGTGCAGCGCGCTCCTGCGGAGGCAGAAGGTCGCGGCGCGCCCGATCGCTCTTGCGCTGCTCGGCGGTGACGACTCGTGCGAGATGCTCTCCCATCGGGCTGCTCACTTCCTGCCGTGACCGCCGAGGTACTCCTTCTTGCCGGAGCTCGAGACCACGAACGTGCCGCCATGCTTACCACGCTGGAGCGCGTGCATGTGGGCCGCGCCCTGGCCGTGCATGAGAGCGTGGTGCGCGGCGTTCGCTGTCGCCTGCGACTTGCGGGCTGCGAGTGCGTGCTTCGCTGCCTCGAACAGGCTCCCGCGGGACAGCGCGTGCGCAGCCATGTTGCGGTGCTCGGCGGCCTTCTCGGCCTTCAACCCTGAGCGTGCTTCATGACGGCGCTGGTGCTCGGCGGCGATACGGTCGTGGCGAGCTGCGAGCTTCGTCGCACCCTTCTCGCGCGCCATCGCCGCATGCTTGCGATGCGTCTCTGCGATCTCGGCATTGGAGCGACGTCGCGCGCGATCCGCCATGACTACCGCCCCTTCTTCTTGCCGCCCTTGCCAACGTACTCTTTCTTGCCTGTGCGGGAGACGACGAACTCGCCGCCCTTCTTCCCACGCTGCACTATGCCCGGGGCTTTGTGTTCGTGTGGCGCGTTGAGCATCGCTATGTTGTGTGCACTGGCTTGATCCATGTGGCGGCGAGCAAGGTCTTTGTTGCCTGCACGTCGTGCCAACTGAGCCGCATGCGAGTGCGCGTCCGCTGCCGTCCCGTGCGCTTCGACCGTGTCGTGCCGTGCAGCGTGATTCGTTGCCGCTGCCGCACGCTGTGTCGCTTCACGCGATGCTGCAACGTGCGGAGGCACGGCCGCACCTGTCGGCGTGCGCACAGATGCTTCCGCTGTACCGTGGACATGCTCCCACTTACCAGGTCCAGGGTGTGTGAACGCCGTTTGTGCTTCGTTCCACGGTGACGGTGTTCCACTGGAATGGAACTGGTGTACCTCTTTCATCGCCTCCGCGACGTTCGGATGGAACGTGGTCTGACGACCGCTCGTCATCTGCACACCACCGTGCGGATGCGGCGCGATCTCGTATCGTACGGGACGCTCGCCGCGTTCGGTGACGGTCACGGTACGACGACCAGGACCGTGGTCGGTATGCTCGATCTGCGCACTAGGGTATGCCACGACTCAGTTCTCCTTCATGTTCGAGACCGCGGTCTCGACGAGCTCCTGCGTTACACGGTCGGCGGCCGTCGGTCCACTGTAGCCACTGACGATCGGATCGGCGCCCGGACCGCGGTCGATCTCGACGACGGCGTAGCTCGGGCCGTGCGCAGCCGCACGCTCTGCCGCTGCCGCGCAATGCTTGCAGGCGTAGACGGTCGCGATGCGAACGTACGGCACCGGGCGCCCGTCCGAGCCCTTGAACGAGACGAGCATGCGAGCGACTGCGTCCGGGTCGATCTCGCAGAGCAGGCCGAACCCGTTCGGGTCACGCGCCTTCAAGTCCTTCACCGACATGAACGTGCGGATGACGATGCTACCGATGCCGAGCTTGCCGATGCAGCCCGCTTCGATGCCGGCGCACTTCTGCCCCTTGAAGACGTGCGCGGCGTGCGCCTCTTCGGCCGTGAACTTCCCACCGAAGAGCTTCTCACGGTGGATGATCTCGCCGCCTTTCGTTGCGCGGCGTGCTTCCCGATTCGGACCCTTGTTGTGCATGCTGCTCATGAGCGTACGGTAGCGCGGCGTCGCACCGCCGTCACCGGCTCTCCGTACGTCGCGGCGATCATCGCCCATCCCGCAGCCGCGGACCCGGTCGCACGCGGGTTCATGCTGCGGTCGTCGATGTAGAGATCCGCGATCGGCTTGCCCTGCTCCCCGTCGTCGATGGCGTCGAACACACCGGGGAGCTCACGCGCGATGAAGTTCACCATCTGCATGTGCAGGTGGTTGTGGAACTGCATCGAGCGCTGCCGGGACTCTTCGTCCTTCGGTGCCGAACGGACGCCGGCGCGGACGAGCGGATCGAGCTCCGGGTTGAACCGCTGGGCGCGGTTGCTGCGAGCGGAGCAGAGCAGGAGCGTATGTCCCGCCCGCTTGAGCGTGAGCAGCGCGTGCTTCGCCCCCGGCAGGAGCCGAAGCGGCGCATCGCGAGCTACGACCGTTCCATCGAAATCGACAACAATGACCACGCGCGCACTGTACCCCTAGCCGCCCCCGCAGTGCACGCCCCCTGCGCGCATGCTGCTACGTGCTGCGCACGCTGCAACCGCCCCCTGCGTAAGCGGCTAGACCCCTGCCCGCCCCCGTAGCAC
>Ga0318492_10000006_pt1 | contig 43366 bp, 60 predicted proteins | sample GRESIP108b1f22_FD_203292 | JGI IMG/M metagenome (GOLD analysis project Ga0318492, IMG submission 203292) | Tropical soil microbial communities from Luquillo Experimental Forest, Puerto Rico - GRE.SIPMG.108b1f22 | ecosystem: Environmental > Terrestrial > Soil > Tropical forest > Bulk soil... | reverse complement strand
GGGCAGGGGTAGCGGCGCTGAACCCTGCTGCGATCGAGTTGCCGAGGAGAATCGGGTTCTTGTTGCGTGCGTCATCGACGTCGAGACGCCGAAGTGCGAGTGCCCCCATCGCTGATTCGCGTGTGACACCGTCGCAGAGTCGCCCTTCGAGCACCGTTCCGTCGGTGCGGAGCTCTGCCATTCCCATCTGCGCGAGTGTTTCCATTCCCCACATCACGCCGAGGCGCAGGTCGTGCGCGGAGACCGTGTCCCATTCGCGCATGCGCTTCGAGCTCATGTCGAACGCGCGACGCTTCGCTTCCTGCTCACGCTTCTGGTGGAACCGGGTTTGGTGATCGAACTTCTTCGGCATTGTCGACGCCTACCTTTTTGAAGAACTCGAGGAACACGGACTGTCGAAACACGCTCTCTTCGACCATCTTCTCCGTCACCGTTTTCAGCGCGTCGTTGAGCTTCTTCATCGAAACGGCGAGCGACTCGCGCGTCATCACGCGCAGGGGCTGGTCCATGAGCATGCGGAGCGCACTTTCGCGGTACTCGGCACGGTTGCGTGCTGCACGACGGCGAGCACGGCGCTTGCGCTTGCTCATCGCTTCTTGCCACGTCCCTTCTTCGGGGCCGGTGCAGGCGGGAGCTTCGCCTCTGCCTTGCACGCTGCGGGATCGAGCACCCGGAAGCGCTTCGTGGGGCTGCCCTGTTCCATCGCTGCGTCCAGCAGCCCGCGCTTCACCCACTCGAGGACCTTCGGGTAGTCGACGCCGTACCAGCCCATCACCACGCCGCCCGTGACCCAGCCCTCGGCAGGGTTGAGGCGCGCGATGATGCGGTAGACCACCTTGTCCGCGGGGCAGTGGAACGGCTGCCCCGGCAGGAACGGAGAGCGGCGACGCACCGGAGTGGCCACCGGTTCCGGCTCCTTGTTCTGCTGCTCGATGATCTCTTCGATCTCAGCCTTGCGGCTCTTCGCGAAGCGACGCTGGAGCTTCTGGTCGCGCAGGTAGTCCGCGGTCGCGAACACCGTGCGCCCGTTCACAATCAATCGCGTGCTCATCGTTGCGCTCCTGGCGTGCGGTAGGGACCTGCGTTGATCGGTGGCACATCGGGTTCGTACACGAGCGGATGGAGTGGATCGACCTTCAGCTCCCCGCAGTGCACGCAGACGCAGAAGCCGTGGCCTCCGCTGCACCATCCGTTCACGCAGCAGATCATCGTGCGCACCGCCACAACGGTCTTCCACCGATGCAGTCCGCACATGCACAAGCCCACGCCCAGACGTTGAGCACCGGCATCACCGCACGCGGGATCCAGTACGAGCAAACAGGACAGCGCCAACCGCCGTCCTCACGCCGCATCGGCGTGTTGCACTTCGGACACGTCCACTTCATCACTCACACCTCGTGCACGTAGATTGTGCACGAGGGCGACGATTCGCGCGGCTACTGGTTTGCGGGTGGTGCGTCGGGCGACGCGATGCCGAGCACCTTCTCGGCGCCGGTCTCGTTCGAGACCATGGTGCTCTGGGCGTAGATCGCCGCGTACTTGGCTTTCATCTGCGGCACGGTGAGGTCCCCGTCGATCGCGAGCGGCGGCAGCCCCTTCGACATGCGCATCTCGTCGATGGTGACGATGCCTGCCTCCATCTCGTACTGGAACGTCTTGAAGGAGCCTTCGCCGTCTTCGCCGCCAGCTTCGACCGGAGCGGTCGCATCGCCAGTGGTCTGAGCAGCGAACGCAGCCTCTTCGTCCGCGCGCTTCTTCGCGATCGCGGCGAGCATCTCCTTCGGGTCCTCGACCTGGAAGATGGGCGCGATGTACGCGGCCGCATGCTCGTCGTCCACCAGCCCTGCGTTCATCGCATCACTCGCCGCACCCACTGCCGTGCGCGCATCGCTCACCGTGGGCGTGGTGTACCCCGGCCACTGGAACGTGATGTAGCCACCGGGGCCGAGTTCGTACTCGGTGACCTTCACCTTGCCCTTGGCGTCCTTCGCGATCTTCGGCGGCAGGATGATGGCGACGCGCTCGAGCTCACCGGTCTCCGGGTTCTGCGTCGGCGGTGCGGTGAGAAGCGCGCGTGCGGTGGCGAGGAGCTTCATGAGCAGGCGCTTCAGCCCGCGCTCACCGTACTGCTCGCGCAGCACGTCGGCCTTCTCCCACATCGCGGAGTAGTCCTTCTCGACCTCCGTCGCGGTCTTGTTCACGGTGCTGCGGGACTGGTCGAGCACACACTGCGTCAGCCGCAGTGCCTTGTCCTCGAGTCGGTCCGCCTGGTCGATGGCGCTCTTCGGCCCCGAGCCTTGCATCTCCAGGTACTCAGCCGAGTCGCCCTTCGGCAGCCGGATGAAGGTGTCGCTGCCCTTGCGGATCTCGGCGAGCTCGTCGTCCGTGCTCATCACGAGCGTCGGGTCGCAGTTCGCGAGGATGCCGCGGTTGGCCTGTGCGGTGAGCGCGTCGATCTGCTCGAACAGATCGTAGGCGCCGTGACAGTCCGGGTCGCCGTCGATCTCGCCTGAGACGGGGAGGTTCTGGATCCACTCCACCGGGACCGCAGGACGGCCGCGGTGATCGACGCAACGGTGCTCCTTCACGATGGGCTCGATGACTTCGCCCATCACATTCTGGGGAGCGTTCCAGTCAGGCTCTTCGCCGTTCTCTCCCGCCATCGCACCCTGCCAGAGGATGTCGTGCTCTTCGTCGATGATGCGGCGAGACCAGAGCTCGACCTCCAGCCACTCGCCGTCGAGGGCCTGGACCCAGTCCTTGTAGGACCACCGGATCTCGATGGACGCGAGCTCGTGCGTGAGGCGGTTCTTGAACACCGGCGTGCAGAAGCGCGCGTCGAAGACCTCGAACAGCGGCAGGCCATCGTGGATCTCGTACCCGACGGCGACCGAGCCCATCGCGCCGCCGAGGTCACGGCCTTCGATCATCTGCGCCCAGAGGCGTCCGGCCTCGATCGCAGCGGCGAGCCACTCCTCGCTCTGCGGGTCGCCGAGGACCTTCACTTTCGGATGCTTGCGGTGCGAGAAGAGCAGCCCGGTGAAGCGCTTCACGATCACCTTGCCGAGGTAGTACGGCGCGGACGGGCGTCGGTACTTCAGCGAGATCGCGTCCGTGTTCCCGTACGGATCGGAGAACCCTGGCGGGATCGACCGCTCGCGCGGGATGGCGTTGGTGTCGAGCACCGGCTCCCCGTTCCAGTCGAACGCCCGGTGGTCGTAGCAACTGCCGCGGAAGTAGGCGTAGCGCCGGTTGAGCTCCATCTGCCGCGGGTTCATCCGCGATGCAGCCGCATCCGGTGCTACCGTGCCGCCGAGCTTGTACGCCGCCTGGTTCGCTTCACGAGGGTCTGCAGGGATGGGCATGGTAGTGCGTCGAAGCTATCGCAACGAACGCACAGACGCCACGACCGACCACCGTCACGCTACGGCGAGGCCGTACCTGTGACCGAGATAGGCGAAGACACGCGCTCGGGTCGCCGCGTCGTGTGCGCCCTGGAAGAACAGCAGCTCGGACATGAAGCCAACGAGGGCCTGCCCAGCCGAGCAGCCCCGCTCCGATCTCGAGATCGATGAGCTGCCCCTGCCTGACGTCTCCAAGCGAGTATGCGGTCTGCGAATCATCGACGTATGTGTGCGACGCGACTCCGACCGCCGTGCTGGTGAACGTCACTGCGAACACGTGTCCCTTGTTCAGCAGGTCCGTGCGTTGCGGTCCGTCCACGATGTTGCCAGCGGCTGAACGCCGTTCGTCCCGCCGACAATGTTCTGTGCGTCGGAGCGATACCACGCGAACAGGTTCGGAAGGTCCGAGGGTAGCCACGTGTCCGGGAGCCGCAGACCGTGCGGCCCCCTCTGTGCGAACCGCGGCATCAGTACGCCTCGGCCATCACCTGGACGTTGGTCGGCGCTGCGCCGGCGGCCCCGCGCTTCAGCCAGACCTTCGTCACGCGCTGGTTGAACACGAGTCGCTGATCGGGCGTCCCTGGCACCATGTGCGCTGCGTCGGTCGAGCCATCGAACGACACCCATGCGTCGTCCGTGCTGTCCTCACAGACCACAGTGATCGTCTTCGGGATGAACGGGATCGTGACCTGCGGACTCGCCGGGTACGCTGCGGTGCCCGACACATCGACGGTCTGTGTGAAGGTGGCCATGCCTGCGACGGTAGCAGGCCAGAAGAGGGCAGGGAAGGGATCAGGCGTTGAGGAGGAACGCGACGGTTACGGTGCCGAAGCGCTGCGCATCGTGCTGGGATGGAGCCGCACACGCCATGAGCAGAAGCGCGGAGGCGAGCAGCGAGAGAAGGTTCGTCACGGGGTCACCTCACAAGAACGGGAGCTGTGCGCGGTACTTCGGAGCCGCGAGCGGCTGCCCGGCCGACGCGTTCCAATGCACCACAGCGCGATTCGGCGAGACCCCATCGACGACGCGGTACGCGTCACCAGTGAGCGGTGGGATAGCACCCAGCGCGGTCGATCCGACGTCCGCGACACGGATCCCCAGCGACGCCGCGTTCGCTGCAAGCAGCGCGTTGAACGTCGCTTCATCCGGCCCGTAGTTCGCGTAGATCGCGTTCGTGCCCTCTCCGGAGCGGCCCGTGCAGTTGCCCGCGACGATGACGCACGCCGGATCGACCGCTTGGATCGACTGCACGTACGTCGTCAGATCCGCGAGTACCGTGCTCGGGTTCTGTCGCTGCTGAAGCGTGTTCACGATCGCCTGCACGCAGATCACCTGCTGCGATCCACACTTCGCGCTGTTGATGAGCATGATCCGTTCGCGGCCAGCGAAGTTCGGGTTCATGTCTGCGTTGAGCGACTGCCCGCTGATCGCGCCGTTGAAGGAGATCACTGGCGTCGTGATCGTCGAGAGAATCACTGCCAGGAAGTCCGTGGCGTCGTAGCCCGCCATCTGCGAATCGCCGGTGCCCCACACATACGGCGTGCCCGACGTGGTGAGCGGCGTGCGCAATGGGTTGTGAAGGTATGCAGCGAGCTTGTCGTGCTCGGCATCGGCGAGCGGGGCGGTGTAGAGCGCGAACTCCGAGACGTGCCCGAAATACGTATCCGCGATCGAGCCGTCGCAACCGATCGTCTGGAACGTATTGTTCAGGGGCATCCCACCTGTGATCGTTCCAGTCGTCACAGTAGTCGTGCCGTCCATCTGCACGACGGTCATGCGTGTCGCACCCGTCGACGCGATATGTGTCACGACCACCACGTACTCGCTGAGCGCAACAGGGGTGACGCTGCTTGCGAGCGTGTGCCCAGCACCGTCAGTGAGCTTGATACCTGCGCCGCTTGCATGTCCCGCGGTTCGCACCGAGATGCCCGCAGCTGCCGGGTTGTTCAGGCCGACAACGGTGCCGCCGTAGAACGAGCCCGAGGCGATCGGAATACACCGCACGGCGATCGTCCATCCGCTCGGTGCGTTGATTGACGTCGCGGCGCGGGGCGAGCCGTTCGAGAACCCAAAGACCTGCGAGCCTGCGAACAGCAATGCGGGACGCCCGACGCCGGAAGCAGGGGCACCGACCCAGTTCGGCATGCCTGCGGGGTTGCCGTCTGCCCGCCAGACTCCGTTCGAACCGCCAGCGCGATTCGTGATGATTGATACGGGCGTGCCTGACAGCGACTTCGCTGCGCCGAGAGTCATCTCAGGGCCAAAGATAGAGGGCTGGATCCATGTCCAAAGTGGTGCCGATGTCGCTTGCGCAGGACTCCATGCTTGCGCCGAGCGCCGCGCCCCCCTCGCCGCCGCCGCGAGTAGCGCGCTACTCACGTCATCCTCCAACCGGTCCCATTCCAGTATGCGGCGAAGGTGCCATCGTTCGTGTTGATCTGCTGCGACACTGCTCCGTTGATGAGTACACCGTTCGCACCCTGCACCGTGATCGGATTGACCGCTGCGTTGTTCGACTCGTCCGCCACGATGATGACGACGCCCTCCTGCGGGCTCGCAGGGAGCGTGACTGTGCGCGGTGCGCTCGTGTCGGTGACGCCGACGATCGAGTCACCGGCCTGCATCGCGTAGCTGACTGCGGTCGCGACGTAACGCGATGGCACCTGCGCGATGGTTCCGTCGGCGTTGAGGTAGCCCTGGTACGCGCTATCCGCTGGGCCGGGATACGTCCCCGTCGGGAGATCCGAGAACCGCAGCTCGCGCGGAGGAGTGACGGTCGCCAGCAACACCGCAACCGACACTCCGACCACGACGCTCATTCCCGGAGCGAGGATGCCCTGCAGTGGAAACGGCAACGTGATGGACGCATCCGACGTGTTCGTGATCTTCGTGAACGCCATGCCCGGACGTTACGTCACCGGGACCAGGGTGTCCACGCTCAGCGGCGCAGGGTCGTCTTGGTCCCCGACTTCACGCGCCCGACGCGGTGGCAGGCAGCCTCGCGCGCGATCCAGCACGCCATCAGCTCGTCTGCCGTGTGCGCCCCGGGGTTGTAGTAGAGCATGCCGCGGATCCAGCTCTCGACTTCGCGCGTGTGGGGCCGGCCCCCTGCGCTAGGGATGATCCACTGGCCGCGCTCCATCTCTACGGCGATGGACTCGACACCGAACTGCGGGTCCATCTTGTTCGCTCCGGTGCGGAAGTTCTTCACGGGTGCAGCGCCCCCTGTGAACTGGGTGATGAACTTCTGCGTGGCGTTCGACTCCACGGCGACGATGGAGAAGTAGCGCTCGTGGGTGTCGATGATGCGCTTCACGAGCTCCGGCCCCGACCACTTCCCGGTCTCGACGCAGAGCACTTCGCGATCGCCGCTCGGGTGCAGGCAGATGGTGAACAGGCACGAGTAGTCGTTGCCCTCGCCAGTCGAGACGTCGACTCCGGTGTACGTCCGATACCCAAGGGGCAGGGCTCGGAGCATCGGCGTCATGCGGCGCCCTTCTCCGCGGTGAAGGCACTGGTCGATCCACGACCGCTTGAAGCGGGCCTCGGCGTCGTCTCGCGCCTCGCAGTAGAGCTGGCGCGCTGCCTCAGCGCTGCCCCACTCCCGCTCCCACGCATCAATGCGCGCCCTGCTCCAGCGCTGCGGCCAGCGTAGCGCCCCTGTGCTGCGGTCCATCACGGGGAAGCGGAACGCGCGCCACGCAGGGTTGCGCGCCATGTGGTGCAGGAAGTCGTCCGGGTGCCATGCGTTCCCGATGATGATGACGCGCGAGTGCTCCGTGAGGCGACCGCCGATCGTCGCACCGAACCACTCGATCACCTGACGCCGGCGCTCGTCGGTGCGCGTGTTCTCCCAGTCGAGGATGTCGTCGAGGATCGCGATGTCGAGACGCGAACCTTGGATGGTCGTGCCGACGCCGACCGCCTGCACGCTGAAGTCCTTCGCGAAGCCCCTGCGTGCTGCAACGGTGAACGCGGTGTCGGTCCACTTCTTCCCCGGCCGCAGGTCAGGGAAGACTTCGTGCAGCGCCTCAGAGCTCTCGATGTAGCGCTGCATCGCGCCCACGATCTTCTCCGCGTTGCGCGTGCTGCGGCACACGATGGCGATGCGCAGGTCCGGGTTGCGCCCGAGCATCCACAGCGTGCGAAGGATCGCGATCTGGTTCGTCTTGCCGGACTCGACGTGCCCCCAGATGATGAGTCGCCTGTGCTCCTCCGCGAGTCGCTGGAAGGAGAGGTGCACAGGGGCCTGCGTGATCCGCTTCCCTGTCTGCTCGTCGCGACCGACGTACTCGATGAACTCGTTCACGTCCTCGCGCGCCACGTGCAGCCGGAGCTGGTGATGGCGCTCGACCATGACCTGCGCCTGTGCGGGATGGCGTGCGAGCCACTCCGCGAGCACGTCAGGGTTCGAGATGACGTTGTCGGGTACGAGGTCGATCACTTCGCCACCGGTACCAGCGCGTTCGCGTGCAGCGCAATCTGAACGGCGTGCTCCCGCGTGTTCTGCAGGCTCCTGAACGCAAGCTCGAGCATCTGCACCAGCGCTTCGCTGCGGGTGATCTCTCCGCGCTCCCACCGCACGAACGGAATGCGTGCCTCACTGTGCTCATGGATGAGCGGGCGCAGCCGCGCCACGAGCGGGTCGGTGTCGCACGGCATGCGCTCGTAGTGGATGAGGGTCGCCTCCTTCATCGCGTCGATGAGGGGACCGTCGCTGTTCGCATCGTCCACCGCAACCCACACTGCCGCAGCGCCGCAGTTCGGGCATCGGTCATCGGTGATGAACTGCGGGGCATCGACCCAGTTCACTCCACATCCGGTGCAGCGGTAGTTGGCCATCAGGAGTTCTCCGTCACCAGGACGACGAGCACGGTGAGCAGTGCGACCGAGAGCATCACGTCGTGTGTCGTCACGGGACCGCTCCGCTCAGCAGCCGGTCGATGCACAGCGCGTCGTCCCAGGTGTACGGCGCGAGCAGCTCGTAGTTCACCGTGGCGAACCCGCTCCGGTGCGCCGGTCCGTAGTCGCGGTGACGACGCAGCACGCCTGCCGTCTCCAGTGCGTCGATGCGAACAGGAGCGATCGGGAAGCCCTGTGCGACTTCGCCATCACTGACCGGTGTCCAGCCCATGCGCTGCTTCAGCGCCTTGAGGTCACACTTCTGAGGAGTCGTTGAGGGTTCTGCAGAGTTGTTCATGGCTCTAACAGGTTGTGCTCAGTTCACCTTATTACTACCGAGTTCGTTCACCTGTGCCGCAGCGAGGTCGGAGGCAGCCTTCCGCTCCGCGAGTCCTTGGGCGCGCTCGAGTGTGCGGGCCATGCTGGAGAGCTCTTCGACCATCTGCTCGGGCTTCATGTGATCGACCCGGACACCGATGACGCTGATAGGCTCGCCGGCAACGATGCGCTCGATCTCCAGTGCCAGCCGCATCACGGAGTGGGCGTGGTGCATCGTCGTGCCCATCGTCATCACCCACTTCCGCATCTCGCTCGGGCTGATGGTCTGGAGCCCGCCCGCGTCCATGCGCCGCTCCATCTCGTTCACCAGCTTGTCCACGAGCACGGTCAGCTTGATGGAGATGACGGCGAGGTTCGTCGCGCCCTTGCGGCCGTGGCGCACCATCGTCGCCTCTTCGGCTCGGGCCTGGATCGCATCGAGTCGGGCCTGGATGGCGCGCTCGGCTTCCTGGCGTGCCTCCTCCTGCTCCGCTGCGATGCGAGCTGCGCGTGCTGCTTCCGCTTCGTCCTTCAGCACCTGCTCGATCGGCACCTTGCCCCAGGGCTTGAAGCGCCAGCCCTTCTCCCACGCCTTGTGCGCTGTGGCGCGGCTGACTCCTGCGCGTCTGGCTGCATTGGAGACGTTGCCGGGCTGGTCGCGGAAAGCCGCCACCAAGTCATTCCACATCTGAACTGTGAGCGCGCGAGCTCCCATCCATCACCTTCGAGTATTCAATAGTTCTTAGCAGTCCTACCGAATTGGCTTGTTCTTTCGTCGACGCTCCGAGAGCAGCTCCTCCATCCGGTCGTCCACAATGAGACCATCGGTACGGGACTTCGCAGGGTTGGACTGTAGCGCACTCGTAGCGCGCGACGCCAGCTCCACGGTTCCGGGAGGGGGCTGGGGCAGTGCGCAGCCCACAGCGTTCGCCGCCACCAGCAGCGCCTCTACGAGCGCGCGCAGGGCTTCGCTAGGCTCGTGCCCCTGCGCACGGACGTGGGCGCAGAAGTCTGCCCACAGCGCGTCGTTGAAGCGGATGGGATGGGGCGTCGACGCACCCCTCCGGTAGCGCGCGGGGCGCTCGGGGAGGGACTGAGGCGGGAGGGGTGCGCGAGGGGAGGTCACGGGATGCCTGCTGCCTGCATGATCCGGGTGCGGTACAGGTCGTCGGTCTCCCCGGTGTGACGGGTGAGGCCGCAGGTCATGCCGAGTGCGTCCAGGCCCAGCCCTGTGTCGAGCTGCGGCTGGAACGCAGGTGCGTACCCCGGACGTGCTGCGGCTTGCTGCACGGCGTCCTTGATGCTGCCTGGGATCGTCCCACCGAGCTGCTCGTGGAGGCGTGCGTCAGACTCCTGCTTCTCGAGCAGCACGCGCGCGACGTCCGCGTCCATCTTGTCGGCGAGCGCGCGGAGCTTCTGCGAGATGCTCCCGAAGCCTGCGTTCGAGGTCACGGCGCTGTTCAGCGCCTCAGCGAGTGCGAGCAGCTCAGGGTTCGTGCGCCCAGGACCGTTGCCGACCTTGAGTCGGATAACGTAGGTGTACCCGTCCAGCCCGTTGCGCGCGTGCTCGACCGTGCTGGTCTCGATGAGCACGCCGTTGGGCACGACCGCAGGCGACGGCATCGCGGGGGTCGACATCACTCCACCCCCAGGTACTTGTGGAGCTGGACGCCCACGCGCCACTGCGGGTGCAGTTGCACGAAGTCGAGGCAGCGCTTCACGTTGGCGCGGTACTCCGCTTCGTTCGTCCCCTCGCTGGACATGCCGTGCAGGTGGCTGATCTGGACGAACTTCGGGTTGATCGGATCCATCGGGTTCACGAACAGATGGCGTGCGCGCAGACGGCGCTCGAGCGTGAGCAGCTCTTCGTCCGTCCAGCCTGCGGCGTCGCTGCCGGGGAGCACGATCTTCAGCTCATCGACGCCGCGATCGAGACCGTGTTGGATCTTCAGCTCCAGGCCGATCTTCGGCGACACCGTGATCCAGTCGACGTTGCGAAGGGCAGGGTTGTCCACGCTGCCATTGGTCTCGACGGCGATGGCCCACCCGTGCCCATGCAGTGCGGCGACGAGCGGGTTGTCGAGTTGCAGGGCAGGCTCACCCCCTGTCACCACAACCTGGCGACGGACACCGGGCGTGCTGCGAGAGGGCCAGCACGCTTCGAGACGGTCGACGATCTGCATGGCGTCGAGCTTCTCCCCGCCGACGAAGTCTGTGTCGCACCAGCGTGCGCACGCGCCCTTGCCGATCTTGCGATCCTCGACGTGACCGTTCCATGCGTTGCATCCCGTGAGGCGAAGGAACACAGCGCGCATCCCTGCACGTGCTCCCTCGCCCTGCACGGTGTCGAACACTGCCTTCACTCCGTACGTCTTCACTTCCGCACCTCGCTGTAGCCGGCGCGCGAGGTCGGAGTCTCGTAGCAGCTCACGTGCACGACCTTCGCCCCGGTGTCGTGCAGCGCGTGCTGGGCGACATCGAAGACGACGCGCGCGAGGTTCTCACTCGTCGGTGCGGTGCCGGGCTGCAGGATGAACAGCTTGTGGCGCTGCTCCTGCAGGAACGGGATGAGCGGGTCGCCCATCTCCAGGATCATCCCGTGGTCGAACTGCTCGTCGAGCCACTGCCCGACACGGCGCTTGATGATCGAGAAGTCCACGATGCGGCCGACGTCGTCGAGCTCGTCCGCGGTGCACGTGATCTCGAAGGCGAAGCGGTGCCCGTGGTAGTTCGCGCACTTGCCTTCGTGCTTCATCAGGCGATGCCCGGCGTCGATCTCCAGGCGCTTGGTCACTGTCGTCGGCATGGTCTCACCCCTCTCCCTTCGCTGCGGTCTGTGCCTTGGGCTTGCGTCCGCCGCCCTTCTTCGCTGCGGGCTTGGACTTCGCCCCTGTGCGGGCGCGCTCGTTGGTCGACGGCTCGGTGTTCTTCAGGCGCTCAGCCCAGTCCATGAACACGGCTTCGAGTGACGTGCTCCCCCGCGCCGCAGCGGTGCGGTCGAACTCGGCGGCCAGCTCGTTCACGAGCCAGGTCGGGATCGTGCCTGCGATGCGCCCGATGGAGACGCGACGGTGCTCGGCCCCTGTGTCCACGTGCTGTGTGCGCTTGCCGTTGCCGACGGGCGTCATCTCCTCTTCGCGGATCTTGCCCCAGTCGAACTGCTCGGTCGTGCGCACGAGCGCAGTGATCTCCGCCCCCGTGTACGGGAGCGTGGCCTCGAGCTCGCTGAGGGGCTGCACCTCGGACAGCTCCTTGGCGACGAGCGCCAGCTTGTCCGGCGTCGGGCGGCCGCGCAGGTAGTCCGTGATGATGGTGAGCTTCTGCGCCTGCGGACGCTCGACCTTGCCGAGGTTGATGACGGGGATCGCGTCCAGCTCGAGCTCCAGCGCAATGCGCACGCGGTGCTCGCCGTCGATCACTTCGAGCTGGCCCTCTTCGAGGTCATCGACCTCGCGCGCCAGGATCGGGTCGATGAAGCCGTTCTCGCGGATCGACTGCTTCGTCTTCTCGTACGTCGCAACGTCCATCTCGTTCGGGTTCCAGTTGTTCGCGATGAGCTGCGTCGGGCTCATCGCACGGAGCTCGAGTCCCGCCACCTTCACCTGTGTCATCTCCGTCGTCATCGCCCATTCACCTCAACCGCTTTGTCCCAGTCCACTCCACGCCCGCGCCACATGCGCAGCATGTCCTGCCCGAACCGCACCCACGCCTCAGCGCTGTACTTCAGCGCGTCGATCCGATCCGGCATCGTGCCGCCGCGGCACTTGTCGAGCACCGCAGGCGGGATGATGAGCTGGCTCGGACTGAGCTTCTTCTGCGCGTTGCGAGCGATGCCCTGCAGCGTGCCGTCGGAGCGGCGCATGAAGTTCATCCCGTACAGCATCGGCGCGATCCACGACGACGAGTCCACGGAGAAGAACGGGTACAGGTGCATGTCGTCGGACGCGGTCATCTTGAAGCCATGCACGCGCACGCCGCGATCATAGGCAGCGCGCAGGAACTTCGCGTACTCGAGCGGGCGACGATCGCGCTGATGTGACTCGATGGCGACGTAGCGGGAGCGCCCCGGTCGTCGCGCTTCGTCGAGCAGGTACAGCCAGTAGTCCCAGTCCTTGTCCGAGTGCCAGACATTGACGAGACCTTCGGAGAGCCCTGCGCGCTCGTATGCGAGACGCTGCTTCTCGACCCACGGGTAGCCGACAGCGACCGCAATGTCCATCTCCACCCAGTAGTCCGCGAGGCCGGCGCGCTTCTGCACCTTCAGCCACTCGATGTACTCGGAGAGGTACTTGTCGTAGTCGACGCCCTCAGTGTCGCGCCCGTCCTTGCTGCCCTTGGTGATGGTCGCAGTGCGGATGGTGAACGCGCCCGAGTCCGCGAGCCGGAGCTCCGCTTGCCGCATCGCACGGTCCCACCACAGCGGGCTCGATGGCTTGCGGGCGTAGAAGTACGAGGACAGCACCCAGGGCACGCGCGCCTTCACCGCGGCGACGCTGTGCTCGGGAGCTGTCTCGATTGCTGCGAGGAAGATCCTCACGCCACGCTCCGTTGCTTCCCCACCGAAGCAGCCCACTCCCAGCAACCAGAGTGGGTGCAGGTGATGATCTTCTTCTCGAAGCGAGCCCGGCGACTACACTTCATGTGAGGCCATGCCCTTCGGCGTGACGAGGATGTCGAGATCGCCTTGGATGATGTTCTCGAGCTGCTCCTTGTGCGCGATGAAGTCCGCACGCACTTCGATGGCGTAGTTCGCATCACCGTCGACGATGAGCGTGACGTCGAAGTCGTCGTTGTCGCTCGCGGGATGGAAGCGCACGAGGGAGTTCGAGCCCTGCGGCCGCACTGCGAGCACGCGCCATCCGCGTTCGCGGAACCACTGCTCGACCTGTTGGTAGACGCGCCGCACCTTGTGCTTGCCGAGCAGCTCTGCGAGCACGTGCTGCCACACCCACTCGCTCCGCTCGCGCAGGTTGATGCCACCGGGTGTGAGCGCAATGCCGTTCAGCTCGGAGCGCAGATGATCGGACACCCCTGCGCGCCAACTGTTCTCGGCGAGCGCTGCACGATACCCGTCGGCATCGTACGGCGTCGCTTCAGTCGGCATGAAGTAGATGCGGTCGTACGAGCGGAGCATCTCGTGCGCCATCGCACGCAGGCGCAGGTGCACAGGCGTGTTGAAGTGCTCGGAGTGCTTCACTGCCTGGTACGCAACGAAGTCGAGCGGCGTGCGGTCGGCGATGATGACGTCCGTGTTCGGACGACACGCCACCTCGAACAGCGTCGTCCACGACTTCATCGCCGCGTAGGTGTGCGCCTGCGGCTCGGTGTCGAACAGCTTCGGGTCGAAGGGCAACGCACTGCCCGGCTCCGCTGCGAGGGCAGCGCGCACGCCGTGCGTCCGCAGCCTCCCGACCAGCATGTGCGCCAGCGTGCTCTTCCCTGTGCTCTCTGCGCCAGTGAGCGCGATGATCTTCTTGCCCAGCAGCACGTCAGACCTCCTCGTCGCCCTTGTAGTCTTCGGGCACCGTCACCACTGCGTCGTGCACGGCGAACGTGCTCATGTCGTAGGGCACGCCGACCGAGACCTGATCGTTAGGGCGCAGGAGCTTGATCCACGGCGAGTCGAACACGCGCACGAGAAGTTCGACGCGCTCGGTGATCTCCTTGGGGAGCGCGAAGAACGCATCGAGCTGCTTCGTGTAGCGGCCGCAGGAGATCGTGACCTCCCCCATGTCCACAGCTTCGAGCAGGCTGGACGTCTTCAGCCAGTCCCAGTCCTCGAAGTCCTCGGTGAGGAACACGACGTCGAAGTTGCGGTGCATCATCGCAGCGGACTCGACGAGTGTCGGCTTGCGCGCGAGGAACACTGCGGGCTCACCGAAGTGGTAGCCCTCGATCTCTGTACCGAACCAGACGCCCTTCGCTGCGATGCCTGCCGGGTGCCCCATCACGTCAACTCCTTCACAATGTTCTCGATCGACTGATCCCACATGCGCGTCGCGTACGGCGCTGCCTCGGCTGCGTTCAGACCTTCGTGGATCAGGTCCACGGCGCGCTCCAGGTCGTCAGCCGGGTAGCGCGGGAAGTGTTGCAGCGTCTCCTTGTAGCTGAGCGCGTCGGGCACGACGGGATGGCACCCGAGTGCGAGCGACTCGAGCATCGCGATGCCCCAGGTCTCCTGCAACGCACAGCTCACTGCGACGCGCGACTTGCCGAGCAGTGCGTAGTAACTCGACTTCGACGCGCACACCTCCTTCGTGCGTGTCCAGCGTGTGCCGTCGTTCCCGTACCGCTGCTGGTACAGGTACTTCATGTGCTCGAACTGCCAGGGCTGCTTCTCGGCTGCGAGGCGATGCGGGAACACCACGATGCGTTCGCGCGAGACCCACGGTTCGCGGTGCTTCTTCAGCCCGTCGACGAACAGCGGGAACCCTGTGACACGGAGCTGCGGGCCGACACGGTTGCGCTCCCAGTCCCCGTTGCAGACGTAGTCCATGAAGAGCTTCTTGTGGAACTCGGTCGCGAAGAACATCCGATCGTAGATGTGCGCCCACGACCGCTCCGCACGCTGCGCCCACATGCGCGTGGGCTTGGTGATGAAGTCGTGCGGATCCCAGGTGCCTGCATGGAACAGCCCGGCGATCTTGAACTTCACCTTGCCGAGGTCACGCATGTAGGCGAGCTGCTCGACGGCAGGGTTCCATCCGTCGTGCAGCACAACCCAGTCACCGTCCTTCACGTCGCCTGAGTGCAGCGCGCCGATGAAGTTCGAGAGCTGCGTGGCCTTCCAGTAGTTGGTGCCGAGCACGTCGAGGAACTCACCCTGCTCGATCTTCTCGGTGAGCTTGCCGCCGTCCACCATCGCCCAGTGCATGCGAAGGCGCGAGAGCTCCTCGACCCACCAGGTGTACCAGTCGGCGCTGTAGCGCTCCTCGAGCGGCTCGATCGGGAACATCCAGATCTTCATCCGAACTCCACGCGCGCGCCGTTCTCTGCGTCCTCCCACACTTCGATCGCGGAGATGGGCCACGGCCCTGCTGTGTCCATCTTGAACGCAGCGCAGAGGTCGAGCGCGATCTGCTCGCACGAACGCGCGCCGAGCATGAGCTCCAGGTGGTCCGCACTCTCTGGCAGGTACAGCTCGCACAGGAGCTTGAACGCACGGCGCTTCAGCATGTGGAACTCGACCTGGCGGTCGGGATCCGTGACCGTGCACTCGACACGCACCTTGAACACGTGACGGTGCATGTCTGCGAGATACCCGACGACGGCCGGGGCACTCGGCCATCCGTGGAACCCGACCACATCGAGTGCGGCGATGACGACCTTCTTCTTGACCTCGAGCTGCATCACTTCACCGCTTTCGTCTTCCTGCGCCGCTGCACCATCCGCGACACGATGTTCAGGTGAATCGACATCGGGGAGCGCAGGTAGCACGTGCGGCACTGGCCGACGTACTCGCCGCTCCGATGAGAGCTCTGGAGCTCTTTCACGCGCCGCCCTGCCCACACTTCTGCGAGCGATGCGTCGCGCAGGTTCCCGTAGACGTTCGGGCTCTCTGGCGTCGGGTCGAAGATGAAGCAGCACGACAGCACCGTGCCGTCCTGCGCAACGCTCACGCTCGCGAACGGGTTGATGCAGAGCTCCGCGTTGCGCGGCTTGCTGCCCTCGTCCGCGCGCCCGCTCATCTCCGAGAAGCAGTCCGCGGTCGTGCGGATGGTGACGACGTCGCCCCAGTTGCGCACGGCGACGATGTCCGTGAGTGCTTCGACATCCGCGCGCGTGCCGACGACGTCGGTGTCCACGAGTTGCAGCTCGACGAACGGAACGTCGTGGCCTGCATCGCGGCGCGTGCGGTACGCGAGCACGAAGGTCTCGATCGCCGCCATGAGCTGCGGCAGTTGCGCGGGGTAGCGGAGCTGGTGGTAGACCTCGGGGCGCACCGAGTCGACGCTGATGGTGAGCGCGTCCAGATCGAGCAGCGCTTCGGTGACGCCCTGCTTCTTGCCGATGAGCAGCCCGTGCGTGCTCAGCCCTGTCATCACTCCGGCGTCGTCACGAAGCATGCGGATCGCGTCGTGCAGATGCGGGTGCAGCGTCGGCTCCCCTGCCATCTGAAGCTCGGTGTAGAAGCTGCCCCCGAAGTCACCGCGCGCGATCATCGCGCGCAGGAGCTCGAGATCGAGCAGACCGTCGGGGCGTTCCATGTCCGTGGTGCGCAGGCACATCGGGCACTTCAGGTTGCAACGGTTGGTGAGCTCGACCTGGTAGATCTCAGGGAGCGCCTTGAACTCGGTCCCTACCGAGTGCACGTAGGCATCGGTCGTCACCACAGGGAGCTTCACCATCACGGCCTCCGCAACATCTGCAGCACCTCGGCGCGCGCTGCGTGGTTGTGCTGGAAGATGCCGCGCATGACGCTCGTGCGCATGACGGCACCGGACTTCTTGATTCCGCGGCAGGACATGCAGGTGTGCTCCGCTTCGAGCAGCACGGCGACGCCTCGCGGGTCCAGGTGCTTCTGCAGCGCGTCCGCGATCTGCGTCGTCATCTGCTCCTGCAACTGGAGACGGCGCGCGAACACATCGACCACGCGCGCGAGCTTCGAGAGTCCGACGACGCGGTAGTTCGAGCCGACCTTCCCTGGGAGGTACGCAACGCCTGCGAACCCGGTGAACGGCAGCAGGTGATGCTCGCAGGTGGACGTGAACGGGATGCCTGCGAGCGAGACCACTTCGTCGTAACTGCCGCCGTCGAACGAGACCTTGAGCAGCGCGGCGACGTTGTCCTCTTCGCCCGAGGTCATCTCGCGCAACGCCTTCACCACACGCCGTGGTGTGTCCTTCAGTCCTTCGCGCTCCGGGTCTTCGCCGATTGCGAGGAGCAGCTCACGCACCGCTGCCTCGCCTCTCTCGATGTTGTTCATGGAGGGCACGCTACACTTGCGCTACAGACGAGGCAAGGGACGACGGATGCCTGCTTCGCGTTCAACCTTCTCGCGCGCCCACTGACGGCGTGCGTCGTCGACGTACTCGTGCAGCACCTTCGTGAACCCGGTGTCATCCTGCATCACGTATGCGAGTGCGATGAGCGCGTCGACGAACTCTTCGGTCACGAGCGTTGTGCTCGTCGCGAGTGTCGAGACATACGTGAGCAGGTCACTCGGGAACATCTTGCGAACGATGTCGCTCTCGGCGAAGCGCGCGAGAGCTGCCGTCTGGAAGTGCCAGCGGGATTCAACTTGATCCGGTGACTCGCACAGCCGCCCGCCCACCGAGCGGAAGTACGTCGCTGCCCCGGTACGGTGTTGCACGAACGGCAGCCCGTGCACGCATCCGTGGCAGCGACTCACAGCGCGACACCGGGAAGGTCGAGTGCGCGGTCACGCTCGTAGAGTTTCTTGCACTCGAGACACACGCGAGCACCGCGCTTCGAGCGCTTCTCCGGCAGCAGGTGATTGCGGATGCAGTGCGTCTTGCGGGCGTTGTGCGCGCTCGGTCCTTCGCCGCGCAGTGTGTTGACCTTCGGCGTCACCGCTTCGAGGTGCGAGGGGTTGAAGCACAGCCTGTTTCGGCACTTGTGATCGACGACCAGTCCGTCGGGCACGATGCCGTGGAACAGTCGGTACGACAGGATGTGCACCATCTCGTAGGACTGCTTCCCGTTCTCGCGCGGCAGGATCAGACGTCCGTAGCCGTTGCCGTTCTGCGAGCCAGTCCAGACCCAGCAGTTGCCTTCGCAGTCGAGCGGGCCGCGCTCGAAGCTCACGTGCTCGAGCATGGCGCTTCGGATGTGCCAGAAGTGCGATGTCACAGCTCCTCCAACTCGTCAGGGGGCGCGCCGGGATGCGGGTACTCCGCGGGTTCGACGGGCCAGCCCCAGAAGATCATCGTGTTCATTGTACCCGGCTGACGTGTGAACGGTCCCTTCCGCGATGCTTCGATCTCCCACAGCTCCATGCGCTCCCCGGAGCAGAGATCGTCCTCACACATCTCGGCGACGACCTCGCCCCAGTGGAACGCACCGCGTCGCATGCACAACGCGACGGCGATGTGGATTGCGTACGCAACGCGCCACTCGTGCATCGTCATGGCTCGTCCTTGAAGAAGCGCCGCACGAGCTCGCGCTGCGTGAGCAGGTTGCGCTGGTCGCACGCCACAGGGTCCTTCGACAGCACACTGACGACGCACGGTGTGCGAGCGAGCCAGCGGAACTCGGGACCGCCGACGTGCTCGCGGATGTTGATGCCGCGAGCGCACGTGGGCTTGTTCGCTCCGGGCGCCCATCCGTAGTGCTCGCACATCATCGGCTGCTTCCGCTCGGCCACGGCTACTTCGCCCCCTTCTTCGGGCGAGGTTGCTCTACGACGGGCTCCTCTTCCACTGGCGGCGGATCGAACGTGGGCGGCGGCTGACCCGGATCAGGGAAGTCCTCGGGCGTGATGCCTGTCTCGAGTACGTACACACCGGACTGATCTCCGGCAGTGAACGGCCCGAGGCGCACGATGTCGAGCGCCCACACATCACCCGCGCGCTCCACGCCGTCGAGCAACCCGAGGTCATCCATCTCGCTGCGGATCTCTTCGAGCGTGACCTCGCCGCGCTGTAACTCCGCGCGCCGCTTCGCTGCGATCGCGACGCCCACATGGATTGCGTACTGAACCAACCAACGTCTGTAGTTCTTGCCCACGTCGTCCTGCTCCTCTACTCGTTCGATCCGCCCCACACCTTCACCGGACAGGTTCGGCAGAAGCTCTGCCCAACTCAGCGAGTACCAGGGACCGCGCCCGTAGCGCGCACGCACACCGTCCTCGCCGATCTCGACGCGGAATGTTCCGCGCGCCGGCCACCCTCTCGACGACCACACGGCGCCGAGGTTCACCTCAACCTCACGCACCAACCGCCCCTTCAACCGTGCTGCCATGGACACAAAACCTCCCTGCTGTCGAGTTCCTACCCCGAAAAACGTCTGCGCTTGTGTGTCCGCAAGGACACGCGCTCCCCTGGGGGTGCCTAGGGGTCTAAACGCCCCTACAGCGACCCATGCGCCAAGGGGTGGGGGCAAGGGTGCTACGGGGGCGATTACCGCCCCCTGCCGCCCCGTTTAGACCCCTGCAGGGGTGCTACCCCCACGCCTGCACGGCGTAGCCCTCGCTCCCCTCCCCCTCAGCGCTGCGGGACACGTGCTGCAACGCCCCCGCGCTGACCCGCACGCGCTGCACGACGCAGGTCGGTTCGAGGGACTGTTCGAGCAGCGGTGAGTGGGTGATGAGCACGATGGGGCGTTCGATGGCGAGCTCCTCGATCACCCGGCACACGGCTTCCACTCCGTCGGCGTCGAGTGCGTCGAACACCTCGTCGAAGAACAGTGTGCTGGCGACCGTGCCGTGCGAAGCGTTCGCGACCTCTGCGAGTGCGAGCAGCAGGGCCACGTCGATGCGACGGCGCTCGCCTGCACTCGCACCCTTGTAGCCGAAGCCGCCGCCTGCACCGTGCACTTCGAGCGAGATCGCGTCCTTCACACCACCGTTCGCCTTCTCACCGTACGGCTTGAGCTCCAACCGCAGCCCCCAGCCTGCGATGCGACCGAGCCACACGTTCGCGATCTGCTCGACGCCGGAGAGCGCGTCGGTGAGGAGCTTCGACCGCACGCCCGTGAGGGACAGCACGCGCTCGCACGCGAGCAACTCGTCGGCGATGCGCTTCGCTTCCTGCGCCTGTGCGGTGAGCTCGGCGAGCTTCGCTTCGGCTTCCGCTGCACCCGTCGCGACCGTGTTCAACTGCTCGGAGAGGCGCGCGTGCTCCTTCGCGACCCCGACAGCAGTCACGCGCTCGGATGCGATTTGGAACTGCCGCTTCGACGCCGCGTCGCGATCCTCGCTGAGCTCGACCTCCTCAGCGGTCAGGTCTGCGAGATCCTTCTGCCACTGCACACGCTGTACCGTATGCGCTTCGAGCATCGCGTCGTGCTTGGCCTGCGCGGCGGCGATGAGCTCCGGTGCCCACGGCGTGTTGCATGTGGGGCAGTGGCCGGACTCCAGGCGCTTCAGCTCGCGCTCCACCTCCTTCATGTCGCGATCGAGGTTGAGCAGCGCGCGCTCCGCAACGGTCTTGCGTGCGCGGCAGGCGTTGATGTCCTTCGTGATCGCATCGACCGTCTCGCGCAGCTCGATGAGCTTCGCGTCCATCGCTGCGACGTCCGGGACTGCGCCGAGCTCTGCGAGTGCGCGCTCGGCATCCTCGCGCCGCTTCGCTTCCCCTTCCGTGCGCGCCTGCTGCACCTGCATCGCCGTCTCTGCGCTCGCCTTCGTGCGCTCTGCGGTGCGGAGCTCCCTGCGGCAGCGATCCAGCGCTTCGTCGAAACGGTCCAGGCCGAGCAGCGTCTCCAGCAGCCGCTTCCGATCGCCGTCGGTCGCGAGTGTGAAGTGCGATGCGTCCTGCGAGCTGAACACGCTGGTGCGACGCCACACATCGTGCGTGCCGATCACGTGCTCCAGCGCGTCCTGCGCCTTGGTCGCGGTGTCGAACTTCGTCGTGTCGTTCGCGTGCGACCAGCCGAGCGAGGTCTTCCCTTTCACGCTGCGGGTGCGAGTGACGCGCAGGTCGTTGTCCGTGACGATCGACACGACGCCCTCTTCACCCTCGCGCCAGGGCTGGGTGCCGCGCAACGTCTTGCCCCACAGCCCCACGGACACGGCTTCGATCAGCGAACTCTTGCCGCTGCCGTTGTGCCCCTGCACGAGCACGACGCCGCGATCGGGGAGCGTGATGATCTCCCCCGCTGGCCCGTAGGACATGAAACCGCTCATCCCGATGCTCTTCACGATCATTGGTTCACCTCGCTGCCGCTGTTCGCAAGACGCCGCTCTGCGTCGAATCTGAGATTGAGGAATGCGTTGTAGATGCTCTTCACCTGCTCCGAGTGAAGGCTCACCGCCGGCCGGTGGTCGATCAGGTCGTGGATGTTCTCGAGCATCGTGTCGATGTCGGCGTGGTGCACCCAGTTCTCTGCGAGCCACGGCCGGTCCATTGCGAGGTACTCGAGCCACTCGGCGATCGAGTCCAGCGTCGTCCAGAGCCCGGTGCCGTTGCAGCGCAGGCACACGGCAGCGGTGATGCGCCGGTTCACGAACGAAGCGACCGATCCAGGATCACGGAGCGAGACGAGCGGCGGGATGTAGAGCGGTGTCTGCATCGAGCGCGACGCAGCGTTGTTCATCCCTGTGCCGTCGCACGCAGGGCAGTCGGTCGTGGGTGACGTGTCCATCACTCCGTCTCCAGCGAGACGACGGTGTCCTCGGCCAGCAGGTCGAGCAGCACGCGCACCATCACGAGTTGCTTCCCGGTGAGCGGGCGTGCGTGGCTCGACAGGTCCGCCTGCTTCTTCACGTTGCGGATGAACTCCTGCTCGTGGAACGAGAAGAGCTGTCCGCGCCGCTTGCGGTCACGGCGTGCGACGCTGATCTTCGCCTCCACTTCGGTGTTCGCGTGCAACGTGTTCACCCACTCGTAGACGGTCTCGCGGGGCGTGGTGCGGTACAGGTGATCAGGGTCGCGATCGCCGCCCGTACCCGGTTTGCAGAACTTCGCGATGCGTCGCGGGACCGTGGTGAAGATCACCGCGCGCTGCTCATCCCTATCCATGGTCGGCTCCTACTTCTGGAGGTATGCGAGGGTGCGGGTGAGGACGTTCGTGCGATCGACGCTGGCGTCCAGCTCCATCGAGCCGACGTACGCACGCACCGCGCCCTCCCATCCACCTGTGCTCGCGACGACGGTCTGGATCTGCGCACGCGCTGCTTCGTCCGCTGCCTTGTCGTCGAGCGCGGGATCGACTCCTGCGAGGCCGAGGTTGACCTCCATGTCCTGGAGCATGCGGGTCGCCGATCCGACGAGCGACGGCCCCACCTTCCAGCGTGCGTACAGGAGCGTCGGAATACACTGCTCGGCACACTTGCGGATGTACTGGTCGCCGCCGGGGCCGGTCGCCATCACGAAGCGCGGGCCGGGGATCTCGACGCGCTCCCATGTGTTCGCTTCGGTGTCGACGAGGATGAGCGATCCGTACCCTTCGAGCCCAGGGTTGTCGTAGCCCGTCGGCACGAGCGCACCGCACTGGATGATCGTGCGACCGTTGCGCTCCCAGCTCTTGTGATCGTGCCAGTTGCCGGCGACCGCCCACTTGATGTCGTGCTTGTCCATCAGGTCGAAGAGCGTGTCAGCCTCGATGCTGTCGTGCGCACCGAGCATCCACGCAGGGGTGCCGGCGTCCGCGATGCCCATGTGGAGCACGAGCACGTTGGGCTTCCCTGCGATCGCCTCCAGCTCGGTCGGGAGCCACTCGCGCGCGTCCCCTGTGCGGTACGGCATCAGCAGGATCGACACCTCTGCGCCTGCGCTGATGATCGCAGGACCGTCGAACGCGCCGACGTCCGCGTCCATGCGGTCGATGGGGCCGAGCGCGTCATCGTCCTCGCTCATCGACACGGTGTCGTGGTTGCCGCGGATGATCGCGATGTTCAGCTCGCGCCCGCGCAGCACGTCCATCGTCTTGGAGATCACCTGCGGCTCCGGGCGCACGTTGTCGAACAGGTCGCCGCACACCACGAAGCCGTCGCAGTTCGCGTCCTCTGCGGCGCTGAGCGCAGAGCCCAACGTGTCCAGGATTGCGCGGCATCGGTGGTTCAATCCGACGTGCATCGCGCCGCCGTGCTTCCGGTGGTTCGCGATGTGCACGTCCGCTACGAATGCGATCTTCGCCATGTCACTGCTCCTTCTCCAGCATCCTCAACGTCGTGAGAGCATCCTCGATCTCACGGTACGTCTTGCCCTGCTTCTGCAACTGCATGCCGTGAGCACGCAGGCCACGGACGTCATCGTCGGAAGCCGTGCGCCGCCCGAGTGCACCGTCGACCGTGCTCGCGAACATGAGTTTGTGCACGACTGTTTCGATTCGCCCGCGCGCCACCTTCAGCTTCTTGCGACGACGGTCACGCCGCGCGTGCGACCTATTCTTCTTCCCCACTGGCCTTTGCCTCCGCGCTCGACACAACGCCGCCCCAGCCGAGTGAGACGAGCGCAGCCTGGTGAGCCTTGTCGCCCTTCGCTCCGCGTCCTGCCTTGCCGACCTTCTTCGCGTGCTCCAGCGTGCTCCACTCGTTGTTCCATCCCGTGTCGTAGTCGAGACGGATGCGGGCTTTGCGGAACGGCGGAGAGAAGCGCGTCTTCGCAGTGACGAGCGTGACGATCTTGCCGGTGTGCTCGTCAGCCTTGTTCTTGATGGCCTTGCCGCCGAAGAGCTGCAACCGGAGCGAGGCGTAGAACTTCACCGCCTTGCCGCCGGGCGTGATCGTGTTGGGGCCGAACATCACACCGAAGTTCGCGCGCACCTGATTCAGCGCGAGCAGATGTGCACGGTGCTTCGCGAGCAGCGGGATGAGCTTCTTCAGCTCCGCGCTCATCAGCATGCTCTGCAACGCGGGTGCACGGTCGCCTGCCTCCTTGCCGAGCTCCACCTTCGGCGTCATCGCTGCGATCGTGTCCCACACGAGCAGCAGGGGGCCGCGCTTCGCATTGTGCGACGTGAGCAGGAGCTTCGACTGCTCGAGCGCCATCTCCATCGTCTCGGGCTGCACGATGATGAGGTTGTCGATGTCGACGCCGTACACCTTCGCGCGGTCTTCGTCGAAGCTGTACTCGACATCGACGACGACGCACGTCGCTCCGTGTTGCTGCGCGGACGCGATGCACTGCCACGAGAGCGCTGTCTTGCCTGCGCCCTCCTCACCGCTCAGCTCACTCATGCGGCCGACAGGGAGCCCGCCGATCCCGATGCTGTAATGGTCGATGATCTCGACGCCGGTCGGGATGACCTCCTTCACCTGTGCCGCTGCCTCGCGTCCGCTGCCGAGCCGCAGTGCACTCGTGGTCCCGAACTTCTTCTGCAAGAGCTTCACGGTCTGATCGAGCACGGTCTTGTTCGACATCACATCTTCTCCAGAAGCAGAAGCGCGTGCTCCCGCTCCAACTGTTCGGCACGTCCGGGAACACCTTTGTGCCGAAGCCAGCGTGCGATGGCTCCGACGTCGTTCATGTGCACGCGAGCTTCGCGCGTGCGCGGGTGGCGCTTCTGCACGAACAGCGGAGCAGGCATCGCGCATCCGCTCACACCGAGGATCTCGCGCGCTTCGTTGAACGAGAGCGCGCCATACTTCAGGAACTGTCGAAGCGTACGCATAGTGGACGCCGATGGAGTTGAACCATCGCCCTGCATCTCGGTTGCCGACGTAGCCGCGGGCGGCGGCAGTCGAGAGAGGCAGTACACCGTTCGCGCCCATAAACCCCCAGCCCCGGAGAGGGTGAGTCTCCGGGGTTGTCCACGCCTGGGGGAGCCGCGCAGGTGACCGTGCGTGCAAGGGAGCAGCAACGCTCGCATCGCGACGGCCGGGACACTGAGACCTTACATCTACAGGTCGTCGTCGTCCACGTCCGCAGTGCTGTCGTACACCTTGCCGGCGGCACCTTCGCCCACGTCGTACTCACCGCCGCCCGTCTGCGGCTTCGGCTGTGGGCGACGCCCTGCGAGCATCTCCTGGATGTCGTGGTCGCTCGGGACAGCGGCGAGCGATTCGAGGTTGTGCATCTGCTGGAGCAGCTCGGTCATCTCCGCGTTGTCGGGGAGCAGCGGACTCGGTCCCTTCGGGTCCACGGCCACGCTGTAGCGCGTGTTCTTCTTCTCGCCCGTGCGGATGATGATGAGGTCGTAGCCGTTCACGGGGTGCGTGAAGTTGAGGCCGAGGCCCTCGTCCGGGTCACGAATCTCGATGAGCTTCTTGTGGATCATCGTGCCGAACTTCCAGACCTTCCAACCCTCCTCCGGCGCAGCGCGCTGGAACACGTTGGCGAAGAGCTGACGCTGCGGGAGCAGGTTCTCGCCGCGCTTCTGATCGACGGGGTTGTTCGACGCCTGCATCTGCTTCGCCTTCGTGCACACACGGCAGGGGAGCTTCGCTTCCATGCGCGGGCAGACGAACGCGACGGAGTTGTCCAGCCCGGGGACGTCGACGTAGTGCATCCACACGGGACGCCAGGGCGTCTTCGTGCCGGGGCGCGGCGGTCCCATGCGCAGCACAGTCTTGCCCTGCGGGAGCGCGCCGAGGTTCTTCGACTTGCTCGACTTCTTCGAGTCCTCGCGATCCTGCTGGAGCGCGTCGAGATCGAAGTCTTCGTACAGTGCGAGGCTGGTGTTGGTGTTCTTGGTCGGTTGCTTTGCCATCTGGGTACTTCTTCTCTTTCGTGTTGGTTCGGATCAGCCGTGAATGTGTGCGTCGCGCATCTCGTTGCGGAGACGCGGGTTACCGTCCATCTCCTTGCGGACGGTGGCGCCGAGCGAGATCAGCATGTCCTTCTTCGCGATGATGGAGTCGACGACGCCGCGCGACTTCAGGCGCTCGACCTCTGCGTCGATCTTCGCGATGCGTGCTGCGATGTACTTCTGGTCGGTCTGCACGCGCTCCTTCACCGCACCCTCGGTGACCTTGCTGCCCTCGTCGGCGAGGCGCTCGCGCCACTCGATGTGGAGCGCCGCTTCGGTGCGATCGAGTTCGAGGTCCGCTTCGAGGTAGTTCTCGTGCGCGAGGGCGTACTTCGCGTTCCAGTGCGCGAGATCGGCCGAGAGCCGCACGAACTCCTCGTGCAGGTTCGTCGGGTCGATGTGCGTTGCGCGGGTGCTGTACTCGTCGGGTTCGATGTCGTTGGTGTCCATGTTCATCCTCGTGTGAGTAGGTTGTGCGGTTGGAGTTGAATTCTGCTCAGTCCTTCACTTCGATCATCGAGCCCCAGGAACGACCGTACTTGAAGTCGACCTTCAGCGGTACGCCGCCTGAGTACCAGCCGGACATTACCTGTCCCATGATCGCGATGGACTCGGCGACCTGATCGTCGCGAACCTTGGCCATGATGGAGTCGTGCACCGTCAGCACCACTGTCGCGTCCAGTCCTTCGTCGTCGAAGCGCTGCTGGATCGGGTCGAGCGAGCGCGTTGCGTAGTGCGCCGCAGTGCCCTGCACGGGGGTGTTCCCGGTGATGAACACGTGGCCTGAACGGCGCACCACGAAGAACGTGTTTGGCACAATCGGACACCACACTGATGCCTTTGCACGGTACGAGCGCCAGTGATGCCACATCACCTGTGCCTTGTCGCGCTTGAGCACGGTGACCGCCCACACGCCTGTCATGCGCGGCACATTGCGTAGGTGGCGCGACTTCGGCTTGTACTTCGACATGTCGCGCCACTTGAGTGAGGACGCCTTACCAGCAGCAACACACAACGCTTGAAAGGCGTCCGCAGTCGCTTCCGACCGCGTTATAAACACAAGCTTGCCGCCGCTACGGCTGCCATCACCGTCTATCATTGTGTCAAGGAGCAACTGGGCCTGCGCACCGTCCAATGACGCGACGAACTCGTGCGTGAGTTCTCGTGTTGGAAACAAGCGCACAAGGTCCTGCTCACGCCAATCCCAGTGCACGAGCTGATCGCGTTGAACGACGCGGCGCGTTGCGATTGGGCGTTCACGTTGTAGCAGCGCGTCGATGCGCGCGACCTTCTGCGGATTCGCACGTGCGCTCTGGCACAAACCGACAGCGCGACCTGGCTTCGGTTGTGGGCCACGTAAGCCCTTACGCCCTGTCACGCGCCGAGTTTGTTTGATGTACCCATCGGTGAGGAACCATCCGGCCAACTCAACAAAGTCATTCCCATATGTAGCCGTGTTCGACCACAGACCTGTGCGGTGGATACGGTCGTCGCCGTGCTTTGAAATAGTTGCCGACGTGCGCACAACGTTGGCGCGTAGGGACTTGTTGAATGTGAGCCAGCGGTGATCCGGTGTCGTCACTGCGTGAAACGATGCGGATCGAAACTCGTACAAGTCGCCCACATAGTCAGGCCACAACTTGAGATCCGTCGGTAGCTGCCACTCCAACACCCCTGTCGCTGGGTTCTTCGTAAGTAGCTCGTCCTGCATTGTAAGCTCGAACCCCCGCACCCACCCACGACGAGTCAGCGCCTCGGTTTCGTCGTCTAGGCAGTTCCACGCCGCGTTGCTCGCGTTGCGCAGACGCCCGCGCGATTCGTCCGCGCCGCTCTCACCGATCATCGGAAGCGGACGCCAGTTCGCAGGCTGTCCGTCGAGGTAGACGAACACGCCGCCGTGCTTGCGTGCTGCGGCGACGGTGTTGTCGATCGTCTGCTTCAGCTTGCGGAACTTGCCGAAGACGAGCGCGACGAACTTCTCCGCATCGCGCGTCGGGATGCCGAGCGTCTTGCCGAGCTTGAACGCAGGCTCCAGGTCGTAGTTGACCTGGAAGTTCATCGACTTCGCAGCGCGTCGATACTGCTTCTTGAGCTCCGGTGTGAGGGCGTCCCAGTCCGTCACGTTCCACGCGACCGGCGCGACGAGCTGCGCAGTGCGTTCGTGGAAGTCGTGCCCGGAGAGGAACATCTCGATCATCACCGGGTCCTGCGAGAGCATCGCAGCGATGCGAAGTTCGAGCTGCGAGTAGTCCGCTTCGACCAGCATGTAGCCGGGCGGTGCGATGAAGATGTCGCGGCTCATCTTCCCGAGCACCGGATCGCGGTCCGGCGAGGGGATGTTCTGCAGGTTCGGGTTCTTCGACGACATGCGGCCGGTGTTATGGGTGACGACCCCGCCGGTCACGTGACTGTGGTCGATGTCGACAGTCGCGCCGTAGGTGGGCTCCGCCGCTTCACGTTGGACGCTGACGACACTGACTTCGAAGAAGTCTGCACGCGCACCGACGATGTGCTCTTCCGACTGCCAGCGCTTCCCGCTGCGGATGTCACGGATCGTTTCACGGGCAACGCCATACTTCTGAGCGAGCTTGCTGTCCGACACACCTATCTTGGACCAGCGGCCACCGCCACCAGCGGTAGGGCGCGACGTCGCGCGAATCTCAGCAACGATCTCCTCCGAGAGCTTCAGTTGCGGGTGTCGCATTCGGCGCTTCGAGAGCGTGCCGTGCCGCGATGCGTCTCGGTGGTTCTCGGAACTCGTGCCGTACTTCAGGTTCCCGGCAGTGTTATCCCACGCAATGCCGTTCATGTGACGAACGTGCACCTGCTTCTTCCCGATGCAAAACGCGCCGGCCACGAGACGATGGACACCAAAGTCCTTCCGATCACCAGTACCGCGCGTCTGCGCACCGTTTCGGTGCAGGCACACCTTCAAGTGCCCCCATCTCCCCTTCGGCTGGAGAGCGAGAACGTTCCCCGTGCGCTTGTTCCGCACGCGCCCCCAGGACGATACCTCGAATGCGGTCCAGCCCTTCACATGGCGCCACTGCTCGGGAAGTGAATGCGCGAGAACGAGCTCACCCTTCACGAGTGCGTCGGCGCGCTTCCACTCACCATCAGGGCGCAGGTACTTGTGGTCTGCCGTCGTGCGCAGCTCGAGCCCGTTGCTGAGTGTTACGCGGTAGATCTCGCTTGGCGCGTTCACACACGTCGCAATCACAAGCCGTGGCACGCCTGTGTGCGCAATGACCTGATCGCCAACACGCACCTTCTCGGCTGGGATGTACCCGCGATTTGTGAGCACGAGTTCGCCTGCTGGAAGGCACCCTGCACCGTCGAGGAGGAACGTCGTGTGGATGCGGCCGTCGTCGCGGATGTACGCACGCGCTCCGCGCCCGTTCGTGCTCTGCACCTTCACCAGGTGTCGGTACTCGAGCAGCGAGGCGATGATCGGATGCTGCCCTTCGAGCTCATGCAGCACCTCCGCGTCCGTGCTGTTGCCGTCGATGCGGGGCAGGCGCAGCTTGCCGAAGAGCAGCTCGCTGAGCTGCTTCGGTGAGTCGTAGTTGATGTCGCCGTACACCTTGAGTTGTGCTTCGAGCGGCTGGATCTTGGAGTCCAGGTACTGCTCGAACATATCGAGCGCGATGCGGTCCACGTGCACGCCTTCGCGCTCGATCCGAACGAGCGCCTGCATCGCAGGGAGCGTCACCTTCTCCCAGACGTTCACGAGGTTCTTCTTCGCCATCAGTCGCGGGGTGTACTGGGCGTCGAGCAGATCCGTCGAAGCCGCGTCGCGCGCGTTGTACCGAACGCGCACGGTCGGATTCATGAAGCGGTATGCGTACTGGATCGTCTTCGCGCGTCCAGCACGGAGCTTCTGCAACACCTCTTCGGGGACGTGCTCGCGCTGGACGTACTTGGGCTCGTAGGGCTTGCGCGGCTTGCCCGACTTCAGCGGCTTCTGCAGCGGTTCGCCGGCGAGCTTCGCGAGGTCCTTCTTGATGAGCTCGAGCGCGTCCTGCGCTTCGCCTTTGTGCCCACCCATGCCGACGGTCTCGGCTGCGTTCTCCAGGTCCGCACCGACCTCGCCGTCGAGCAGCTTGCGGGACAGGCGCGTGTCGCGCTTCATGCGGCGCGACGTGTCGATGCCGAACTCGAGCAGCACGGCGATCGTGTCGTACTTCAGGTTGTGCCCGACGGTGTCGACGTTCTCGAGAATCGAGACAAGCACCTTGCGGTGCTTCGGGTTCTCGATCGCGTCGCGGTCCCAGGTGAAGCCGTGGTCGCTGCCCGCTGCCCACAGCGTGATCGTCTCGATGCGGAAGTCTTTGTCGAACACCACGCCCGAGGTCTCAGTGTCGTAGATGACCTCGCCTCGCAGCTCCGCCATCGCTGCCGCTGCCGTCGCACCGTCGTGCACCGTCACCGTGTAGCGCCCGACCATCGTCGGCTCCGGGACAGGCGCAGTCAGTGCCCACGCGAGATCGTCCTCGAACTGCTTCGCGATGAAGCGGTTGGTCAGCGCGAACTTCGGCAGCGGCATCACGTACACAGGAACGAACGACTCCGGGTCCGGGTACGTCTCCTCGTCGATCCACCATCCGTAGCCGCGCCGCAGCTCGTGCACAGGCGGACGACGACCGAGGATGGACTCCGCTGCGTCCGGCCCGACTGCGATGATGCGCGTCGGTCGAACCTCGCGCAGAAGCTGTGCGGTGTACGGCCGGCACGCATCAATGTGCGACTGCTCGGTGAGCGAGCCTGGACACCGGACCGCGTTGTCGTACGCGATGGCGTGCTTCCAGTGCTTCGTGATCCGGCTGCGGAGATACTTCCCCATCTGGCTCGTGAAGGGCCGTCCGATGTTGTCGTCGTCGCGCGTCGCGGCGCCGAACAGCACGTAGAGCCCGCCGGGCTTGCCCTCCGCCTGCAGACAGACGTTGCGAGTGCCTTCGTGCCGCTCGCACCGCGTGCAGGACGAGTCGCGAGCGCGCTCGGTCTCCCAGCCGACGACCGCCTGGGGAGCTTGCGGATAGAGCGGCAGTCTCACTTCTTCCCTCCACCGAAGAAGCCGAGAATCACGATCCCGGCAACCAGCACCACTACGATCCCCAGGCTTGCATCTGGCCACGTCAGCATCACTCACCTCCACAAACTGTCGGCGGCGCCGCACGGAGTCGCACCGTGCGCATCGACAGAGGTCCACCCGTTCGTCGCACCGGATTGCGACGATGTAACGAAACGGCACTGTCGATCATGCTCTGCGCCATCAGTCCCGAATTGGCTGCTCGGAACCAGCAGGTGCTACTCGATCGCGAGCAGACCGCACGCGCGGGTCACACGATCGACCATCACATCCTTGAGGCGTTCGAGCGCAGGGACCTGCGCCTGGTGCTCGGTGCACCACGCGATGATCTGATCCTTCGTTGCGAGCCCGAGCTTCTGCTGCAACGCCTGCACGACCTCGCGGAGCTTCTCCGCAGCGAGCACTTCGGCGGGAATGTCACCGCCGCCTTCCTCCTCGTCCGCGGGTGCGTCGAGGTCCTCGTCCTCGGCAGCCGGGGGCGGCGCTGCCGGGGCAGGCTTCGGAGCGGGTGCGGTCTTCTCCTTCTTCGCTGCCGGAGCCGCTGCGGGCGCAGCCGCGGCGGGCTTCAGTGCCGGTGCAGCCGGCGCAGCGGCTGCCGGTTTCGCTGCCGCAGGTGCAGCGGTCGGGGCCGGGGCTGCCGCGCTCACCGCGCTCACCGCGCGCAGGATCTCTCCCATCACGATGCGCTTCAGCAGCTCCTGGATCTCGGCCTCTTCGGCTTCGATCACGAACGCTGCGGTCTTGGAGTTCTGGGTCTGGAACTGAATCAGCTTGATCGACATTGTCTCTGCTCCTGTTGTCCGCGTGCTGCACTTCGAGCACGCGGGGTCCTCGTTACGTTGTGCGCTGGCTACGGAATTACACCCGCGTGCGGATCTCGAAGAACCCAGCCAGGTCGGGTTCGTTCGCCATGAGCTGTCGTGCGTACCAGCTCGTGTAGTGGTCGTTCAACTTGAAGTCGGCCCCGCTGGGATCGGTGGTGGCGAGCATGAACTCCCACCGCATCACTTCCCACAGCATGCGGATGCCGCACTTCGGCTGCCCCTTGTGCAACGCCTGCCGCGCGAGACGGCGAAGCGTGGTGTAGACTATCGGGTTCGCTGCGTAGAACGCGGCAGCGGCTGCGTAGAACGCGGCAGCGGCTGCGTCGTGATTCACAGGAGTCCGTGCTCCGAGAGCATCGCCTTCACCGCGGATCCGAGCTGCGGAGCAGCGCGTGCGATGATGTCGACGTTGTGGCTCAGGCGCTCGAGCACGCGAGCTGCGACATTCTTCTCGAGCACTGCGATCGCGTGATCGGGGCTCTTGATGCTGTGCCCGTCGACGACGCCCGAGCTCAGCGTAATCACGGCGACGAACTGCCAGTGGCTGTTCAGGTGAACGGTGAAGTTACGCGGGAGCAGTCCGACTGCGTCGAGGTCCTTCAGCATCTTCTTCACGCGCGGTTTGAAGCGCGCGGCGAAGCTCTCCCCTTTCTCAGTGCCGTTGGTGTAGACGCGCGGCTTCTTGCCGACAGGCTTCTTCGTTGCAGGCTTCTTCATAGTGGCTCCTCCAGTGATAGACGGGCTGCACCTCGCAGCCACGCCGTTGGTACTTCGTCCGGGTCCTTCTTCGGCGGGAGTCTCACCCACCCTGCTGTTCGTCCGAACAGCCGAAGCTCCATGCAGAGCGCGTGTGCCTCGCGCCATGCGTCACCATCGAGCACGAGCACCACCGGGCGCTGCGCTCGCATGAGCGATTCCTTCTGCGTGTGACTCGGCTTGCCGAGCACCGCCACCGCGTCAGGCCAGTAGGGAACAGTGTCGAGCACGCCCTCGACTACGAGCACAGGTTCCTCGGTGCGTTCCCACAGTGCGCTCTCGTTGAACAGGTGCTCGCGCGACATACCCCGCGGGTACAGGTAGGGCTTCTGCGCTCGCCCCGTCCAATCGCGCGCGACGTACCCGACCCAGTCGCGTTCGTCGTTGAGCATCGGAATGATGATGCGCCCTGCGTAGTACCCATCGAGCACAGCACCGACGCCCATCTCGCGGCACATCGCCTCGTCCAGCCCTCGCTTGCGTGCGTACGCACGCGCGTCCTCGAGCGACTCTGCACTCAGCCCTGGCTCGTGCCCGAGCGGGATGAAGCCGTCTGGCGGCTCCGTGACCTCGATCGTTTGCTCGACGGACACGTCGGCGTACGGATCAGGGGCTTCGCGCAGTCGTCCGCCGTGCTCGCAGCGGTGGCAGTAGTAGAGCCCTGTGCCCGAGGCGACGGACATCGAGTAGTCCGGGCGTCCTGTCTTCGAGCTCGTGCAGAACGGGCAGACGATGCGGTACTTGCCGCCCTCCCGTTTCGCAGTGGAGCGGAAGCTCTCCTCGACTGCATCGCGTTGCGCTCGCCAGTCCATCTCACGGGACATGCTTCCACTGCCTCCGATCCACGATGTTCCGCACCTGCTGCTCCGTCAGTCCGTACCGCTCTGCCAGCGCACGCACGCCGTGCCCTGCGCGGGCCATCATGCGAATCACGATCACGTCGTTCTCAGTCAGCTTCGACTGCGGGATCGCCTCGCCCTTCGTCTGCCGTTGCTTCGCGACCTTGTCGGCGACGTTGGTGCCGTGCGTCCCTGGGATGAAGTGCGAGAAGCGCACGCACGAGGGAGTGTCGCAGCGGTGCTGGATCACGATGCCGTTCGGCGGGGAGCTCCCCGTCTCGAGCTCCCAGGCGACGTGGTGTGCGCGCTGCGTCCTGCCGTTCCAGTGCAGCAAGCCGTACCCGTCGCGGTCCTTCGCGCGCGTCCACAGCCAGCAGCCGTCGCCGGGCTGCTTCTGCACGTTCGACCAGAAGCGCGTGCTCATCACTCCACTCGCGGGACGAAGCGCGCGCACGCGAACTCGTGCACGAGCGGGCCGACGCTGAACTTGTCCTCGCCGTAGCGGAATCCGGCGACGAACATCTCGACCTCCTGCTCGCTCGGTCGGATGCACGTGATGATGAGATCTGCGATGCGGCCCTTCTTCATCGAGTCCGCGATGTCGTCGATCTCCAGTCGCTTCGTGCGCGTCTGCACGTCGCGGCGTTTGGGCTGTGCTGCGGTCCAGCCGTAGATGCTGCGACCGTGCACGTAGAGACGCACGTCGCGCATCGCCTGCCCTTGCACCTCGTACTCGCTGCGCAGCGTCTTGTTCGTCACGCCCATCTCGTCGACGTAGTCGATGATGAGCGCGTCGATCTTGCGCCCCTCCTCTGCCTCGATCTCCTTCACCCAGTCCGCGATGTCCTCCATCGTCGTGATCTTCGCGGGGTAGAACTTCACGCGGAACACGCCGAGCGTGGGCAGCTTCTCGTTCAGGCGGCGCTCGACCTCAGCGCGGTTGGTCACGTCGGCGATTGCGTCGATCGGCATGCCGGTGAGGTTCGCGATCAGTCGCGCCTGCTGATCCTCTTCGCTCAGCTCCAGCGTCACCATCGCGACGAACATGCCCTGCTCGAGCGCGCACGCAGACACGTTGATGAGCCACTGAGACTTGCCCGCCTTCGCAGGTGCAACGAACAGCCCTGTGCACCCGCGGGGCAGCCCGCCGCCGAGCCGCACGTCCAGCTCCAGCACGCCTGTGCCGAGCCGGTCTGCCTGTCGCATCGCTGCGATGTTGTCGAGCACGCCGACGCCGAGCTTCGATCCGATGCTCTTGTCGATCACACCGATGGCGCGCGACTGCTGGATCATCTTCTCGACTGCGTCGAAGCCCTCGCCCTTCTTGTACGCTTCGATCGCCGCGAGCGCTGTCTCGCCGTGCAGCAACCGCGTCATCACGGGGACGACCTCGGCAGCGACCTCGCGCTCGTCCGGGAGGCTGTCGGCGTGATCGTCGATCATGTCAATGACGTCGTTCAGCTCCTCCTGCGTCTGCCTGCCCTCAGTGACCCAGCGTCGGATGCGCTGCACGACAACGAGGGGTGAGGATGCGCCGCGTCCTGTGTCCTTCGCGTGCGCCTGCGCAGCACACAACGCGAGGGCAGCGGGTGCGACCGCGAGTCGCTCCGCTTGCATCGCGTGGCCGACGGTGCCGTAGAACGTCGGACGACAGCACGCCATCGTCGCCACCATGCGCTCGAAGGACGGGTCGAGCCCGTACATCTCGATCGGCTTCTTCGCTGGGCTACCGGCCACTGGTCACCTCCGTGCCACGGGTCTGTTCGAGTTCGCGACGGCTGTGCGGCCACCGCTTCTTCGCGAGGAAGAACTGGCGCTCGGCAGCCGTCGACTTCTTACACCGCTTCGTGTGCGCGCGATGGATCTGCCTGACCGAGCTCGTGACCGAGGCCATCTCGAAGCCACAGAACTCGCACGTCATCCGCGTGCAGCGTTGTGCGCATATCACCATAGGAACCCTCCTCGCTTCACCTCGTGCTCGAGCATCTGCTTCACCTTCGTCGCTTCCACTCGTGCGCGTTCGACCAGCACGTCCCACTGCCCGCGGGGGAAGTGTCGTGCCACGACCTCACGTGCGCGCGCCAGCGAGCCGTCGCGCACCGCGACCTGCTGTATCTCGCGACGCATACGCCACCACCTGTTGAGCAGGTCACGGTGCACGTCGCCGAGCCACATCTGCCCGCCGTCGTAACGGGGCAGCTCGGCGAGGAACCACGTCATGCGGTCCTCGATGCGATCGCTGCTACACACCCACGTGACCGGCGGGAGCTTGCCGCGCTGTCCGAAGGCGTACTTCTTCCAGACGTCCGTGCTGAAAGCGCACCACGCTGCGGGAGCGATCTTCGCTTCGGTGAGCGCGTCGGCGCACAGGCACAGGTCGGTGTAGTGCTTCGAGCGCTCGACCGACTGGCCGTACCGGAATGCCCAGCACGGCTTGCCGAAGCGCTTCTCGACCGCGCCCTTGTAGGCGAAGGCGACGACGCGGGCGCGCTCCGGGAGGGGAGCCGCCGCGTCCAGTTTCGGGGGAGGGGGGACTGTGACGGACGGGACGATCGAAGGCCCCGGATACGGCGGGATGACGCCGTTCAGGGCTGCAACGATCGACGGCCACGCACCCTCTTCGGTACGTGCTTCGCCGGCGATCCGTCCGTCGAATCGAATAACACGCGCTTCTTCCACCGCACACCTCGCGCCGTCCCCGCGCGCGATGCGCAGGGGGCGCTAGGCAGATTGTGCGAATGGATAGGTATTCTTGCGCTCTCGCAGAATTCCATTCTCGCGCCGCAGCGCACGCACCTCTTCGATGGTGCGAATGAGCCCGCGGCACAGTGCGTCGACGGCGCTCGTGTGATCGCCGTTCAGCGATGCTGTAAGCGTCCGTTCGAGTTGCACGAGGTCCTGCTCGGTCATGCGTGCTGCGGTCATGGGAACCTCCACGGCACCTATGACCATCCCTGCACGACTATGCAAGACCTATCAAGACTCGGTAATGGCGTAGCCTTCGTTCAGGTACGCGCGACGGCGTGAACGCGAATGCTTGTCTGCCCACTCGCACACCTTGTGTTTCCAGTGCGCCTTGCCGTCGTGGCCCTTCGTCTTGCAGCCGCAGTTCTGGTCGGTGACGTCGATGACGGTGAACTCGTCCTTCACGACCTTGCCGAACTTGTCGAGGCGGCGACTGCCACGACCAGCCTGCTGGAGCGTTGTGATGTGGCTCTTGCCCCCTGCCGCGTTGAGCACGGACTGCAACGAGGGGACGTTCACGCCGGCGCGGAACACCACGTTGCAGACGATGATGTCCGTGTCGCCGTGCTCCAGCCGTCGCACCGCTGCCTGCCGCTGCTCCGTGCTCTTCTGCCCCCACACGAACTCGGCGGGCACATCGCTCTGCGTGAGCATGTCGGTGAGCATCTTGCCGTGATCGAGCTCGCGCACGAAGACGAACCCTGGCTTCGGCATCGACTTCGCGAGCTCCACGATGCGCCGGTTGCGCGCGGGGTTGTAGACGATCGCCTCCGAGTACGCGGTGACGTAGTCGGTGTTGTCCTTCGAGAGCGCGATCGCCGTCTTGCGGTCGATCGGGTGCGAAGCGAGCGTGATCTTGCCCGCAGCGATCGTGCCCTTCTCCACGAGCACGTCCTGGCGGATGCGGTAGATCGTCGGCCCTAGTGCGGCGATCGCGAGCAGCCCTTTGCGGTCACCGCGAGCGAACGGCGTCGCGCTCGTGCCGAATCGGTAGTAGGCGTTCACCGCCGCCATCGCCACCTGCCAGAACGAGTCCGCAGGCAGCGTGTGGCACTCGTCGACCATGATGGCGTCGAGTGAGCGGAGCCACTTCACGATCGTAGGGTCCTGCTTGCACAGGCGAGCGTAGACGGATTGGAAGGTAGCGACAGTGAACTTCTGCACGTCGCAGATGCCGTCACCGATGCGACCGGCTTTCATCCCCGTGCGCGCTTCGTAGCGCGAGGCGACCTCTTCGAGCAGCGACTTCGCAGGCACGAGCACGCCCCACCGGCACGGCAGCACGAGCGCGAGCGCTACGTGGATCTCGGTCTTGCCGGCTCCAGTGGGTGCGTGGATCACGCCGCGCCCCTTCTCGTAGCAGACCTCGACGGCCTCCTCCTGGTAGTCGAAGATCCAGGAGAGGTCCGCCGTCGGGTCCGGCTTACACGGACGGGTGCGCAGGTCGATGAGCTCGATGTCGACGGGGCGCGGCTTCGCCTCACGCGCTCCTTCGAGCACGACGGGGAGCAGCCCTGTGGGGAAGGTGTTGAGGAACAGGTTGAGCAGAGGACGGCGACCAGAGCCCGATCCGCGGCGACGGAACCGGGCCTTGTCGTCGGGCATGCCGAGGTACGCATCGAGCCACGCGAGCTCGGCTTCCGTGTACCGCTTCACGGTGGTCTCGTGGTTCTCGACGGAGAGCCACATCAGCGCTTGACCTCGAATGCGCGCAGCACGCCGTCGCCGGGACCGCCGACGATCGTTGCCCAGTGCGCGCCGATGCCGTCGACGCGGTGCAGCTCCTCGTCCCACACGAGCGTGAGCATGCGCCCGTAGAATCGGATCGTGAGCACGAGCCCCTCGCACTGCACCACGCACGCGAACGACTCGCCGTAGGCCGGGTGGTAGACCTTCACCGTGTCGTCGGGTCGGAGCTGCGGTGGCTCCGGTCGCGGCGGGATCTGGGGCCACTTCGGTTTACGTTTGAGGTGGTGCACTGGTGCGCTCCTTCTTCGTGAGTCCGAGCTTCTCAGCCATCGTCGGTCCGGCGAGCTTCGCGAGTGATTCGATGGTGACGTAGCGCCGCCATCCGTGCACGAACTCGCCGTCGAGTTTCCCATCGTCCATCCAGTGGTAGATGGTCGTGATGGTCACCTGCATCATCTCCGCGGCTTCCTTCGCGGAGACCATGCCGCGCTCGCGCATCATCGCGCGCTCCGTTGCGAGGCGGTCCTTGGCGTTCATGGCGTGTCCTCGCCGAGCACCGCGAGCAGCCCGCGTGCGAGGTCCTTCGTCTTGCCTGCTGCCTTCCGCAGCTTGCGGCGTGCGAGCTGGTAGTCGCTCTTCTTGGTGAAGGGGATCTCGAGCACGAACGGTTTCGCCGAAGGCGTCGCTTCGCCCTCCACGTCCGTGCTCCCCGCGTCCGCGAGCAGGTTGCGCTCGTGGTGAACAGGCGTGGTGAGGTCGGTGATCTCCTCGCCGGTGAAGCCGGTGACCTCCAGCGCGACGTCGCCGTCGAGCACGAGATCGGAGAGCTGCCCCTTCGCGATCGTCAGGTCGATGCGACCGCGGTTGCGATTCATGCCGAGTCGGTACGCGATGATCTCGTTGGGCGTCATCGCGCGCACGATGGCGAGCATGTCTGTCCAGCCGAGTTCGATCGCAGCCTGCACGCGGTGGTTGCCGTCGACGACGTCGAACGTGTCGGCCGGCGGGTCGTGCGGTGACAGCAGGACGGTCTGGAGGACCTCGTCACCGTTCTTCGATGCCGCGGCCATCGCGTCCTTGAGCAGGGCGTACTCGGCATCGGTCATCTTGTTCGGGTTCTTCTCGGGCGGGCAGAGCACCAGCTTCGAGATCGGGATGAGTTGTGCGGTCATCGTCAGATCGACTCCTTCCAGAGTTTGAACAACGTGTAGTCGTGGAACAGCGCCTTACGAACGGCAGCGCGCATGCGGTACACGTGCTGCACGGGGATGCCGTTGAAGTCCGCGATCTCCTGCGGGGTGAAGTCACCTGTGCCGATCGCGAGGGCGAACGGGACGCTCTGCTCGCCGAGCAGCACCGAGACGCGGTCCTGCACCGCACGTCGGAACTGGTGCTCGCGGAGCGCCGTGTCGGGTTGCTGGTACTCGGGAGCACGGTGCTCCGCGATCTCGGATTCGTCCACTGCCTTTGCCCGGCGGACGGTTTCGACCCGGTGCTTCGATCCGGTGACAGGGGAGCGCGTGGTGATGACTGCCTTCCGCACCGCGCTCAACGCGATGCGCCAGCAGTAAGCATAGAACGGGACGCCGCGGGTCTCGTCGTACTTCTGGACGGCCTTCAGGAGCTCGACCCAGGCTGCCTGTTCGAGCTCCTCCTGCGGGATCCGACTGCCGCGGTAGCGGCGTGCAGCCGCGCGCGAAGCCTCCTCCATCTTGATGAGCTGCGGCCACGTCGGATCGACGGGTGGTGCTGATCCATCACTCATTCACACCATCCGCCATCAGTGCCGCTTCCGCGAGCCGCGCCCCGACCTCGCCGACCTGCCCACGCAACTCGTCCAGCTTCACACCGAGAAGCGATTCGTACTTCCCGAGCTTCTCCTCCAGCACGCGGAGCCGTTCGGTGCGCACGTTCACAGCGCGCTTGTTCGGCTCCTCGCCCCAGGTGTCGATCTCCTTCGCCATCGCTTCGACGGCCTCCTGGGCTTCGTTCGTCATCGCGTCGACGATCGCGTTGATCGCCTCGTCGCTCTTCATCGCCGGGATCTGGAACACGAGCGAGCTCGAGCTCTCACGGATCGCGGCGACGTAGGTGTCCCAGAGCGGCAGCATGTACCGCGGGATGAAGTAGATGCCGCCGGTGTCACGCAAGCGCACCGCGTCCACCGTGCGAACGAGGTGCACGAGCCAGGACGAGATGTCCGACTGCGTCAGGATCCCGAGCTGGCGTCGCCACGTCGCGAAGACCGAGGTGACCTCGCCCGCGGAGATCTCGTCGGCGACGTTGGCGATGTTGAGATCGTAGGTGCCGTCCATCTGCGCGACGAGCGAGACCTCCATGCCGTTCGTGTACGACGGTCGCCCGTTCACGTACTGCTCGTGAACGAGCACGAAGCCTTCCCGCTCTTCACGGAGCGGTCGCACCAGCACGCTCGAATCCTTGAACGTCTGCATCGTGCGCTTCAGCGCCGTGCCGGGCGTGACCGGCGAGGGCATGAGCTTCGGATCGAGCGCACGCTTCGTCCACGCCTGTTCGAGGTCGTCGTAGTCGATCGCGCCGGAGAGTCGCCAGTAGGCGATCGCGCCGGACGTGTTCTCGCCCATGTCGGGCATCGCGATGATCGTTGCCGCTGCTCCCATGTCTCAGCCACCCTTCTCGGTCTTGCGTGCACCCGCACGCCACGCCTTGGGCGTGAAGCCTCCGGTCGCCATCCACCGGTCGAGCGCGTCGATGTCGGACGCGAGCTCAAGCAGGAACTCGTGCAGATGTTCCGGCGGATTGTTCTCATCGAATGCGCGCTGCACCTTCGCGCGCAACTCCTCGAGCACCTTGTCGGGATCCATGAACTACTCCTCGTCCTTCTTCGCGTCGTCGAGCTGAGCGGCGATGCGATGTTCGATGCCTGCGTAGTCGGCCTCTGCGAACGCGCTCTCCTGCGTCGGCAGGAACACGTCGCGGAGCTGCTTCGCTTCGTCGGTGCGCAGCGGCACGTTCTGCAGGTTCGGCTTCGCCGCCGCCTCGTCCTTCGCTGCCCACAGACAGCGGGTGTAGGACCACTCCGGGTGCTCGCGTTGGATCTCGCGTGCGCGGGTCTTCACTTTCGACTTCTTCACGCCTGCCCTCCGTGCGCGTTGCACACGATCGCTTCGGGATGCGTGACGTCGAGGCTGGCGTAGCTGATCGTGCTGCCGCACCCGCACGTTCGGGTCGGCATCACCACGGACTTGCCGTTGCAGATGGCCGTCACCGTGAGCGGCGTCGCGATGAGCTGCGACCACTGCTCCGGTGTGTACGAGCGACCGCAGACGTGCCGCAGCACGTGCCCCTTCTGGATCTGAACGGAGACGCGCACGCCGAGCGCGCGGAGTTCGGTCATCATGCCGACGATCAGGAATCCGAGGTTGTCGCGGAGCTCGCGTTGCATGTCCTCGGGCGTGGCCTGGAGCGCACGCATCACCTGCCGCATCACGCCGACCGGCATAACGCTCACCAAGAATCCCTCGCATCCCCAGACGATCTCGCACTCGAGCTTTTCGTTTTCCATGTGACCTGACCTCCACGTCAAAGGCGACGGAGCCCCGGAAGGTTTTCACCGACCGGGGCTCCTCAGTGCAGCGCTAGCGCGCTGCTATCTGCGCCTGCGGATCACTCCGCAGCTTCGGCCGCCGCCTTCTTCGCCGCGCGCTCTGCCTTCTTCGCCGCACGTGCTTCGCCAGCGCCAGCCTCGCGGATGTGCGCGGTGGGGAGCACGTTGCGCGTTCCGTCCTCGGTCGTCACCACGATGCGCTTGCCGTCCGCCGTGAGCTTCACGACCGTCAGGTTCACCATCTCGGCAGCTTCGAGCGCGCCTTCGTAGTTCTTGCGGGCGCGCTCGGCGATCTCGACCTTCGTGCCTGCCTCGAACGAACGGCGCTCCGCACGCGCTGCACCCTTTCGGCGGAAGTCTGCCGGAAGGTCACCGAGGAAGATCTTCGCCCCTTCGACGGACTCGACCGCCTTGGAAAGGAAGCCCGCTGCGTGGTCGGACTCCTCCGTGCCCCACGTCGCGAGCGCCTTGGACAACCGGGTGAGCTTCTTCATCTGCCGTTCGAGGACGAGCACCGTTCGGTCGCGCAGACCGAGCCGCGCCTTCTTCTCCTTCGGCGCATTCGGAACCGCCGCGGGGACCGCGGGCGGCGTCGCATTCGGGGCCTTCGCCTTGGTCGGTGCGATCGGTGCTTTCGGTGCAACCGGCGCAACGGTGTTCTTGGTCGAAACGGTCGAATTGGTCGAGCTGTTCTTGGTCTTCATTTTCGTCTGCTCCTTTTGGGCCCCGCGTACCTCCCGCGGGGGAGTTCAAGTGTGCACAACCCTGCACGACCTTGCAACACTCTAGCGAACTAAAACCTCGTCAGGGGAGGGCGAGGGCGCGCTGTGTAGCTTTGCGTGCGTGCGCGCGTGCGTACGCAGGGGGTTGGTTGACAACTGCTAAGTCCGCGTCCTTTGGCGACTTTGGGTTATAGTTGTGCTAGGTTTGCAGAGTTTGCTATAGTGCTACGCACGCGCAAGCGTGCGCGATGCAACACAGCGAGGAAGACGATGGAACGAAAGGTGAGCGCGATGATCGCAACACTCCAAGAGCAGGCGCAGGAACTCATCGACTTGCACGGTGACTCGTTGATGAACGGTGACTTCACCGCGAAGGAGATCGTGGAGATCTTGATCGAGCCCGCGATGGAGTTCGTCGGTGCGGTTCTCGACTTCGACGAGGATCACCCGGACAGGATCGCAACTGGCCCGCTCGCCAAGGCAGCGCGCGCGAGTGACGAAGCGAAGGACAAGGACATCGTGAAGTGGGCGTTGAAAGCAGCAGAGCAGTTTCTCAGCACGGAGGCGAAGTGAACATGACGACCAAGAACGACACCAAGGCAACGATCGCAACCCCGATGAAGAAGCGAGTGAACCGCAAGGAAGTCGACAACACGTTGTTCATCTTCCGCAGCGAGGAGACCGGACAGGAGCTCGGACACTTCGGAACGACACTGATCTCCGTGGGCAACGGCGCGTACCGGCAGGCGCTGCGGTGCGAACCGGGCGACGAGGTTTTCATCCACCCGAGCGTGCACGAGTCGATTCGGATGAAGCGCATCGACAAGACGTGCTCGTACCCGTGCACATGCGAGGGCAGCACGTCGACGTTCCACGCAGTCCTCGGAGGTGCGCGATGAAGTTCTACGTGAAGTTCCATACGATCAACGAAACGGTGATCGAGCTCGACCCCGACGTGACGGTGTCCACGCTCAACGGCAAGCCGAAGCTCGCGCGCGACTGCACACCGGAAGAGACCATCGTCATCATCAACCACCTGCGCACCAATCGCGGTCAGATGACGACGACCAAGGTGCAGTGCATCCGCGACGAGGGCAACTGGAAGTCGATGCTGAAGCTCACCGACGGCAACGGCACGCCGGATCCGACGATGCGCGAGGTGACCACGAAGCGAGTCGG
>Ga0318492_10000004_pt1 | contig 46091 bp, 68 predicted proteins | sample GRESIP108b1f22_FD_203292 | JGI IMG/M metagenome (GOLD analysis project Ga0318492, IMG submission 203292) | Tropical soil microbial communities from Luquillo Experimental Forest, Puerto Rico - GRE.SIPMG.108b1f22 | ecosystem: Environmental > Terrestrial > Soil > Tropical forest > Bulk soil... | reverse complement strand
GAAAAAACACGCCCAGTTGCGGCTTCGTTCTCACCTGGTGCCTCCCCAATAATCATCACGCGGCTGCTCGGATCGCCGCTGCCCATCACGCAGACCCGACCTGTGGTTTCGTGGAGTGAGCATCTCTCGCAGTCGTGGTCGGCGTACTTGTCGAGTGCAGACCTATACATCGTAGACGTGGTAGCTCACGACGCCTGCCTCATCAAGTAGTTCGATGCCGTCGCTGAGTCGGTACTCTTCGCGGTAATACACTTCCTGGATCCCTGCAGCGATTATCAAGCGTGAGCACGCGACGCACGGTGACATGCTCACGAGCATGATGCTGTGATCTGTCGAGATGCCCTGCTTCGCTGCGAAGGCGATGCTGTTTGCTTCAGCGTGCGTCGCACGTTCGCACGGCTCATCGGTGCCGTGATCGCAGTGCTCGATGCCGGGGGGAGCACCGTTGAACCCCCAGCTGATCGCACGACCGTCACGAATGATGAGAGCACCCACCGCCTTGCGGGGGCAAGTGCTGAGTTCACCTATCTTGTCCGCGATCTGCATGAAGACGCGGAGCTTCTCTGTCCTGGTAACGATGGATGTCTCCTTTGTGGACATGGAATGAGTACGCGGTGAAGTGCAGGTCCCCGACCTCGACACCCTGCCAACCATCGCCGAGGTAGTACAGTTTGTCGTTCACCCACTGCGCAAGCCGCACCGCCATGTAGATGTCATCGCGGAAGTGACGGACAGCATCGCACGAGCGAATCGCATACCACAGGTGGAGCAGATTGTCGCGCATGAGGAAATGGTAGTGTAGCGTGCAGGGTACGCGACCACCATGCTTCGACCCGGTATCCTCGGGGAAGAAGATCGGGAACGTAGCTTGCCTCGTGTGTGGGTTCTCAGCGAGCAGGCTTACAACGTCGTTGAGATTCCCGTAGTGGTAGCGTATACCCCAGACGTTCGTCGGTGGCCAGAACCGCTCCTGGTAGGTGTGCGTGAACTTGCCGTCGAGCATGGTGTACTCGTCTTGATCGTTCCACCATGGCCACGTCTTGTACCATTGACCTGGGTTCGACGGTTCACCACCCACACGCTCCTGGAAGTGATTCTCTGCCCACGGGATGTTGGGCATGATTAGTGCCGCAGCTTCCTCACGCGACTCGGGCATCTTCGCTGACCACTGTAGGTTCATCACCTCCTGCGTCACGAGGTCAGGATGACCCTCGGTTGATACACCCTGCCAGTGTCCAGGGTCTACCTCACCACCCTCGTCGAACAGGTAGTTGAGGCTGTCGAGGATCGCGTCGTCGATCCACTGGTATCGGTTCAGCGCAAAGGCGCCCACGTCAAATCCTTGACCGTGACGGTTGGTAGATAGTCTTCAGCGATGTACTCACGGTACCTCCTCATCACTCGCTTGAGTGGACCGTACTTATTGTCGTGGATCCCGTTCGCTGTGTAATCCACGATCTTGTCGTACCACTTACCAACGAGGTTGATCGTGGGGTAAGCGCGTAGCTCAGGTTTTGAGAGGTCGCGGATGTAGTCGGTCTTGTAGAGCATCGGCAGTGACTTGAACCCGTGGAACTGCAGTGCGTCTACGTGCCAGACAAACCTAAATTCCTCAGGAGCAACACCCACTTTCCTGCCGATAGTTCTTGCAAGGACGTGGGCAAGTGCAAGATCAAGCCCTCCGATGTAGGCGATGTACGAAACTCGGCTATGAAGGCAGAGGGTGGGAGGCTCTCGTCGAACATTACCGCGATACGTAAAGGCAAGCATACAGTTACCCCACCGATGTCTCTTGCTGTATCGCTCCACGTCACGGGCGAACATAGTTGTGCAAGCTCCCTTTGCTCCCGATCCCTGCGCGAGTTCCGTCGCCTTGCCGACGAACTGAACAAGCTGCTTAGGTTCAACGTAGTCCCTCACCAATCTCGTCCAACGCTGCTTGTTCAACCACAAGTCACGACCCATATCCAGGTCGAACGCCATGCTATCACAGCTCAGGACGTTGTCGTAGCTGATGGTGTCGGCCGATCCAACGCAGTCTATGAGGCCATTCTCTAGTGTGCCCTTCCACATGCGCCAGATCGACCCACGCCACAGTTCGGACAGGTCAGTGTAGTTACGCCGTATCACTTGCCTGTCCCATTATTGCTGACACTGAGAATCCTGTCGGCCTCGACGTGAGCAGGTACTGTTTTGTCCTCTCGGTTGAGGATCAGCTGCCCCAGAGTTGTGGGATCGCGTTGGTCTCTCGTGTCAGCAAGCTTGGTCACTGAGTTATACCATCCTTTGGGTGCAGTACCCAATCACGGTGTTTGACTTTGTCCCATGCCTCGTTGATCGCGTCCATCAGGCCGAAGCCCTCGAGGTCTGCCAACCCCATCATGAAGATGACGAGGTCAGCACACCCGTCGCGGATCTCTGCGTCGTGGTCGACACCCTCCCCACGAATACCCTGTGCGCGCTTGAGTAGGTGATGAGCAATCTCACCCAGTTCCTCAGTCATGCCAAGCATGATCTGCTCGCGTGTCTGGTTCGGGAAGTTGTGCTGAAGCCAGTAGCGATGCTCGCCCTGAACCGTCCTCAGGTCACGGCTTCGAGATGGTCTATCAGTGTGTCCCATGCACTCTCCTCCGTGTAGTCGTACTTGAGCACGTTGTCGTACAGCGCCTGCGACCACATCGCATACGCAGACCAGTAGGCGTTGTTGACCTTGAGCAGCGTCTCGACGTCCACGCCCAGTAGTCGCTCGCGGGCTGGGTTCATGACGTTGCCGAGTTGCACGTCCCACGGTGGTAGACAGAAGATCAGGAATGGTTCGACGTTCCACAGTCTGGAGATTCCTCGCACCAGCTCGTCGGATGGGACGAACAACTTCCTCTGTGGTACTGCCAGTTGGTAGATCGGGTCGGAGATATAGAAGCAGCGGTCGTAGATCTTCATCGACAGATCACTCGGCGCCTGCGCCAGTTGCCCATCCCACCACTCGACCAAGCCATCGGCTGGGCCATGCGTAGATGTCAGCAACTCTGCCGGCGGGCGACAGTACTCGAGGCCGTAGTGATCGGCCAGCTTCTCGGCTAGGTATGTCTTACCTGCCCCGTCAGGACCCTCGACGATCATCGGGATCATGGCTTCACCTTCGTCGAGGACTGCTCCTCGTCGCCCTCGTAGAACACGTTCTCCTTGGTGAGGATGATTGTGGTTCCCTTCTTGATCTGCACTGCCGCGAACGGTTCACCGACTGACCCACCCCGCTTATTGTAGTTCTCGAGCGTCAGACCTTTGACCTGCCAACGCATGGACACTGCGTGCTACCTCCTTGTCGAGTTTGCTATCACGTCATTGTATCACGTCGCGGAGGAACCTGTGCGGATCACGCATCAGGTCTCCGTGCCAGTCCTCCTTTCGTCGTAGTCCTTGAAGGATACGAGGATCGACTGTGCCAGACGCGAGGATCGCAGTAACTCTAACAGGCCTGTGCTGATTAGGCCCTCGGAGTCGGTTGAGGCACTGCCAGTAGGCGACCCAGTCGTCGGGTAACGTCGGAAAGATAACCTCAGCGGCGCGTGTGAGTTCGATGGCGAGACTCCCAGCCTGATGCTGGACGACGAGGGCTTGGATGCCTTTGCCAGTTTGGAAGCGGGCGACCACGTCACCACGATCTCTGCGCCGGGTTCGTCCGTCCAACACCCCAACATGATACCCAGCTTTGCGAAGGACTTCTCGGTATCTGTCGATCTCAGCAGTGAAACGGCAGCAGACGACGACTGACTCGTCCTGATCGCTGAGCTGGTCAGCATAATCCTTGAGTCCTCTGACCTTAGCTTCGTGGATCTGCTCTCCGTCGGTGGTGAATCCGGAGGTAAGTTGGACCAGACGAAGTCTGAGCACACCTTGATTAGCGGCATCAATAACTCCGCGATCGGTCTCAACAATGTAGTTCTCTGCGAGTTCGTCATACAGCTCCTTCGCTTTCTGTGGTAGACGTACAGGCAGGACCTGCCAGAACAGCTTGCCCTCGAGGCCAGCTTGCCTCGCGGTGCAGCTTATGCTGTTACGTCGGACGATTCGCTCAAGTCGGGCGAGGTTCTGGTATCGGATGATTGTCCAACGCCGTCGGCCAACTCCACGAATAACATACGCCTCGTCAAAAGCAGCAGCGTTCGTACCCAGAAGCGAGTCGTCCATGATGCGGAACTGGGCAAAAAGATCGCGCCACCCTTTGGGGTTGGGAGTGCCCGTAAGAAGGAGACAGTAGGGTCTTCCGGTAGCGTTTCGCTTTCGAAGACGACGTACAAGCCTCCACGCGTCCTGTGCACCACGACCACCGGGGCGCTTGTACTGGTGTGCCTCATCAACCACGATAACATCCGGCCTCCATTCCTCGATGATTCGCTGCTTGGGGCGCTCGAGGTTCACCGAAGGACGAGACGCCCGGAAAGTTTCTTCCCTACCTGCCAGAAAAAATGCGGTCTGGACATGGTTGTCTGATCTGACAACGCTCGGGTAAACGAAGTCAAAATCCTCCACCGTGTACGACAGCGGGTAATGCTTACGCAGCTCCGAGCGCCAGACGTCGAGGGCGATTGACGGCGCGAAGATCACCACTCGCTTGACTTCCCCCTTCAACGCGAGGATTGCTGCATAGTCCAGGGCCACTTTCGTTTTCCCGAGTCGTGGCTCCATGAATACGGCAAGGTTTCTATGCCTCACCGCTTTGAGGGTTGCCCTGGATTGGTGCTTGAAGGGTTTTGTGCGTGGCTTATACTTCAAGGTAGACCTCGATGAGCTCCTTGTTAGTCTCCCACCACCCAAGACGGCTGTTGCAGATCTTGCAGAGGAGCCCTCTCACCTCACCACTACTGTGGTCATGGTCTACACAGAGCTTCTGTCGCTTACCACATAGGGCACACCTACCGCCCTGCTCCTCTACCATCTCCTCGTATTCAGCGAGCGTTATCCCGTATCGGGATCTCAGATTCCGATCACGATAGCGATTAGGAGGCTTCGCTACCTTTCTATCTTTCCAACTTGCTATACTTCTACTCACGGCATGCCGGCGGCAGTTCTCGCACCCAGCTCCTCATTCATCCGCTCCTCCCAGAACTTGGCCATTGAGCTGTTGATCCCCGAGATGATGTCGTCCCACAGAGGGCTGCTGTTGTTCTGCTTCGCGACAATGGTTCCCCGCAGGAAAACCTCCACCTCCTCCGGGTCACGGAACTCCAGCTTGAGCACGAAGCCTTTGAAGTCAGGCATCACTTCCTCCTTCTCCTTGCGCGACGCACGCCGCGCTTGAACTTCCGGATCTCCCATGGTTGGTTGCTTCGTCTGAACACGGTCTCGCGGTTCGTGCACCCACAGTACTGGCACTCAAGCAGCCGTAGCTTTCGGTCTACCCACTTGTACCTCTTCTTCTCGTCCGACCACACCTTGACCATCGCGTAGAACTCCTGCAGCGGGCGAACTGCCCTGAATCGCCTCGGCTGCATGCACAGTGGACACCAGTACCACGTTCTCGTCCTGCCCTTATATTCCTGCCTGATCGGGAACTTACCCCGATACTTCGCGGGTACATCGTATGGCCTCGTGCGTGACACCAACGCAGTATGAGGGTCTACGTGTACGGCCTTCGTTGCGATGAACTCCATTGCTAACCAAGGTGACATGAAGTACTTCTTCAAGCGGTTGCCTGTTCGCGGTGACACCCACGTCACGTACCAGGCTAGACGGTTGTTCATCTGCGAGTTGCTGAGCGGTTCCTCAAGGCATATCACCACACTTGCCGGCACGCGCCACGAATGCTTACCACTGTGGTACACACCGCCGTCGAGCTGATGAATGCCTCGTCGATGGCGATTCTGGAACCAAGCATACACCTTGTCAGTCCCGTACCGCCCACGGAGTAGATTACCACTCACCCCCTCGCCGTAGAGATCCTTGATGCGAAGCTTCCTACGTAGCCTTCGTGAACTGACCTTAGTTTTCCTAGCGGTCATACGCTTCACCGAACTGCTGGAACTCTAAGATCTCCCCGTTCAGATGCTCTACGAGTGCATCGACTTTCTCAGTGAGGTTCTCTTTCACCTCGTCAGGGGCATCATCGTTACCATCTAGTGCTGCCTCGATGATACCCACCGTAACCATTAGCTCTGCACACGCCATCGCTACGTCACGGTAGTCTGACATAACACCTCCTAGTTGTCAGTGTACGGATAGTGCGGGGTGTGTGAGGGGTCCCCGTCATATTGACCCATCCATTTTCCGGACACACACCCCGCGGCCCCTGCGTCACGCGACTGGAGGGAAGCGCGACGCAGATCACGCAGTACGTCGGTGCCCGACGCACGCGCGACACAACGATCATATCAAATCCGCGTCCTCCATGCGTCACTCGATTCTCTCAGGCTACATGGCTTTGATACAATGTACTGTCGGGATCGATTCCTGAAAGGAGAAATGGGTGGACACAACTGATTGGATCTCTGAAGATTTCCTTGACGTGGTGTGGGGTGATCGACGAGGCTGGGTCGATCTCCCAGCGAAGGTCGGTCAGTACTGGGTACCGTACCACCTACGTTGGCCAGCTGATTCGCTGGTTACTCGCCGCATCAACTCCTGCCTCGAAGATCGTGAGTCGCTGTACTTCAGTGCCGGCATGTTCACTGCCCGCGGACGTAACTACGAGGACATGAAGCCCTCTGACTGGCTGTGGGCAGACCTCGATGAGGTCTATCCCGAAGTCGAGCCGGTGCCGACGCTGGCATGGGAGTCGTCGCCCGAGCGGTATCAGGCGATGTGGAAGCTAGACCACAGGGTAGGAGCAGAGAAGTGGGAGCGAATCAACCAGGCTCTTTCTTACCATCTGGGCGCTGACCATGGCGGGTGGGATCGCACGCAAGTTCTCCGGCTGCCGTTCACCCAGAACTGGAAGTACGATGGTGGACCCCCGGTGCGTATGATGTGGTACCGCCCGGACATTAGCTATAAGGCCATGGACATCTGGGCGATCGTGCGTGGTTCTGCCCCCGCTCGAGGGGTGCTGACTGACGGGGTCATCCCTCGGCGGGATATGCCAGCCCGCGCTCGGGCGTTGCTGCGAGTGCCAGCGGATGCGGTCGTTGAGGGCGAGCGCTCGGATCGACTGTGGGAGCTTGAGTGCTTGTTGGCTGAGTCGGGGTGGGGTGAGGAGGAGATTTATGCGGTTGTGGAACAGTGCGCGTGGAACAAGTGGGCGGGTCTGCATAGTGGGCGGGTGAACCTGCTGCGTGACATACGGCGCGCGATTCGCCACGTTCGTGGCAAGACGCCACCTACCGACTTGTCGGAGGTTGTGGGTACTCAGACAGAGGGCTTGAAGGCTGCCGAGCCCAAGTTGCCGTGGATCAGGTACGAGAAGTTCCTCGAGATGGAACTACCCGACCCGAAGTGGCTCGTCGAGGACATCTGGACCGCAGCCTCACACGGCATTATTGGCGGTGAACCGAAGTCGTCGAAGACCTCCATCGCGATGGCTCTCGCACTGTCTGTGGCATCAGGCAAACCGTTTCTCAACCGCTACAAGGTTCACACCCCCGGTCCCGTGTTATTCATCCAGGAGGAGAACGCGCCATGGATGATGCAGGACCGCCTCGTCAAGCTGGCACGGTACTACGGACTCATCGGCTCGGGGGACTACTCACTCGAGAAAAGTGGTCCCGGTGCGCTCGGCGACTATACCATCGAGATCCAGTTTCCCACAGAGGTGCCGTTGCGCTTCCTAAACAACTTCGCCTTCGACTTGACTGATGCTTCGCATCAGGATGCGCTCGTAGAAGCCATCGACCAGGTACGTCCCGCGTTGGTGGTGCTGGATCCAATGTACCTCATCTTCGGTGGTATTTCCACAGATAGGGCTGAGAACTTGTATCCGTTCCTGACCTGGTTGCTGCGAGTATCGAACGAGTACCAGTGCGCTATCGCTATCTTGCACCACATGGGTAAGCGACCGCAAGGGTCTAACGTGTCTGTACGCACTCGTGCGGGGCAGCGTTTGCTTGGGTCTACGACGCTGCACGGGTGGGTCGACTCTGCTATCTACTGCGATCAGGTCGATGATCCGCGCACTGGTTGGGTAGGCACGCACCTCGAGTGCGAGTTCCGGTCGATGGAACCACAACGTCCTTTGGACGTGCGGTTCATGTGGGGTGAGCCAGGTGGTGTGGCGATGAAGGCTGAGATACTGAAGTACGATCTGACCGGTGCGATCGTAGACCTCATTCGTGGCGAGCCGGGTATTACTGCTGTGCAGGCTGCGAAGCGTCTCGAGGTTGACAAGCGCACGGTGATGGGTCGCGCACGCGACTCGGAGGAGATTGTACTTGAAGGGGGTAAGCGTGGGGCGGGTTACGCGTGGCGGATGTACCTGAGCAGCGACAATGGCGCGTAAGATACCGCACCCCAAGCACAATGACCTCTACACGCCGATCACACCGGAGGTATTGGAACTGTTCGCGCGTATGCGTCACAGGCATGGAACGTGGCGTGAAGTTGCTTACCTATCCAACACACGTCTCAAGGTCCTTCGACGATGGCGCAATGGGCAGCGCAAGACAATCTCCATGACTAAGATGGATGAACTAATCACTACCACAGAGGTGGGAGATTTACGCGACTACCCTTGGTTTACGGCTGACGACCTCGTCACGTTGGGTATATGGGAGAAACCTGCAGACCCAATCGAATCGCGGTCAAATCTACATCCGACAAGTACATCCTCGTGAAATACTCCAAATCCTCGATACTTATTACACACACATACCTATACCTAAAGGTATATGTGTGTGTAAAGTGGGGCATGAGGTCTATATGAGGCGAAAATTGACAGAGGAAGAAATCGACCGATTCTACCGTCATCTTGATGCCTACCCTGGTTACAAGGAACTGATACGTGCGCGGATATCGGAGGAACAGAAACGACGTAGGAGACTGGACTATCGGTTCGCAACTCGTAAAGGCAACTCTCATATGAGAGTTGATAAATTGGGAAGGGAGGTTGAAGGCTGTGGGTAGTTATATGGCCCGTCCGACTGAGGTCTTTGTGGCTTACCTCAAGACCCAACCCAGGTACTGGTACAACTTCGACACCGGCCGTACAGCCATGGGTCTAGAGATCCTGTCTCTCATCAAGTTGCTCGAGGACCACGAAGGGATGGTGGCCCATTCGATGGAGACGATCTCCGTCCTGAGTACACTGCTGATCGAGCAGGATCTCATGGATGATGTCGTCCAGTGGTACACGAAGCTGGATGAGTGGCGCAAGACTAAGTTCTACGACGACGCCGACGACGCTGTCGCCCATAGAGCGAGCGTTTCAGCAAGCGCATTTCTGCCTGATGCTGAGCTTCCGCTAGCGCGTAGCGTCGCTCAGCCTTGTAGCGATCAAACGACGGACCAGTCATCATCCGACTCACCTTCACCAGCCTGTGGTCATTCAGCAATGCATACCACGCCCGGCGGCTGATGTGAATCTCCTGCTCGAACTTCGGAGCGCCAGGCTGTCGGCTGTAGATGGTGACGTACCCGTCTGCGAATCTGACCTCGACTACGCCCTTACCGTTGGGCTGACGCAGCGCATAGGGACGTTCATGCTGTTCGGTGTATGTAGCCAACTGACTCAATATGCCCTCGTTTCGCGTGATTCGAGTGTATTGGGACGTGTTTTCGTGGCAGCCTTGGTCGCCAGTGTGACAATGCCATGCGACGTGTGATGTGATGTATGCGTCGTCAGACGCGCGACCTTGGCAGCCGACAATGCGTTAGACATATGGCGGGCCCAGAAAGAGGCAGCCCGAAGACTGCCCCTTTCCAGGTACCTGGAAGTGACTACTTCTTCGCCCGAGTCCGAGTCGAGGGCTTCTTGGCGGCGGGCTTCCGAGTCGACGCCTTCTTCTTCGGTGCTGGCGCCTCCTCTTCTTCCTCGTCATCCTCGTCCTCGTCGTCGTCCTCGTCTTCGTCCTCTTCCTCGGCGGCCTTCTTCTTCGCTGCCGCCTTCTTCTTCTTGGCGTTGCGCGACTTCAGCTCCTCGAGCCTCTCGTCGCGTGCCTCCTTCAGCGCGTCCTGCGCCTCGTCGATGTCCTCGAAGCCCAACTCCTCGAGTGCGTCCTCGATCGAGTCCCACTCGTAGCGGTTGTTCTCGTTCTTGCCGACACCCTTGGCGCGCAGCATCACGCGAAGGTTCCGACCGTCGGTGCCAAGTGCCTCGGCGAGATCGCCTGAGCCGACTGTCCCGTCGTCCTCAGCTGCCTTCGCCTTCTTCTTGGACGCAGCGGTCTTCTTCTTCTTGCGAGGTGCAGGCTCCTCTTCGTCCTCATCCTCGTCTTCCTCTTCGACGTCCTCGTCCTCGAGGTCTGCCTCGTCGTCGAGGTCTTCCAGGTCGAGCTCCTCCTCGTCCTCGAGCTCCTCGTCGAGTTCCTCGACCTTTGCCTTGCTGCGTGCACGTGCCATTAGTACCTGCCTTTCCTACCCTGGGGATGAGTGTCAACTGCGCGGGTAGTAACGCAGTGACACAGTCTATTATACATGCTGGGGCTCGGGCTGTCAAATGCCATCGACGGCGTCTTCACTTCCTCCGCAGTCGTTTGAGTTTGCGATACCCCTGCTTCCGTGCCCATCGCTTGGCGTATTTGTCCGCCAGGACGACGGTGGGTGCGTAGAACGTGTGCACCTCACCATCGTCCGTGAGATACCGCCACAGTCTGAGTTTACCTCTGGGCATCACCCATCCTTTGGTCGATTAGTTCGGGTACGTATGCGCAGACCAAGCGTCCACGCAATAGCACGAGCAGGATCTGCCTCAGGCATTCTTCCATCTCTGATCGATCCTGTGGTGTGATCGCCTCATCGAACCAGCTAGGCATCGTTGCTCAGCTTCGGGACGAGGATCATGACCTGGGCGTTCGGTCCGATGCTCGCACCATGGTCGACGGCAACTCGGAGCTGATCGTGTGTCAGCTCACCCTCGAGTGTGATGACCATGGAACCCTTGGTCGGGTAGTGTACCTTGAACGGGATCCTCGCACCGATGAGCATGTTCATCGTGGTCCGCAACGTGCGCCTGGCATGCAGGTCCTCCGCAACGACGGGCTTCTCGATGGGCTTTCCTACCGTTTTCTTCCTAGCTGGCATTGCCGACCTTTCGCTCGAAGATGACACGCGGGTTCAGGATTGCACCGCCGCGCTCGTACCGCATGGGATCCTCACCTTCGTAGATGAGTCCCCATGCGATGCCTCCATTGAACTGGTTGTTGTACTCCACGATCTTGATGACCGGTATATCCCAACCCTCCTCGTCGCTGCCGTACTCACCGTTGGCTTCGATGATCTCGTCCACTATGTGCCTCTGGGTGATCGTCGCCACTGTCGTCAACCTCCTTCGTCTCTTGGGCTTTGATGATGGCAAGCAGTCTGTCTGCATGTGAGTAGCTTGCTTCGGGTGTCCAGTCTGGATCTAGCACGTCACCTCCCTTTTCTTGGTCGTGATGAACTTGCGGAATGCGGGACGAGATGCGTCCCAAACGGGTCCCATTCTGAGGCGAAATGCCGGCGGTGGGATTTGATCCCGCGTCAGCCAATTCGTCACAGCCTGTGGTGTCACGCCACACGCCTCAGCGATCTCTGCCGTGCCCCAGTATCGCCTCATCCTAATCACCTCCTTTCGATCTCTCTGTCGTAGAGTTTGCATGCCAGGTGCCAAATCCTCGATGCGCTTCCTGCCCCGTGCGTGCTGACGAGTCGATGGTACAGGTCGACAGGATCGTCGTGGAACGTCTCGGACTTGTAGATCTCGTGTGCCTTCTCGATCTCTGATGCGGTCATGGTGCTACTCATCGTTGTCCTCCGGATCTGGGTATTTCTCCCATAGCTCATTGCAGACCCCGTCGCACGCGAAGTTTGCCATGAGGTAGTCGTGATCGAGTCCCTCGAGGAATCGCTCATCCTGCATCCTGTCGATGAACTCGTCGGATAGCGCGAGTGCTGCGTCCATGTAGTCGACGGAGTCGAGTGATCCGTACTCCCACGGCTTGCGTTCAAGCCAATCGCTAATCATGTCCCGCGTGTGCTTGTGCTGTGCCATCATCAGGCGAATGAACTCATCCTGACCTTCGACGGCGTATCGGAATGCCTGGTTCAGCATCAAACCACCTCGATGTTTGCCATACCGTGTTCACGGCAGCGCGTGCAGACCTTGCGATGCCGCCTTTCGAAGTCCTCCCACAACTCATCCATCACGGGTGCACCCATGGGATCGTCGATCCAGACCCCCGATTCGACCTCGATCTGGAATGCGTGCTCGACCTCGGGGCATTCGGGGTCAAGCGGTGCGTGCCAGCTTGGCATTGCTGTCTCCTTTCCTTAGTGGTGTGATCGTCCAACGAAGCGTCAGAGCGACTTCGAGTCGACAGCGTGACTCATACCGTTCCGTTGCCTCCAGTGCTTCCTCTTCGGAGTCGAATGGTCCGATGACATCCTCGAAGTGGCCGTTGCGTATAGCAATTGCGACTACCATTACTTCCCCTTTCTCTGACGGAGGGCCGCTTTCGCAGCCCTTTCCGCCCTTTCGTTTGCTTCCGCCGTGAACGTCTTGCAGTTCGACGGCTGGTTGCGTAGATTGCGCCTGAACGGGACGATGATCCTCGCCCCGTCAGAGATCCGTGTGGCGATTGCGGTGTAACGCATGAGAGTTCCTTTCGTTTGGTGTGGAGTTTTCGTGGTCATCGTGATGATTATACACGATCCAAGTTCCGTATGCACTGAATGGCTTACGGTCATGAACTATTTACATTGATTTTACATGGTACCCCAGCAACTGACCTGCCACGGGTTCCGAATGGTAGGCAACCAGCGCTGGATGGGTCCGGGAATTGCTTTACAATGTTCCCTATGGGAATAAGACGATCACGCCGAACCGGCAAAAAGTTAGCGGTCCGTGCGCCAATTTTGGGCCCAGCAGAGCTCCGAAAGTCCTACCCAGACCGTCTCCAGGAGAAATCGGACCCGAATCAGCCGTTCACGGTCCAGATGGAGTGGAATGAGGTCCGTGAGACAGCAGCTCGGCTATATGGCCGCGGTTTCAAGCGTAGCCAGATCGCTCGAGCGCTGATGGACCACCTGTATCCAGTTGACGGCAAAGCTCGGACGGTTGAGCAGAAGCTTACGTCCTGCAACCACAAACTGCGACGGTGGGAGTATTCGCAGGAGTTTCGAGATCTCGTTTACCAATACGCGGTCGTAGACCTGGACATGAGCAGTCCACAAATCCTGACAGGATTGGCAAAGCGCGCAAAACGAGGTCGAGTCGATGCCGCGCGTTTGGCGCTCGAGCTCACAGGTCGGCACTCGAAAGACCAAGAAACCGGTCCAGTCAACGTCACAGTCAACCTCGCCAACGTAGCGCGACCTGAATGATTGTGGGAACTCAGATAGACGGCCTCGGTGGCCGAAGCTATAAGGCCCGGAAGCTGAGAGAGAGAATGGGCGAGACGCGATTGCGCCTCGCCCTCTCAGTGCTACTTGGAGCCAGCGCGATTCTTGGCGAACGCGGCGCGTGCCTTCTTGGCGACGGCGGTGGTGATGACCCAAGTGGTGTTCTTGGCGTCAGCCGAGCGGGCGAACTCCTTGCGGAGGTACGCGCGAAGAACCTTGGGCGAAACGCCCAGCTCCTTGGCGAGCTCCGTAGCGGTGTACGTCTTTGCTGCCATTTCCTTCACCTCCTTTCGTGTGGTTGGTTGATGTCGTTCACAGAACGACTATATCACACGTGGACACCACAGGACTGGGGTCCAACGGTGGTTTACATAGATTTTACAAAGGCTAAATGGCCTGTGGAACTAGCTTCGGAGGCTGTGGGAACTCAGATAGTAGGCCACGCCGCGCGCGGCTTTATGGCCGCGAAGCCACCACTCCGAAAGACCCGCGCGGAGCGGGTCAGTCGGAGACGGTTATTCGTGGATGATGCCGTCGTAGGCGTCGTCGGTGAGGTGCTCGACGGTGATGCGGTACGTTCCGCCGTTTGGGTGAGGGAACGAGTACGATCCCTCGGCGTCGTGCTGCGCGATCAGCAGCATCGCTGCTTCGGTCGGCGTGTGCGGTCCGTCACCGAACTCGACGTGCCCGATGGTGCAGACGACATCGAATCCGGGGATCGGGCGAATCAACTTGCGTGGCATGTCGTGTCCTTTCAGCGGTGCGATGAGTTGAGACCGATGATGTATCCCGCGGCGAGCGCGAGCAGAACGAGAACGAGCATCGTGGTTCCTTTCGTGAGTATGAAGCGGGGGCGGATCGTTGTGACCCGCCCCCTCGCGAGTTCGCGCTACTTCGCGCGATTCTTCGCGAACGCCTTGCGCGCCTTCGTCGCGACTGCCGCGGGGATGACCCACGACGTGTTCTTCGCTTCCGGTGCGCGAGTGTGCTCCTTGCGCAGATACGCGCGCAGTACCTTCGGCGACACGCCGAGATCCTTCGCGAGTTCCGCAGGAGTGAATGTCTTCGCTGCCATGTTCTTCACCTCCTTTCGTCGTGTCGTGTTCGATGTTCACAACGTTCATGATACGGGGTACTTGTGATGATCGTGTACGGGATCTGTATGCATTGTGTAAAGGATTCACATCGGAATCCGATGCAATGCCGCGTGCGTCGTGACGACGGTTCACATCGCAATGCGATCCGAATCCGCGTCAAATTTTCATCCCCCCTGCGACGTGTCGAAGGAGGAATCGAACGACAATTTTGTCGTGAGCGAGCGAAGCGAGAAGGACGGATCGCAGTTTGCCAAATCAGAGCCACGCACGAGGTGACGTATGGCTAAGAAGCCTCGTAGCGTGTTCCGGACACCGAAATCCACCGGTGTCGGTCCTGCATCACACCAAGCCTCTGTGGGCAAGGCGACGCAGAATTGGCGCAATCCGAAGAGACCACCAACGGGGAAAGGATGGAAACCGCATGGGTGACGTAGACGATGGCACCGAAGGCGGCGCGGATCCCGGTGGAGTGCCGGGTGGTGGACCTGATGTTCCCACCGGCATGGTGAGTGACGCGACTGAGACACCGCCTGAGCCGGGTGGCGTTCCTGGTGGCGGAGGCGATTTGAAGCCGACCGCTGACAGCTCGACCGCAGCGCAGCCGCGTCCGGAGGACTTCCTGTGATCTGGCTAATGGCACTTATAGCCTGGCTCGTCCGGGGAGCACTCGCAACCATCGACCAGTACAATGCACTCGCGGGCGTCACGCTCGAGCGCGGCATGATTCAAGGCCAGTCGCTTACCACGGGGCAAACCGTGACCATGGACATACCCTGTGGTGGCACTGACTTCGTGACCGTCGAGGCGGACATGACAGGTACCGCGATCGGTGATCTCGGCATCACGGTGACGCCATACGAGGGTGACAGCGTGACGCTCATGGGCGCCCCACTTCAGCCGGTGCTCAACGTGGGCACTACCGCTGCTGCGGCGACGGTCGTGCTCGCCGGCGGTCACTGCTACCAGGTCGTGGAGTACAACGTCCAGGGCATCGACAAGGTCCGCCTGTCCTGCAAGAACAACAACGCAGCGACCCAGACTCTCACCCGACTCAACTGGCGCACCGCCAACTTCTAATGTAAATGACGTCCGCCACCGTCAACCTGCCGTACCAACCCAACCCGAAGCAGCAGGAATTCCATGGGCTCAAGGCGAAGTACCGCGGATTCTGTGGCGGGTGGGGTAACGGCAAGACGACGAGTGGCTGCGTCGAGTTCTTCCTCCGTCTGATCGAGTATCCGGGCACCAACGCGATAGTGTCTCGTAAGACTCGTCCCGAGCTGAAGGCGACGACGTGGGACATGCTAGTGAATGGTGATACACAGGATACAGGGTGGACCGGCATACCCAAGAACACGATCCGCACGTACCGCGTGTCGGATCTCTACATCGAGCTTATCAACGGATCGAAGATTCATGGCCTCCCGCTCGACGATCCTGCCAAGCTCGAGAACTACAACTTGGGGCTGTTCCTCCTCGATCAGGCGGAGGAGGTTGAGGAAGACGTCTTGCTGAAAATCCACGGACGCCTTCGTCAGAACCACTCCCCTCGGGAGGGGTTACTGCTTTTCAACCCGAACGGACACAACTGGCTGTGGCGCAGGTTCATTGATCCGATGCGGCCGCAGCCGTGGAAGAACAGGTACAAGTGTGTCGAAGCCACGCCATTCGACAATCCGAATCTTCCGGAGGACTACACGGACCAGTTTGAGGGTCTACCTCAGCATTGGTACGACCGCTTCGTCCTCGGCAGCCATGACGTCTTCACGGGTCAGATCTTTGTCGACTACGACCCCACCGTGCATGAGATCGACCCGTTCCGGATTCCCAGCAGTTGGGAGCGGTGGTGGTGCTTCGACCCGGGTATTCGGCACGAGGCGTGCTCGTTCTGGTTGGCCCGTGATTTCGACGGCAACTGCTTCGTCTACAGGGAGATCCTGGAACCGAACCAGACGATAGAGTGGTGGGCAACGCAAACCTTTGCAGCGGAGGCTGAGGATGACTGGGGAGGTCCTGACGAAGAAATCTTCCGGCGGCTTGTTGGGCCTGAAGCGCGAATACGATCCGCTAACGACGGAAAGTCCGTCTACGACCTACTGGGAGAATGTGGACTTTACCCTGAGTTCTCTGATCGCGACCCCGCCGCTCGGATTTCTCGGATCACCGAGTACCTTCGACCTAGCGCTGGACACCTACATCCACTCCGGATTGTGGAGGATGACCCTGCAGGATCTCCTCGCCTCTTTATCTTCAAATCGGAGACGGTGCCGAAGCTGCGAGACTACCTTCCGCAGTACAGATGGAAGCCGCAGCGGACGAACTTCACCGAAGAAGACTCAGCCGAGAAGCCACGAAAGAAAGACGACCACAACATCGACTGCCTCGGACATATCCTCGTCGCAATGGATGAGCTTCCTGATCCTGAGGTGGTCAATCGGCCTCGCACCGTTGCTGATATGGAGGCCAGAGAACTTGATGCCCACTTCGATGAGGAGCTCGAAGCTGCCATCGAGCGGTCGCTTGCTCGTGGCTACAGACCAGGCGCTCTCACGTCTACAGTCGGGTGAGGAGGAGGTATGACGGACTACAATGCTCAGCAACGGAAAGCAATGGCTTCTAAGGGACAGGCTCTCCCTGACGGCAGTTTTCCCATCGCCAACTGTGGTGACGCGGAGAACGCCATCCATGCCATTGGTAGGGCGACTAACACCGCGACAGCGCGAGCTCACATCAAGAAGCGCGTTGCCGCCCTGGGATGCTCTGGGTCCACCTTCGACAACTGGAAGTAGAGGAGCGATGCGCGAACAGCGAGATGAACAGGCGTGGACCGAGGCAGAGTGGGAGCGGATGTGGCCCATGCCCTCACGAGAGACCCCGAGCCCTGAGCCAACTCACCCCTGGGCGAGGATGGTCGACGATCAGGACGAGTGGCCAGGGTGGAAGGAGTTCAATGAGTCTGACACGCAGACAGATCCCAAGTCCTAACTATAGCTCCCGAGGAGGAGCGGCGGTGCGGCTGATAGTCGTACATACGGCTGAGGGCGCGACGAGCATCGAGTCGCTCGGCAACTTCTTCGCCAACCCCAGCAGTCAAGTCAGCAGCCACGTTGGCGCGGACGACAAGGCCAACACGGTGGGCGAGTACGTGAAGCGTGGCAACAAGGCATGGACTGCTGCCGACGCCAATCCCGTCGCGGTGCAGATCGAGCTGTGCGGTTTCGCCAGTTGGACAACGTCCACCTGGAAGAACAACCACGCCGAGATGCTGCGGAACTGTGCGAAGTGGATTGCCGAGGAGTCGGGCAAGTTTGGCGTTCCGATCACGAAGCTCTCGCCTGGTGCGGCGCAGGGTAGTGGTAGGGGCGTGTGTCAGCACAAGGATCTAGGCAGCTGGGGAGGGAATCACTCCGACTGTGGTAGCGGGTTCCCCATGGACTTCGTGCTGGACATGGCGAAAGACTATGCAGGCGGAGGAGGCGATTCAGGCGTGACTGAGCTACCGGCATGGTTCTGGGACTGGGCGATGTGGTACTACACCACGGATCGTGACAAGGCGAAACGTCCATCTGCAGCGCCGGATAAGATCCCGGACTGGGCGTGGGATCAGGGTGCGGAGGCCGACAGGATCGCGCAGCACAAGGGCATGACTGCGGGCGAGCGTGACTGGATCGACTGGCGCGAAGAGGGCAGTCCAGACGACAGTCGCCCTGACGTACCACAGACCATTCCTGATCGGTGGTGGGACGACAACAGCTACGTACTGGAGAAGTCGAAGGCGTGAGGTGTCAAAGTTCCGCCCGTCAGACTGGATCGCTCTCGTCCTTGCCGTCGGCTTGGTCATGATCGCCGCGGAGATAGGACTGGCGTTGATAATAAACGTGATCGAGGGCCACAATCCAACTCCCACACTCGGCGAGAACACTACCCAGGTGCTCATCGGTGTCACGGGTGGGCTGATCGGAGTCCTTGGCAGTTACCTGGGGTACAAGCGGTTCGAGCAAAGAGGAGACTGATGAACCACAACATTCAACTGGTGGAGCGAATGACGCTACCGCCGGCGACGTGCATGAAGTGCGGCAGGGGCAATACGCCGGACGGTGACACCGGCGAGGTGGGTCCGTTCCTTGACATGGGCTTGGAGTACAACTGGGGCGATTCAGGCTACCTGTGCATGGACTGCCTCGGGCTCATGGCTGTCACAGCGAACTGGATCTCGCCCGACACCGAGAAGCAACTTCGCAAGGAGATCAAGCGGTTAGAGAAGAAGCTGCACGACAAGAATGCGGAGCTTGACATTCGGGCTAGGCGTGAGGGCGCTGCGATTCGGCGGGCACGCGCCGCGGAGACGCTCGCATGACCTGGGCGCTTCTGGGCATATTGCTTGTCGTTCTTGTCGTCACCCTGACAGGTGCGTTCCTGTTTCTCCAGAGCGTCTCTCAAACGCTTGCTAACGCACTCTCAACGCTCGAACGAGTGCATACGAACGATGGGAAGCGTATCGACCAGGTCCTCGATCGCCTCCTCGCTGCGGACTTCGAGACGTTCAAGCAGTACCAACTTGCTGAGGAAGCTGACATCGGGGGTCAGGAGTTCCCCGAAGAGGAGCCCGAAGTCCGGTTGGAGATCCCGGGCGTCACCCGCAACTACGGCGCAGTCGACCTGCAGGCTGCGGCGGACGAACGTCGCATCCTGATGGAGGACTTCCCGGAGGAAGCTGAGGTCTAATGGCTCGCATAGGTGAGTGCAAGAACGACGCAGACCTCCTTTCGGCGGTCATGGCTGCGCGCGAGCGACGGTTGAACCAGCGTCGAGGGTGGGAAATCACCTGGTGGAACAACTTGGCGCTAGTCGCGGGCGATCATTACGCCACATGGGACCCTGCGAGGTCGCTATACATCGACCGAGATCCGACATTTGACCCCGTGATCGACGCCAAAGAGAAGAAACCGCGGATGGTCATCAACCACGCACTCTCTGTGGCGCGGACAGAGCTCTCGAAGCTCACCAAAAGCAAGCCAATCACCGACGTGATCGCCAATTCCGACGCTGCGGTGGACATTGCGGCCGCGAAGGTCGGTCGAAACGCTCTCGATTACGCCGAGTGGAAGTTTAGGCTGCCTCGGATGCGAAAACAAGCCCTGTGGTGGATGATCCAGACGGGCTTGGGAGCGCTGTACGTCGGGTGGGACTCGAAGAACGATGAGGCAGGCAATATTGACTTCGTGATCGACCCCGCTACAGGTGATCCGACGTTCTCGCCGATCCGTCAGAAGGAATTGCAGCAGATGGTGGACGATGGGATCCTCGACGAGCTCCCCAAGGAGTCATATCCGATGGGTGAGCTCGAGTACAAGGTGTTCTCACCGTTCCAGTTGCTCCCCGACGAGAGCGCGCTGGACTTCGATCAGATTAGAGATCTGATAACTACTGAGGTTGCTGACGTGGACACGATCAAGGGTGAGTACGGCGCGAAGGCGAAGGATATTCAGCCTGAGATGGTGAACCTCGGTACGATGGAGAGGCGCATCATGCAGCGTGCGGGGTGGTGGAATTGGCGCGCAGGCTACAACGCGGACAATGCGTGCTACATTCACACGTTCTGGTTGCTGCCTAAGACGTACCACAGCAATTCGTACCTCAACGGTGGTAAGTACATGCGCTGGTGTCAGGGTAAGATCCTTGACGTCTCGCCTGGATTCCCCTTCCAAGACGAGCGGATGCCGTTCGTCTTCTTCCAACACATCCCGCAGGCTAGCAGCATTTGGCCTGACACCGTGATAAACCACATCCGTGGACCGAACCTCGAGGTGGACAAGATTGTTAGCCAACTCATCGAGGCGAAGGACTACATGGCCAACCCGATGTGGCGCGTGGCGACGCAGCAGAAGGTCAAGGGGCAGATCAAAGCCGCCGCGGGGTCGATCCTGAGGTATGTCCATGTGCCGAACGTACCGCCTCCAGAACCGATTCAAGGTCTCCAACTGCCACAGCAGGTTGAGTCGCTCCTTGCTGGCCTGCGTGAGCAGATCATGGAGATATCGGGGCAATCTGAGGTCGCGCACGGCAACGTACCTACAGGTGTGCGAAGCGGTGTCGCAGTCGCTTACCTCCAGGAGGAGGACGATACGAAGATTGCCCCGACAATTGACAACATGGAGTATGCGATAGCACTGGAAGGTAGCCTCACGCTCGAGCGATTCTCACAGTTCTATGTCGTGGATCGCATCGTCCAGTTCTATCGCCCCGATGGCAGGTTCGACGCCATGAAGTTCAAGGGCGCTAACCTGAAGAATAACACCGAGGTCGTTTGTCAAGCTGGGAGCGCCATGCCGAGGTCGAAGGCGGCCAAGCAACAGTACACGCTGGAGCTTGTGTCCCTCGGTGTTCTTACCGACCCCGAGAAGATCGAGGAGATGCTCGACATCGGTAGTGGCGCTCCCTCGGTGCAGGACATGAACATCGCGCAGGCTAACCGTGAGAATAACGTCATGCTACATGGTCTGGCGATAGGCATGTTCCACCTCCGACCTGGTGCGACTCAGGAGCAACAGGAGCAGACTGTCGCCGCCGCGGTGCCGGTGAAGGCGTGGCAAGATCACGCACTCCACATCATGCACCACACCATGCAAATGATGGATGAGGAGTTTGACAAGCTCTCAATCACTCACCCCGGTATAGTCCGGCTCTTCGACGAACATGTTGCTCAACACCAGAAAATGATGGCGGATCAACAGGCAGCTTCGCAACAGGCGATGATGGCCGCAAAGGGCGCGCCTGAGGGCGCAGGTGGTGTGCCTGCCGGTAACGGTGGGCCACCACCGGGTGGTGTGCCTGGCATGGTTCGTCAGCAGACAGCAATCCCCGACATAATCGGCGGCGGTCAAACGCAGATGATCGCTCGCCGTGAACCTGCACTTGCTGGACAACCACGACCGACTACGCCTGGGGGTAGGTAGTGCCGTACGCCAACATGCCTAAGTCGAAGTGGGCAGTGATGGATCGCTGCGTCACTGACGTGAAGGCTAAGGGCAAGGGCAAGAATGCCTACGCCATCTGCTATGCCTCCATAATGGGGGCAGACGTAGCATCTGCTGCGCAGAAAAGACTGAAGGGAGGTAAATAACAATGTCCGAAGTAGCACTCGAGGACCTCACCAAGGATGAGCTGAAGATGAAGCTCGACGAAGCCGGCATCGAGTACGACGAGCACGACAAGAAGGCCGACCTCATCGAGAAGCTCGAGGCCGAGGAGCCGGAGGAGGAGGGAGTCGACGACGACGAAGCCGGTGAGGACGAGGAGGCTGAAGAGACCGAGGAAGGCGAAGAGGAAGAGGGCGAGGAGCCAACACCCGAGCACGTCGGACCTCAGGGGACAGACGCCGGCATCGCGGTCTGGCCTTCGGAGGAGTACCCCGAGAAGCGGCCCATCGAGGTCGACATCGCGAGAGTCGATCCGGGTGAGCCAGTGGAGGGCGAGCACGAACCGCCACTCAACGGTGAGTCCTGGGTCGTTCTCGACGGCGACCACGAGCTCGTCGGCGAGGAGTACGACGGTCACGTCGCAGGCGTCATCGACTATCCCACTGTGGTCGAGCAGGATCCAGACACAGGTGCGATCACTCGGTACATGCCTGACGAAGGGCTGGTCACCGTGCGGGATCGTGGGCAGGGCACGACGCTCATCTTGCCGCTCGATGCGTTCAAGGAGATCCACAGAAACGGAAGGCCGGATCGGTATGCCTGAGCTCGCAATACAGCGCGGCGAACCACCAGAGCTACCCGGCGAAGTCCTAGCTCCCCTCACGGGGGAGTCATGGGGCATTCTTGACGGCACTCAGCCAGGCGTGCCCTCGAGATTCGATGGCCACTTTGCGGCGGTCATTGACGCCCCTGTGGCATCAAAGCAAGATCCGGTCTCAGGACAAATCACCTACTACCTCCCCGATGCGGCGATTATCACGGTCCGTGAGCTCGCTCAGGGCGTGTTGCTCAGCTTGCCACTGACCGCGTTCACGCAGATCAATACTGGGGGCGGACGACCTGGGATAGTGCATTTTGCCTAAGGACATTCGTAACCTGAACGACGCTCTCGAGGTCATCGACGGTTTGGCCATGCACACCTCGCAGGGCTCGTTCGTCAAGGTCAGCGACCTACGCAAGCTATTCGAGGAGAAGCGCGAAGTGCTGGAGGCTGAGCTGGAGGATCGCATCGAACGACGCATCCCCTATCGCATGACTCCAGAGAAGGCTCGCCGGCTCGCTATGCGGGACGAGAAGCTCCGTGAGGACTTCCCCGCACAGCCTCCGCGTGAGCCAGGTAAGTCGGTTCCGGCAGGCCCAACCGCCAACGAGGGCGTAAAATCGTAGGCCAGGAAGGCAACCATGGGTGAGATGGCAGACAGGATGCAGGCGCAAATCGAAGCCGATGGAGGCCTAGAGGGCGCGGCTGCAGTACCGGGTACCGGAATGGAGGATCAACCACGTTCGCCCGCGGGGGCGGAAAACGCCGACAATCAGCGTGGTGGTCCACCTGAGACGATTCCGTACTCCCGATTCCAGGAGGTAAATACCCGTTACCAGGATCTCAAGCAGTACGAGGCCCTGGAGCAATACGGGATCGAACCGGACTCCGCGGTTCGCTTGGCGAACTTCGAAGCTGCTTACGTGCAGGATCCCAAGGGCATCATCAACACCCTGATCGACAGTCAACAGGACTTGTCCGACGAGACGAAGGCTGCGATGAGGTCACTCTTGCAGCAGGAGTCTCGTGCTGGCGCTCGAGATGACGGTCAAGGTGAAGAGGGTGCTGCGCTTCCTCCTGATGTACAGCGCAGGCTTGAGCAGGTCGACCAAATCATGGCAGAACGTGAGGCGGCCGAATCCCAGCAACGCCTGGACCTTGTAGTTCGTCACTGGGATGGCTTGGATGAGCAGGACGGTATGTCCGTCCCCGAACGCACGAAGCTTGTGTGGATCTCGGCCGCCGCTGCACGCGGTGGATTCACGACTCTTGAGGAGTTGTCCGAGGCCGCTCGGCAATCGTACTTCGAGGACAGGGACCATACCTTGGGATCAGCCATTCGGTCGAGAGACACGGGAACGCCTCGCTCGGTGCCCGGTAGTGCAGCTGCGCAGGCGGCTCCACCGGAGGAGTTCAAGGACTTCGGTGCAGCCAACAAGCAGATCCTCGCGGACATCAAGGCTGGGCGTTTGCCCGGAATCGAACAGGAGAGCTGAGATGACGATGACAGTTGCCATCAAAGCTCGCGGCACCATGGGTGACATGTTCTCCAAGGTCGTCGACTTCACGCTGGACAACTCCTACCCCACAGGTGGGTGGCCAGTGTTAGCGCAGGCTTGTGGTTATGGGGCGAATGGGACCATCCTCTATGTGGATATCACGAGCGCGAAGCTCGGGTATCTGCTCGAGTATGACCACGTCGCCAACAAGATCAAGGCCTACGTGACTGGTGCCAGCGGGGCTCAGATGACCGAGTTGGGGGCTGCTAGCGCGGCGCTCAACGGCGTCGTCGCCCGTGCCGTGGTCTTTGGCAAAGGCTCTCCCGGTTAGTGAGGAGCTGACATGGTACAGACTACCACATCAGCTGACGCGATCCTTCAGAACTACTACCTCCCTGTGGTACGGGAGATGGTAAACCAGCGTGCGATTCTCCTCTTCGGATACTCGCCGCCGGAACTGGAGGCTGGAGCGGGCACGATGAATGCCGCGAATGGCGAGACCATGGACTATCGTGGGATTTCCCGCGATGCGGACGTGGTCGAGTTCGCCGGCCGCCAGTGGGTCATCGCGCTGCACATCACTCGTAACGAGTCAGGTACGGCTCGCGCAGAGGGCTCGACGCTCCCCACACCGGGTCAGCAGGGATGGGCGGACATCATGGACAAGGTCCGCAAACTCTACAAGCAGATCCAACTCACGGGCTTCTCCATGGAGGTCACTGAGCGCAATCTGGGCGCGTACCTGCGCCTGCTCGAAGGTGAGACTGTCGGTGCGGTGAATGACCTCCGCAAGGACATGAACCGGCAGGCCTTCGGTGATCAGACTGGAACGCTTGCACAGATCACCGCCAAGGCGGTCAACACCTTCAACGTCGATAACCTGCAGTACCTCCGGGTCGGCATGTATATCGACCTCGTGAACCAGTCCACGAACGCGGTGCTTGTCTCGCGGGTGCAGATCACCGCGATCTCGCAGGACGGCAACCGCACGATCACGTACTCCGGGGCAGATCAGTCTGCCGGCATCACTGTCGGTACTCACGTACCGTGCGTGGAAGGCAACTGGCAGAACGAGATCAATGGTCTCAAGAAGATCATGCGCTCGGATCTGTCTCAGAATTACCTGCTCCACAGCATCGACTGCTCTGTGGCAGGGAACCAGTACTGGCAGGCCAAGCAGCAGAACGGCAACAACTCCACCTTCGACGAAGATCTCGGTCAGCTGCTCCTCGACCAGATCGGCGCTGAGGGTTGGGAAACTCAGTTGCTCATCGGTACCCGCGGTATCCGCCGTCGGTATGTGAACACGCTGAAGTCCCAGAAGCGCTGGAACGATGCGCTGGCTGGGACGATGCACGGCGGGTTCAAGTACATCGACTACAACGGGTTCCCGTTGGTCTTCGATGACGACTGCCCGAAGCAGTACCTGTTCTTCATCCGCCCGGACGACTTGCTGTGGGTGCAGCTCAACGGTAACGACTTCCGGTGGATGAACAGGGACGGCGCGATCCTGCGTAAGGTCGAGAACCCCGACACAGACGCCTACAAGGCGACCCTCTACAAGTACTGTGACCTCGGCGTTTTCCGGCGCAAGACGCAGGGCGTGTTCTACAACCTCGCGGACGACATCCCGTAACTCACTCCGGGATAGGAGGCGGACGATGGAGATGCTTCCTCTCAAAGCTTGGTATAACCACGATCGTGGCGTCATCGAGCTAGAAGACGATGTGCTTTCCATCGTCCGCCAAGTCCGTGAGCTGTATGGCCGTCGGATCACCATTGAACTTCTCCCAGAAAATCCCGAACCGTATGCGTTCGTAGAGCACTGTGAGGACAAAGTCGACCGACTCATCTTCACCTGCGTTGATCTAGATGGTCGCGCTCTCGAGCGTCTCCAGAGATCTGACAGTCACAGCCGTCAATACGTCGACCCCTATGAAGAAGCGGAACGTGCTCAAGACCGCGAACAGGAGCTCAGAGATGAACACAGCAAAGAGCAACTGCGCGAGGTCGGTGAGGAAATAGCCTACACACTGAAGCGCGAGGGCAAGGCCGAGTCGCTCCCACTCACTGTGGGTCTGAGCAAAGGACACACGCAGCGTGCCAAACGCTAACGGTCAACTCCAGTTGCAGGACTACGACGATGCGCTCGTAGCGCGTGGGTTCGACGGGTACCAGCCTAATGAGCGGTACCAGATCATCAACTTCGCCTACCGTTACCTTGCTCGTAAATACCCGTGGATGTGGGAGGAGACATCGCAGTCGTACACGATCAATCCGGGTGATCCGCCATTGGTGGTTAGCGGTATGGGACCTCTGGGTGCGGACAATGTGCGTCAGGTCACTGTAACCACAGATCCTTGGCGGAGGAAGCTGCCAGTCATGCGGCAGGACGTGTTCGAGCGGAAATGGTTACCGCTTGACCTGACGAATCCACAGAACTGGAGCGCTGCGGCGGATTGGTACTACGTCTATAACGGCGCGATCTATATCCTCCCACCGTCGCAGTCCGTGATCACGGTGATGGTGTACTTCAGGCAGTACCTCATCGACATGGTAGCTTTCTCAGATACGCCAGCTACACCGCAACTCCTCGACGAGGTGATACTCGATGCAGCACTGATGCGCTGTCATAGACGCGCGCAGGAGCTGCAGCTCGCGCAGGAGGCTCAGGGTAGGGTCGATGAAGCCATCGCTGACATGCTCGCCAATGAGGCGTGGCTGATGGAGGAGCAACAGGAAAGGGTGGTACCTGATAATCAGTGGCTCTGATGCCCTCCGATATGACAGTTACGCGCGAGACGGTTTACCAGTGGATCGAGGAGTGGAACAAGAGCAAGAAATCTGAGACGCTCGAGGAGTGGGTTCGCCGTCAGGTCAAGGAGCTGAACCTCGATGACATAATGGTTCGTACCGTGGGTCATGAGGACCTCGACGACATAACTCCGCTCGACGATCTCATCATCATGGACCTAGGATCGTACCGAAATGGCCCAGGTAGCTGACACCAAAAGTGTAGAGGTTCGCACTCAGGGCTTCGCTGACGGCATCAATATGCAGTATGCGCCTGATCTCCTAGCGCCTACTGAGGTGCGTCGCGCGGAGAACGGGTTCCTTGATGAGCGCGGCGGGTTCACTAAGCGATTGGGTTGCCAGAATCAGGGACCCGTGGGCGTGGCGACTGACCGAATTATCAGCTGCTACACTTTCAGGCGGGGAGATGCGCTTCAGCCGCAGTTTATGATTCATACCTCGGCGGGTAGTGTGTACTGGACAGCTGATCCCACCGTGACGCCTACAGTGTGGAATCTGGTCGGGGCAGCTGGTAGTTTCTCGAAAGTCCAACCTATGTCTTGGGAAACCTACCAAGGCATGGTGTTTTTCTGTGCGGGAGTAGCACCGTTCTCGTCGTGGGATGGTGCGAACTATACCACCTATCCATCTGCGCCCAGCGCTAGATACCTACGCCTGTGGAAGGACACTATGTGGGCAGCGGGCGTGGTGAATTATCCTGATCGTCTGTACTCGAGCGCTCCGGGTGATGCAACGACATGGCCTGCAGCGAACTGGGTTGACATTCGCCATGGTGATGGCGATACGATCCGAGCGCTTGCGTCTGACGGGATCTATCTCCTCGTAGGTAAGCGCAATACGGGGTCACTTGTTACTGACCCGTCAACCTTCACTAATCGCGTCTACGACTACGAGAAGGGGATTGAAAGTCACTGGTCGGTGATACAGCATGAAGCGGGAATCTTCTACCTGACGCGGCGTGGTGTTGCACACTGGGAAGGTGATACGCCCTCGACGCTCATCTCGTATAAGATAGATCCCCTGTTCGACCCCCACGTCTTGAACTTCGACCAACTTCAGTACTCATGGGCTTACGCATCTGGGCAGAAGGTGTCGTGGGCTGTACCTGAGGTTGGGCAGACGACTAATAACTTGCAGATCAACTACTACCCGCGCCTGGCGATGCTCACTGCGTTGGGTATTCGTGGCCTGGGTCCATGGAGCCTTGACAGGATTCCGATGACCTGCGCGAATCTGTATCGTTGGCAGACGGTCATCCGCCTGTTCGGTGGGTCGAGTAAGACCAATGCGTTGTACTGGATCTTCGCTGACACCGCAGGTGAGGACGACGGGACGCCGTTCACAGCGTCTCTAGAGACTGCGGCGTATGACTTTGGGGCACCGATCTACGAGAAATACATACGCCGTATGCGCGTACTGGGACGTGGGAAGTTCAACGTCCAACTGCGTCGGAACTTCGGGATTGATATCTACAAGAGCATGTTCGTCGATCTTAGCTCCGAGGTAGATATCTGGGGTAATGGTAATTGGGACCCCACTAAGGATTGGGGTCCTGACGCTAACGTCAAGGAGACTACTGTCAATCCTGATGCCTACGGGCGGTACTTCTCGATTCTCTTCACCGATCAGGACACTACTGTCGGTGAATACTACACCCCTGTGGGCTCCAAAGATGTTCCGATTCCGTCGGGGCAGTGGACTATCCTAGCCTGCGGCCTCGATGGCTACCTACTGGGGGTGCGTCAGGTATGAGTCTCTACAACATTGTAAACCCAGCCTCCATGGTTGCTGGGCAACCCGAAGACGTCTCGCAGGTCCTTGCGAACTTCCAAGCCATCCAGGCAGTCCTCAACGGCGGGATCGACGACTCCAACATCAACGCGACTGGCGCGATCAGCCCCAGCAAACTAGCAGGCTATCCGAATGACGCGACGAAGGCGCTCTTCGGTAACGGCACGTGGAAAGCAGCACTTGACCTCACGAATAATGGGCTTCAGGTAATGGCGAACGGTGGCTCGTTCAGCACTGGTCCCGTGCTCGGCGGCTTCACCGGCTCGCAGACGATCGGCACCCTGCTCAACGGCGGCGGCGCCGGCACGATCCGCAACTTCGGCAGCCTCGCGACCGACGGCGCGCTCACGGCCGGGATCACGACCGACACGCAGCCGCGCTTCCAGTTCACCGTCGCTGGCCTGATGAGCTGGGGACCGGGCAACGCGGCGGTCGACACGAACCTCTACCGGGGCGCAGCGGGCCAGCTCAAGACCGACAACACCTTCGTTGCGAACGTCCTCTCGACCGGGCCGGGGGCCGTGACGCCTGGCGCAGGCGGGATCGCTGGCACCTCGATCCTCAACAACGGCTACATCATGTCCAGCGCCGCCGCTGCCAACACGGGCGGCCTGTTTATGACGGTGCCCGCCGACACGCAGTGGCGGTTCACGATCGACCACAACGGGCTGCTGACCTGGGGCACCGGCGCGGCTGCGGGCGACACGCAGGTGCGCCGCAGCGGCGTCAACCAGCTCGACCTGTACACCACCAGCTACGGCACCTGGCGGGCCGCCGCGTTCACCGTCTTATCCGACCGCGAGACAAAGAAGACCATCAAAGAGTTCAAGAAACCGCCAGTCGAGAAGTTGCTCGCTGCGAAGATCTACACCTATCGGCGGGACAAGACACCTGATCGCCATCTCGGCTTGATGGCTGATGAACTACCTGAGGAGGTCGTTGTCAGTGGACCTGTACTCGACGGTGATGGTGAGGTAGCTCAAGATTCGATGGACTTCGTGGATCTCTACAAACTAACTACGATGCTAGTTGCGACGGCACAGCATCTCGACCAGCGACTCGCTAAGTTGGAGGGGGCATCGTGAGGCAACTAGAGTTCGTCAAGATCGTCCTCACCACTGTGGTGCAGGTCCGTGAAGATGGCAAAGTTGTCGATGAGATGCTTAGCAATCCCGTCTCCTGTTACTCACCTGAGTCGATGGTGACTATCTGGGACAACACACAGGCAGAAGTCAACAAGCATAACTCTCAACAGGCAGAGGAAGTACTACCTGAGGGATGACTGTAACGACGCCCCCACAGCGCCCGATGCGTACTGCTGCAGCGAACCAGCAGATCTGGACGGTTTGGACCATGCTGTTGTGGTTTATGAACAGCGTCTACGATCCGCAGATCGCGCAGCTTCTGAGTGACTTCGCAAACGCGAAGCAGATTCAATCGGGCAGCGTGTCGATGACCTCCCTACAGCAACTTATCACTCACGGTCTCAACATGCCGTACTCGGTCGTACTTACACCCACCTCACAGCTTCAGGTAAATGCCGGATCCATCACGGTTCCGAGTCAGACTGTGAAGGACGATGGCTTGTGGGGCCCAGATGACGTGACAATGCCTGCTCAGAACGTAGGCTTCCCTGTGCCTTCAGCGCAGTACTGGGCTGCGGGCAAAGCGAATAAGCAGTTCTACCTCCAACTCTCAACTGCGGTTGTCATAGGCAACCCGACCTTCGACTGGATGGTGGTACAGCAGTGAGTGCACTCGCACCGAACCCACAGACGGCGTCAGGTATCGGCGGCGCTGCACCTCCGTCACTACCACAGGCGGGTATTCTTCCTCCCGCACCACCGGGGGGTGAGTACACTGATCCAACGTATCTGCAGCAGGATGCGATCCTCCGCGCAAACATCAACCAGCGATACGGTACGTTCCTCGATCAGCTTGGCTACACAAATCCCGCTACAGGTGCACATACACCCGGCAGTATCGAGAGGAATGCAGCTGCTGCGGAGGATCTAGCACGTCAGGGCGTCAGCGATGCAGACATCCAGAACACCATGAATATGGATCGTGCGAGTACGCTGTTCAGTGGGTACCGTGGGACTGCGCAGGCGAAACTGGAGGAGCCGTACTGGCAGTCGATTGCGAAGACTGAGTTGGCAGTGCCAGAGCAGATGGGCAAGGCGTACACTGGTGCTGAGAATCTCGTCAGTGCCTACAACCAGCAGAATCTCGTCAACCTCGGTAATGCTGCAGCGCGAGCTACTGCTTGGAGTACGAAGAATCCGCCACCGCCTGGCACTGAGTACCAGATTGATCCGACGCAGGGCTTGGCGTATGGTGCGGGCGATTACGTCGCTCCGTATTCTGACACAGGGTACGCTACTTCCGGCGTTCCCGCGCCAATCACGCCCATGGCGGGGGGTGGTGAGGTCACGCAGCCCACCAATGCGATCATCGGCGAGGCAGGCCCCGAGTCTGTGGTCCCGCGCACAGCTCTAACCCCGGAGGAGAATACGATGCTCAGTGGTCTACAGGAAGCTGCACAGTCACGACTGAATCCTGGCACCCAGGCTCAGGGTGGTCAGATGATTGAGGGCGGAGCGAATCCGCCTTCGGCCACTCTGCAGCGAGGTGTCACGGGACCAGACACTGTTCCGAGTCCTGGTCCCGTATACCCGGGTCAGCCCGGTATCCACTACTTCGGCCCAGGTGGTTCGGGTGTCGCGTACCCTCAGGTTCCCGCACCACCTGCTGAGTCGCTGTACGATCAGGGCAATCAACTTGGCGCCTACAGTGTGTGGGCAGGTCGTCACCCGCTAGCGATGTCAGGCCACGCCTTCGTTCCCGACTGGGTACACGATGCTCTAGCGCAACTCTCGTCGCATTACTACCCAGCGGGTCTGCATTACCCCACGCCTCTAGCTGACCCGCGTATGCTCCCGCCGGCGAGCATGTTCCCGCCACCCGTCCGTCGAGTGGATCCCCCGATCCGAAGTTTCCCTCCGATCCATTTCCCAATCCTTCCTCCGGGTCACATTCTCCCACCAGGACCGCCAATCGGTAGGATCTAATGGCCGCTACCGTAACAGCATCGGCGAATAACCCCAGCGATCCGGGTAGTAATCCTAACCCGATCACGACGCCGTACACCATCGCGCAGCTTCAGACGCTTGCGCAGCAGCAAGCTGCATCGACGATTACTGGCGAGGTAGCTCCTCTTCAGTCACAGGTCAAGACGTATCAGGGTGAGCAGGCTCAGGCGCGGCAGGACATCTCGCAGGAAGGCTCACAACTCCTGCCGTATGTAAATGCTTCCGCTCAGGCAGTACAGTCGTCTCAGGACGAGGCGACACAGCAGGAGATGAACGTCTTTGCAGCCGAAGGCACGCGCATGAACCAGGTCCATCAGCAACTCGCTGCGCAGGCTCAGCAACTCGCGCAGCAAATGGGTGGACCTGTAAGTACAGCGGACTTCACCCAGTCGATTGCCCCGTATGAGGCGCAGGTTCCTGCTGCACAAGCGGGGGGTGTGCTCAACGCATTGGGCGTCGCGCAGGGCAACACAGAGGAAGCCCAGGCGTTTGCAGGCCAGGTGTTCCCTGCACTAATGACCAACGAACAAGCGAAGTCTGACGCCTTCTTCAACGATCAGATCAAGACGCTCAACGACACGATAGATAAGTACCAGGCATCGAAGTCTGACCTCGTGAACACCAACCTCGCAACGCTCCTCGAGAAGGAGCGAGCGTTCACTGCGCAGCAGGCTACACTCGCGATGGATAAGACGAAGATGGCCCGCGATTGGCAGGTGCAGGAGCAGGCAGTCGACGCCTCGCAGGAGCGCGACAAGCTGGCGAAGGAGGCAGCGAAGCTCGCTGGCATTCGTACTGCCACAGAGGTGACGAGGGCGAACATCGAGAAGTACCGTGCGGTCCACCAGGTATCTGAGGCGCAGGCACGTCTGGGTCTGCAGAGGCAGGCGTTGCAGGCTCGCGTGCAGCACGAGAATCTGACCTCGCAGGTAGGTATCCAGCGATTGCAGGAGTCCTACAACAAGGATGTCCAGAAGTTCCTGCAGACTGCGGGTGTCGGTGGTAAGACCATCAGCATGACGCACCGCGCCTTCCTTCCCAAGGGAAGTCTTGCTGCGTTGTCAGCGCAGTCAGGTAAGGGATCCTACTACTACTCCAAGGATGCCCCGGCCGGCATGACGCACTGGTACAAGATCGCCCACGAGACCACTGCGTCCAACACCGCAGGCACTCCGATCAGCGACCCGAACAAGCTGTACGACATGGCTACCAACGCATTCCCCAACCTACCTAAGCCGTTCCTCATCAAACAGGTCCGCGCAAGGACTGGGTTGACGAACTGGGTGCCAGGTCAGCAGGTTGTCTACGGCAGCCAGCAACTGCACCGCATGCCGCTACCTGAGCTAGGCGCTGTGGCGAAGGATAAGGGGTACAAGGGTAAGACGGGCAAAGCTTACAGGCAGGCGATGACTGACTTCATCCTCCAAGCGACTCCACCCACCGGGTAGATGGCGCTCATCGGTCCAGGAGGGAACCTGATTCGGCCCAGGTTGGGTCAGGGTTACACGGGTCGGCTCCCTGGCATGGACTTCGATCCATCGCGAGGGCTCCCCTCACCACCACAGGGCATTCCACACATTCACGGACTCGCACTACCGCCGATCAACTTCGGTGCTGTGGCACAAGTCGGCCGCGCTGAGCAGCAGCAAGACCAAGCGCAGGCTGAGGCGCGTCAGGACCAGATGCGGCCCTTCAACCTCACTAACATCGGACCGAAGGTACCGGGATTGCTGCGTGCGCCTGGGTTTGGTGCGCCGCTACCGAAGGTGCCGAAGTTGCCGAAGCTGAACGCCTCTGAGGAAAAGGCGTTGGATGTCAGTCAGCATCCGATGATCTACAAGGACCCGGGTCTGAAGATCAACAAGCTTATCATGCAGCCTACCCCGGCGATGAGAGCTCAGCTCAACTACAACCCTGGACTCGCGGCAAGTCATCGAATCACTCAGCAGGTGGCAGAATCTTCACCCTCGTGGACTGGGTGGAATGATCCCAAGAATCCGTTCGGCAAACAGCAGGCTGAGCGATTCGCTCAGGTGGCGCGCAACCTCGAGCAGGGTAAGTGGGGTCCCGGCACGGGTGTGACTGCTACGCAGGCGCAGGACTACGCAACGAGGCAGGCGCAAGCGCGGACGCAGACAGGATTCTTGTCACCCGCTATGCAGTCGAGCTTCATACCTACACCACTCCTTGGCTTTGCACAGCGGTTCGGTACTGAGGCTGCGCAGACAGGTGTCGCGCTCGGTCCGAGTCTGTATAATCTCGGCAAGCATCTGTACCTTGGCGGCGCAGAACTTGGTCAGAAGACCTCTGAAGCGATGGGTATGAAGCCAGGCGGTACTCAGATCACGGGTCAGGGTACGTACTTCAAGAACCTCGCCGACCAACAGTACCAGCAGTACAAGAACATCTTCACGGGACCAGGCAGTATTGCCGGTGCGTTCTGGCGGCAGCCGTTCAATACGTCGATGGCTATCTTGCCGTTTGTCTCGGCGGGTGCAGGCGCTGCACTGAAGGTGGGAGATATCGCTGACACGGCAGCGCTCGCACGCGCAGGTGAGATAACACCACTTGAGGCAGCGGGTCAGGTTGGCAAGACTCTACTCAGACGGCCGGTGTACGACCGTACACTCACCGCCTCACCTGAGGCAGGACCTCATATCTCAATATTCCACGGTGGGCCATCTGAGCTGGAGAGTGGATACTTGAAACCAGCCACGAAGGTCGGCGATTTCTACGGTGGGCGTGGGGTATTTGCCTCGGATTCTAAGGATGCAGCGGGCGTGTACGCTGGCATGCACCCTGATGGTACAGTCCACGAGCTTCGCGTACCGAAGAAGTCAATCGCCGACGTATCTAAACCCATCACTCCTGCGATGCGGCGAGTATTTGAGCCCATGATGGGTGATCTACCGAAGGGCATAACGCTCAAGGAGGTCTTCCACCGAGTTGCTGACCACCCGAGTCAGGAACTTCAGAACCTAATCAAGCCAGTCACTGCGGATGAGTTACATGCACCCACAACCCTCACACCTGAGGACCTCGCAGCGATGGCAAAGGGTACATACGAACCGCCTGGCGGTTGGGATCCGAGTCAGGCGCCAGAACTCAGACCTGGTCAGGTACGCGTGGGCTCGTTGAAGCCAGGCGATCACTTCCACTTCCACGGTACAGAGTACCGCGTGATTGGTCCCGCTGAATCAGGCATGCCCGGGCGAATCGACGTGGAAACCATCCAGGGTGCACACCACGATTTCTACCAGGAGCGCGCAGCTCAAGGTATCCCGAACGAGATGTCGAAACTCGCACCTGTAGACCCGCTCAAGGTGCATGAAGGCCCCATCCCTGAGCAGTCGTACCTTACCGAAGGCCAGCGGATGCAGATCGCCAACATCCTCGCCAAGCATGCTCACCTCTCGCAGGATCCCATGGTGCCGGACATGCACATCGAGCATGCCTCCGACATCGGCAGTAGTCACATGACGCAGGTCTACTCCAACACTGACCCGCTGCACTACGGTGCTAACAATGTCGAGGATATTCCGGCCATCCGCGATCTAATCAACAAGTACCGCGGTGAGGGTACGCACTACGAGTGGCCGGCGAATGTCGCAGATCTGCTACAGGAGCAAAGTGGGCTGCCAGATGAACTTCGACCAACCGGCGCCAACTCTGTGGCAAACGTCCACTTCCGCAACCACAGTGACGCACAGGACTTCGCTAGGGAGGTTGATGCGCTGAGGTCAGAGGGCCATGACTTCGTCTCGATGTACCACCACATCAACCCCGATACTGAGGGTGACATCCCCGACACTCTCCACACGTGGAAGCAGATGTTTACTCCCGGCAATGCCTTCGGCGGGGACGCATACGGTGCGGCAGTGTTGAAGGACCTCGAGAAGATCACTGGCAAAGCACTGCCTGCAGTACGTGGTGCGGCGACGACTCCACTTATCGATGACCTCCACAAGGCGTTGTCTGAGATCGGGATTCACGGCATCAAGTTCCCGCCTAACACCACCGAGGACGATATTGCTAACTTCCTCGATGCCTTGGGCAAAGATCCAAATGGCCCCGAGGCGCAGGCCGCGTACAAGGGACTGCGAGGTTCGAGCGAGTACAAGCTGTGGCACGAACCGCTCCTGAAGAATGCGATGCACAGGCCGTACGATCTGACTCTGCCACCCGCAAAGAGCTCACTCGGCATGCTAATCCAGAAGCATATCCTCGATCCGGCTACGGAGGCTTCGCTGCGTGACGGGTTGCTTGGTGTGAGGCCGAAACTGCGGATCATGGGACGTGACGTAGAGATCCCGAACCCGTTGGTGGGTCGCCTGCAGGATCGGTACGGTAAGTTCATGCGACGTGACCGAGAGATGCGAACTCAGATGGAGCGAGGCGCTGCTGAGGTGCGCTTGGCCAAGGTCTTCGGGATGAAGGGACCTTACGATAAGCTTGCGCCACCCGCACAGATCCCCCTGCGCGATATCCGCGAGGGTCCTGTTCATCCGGGTGAGGTACAGAAGTTGGCCTACGCTGAGGGCACCGCTCGCGTTCATGCTGAGGAGTGGCATAATCTCTACAACGGTGCGAGTGGACCGAACGCAAACATCCTCCAGAACCTCAAGGACTGGGTCGCTGTCAGGAAGCCACCTGACCGAGCGGACATCATCAAGAACGCGAAGGCCTACAACAGCGAGGCAAACCAAGCCAGGCAGTGGGACAAGACGGTTGTGCAGAACACTGAGAAGGAGAACGTAGTAGACCAGATCAGGGCTGCACCGCACGACTATGCCTACATACCGAAGCGCGTCTGGAATCAATACCGTCCAAGAGATCCTAGCCTCGGTTTGCTCCAGAAGCCAGTCAACACGGTGGATAACGTCACCCAGCTTGTGCGCTCAGGTCGATTTCTCCACCCCGGTTATGCTGCGTGGGCAGTACAGAATGGCATCCTGCACCTCTCGCAGGCTGGCATGTACGCATGGCGTAACGCCTCGTGGGTGAAGAACCAGTGGGACAAACTGTCACCCGAAGCTAAGGCGATGTACGACAACTCTGTAGGCGCCGGTCACTACGGTGGTGGTATCACACGCGCCACAGCAGGTAGTGAGACCACGAAGCTAGGCCCGCTCAATGTCGGGGAGGCAATTCCCGGTGCGAAGTCACTAGTCGGTAAGGCAGCTCGCTTCTGGCACTCTGTGGACGATGCGCCATTCCGCAGGATGAGTCTCGCACACGAACTCCACCGTTACCTGAAGCCCGGCGTTCACGGTGGCAAGCTCACCGCTGCCGAGGTAGAGCACTTCATGCGTACTGATCCCGCTGCGTTCCGCGCAGTCGCACGGCAGGCACAGCGTGAAGCCATCGACTACAGTGAGATGGGACCGATGGAGCGCGCGACACTGCAGAAGCTATTCACTGCGTGGGGATGGACGCGTGGCGCGACGACATTCGCCGGTCGCTTCCCGTTCCAGCATCCGTGGCAGGCCTCTACCGCAGCGGCGCTGGGTGAGAACGAAGCCAAGAAGATCGACAACTACTACATGCAGCATGGTGGTGCACCACCTGCGTGGTTGGCTGGTTCGATGCCCATTGGTAAGGGTAACAATCCTTGGCTCCTCGCGGGCAGTGACATCAACCCCATGGAAACTGCCGGTCAGCTTGTGCAAGCGATGGGTGGACTGACGCAGGGTCAAACTCAGTCACTCGCAGGCCTCGAGGCACCAGGTCCTGCTGCACTGCTCGAGTACGGCACTGGCGTTACGAAGTACGGTCAGCAGCTTCGCGGTCAGCAGCGTTGGGAGCAACCGATCCAGGATCTCATCTCGCGGTTCGAACCGTACGCTGCAGGCAAAACACTCTTCGGTTCCAAGAAGGGTGGCGGTACATTCGCGCAGGGTCCCGCAGCCGCTGCCCTACAGTTCGCTGGCATTCCGCTCAGCAAGGCAACGAACATCAAGCAGACCGCCGCCCTCGGACTGAAGGACCTCGAGCAGAATGCTTCGCCAGCCGACGCGGTGCGAATCCGACTCAACTTCGATCTACACTCGCTACCACAGCAGGTGGCGATGATGCAGAAGCGTGGCGTGAACGTCTCGCCTCACATGATCTCACAGGTGCGTGGTGACATGGAGGCTGAGGCACAGATGAAACTGTGGCAGTTGAACTACGCAGCCGCACATGGCGCGAAGAGCTTCAAGTCGCTGCCGCCGATCAACCGTTTCCAGGCTGGCGTACAGTTCCTGCAGCAGCATGGTCACATCTCACCCGCTACAGCGCAGGGATACCTCTCACAGATCGCTGGCATCAAGGATGACACACTCCTCACGTCAATGGCTAGCACACTGTGGGGTGACACTGGTATCGGCGTCGCCGCTAAGAACTGGAAGTCTGCAGTGAAGACTGCAACGCCACCGTCAAAGACTCCGGCGAGGCCATAGTGGCTGGTATCGGACCATATCTGGCAACGATCAGGGCTGCGTCTGCGCACTTCGGTATTCCGCAGGGTCTCCTTGAGAAGCAGATCATGGTGGAGTCGGGGGGCGATCCTCGTGCGAGATCTCCTGTTGGTGCACTTGGGTTGATGCAGCTCATGCCCGGCACCGCTCGAGGGTTGGGTGTGGGTAACCCGATGAACCCAGTCGAGAACATCATGGGCGGCGCGAAGTACCTGCGGGATCAGTACGACCGGTTCGGTAGTTGGCCTAAGGCGCTCGCAGCATACAACGCGGGACCTGGTGCTGTGGTACAAGCGGGTGGGGTGCCGTCGTTTGCGCAGCACTATGTCAATGACATTCTCAATGGTGGGATACCCCCAAGCGTGGGGGCTGCTCCTCCGGCCGTCACTGCCTCGGCACCTGGGTTGAGCGCCCCTGCGATGTCTGCCCCTGCGGTTTCCCGACTCGGCGGGTTACCGCCCATGATGGCGAAGGCTGAGAACCTCGCGTCGCAGGCTCAGCAGTCGATCAGTCTGACTGGGACAGGAGACGGATCAACCTTGACACTACCTAACATACCCGGTCCTAACTGGCAGTCGTATCTACCCCAGCAGGCGAAGGGACGCGAGCCCTCACAAGTCGAGGGGGGTAATCGTCTGCCCATGGTTGGCACAGATATTCCGACCGCTGCGAAGAGTGGTCACGGTGGCGGGTTCTTGCCGCAGGGTGCGATGTACCTCGCAGGCAGGCACGATCAGGGGCAGGACTTCCAGACGAATCCAGGTGGTCCGATCATCGCCCCGGGTAGCGGTGTCGTGATCGCCGTCAAGTCTGACCCTCACGGCTTCGGTCCATCGTACCCGATCGTCCACTTTACCTCGGGTCCATACAAGGGGCAGAACGTCTACATCGGGCACACGATCTCCCAGCTGGGGCAGGGTGACAAGTTCAAGGAGGGTGAAGTCATCTCGGTCACAGGTGGTAAGGGTCAGACCATCGGCAATGCGACTGTGCCTGGGTGGGCTGAGATCGGATACGCGAACCACCTCGGTATCCCGGGTGTGTTCGGTCAGAGAGTGCCTTTCTAAGATCGTACCCTAGCCCCTCTCCTCCGCTTTACCCCAGCGGGGCATCAAGGCTCGGGTGCGTAGGGGGTGAGGGTTACCTTCGCAGGCCCTCACCCCCGATAGATAATTGTCGGCACTCCACGTTTCTCGCACTGCCCAAGCATGTTCTTACTACCCTTGGACTTAGTGATGTTGCGGTGGAAGCCGATCGCTTCTGTGGGCTGACCCTCGACAAGCATCTGACGGTTACGAATCGGCCCAGCAGCTCTACCGTACTTACTCCATTCCGCGGGAAACTTCAGCACACGAATGCCCAATTCCTCGGCGGCGAGGCGAGCCATGCTATCTGCACCATCCGCCTCGCCCTCAATCACTACATCAGGCATCCGACGCTTGATCTCCCGCTTGACCGCGGCATAGTCATCCCACGCGCGGTCTCCGAAGACTAGCAATCGACGTTTCATGTGACGATCATACATGTCGGAACACGCAGAGTCAACTTGACAGATCCCTACGGATCAAAGAACGTGTGAGTGACACATTCGCGTCATCGCAAACGTCGGATATGTCACAGAAGCCCGCAAAGTGCGGCGCTGTTAGGCCAAGGATTCCAGCCCCGTATGCGCCACAGTGCGTGAGCTAGATCCAGTTGTCGTCGGGGACTCGCGTTAGCGGGATCACCCCTCCCGCCGACGGATCGCCACGTCGACCATGCGAACTGCATACCCCCACGGTAATACGGGTTCCTCTTGTCGTGCCAACTGCCTTCGTAGTGGTGGACGCACATAGCGCCACGAACCCACCAACGAGGCAGCGGTCTTGCGCTAGCGGAATCTACGAACTGGCTCAGTCCCATTGTAGCGACGAGGCCAGTCAGTACTACCAAACGTGGCATGCTCTACCTCCTGGTCGATGATCGACAGCAGGCGAGATACCTCCCTGACCGTTGTGAACACGATGGCGTAACCGCCAGCATCAGCGATTTCGTCAAGGATGGCTGCTTGCTTAGCCGTGGCGTGGTTGCCTGGCATCTTCGCCTCTGCCCCTACGAATCTACCCTTGTAGCAGCATAGTAGATCCGGTATTCCTATCTCCTGAAAGGAATCTGCACCTCCCTGTATCTTGAAGGGCCGCCCTCCGCGAAGCACGATTGTCTGACGTGCTTTCGACACAAGCTTCCCTTCTGGTTGACGAGTCATGGTAAGAGTATACCAAAGTGAGGAGGCGCCGCCCGCGAAGTACGACGCCTCCTCTCCGCGCGCTGCGGGGTTATCGGTGAGCCATCCTATGCTCTTGGACAGTCACCGAACGTAGGTGGTCGGGGTTGACACAGATCTTGTTACCGCAGATGTGGTGGATATGATGTCCGTCGGGGATCGGTCCGCGATAGTGCTCATATGAAGCGCGGTGTGCGTACACGTACTTACCCTCGATGTGCAGAGATCCTCGACCTTTCTCGTCGATATATCCAGTCCACACCCAGCAACTGTCATCGTCTTCCTCGACCCTCTTGAGGAATCTGGCGAGGTGCCAGTCGTTCACAACTCCTCGACATCCACATCCTCTAAGTCTTCTTCATCTTCGTCGTCGTCCTCAGCTTCCTCTTCCTCTTCTTCCTCATACTCCTCTTCCTCTGATTCTTCATCCTCCTCCTCGGCTGAGTCTTCGGTCGCGGTGTAGTGCTTCTTCTGCTGATAGTCCACGATCTGGCTGCGGACCTGGTTGTTGTACTCGTCGTCCTCGACGGTGACCATGAGCACCTTGCCGTAGACCTGCTCGGGGTCGAAGTTCAAGACCTTGCCGGCGATGTTCTTGCCTGTCGCGGCGAAGATCAGGTTGCGCAGATTCCACAGGGCGCCTGGCTTCAGGGACGTGCGGTCGTACAACGTCTTGCCCTTGTACTTCGTGGGCTGCACGATCTGGAAACGCCAGTTGAAGTACCTGCCTCCCGTGTTCTCTGACTTGCGTACTTCTGCGCTCATCGGCTTGACGAGATAGTCGCCCTCGGGTACACGTGCTGCCCGACTGCCTGAGCGAATCTCCTTCTCTACACCACTGAAGTCGATCCGGATCTTCTTACCCACTGTTACTTCCTCCTTCATAGATCTGCTCTAGCATGTCCGCGAGATCTGGCGCATCTACGTACTCGGGGAACACACCGTTGCGATCCTTCGAGATGTAGTGCTCCGAGTCGCCGAGCAGTAGCCGGCGCCTGATCTCTTTGCGCGCGGTCTTCGTCTTCTTATTGCGGATTACCACCTCCCTCTTCGTGAGATAGCCAATAGTTCCGACAGCAGCCTTGAGCGTCTTCTCAATACTTGGCGATACTTCGGGTCCGTAAAGTATCTCGCTGTCTTCGTCCTCGTCATCACCTGTTTGCTTCGCCCGTAGCTGAGCGACGAAGATGACGTTGAGTGGTAGGTTGCGGAAGTTAGTAATCTGGGTTCGCATGAGCTTTCCGACCTTGCCCCACGCTTGCCGGCTCGGCATATCGGGGTCACGACTAGCGTCACGAGCAGCCTCGTCCCCCAGTACAAAGTCCATGCAGATATTCTGGAGGTTACTGACCGTGTCCACAGCGAAGGATTCATACGGATGGTCTCCCTCCTGCAGGAACCAGTAGATGTCGATGACCTCACGCCAGTACTCGATCTGAATGAAGTCCGGGTTGATGTCGCGGCGGACGGAGTCGTGCCCCTTGTCGTTCACGTCCATCACCAGCACCTTCGGTGCAGTCGCAGCGAACCGTGTCTTGCCAGCACCGCTGTCCCCGTAGACGAGGAAGTTCTGATTGTGCGGGAGTTCGCTCGCTGGGTGGATCTTCGCGCGAACGCGAGCACTAACGTCAGTCCTTGAGGAGGTCGGGCGTCTCCGTCTCGGCATACCGTTCATCCTCCGTTGTGTAGTCCTGCTTGATCAGCCCGTCGATATCTAGCCCCGCATACTCCGCGACGCATAGGCTGTGGTATTCGCATCCCCACCTACAATTATAGGTGTAACTGCGTGGGGCGAAGCGGCTTCGGCGCTGGATGTCCCTGACAGAGACCACGAACTCGAGCAGTGTTTGCTTGATCTTGTGATCCTCGACCGGTATGCGCTCACGTCTGAACCACAACACCTCCCGACCCTTCAGCTCGCGCAACTTCTCGCGGTACACTGCCTTGGCGTAGTCCTTCCACATGTCACCGTGCAGTTCCTTGATCGCCCACAGGTAGGTGTAGTAGTCAGTGTCCATACGCTTGCGCGTCGAGAGGGTACCCCTCTTGAGAACTTGCGGGAGTGCAGGAGCTTTCGTTCGACCGTAGTCGTAGATGAACCCGCGCACATCGTACCGACGCTTCCTAGCCGCCCACACGTACATGGCATTCTGTGGGCTCATCATGCGGTCGTCGTCATCGGGGATGGTTCTTACCCATTTGGCATCACGGATCCAAAGACCGCCGTACTCCTCGTCCTGGACCATGAGGTCGATGCGACCCTTGAACGGGAATCCTCGACCAACCTTCGGTAGCGGGTACTCGATGACAAACTCGATGGCAGGCTTACCGCTATGCAGTGCTGCAACTCTGTATTGATCTGCCTCGTCACGCCAGAATCGCAGGTAAGACCTGAACAGCCGGTAGCATTCTGTGGGTAGGTCACCGTACTCCTCCTTCTCCTCGTCGAACATGCCCTCGTACTCCTCGACGAAGCGAGCATGCACGTCCTGCCACGGTTCGTACTTGATCCTGAAGCCAGACTCGCGTGCCCACTGACGGTTGTGAGCTGCTTGTAGTTCGTGAAGCCATGTCCCTCGGTGTAGCTGTACCTTGTGTCGCTTCGGTACGAGCTCCACACCCTCACCACCATAGTCATAGCGGAATGAATATTGCTTCTGACACCGACGGAACTGTTTGATCCTCGATTGATTCATCCCTGGCATTATGCCTCGATTCCTAGCCCCGACGCATCGGGCGTGCCCGTCCAGTGCTGCGCCCACTCTACGTCCACAATGATGGGGATGTCGATCTCTACACCGAACGTCTTCTTCAACGGCAAGTTCTCCATCACCTCCTTGATGATCGGCGCGATCTCTGCCACTCTATCCTCGCGGACCTGGAGGAAGATCGCGTCGTGAAGCGTGCCGACAATGAACGCGCTACGGGGGTCAAGACGAGGCTGCAGCTGAACCATGGAGAACAGCATGAGATCTGACGCAGTTGCTTGTACCGGGGAATTGATGGCCTGACGTTCGGCCTCCATACGCACACCGTTATCCGAGGATAAGATGTCCGGAAGGTGACGTATTCGCCCGAGGGGGGATACGACGCGGTGGTAATTGTGGGCAACACGTCTCTGACGGTCATGCCACGCCTCCAGGTCGTGGAACATTGTGAAGTACTGCTTGCGTGCAAGCTCAGCCTCGCTGATCGTGACCTCGACGCCGTAGTTCTCGAAGGCGTAGGCTTGGAACTTCTTCGGATACATACCGTACAGGAACCCGAAGTTGACAGCCTTCGCGCGCTTACGCTCCTCCTTCGTCACGTCCAACGGTGACTTCCCAGTAAGCGAGCACGCGGTCACGAGGTGCAAATCCTGCCCAGTCAGGAACGATCTTCGCATTCTCCTCTCTTTGGCGATGTGGGCAGCGATGCGTAACTCGATCTGGCTGTAGTCCGCTTGTACGAAGAGCCACCCCGGAGGCGCACCAATCACACCACGTATGAAGGAATCCCTCGGTACCTGTTGCAGGTCCCCAGACAAACGCCCAGTCACTGTACCATACAACTTGTACGTCGTGTGGAGGCGGCTTCGTGAATCTAACCTGGTGGACCAGGGCAAAAGGTACGTGTTCATCCACTTCAGTTGTAGCGTTCTGTACTCGAGAAGCGCTTGGACAGCGGGGTGATCGTGATAGTGAAGTAGGACTGCCTCTCGTGTGGAGGGACGCCCCGAAGCTGTCGTCTCAAGCGGGGAAAGCCCAAGCCCTCTCTTAGAGAAAAGCCAACGCCCAAGTTGCTGGGTGGAATTGAAGTTGAAGTCCTCTTGCCAACGGTGTGGAAGATGCTCACGCAACACCTCCTTGCGGTCGTCGATCTCACCCCGCAAGACCTCCATCCTGTGGAACAGTCTCTTGCGGTCGACGTACATGCCAGCTGCTTCGACCTGCTGCACCACATGCGAGGCCGGCATCATCAGCTTGGCGAACAGTCGCGTCAGCCGTGGTTGCGCGATCAGTTCCTCACGCAGCCGAGGGTAGATCTGGTGCGTGTAGCCTACATCGTTACCGTTGTAGCTCGCGATGCGCCTGAGGGGTTCCTTCATTATCTTCTCAGGTTTGAGTTCGACCATCCCCTTATACACGTCAGCCCCGAGTACTGACTGAGACAGGAAGCCGAGGTTCTTCGGGCGGTTTTCATCTAGCAGGTGCGCAGCCAGCATTATGTCGAATCGGTGCTCAAGGAAAACCCGAGCTCCTGCCAGTTGCTGGTTATCATGCTTGCCATTTTGAGCAACAAGTTTGAGGTCAGCTCGTCGCAGTGCAGGTCCGAGATATCTGAGGACATTCTGCCATTTACTTCGAAAAGGACTCTGGGGGTGCGAGAGTGGGACGACATACGTGGTCTCTCCATCCCAACTGATACCGAGGCAGACCACATCCCATTCTCCTTCCCACGGTCGACCTCGATTCTCCACGTCGTATGACACAACTGTACCCGGGGGAAGTTGCTCGAGTTGACGTCTGAGCCATCGAACGGTGGCGGCATTGCCGACGTACTTACTCTTGACAGGGACGACTTGGAACTCACCACGCATCATCCTCGCGAATCGCTTGACATCCTCCGCTAGCGTCGAGTGCTGCCCCGGATTGCGGAGGATATACGCCGGGTGAAACGTCGCCATGACCTGACGATTAGCCCACACAGGATCCTTGACCTTGAGACGAACACCTCTCTGCTTCGTAATCCCAGACTTTCGAGCCACAGCTTGTAGGGCAGCGTTACCAAGTAGTAGTACCCATCGAGGGTTACAAGCGCGAGCCTCGCGTTCGAGGTACATTCGACAAGCTTCGAACTCGACCCGATCTGGACGACGGTTGTCAGGCGGACGGCACTTGACGACGTTGGTAACATACACGGCATCACGATCAAGACCCGCCTCGTGGAGAAGCGTATCGAGGAGCTTTCCAGCTCGCCCGGAAAAAACACGCCCAGTTGCGGCTTCGTTCTCACCTGGTGCCTCCCCAATAATCATCACGCGGCTGCTCGGATCGCCGCTGCCCATCACGCAGACCCGACCTGTGGTTTCGTGGAGTGAGCATCTTTCGCAGTCGTGGTCGGCGTACTTGTCGAGTGCGGACTTATACATGGATTAGAGTAACGCCGGCAAGAAGTAGTAGGTCGATGCCATCAGTCACACGATACTCCTCGCGGTAGATGACTTGCTCGACTCCCGCTGTCACCATGAGTTTTGCGCAGTATTCACATGGGGCTAGCGTGATATAAGCCGTCGAACCGTGTGTCCTGACGCCTTCGCGGGCAGCGTAAGTGATCGCGTTCAGCTCTGCATGTAGTGCGCGTTGGCACCCGCCCTGCGGGGTGAGATCGCAACCGACCTCAGTACAGTGGGGCTGCCCTGGCGGGGCACCGTTGTACCCATGCGCGATAATGCGATTGTCACGCACGAGAACTGCTCCGACGGATTTCCTCGGACATGTAGAGCGTCGGGCGAATTGATATGCGACACCCATGAACATCTCATGGCGATCGACTCTAGAGATGCCTCTGCGCAAGTACGCCTCGAGTTCCTCGAAAGAGAACGTTTTCTTCTCAATGAAGCCCAGCATCATGTTGCAGTGAGAGCATAGTAGACCTCTTACCTTCATCGTTTCGTGGTTGTGGTCGACTACCAGATCTCCCTTGCTCCCGCACAGGGCACACTTTCCACCCTGCTCCTTCATCAGTCGCTTATGTTCGCGGTACCTCGTGTGTCTGTCTAGTTTCGTACCGATGGATGTCTCCTTTGTGGACATGGAATGAGTACGCGGTGAAGTGCAGGTCCCCGACCTCGACACCCTGCCAACCATCGCCGAGGTAGTACAGTTTGTCGT